>MDSX01046050.1_pt1 | contig 32351 bp, 21 predicted proteins | sample 811141 | NCBI WGS metagenome assembly MDSX01 (sample SAMN05326642, study PRJNA326480) | marine metagenome | isolation source: seawater | place: Atlantic Ocean: South East | collected 2010
ACTGTTTGCCTAAATTGCAAATCTGTATAAGCTACTGTTTGACCTTCTTCATTTACCCAATACCAATCAGATATTTCTTCACCATATTGGTCTGTGTATGTATAATATATGTCATCATAACCATAGTAAAAACCAAGTGTGTACCATGGATTTACTGCGTATCCATCTGGTGTGGTTTCATTCAACCATATTTCTACGGGATTATATCCGTAAGGACGTTCATGAGTTCTATAAATGGCGCCTGCACTCAACGAAAACTTTTTACCAATAGGTAATTTAGCTCTAATCTCAGCTGATTTATAATCAAAATTTATTTTACCTTGTTTTCTACTTTCTATTTTAACAATATGGTATTTACCACTATGTTTTAGAAAATATCTATGATTTTTAAAAACATCATCTCTGGATCTTTCTTTTTCATAATGAAATACATATTCAAAACCTTTAATGGCTGAATTAGGAGCCGTCATAGACACGTTAGATTCAGTACCATCGTAATATTGCTTGCCTTTTATTTCATAATCAAACCTTGCTATTTTTCTAATACCAAAACCATAGCGATAATCGTAGTCATAATAATCAGTACCGTCTACTACAACAGGTACATCATACAAGCTACCGTTAGGATTTGTTCTTACAAAATAATTAGGTGCGTTTTCTTTTGAGTTGTTAACATCACCAGATACGTATACCGTACTGTATTTTAAGAAGTCTTTAAATAATTTCTTTTTATTTTGAGCATTAGCAGATACCGCAAATGCCACCGCAAAGAGGACAATTTTCCATAATTTCATTTTTTTTATTATTTATATTTTTTAAACATTAATTTGTAACATAATTTATTCCAAGCTTGTTGGAATTTATCTCCGATTTTTATTAATTTTTCTTTCATTTTAAAAGTCTATTTTTGGGTTTATATCTAAGTCTTGTTCAAAATCTATATTTGGACCAAAATCTAATGGATTTGAACTACCTTTTCTTTTAGGTCCATCTTTTCCTAATCCTAAATTCCAAGTAGTATATCCAATCATAAACATTACTCTCTGCCAATTTTCAAAATCTGAGGACATAGCGTTTTTAACGTTTTCTAATTTCTGATATAATCTAGCAGTTGGTACATTTGTAAAACCTTCTATCACGCCTAGCGTAGCTTTTACCATGTAAGGATTTTTTAAACTAAAATAACCATGTTTTTCTATTAACCAGTCTGATTCTTTTTTGTTCCATTGTAAATTTTCTAACGATCTAGTAATTTTTCTAGTTTTTATAGATAAAGGTATTAACCCATCTATTAAAGCATTTACTCTATGAGCACCTTTGTACATTGCTGAAGGATCGTTTTGAAGATTAACTTCATTAATAACAATGTTTTTTATCCAAGCTAGATAAGCTAGTCTTAAACCACTACCTCTTAACTGACTATCTAACCAACCATTCCAAACTCTTTGTTGCTGTCTGTCATATTTTCCAGTAGGCCACTTGTCTTCATCGTCATCAAATAGTTTTGCAAAAAGAGCATTTTGTAAATATGCAAATAAGGCATATTGTAAACCTCCATAATATAATATTTTAGTAGCATTGTTTAAAGCATTACCTCTTCCAGCAATTAAATCTTTAGAAGCTCTTTTTATTATTCTACCGTATTGCAAAGGTGTGTTTTGAAAAGCTAACATTAATCTTCCCATGTCTCCAGCTTGTACCATTGATATTTTTGATGGATCACCAGACTGTTGAGATTCTTCTGCTATTTCGAAAAAATCAAAGAAAGCTTTTTGTTCAGAGTCTACTTTGTTAAATCCATCTTTTATGTAAGTGTTAATTCTGTTTCTATAAAAAGTAGCACCACCAAATGCTATAGCAAAACTATCTGCTAATCTTGTAGGTAAAAAACCTTTTTTCAACGCCCAACTTATCAAGTTGTTAAACATTGTAAAGTTGTCAGTATTTTTTACATTTCTTACTATATCTTGAATTTCTTGTTCTTGCAAACTGTTTAACATACCTTGTCTTCTATCTACTAAGTAATCTGAATTCCAAAGTTCCATAAAATCTTTTCTAAACTGAGGTAAATTACCAACCGCTAAACCAAACATTAAAGGATTATTATCACTAGTATTTATAAAATTCATAGATGATATAGTTTGAAGCAATGCAGATCTCATGTTAAAAAACATTGTTACACCTACAGAATTATTTAACCAATTTAACCAACTTGTAGTGGCTTTATCTTGAGCCGTTTTGCTTCTGTTTTTTCCAGTTTTCATTCTGTATAACATGTCTTCTAAAGAAACTCTATATTCTTCTCCAAACACAGCTTGTAATTTATTTAAAGTGTCTTTATTAAAAGCTAAATCTACTTTTTGTATCCAACCAGCTAAGTATTTACTACGCTGCTGATCTATTAGTTTGTTTTTAACATCTATTAATAAAGTGCTAGCTGACCAGTTTTCATCTGGCTCTAAGTAACCATTAGGTTGTTTAGACAATAAAGAAACATCTGAAGCAAAAGCTCTTAATTCTTTATCTTTTCTTACAATATTAGATAATTCAAAAGTATTTTTTAAATTTAATCCAGGAATATTCATTCTTCCTTTATTCCATAAATAAACTCTTACCGCGTCATCATAGGTAAAACTTTCATTTCCTGGTATTTTTTTAGCTAACTTAATTTTCATACCTGGGTATTTATTCATTAAAGCTGTCCAGTTTTTATAAGTACTTGTTCTTGCAGAACGCAAAGCTAATTGACCTTCATTATAAGGATCAAATAAGTTTTCTTTTAACCACTGCATTTGTTGATCTCCTTTTTTACCTCTAGCATTTGCTATCATCCAAAGCAAACCAAAATAATCTTGATCTTGAGGAGGTAACCAAAGATTTTTAATCCAAGCGTCTTTTCCTTTACCAGTTGCTCTAGCTTCAACATTGTCAAAAGCTTTTTCTGGAGATATGTTTTCGTTTTCTGCAATTATTTGATTAACACCTTCACTTAAATCTTTACTATATTCATTAAAATTAAAGTTTTCAGAAAACTTTACATCTCCTTCTTCTAATAATTTTTTAACTCTTTTACCTTGTGAATTTTTTATATTTATAAAATCAAAATTATTATATCCTTTAGAAAACTTATCAATTAAATAAAAAGCTATAGTTTCATCTTTCATTTTTCCTAAATTAGGAACTTTAAATTTTATAGAGCTTCTAATCTCGTTACGCTTAGATTTTACTTGAGTATTTATTTGAGCGTCTTGCATTACATTAGCCATGAGAACTTGTTGTAAAGCTGTTCTACCTTTAAAAAATTCACTAACACTATTATTCATACTGAATTTAACGGAAGAAGATTTACCACTTGCCATATCGTTAAGCACGTTTGACATTTCGTTGTCATTTTTTAATTGATTGTATAAGTTTGTGTTTTTATTACCTATTTCATTTAAAAAACTTTGACTTCTTAAAGATTTTCTAGCTTGTTGTAAAACAAAAACATTACTTAACAATTCCATTAAAGCAGTTCTTCTATCATACAAACCTGTTAGACCTATTTCTCTACCAGTTTTTACATTAACTTCTAAAGGAGCTAGTTGTTTTAATTCTTTAACAGGGCTTTTACTATACCTTTTTATTATTTCAGTCGCTTTAGTTTTACCATAATATGTTTGTAAAAACAATGCTCTTGTTGGTTTTTTCTTTTTAATTCTTTTACCCTCTTCATTAAACTCTTTTAAAGATTCAGGCATCATTTTAGCAGAATATGTAGATTGCCCAGTTATAGGGTCAATTGGGTTGTTAATTACATCTAATAATAACTCCCAATTATTATACATAAACTCATCTAGCTCAGGGCCTTTTTTAAATGTAACTCTTCTTAATAAAGGATATATAATACTTTGAAGTTTATTTTGAAAATTATAAAACTGAAGTGTTTCTATGTTTGGTGCTCTTAATATTTGTTTTTCAACCTCCTTTATGAGCATGTCAACAGGTTTTTGAGGTACTATCAACGCTTCATATGTTTTAACTAATCCACGAGAACCTAAATCATAGGCTTCAAAGTTTCTTAATCTTTTTAACTCATCATTTTCAGCTTTAGTTCTACTTTGTGTAGCTTCTAATTCTAAACCTCTTTTTAAATCTCTTTTTTGTTGTTCTAATTGTTTTTTAATTTTAGGATCTTCTTCTGCAGCTATTCTTTTATTGATTGTAAAAGTAGGATCATCTATATTTTCTAAAACAATTGCTCTATCACCTAGCGGCAAAGTTTCTATAGTAATAGGATTTCCATCTTCATCTACAAAACCAAAAGTAGGAGTGCTTAACAGTTCAATTAACAGCTCTTGATCTTTTTCAAATTTTAATTTTTGTTCATTTACGTTTGACTCATCAATTTCACCTACAGTTCTTTCATCAATTTCACCAGTAAATTTTTCTGTGGTTATACCAGGTTTTTTTAAAGCCTCTTTTATTTTATTATTTAACTGTGAATTAATCCAACCGTTTAAATTATCATTTTCTTTTATTAATTTACCCTTGTTGTTTTTATAACCTTTTAAGTCTTGCGCTTCAACTCTTTTAGTTATTTCAGCTTTACTTAAACCTTTATCACTAAGTCCATCTTTAAACCTAGTTCTTAACATTAAAAACTCTTTATTAAAATTTCTAATATGTTTTAATAATTCTATTTCAGTTTCAGCTATTAAATCTTCCATTAAAATATTAGGTAGATTAGAATATTGAGATTCTACTTTATAACCTATAACACTATTGTAATCTTGTAATATATTAAATACAACACTATCTACACCTGTTTGAGTAGACCATAGCTCTTTATCGTAATAGTTATTTATGTTGTCTTTAAATTGATCTGGTGTTAATTTTTTATCTACTCTCATAGAAAACCTAGTCTCAATGTCATCAGCTAGTTCACTTTCTTCTTCTTTTTCTACAGTGGCAGCTCTTTTTGCTGAAGATATAGCGGCGGCAGCTGCAGCTCGTTTTTTTCTTTTTTCAATTATAACATCAGCTAATTTCTTTAATCGCTCTGATTTTTCACTTTGTTTTTTTAATTTTGTTTTAAGCTTTGGTAAAGTTTGTCCTTCAAATTCTTTTTCTTCTTTTTGTAAATTTTCTTTTTCTTTTTTAGTTAAACCTTTTTTCTTACCTAATTTTCTAAACGCTCTGTTGTATTTTAACATACCTGATTTAACACTTTTATTGTAATCAATTAGCATATCAAAAACAGCTTTACCACTTCCTAAATCTATATCTTTTGCACCTATAAATTGCATCGCTCTTCTCCAAGAGTTTCTAATTTTTTGTATTGCATCTTCATCGTATTTAAGGTCTATATCTGGATCTCCTATTGCCTCAGAATAAAGACTTAAAGCTTCTTCCCATGTATCATTATGTTTTTTATTTATAAGCCTGTCACCTTCAGACTTACTCATTACATTGTTTTTAACGGCGGCTTGAATTTGCTTTTTTAATTGCTCGAATTTATTAAAATATCCTCTTAATCTATTTCTAAATTCTCCAGGTAAAACACTTTCATCTCCAACCTTTAATTCTAAATCTAATTTACTAAGTTCATTAAACAAAGCTCTACCTAATAGTCTACCTGCGTCTTTATCATTAGATACTACTTCGTTTATTAAAGCATGAAAAAATTCATGTTGAGCGGTTTGAGTCATTCTTTTACCTTGACCATCAGCTCTTGCAGCGTTGTACTTAAACTCAAAAGCATACTTAACACCATCTTGCATGGTAAACGTACCAAAAGATCCATCATCATCTAAGCTAAACGTTTTAACTAAGCGTTTTTCAAAATCTTCATCTGATTCTTTTCTTTTTTTATTAATAGTATTTTTTAAGTATTCTAAAGCTTCTTCTCTAGACTCAAAAGCTTTATATTGAGTTTTACCTGCTACACCAGCTTCAGCCGCAGCCATTATACCTTTTCTTTGAGCCTTGGTTAGTTCATCATAATAAGTGTTATTTATTTTATCTTTTAATGATTGAATCTCATCATCAAAACCAGTAAACCCTTTAGGTGCTTTTTTCTTATCGTTTTCTAATTCATTTAATCTTTTTATATCTTCTAATATAGTAGAAGCTGCTTTAGCTGACATATTTGGTGGAACATGATTAATAGTATTTTTATATTGATCAACTTCACCTAATAGATTATCCACTTCTTGTTGTGTATATAAACCTTCGTCTACTTGTTTTGCAAGTAAAGATTTTAAGTCTTTTTCATTATAAGACATATATGCTAAAGAATTAAATCTATCAACAGCATCCCATCCCATAAATTCTCTTAACTGCTCATTAGCGGAACTAGTAACTGCACCAGCACCAGGCATAAAAGAACCAGCAGTAAAAGAAAGCGCAGATGTATGTATAAAATCTTGCAATGTATAATCTGATTTTACAATTTTTTGACCAGCTGCTCTATTTGTTTTATCTCCAATAACTAAAGTTTCTCCACTTTGTTGTATGTTTTCTTGAAAAAGTTCTTTCCAACCTTCTCTCTGCATCATGTCAGCGGTTCTTATTGCTCCTTTACCTGTTTCTTTTAAACCCTCTATAGTTGTAAATTTTCTTCCTTGTGTTTTAAAAAATTCATTCCAACCTTTCCAACCGTCTTTCATGTATCTTTGAACAGCTGCTTGTATAGTTTCTTGTCGAGGTTTTCCAAATAATAAATTTTGAGCTTTAGTTTGTGGACTTATAGGTGCTGTTATAGTGTACCAAAAACCTGTTTGAACAGAGGCGTTCGCGGCTAGTTCTCGTGATATGTCGTCTGGTAAACCTGCAGATCTAGCTGCCAACAAAGTATCTTCATAACCTCTTACAAAACCAATTGTTCCTTGTGCTATCATAGCATCAGCAACAACGCTTTTAACTGGTATTGATTTTAAAAAGTTTTTAGTTGGACCTAAAACACCCATGCCTTTAGTATAAGCTCCTAAAGCTGATTTTGTTTTACCAATACCTCTTGTTAAAGCTATTTGACCAAACAAATCCCCAATTACTCTAGATGATTCAAAAGCTAAACCATAACCTGAAGCACTACTACCAGGACTTCCTTCTTTTCTAACTTTTGATATTATTTTATTTCTTTGCTCAGGTGATAATAAAGCTGTAGCCTCTATTTTATTAGTTATATCGTATATCCTATCAGTATCATCAACTAGATAACTTATACCACCATACTCAGGAAACTCTAATTTTTTACCTCTTTTATAACCATACCTTAATTGATCACCTCTTTCAAAATTATTAATTAAAGTATTTCTTCTCCAGTTTTCTGCTATATCATCAGAATATTCACCAGGTATAACATCCATAGTGTATGTAGCTAAAGGTCTTGTAAAATCATGCCAAAAACCTATCCACGCGTTACTACTTATTTTATCTAAAAACTCACCTGTGCTAACATTTCCATTAGTACTTAAAATATTTTGATACTCTTCCTCTAATTTTATCTGGTTTTTTTCTAATTGATTATAAACATAAGGCGTTTCTGTTTTCATCCATTTTTTTATAAAATCTGGATTAAAATTTTTAGGTGAAATATAAAACTGTATACCTTCAGTATCAGCATCTCTTCCAGGATTACTTCTTTCCCATATAAGCTTTTGTTGTTTTAAATCTCTAGTTACTTGTTCGTTTAAATATAGGTTTAAACCTTGCAGTTTTAATAATTCTTTTGATTTTTCCGCTTGTTTAGGGTCAAATCCTTCTATTTTTTTAAGAGCTTCTTGTAAATATTTTTTATGACCTCTGTTTACTAAAAAACCATTAAAATCTTTTTTGTTAAAATTTTCATCAATAGATAAAGATTCACTTCCAAAAAAATCATCTACAAAAGTATCTTCTTCAGCGTATTCTTCGTAAATGTATGGTTCATTTAATTTTTCTAAATTAATAACAGATTCTATTTGACTAGGGTTTCTTAAAACAAATCTATCAACTTTTTTTCTAGCTTTTCTTTTAAATCTTTCTATGTCAGTATTAAACGGCATGTCATTTTGCCACATTATTTCATACACTTCTGAGTTAGAAAGTTCTTTTCCTTGAGGCGTTTTTATGCCAGACATACCTTCAATATTTTTACTAGTATCTGTAACCCAACTTGTAAATCCAGGATACATACCCATAGATAAATCTTGCTTTGTTATAAGATTATCTTCTAAAGCTTTTTGTATGCTAGGTTGTTTTAAAAACAAAGCTGCGTCTCTTTGATTATACACAGAGTTTTCATTATTTAAAGCATCTTTACCATAACCTATTTCACCATCTATTCCAGTTCTAAAATCTTCTACTATTCTTGGGTTTAAATAATTTTGTAATATTAAATTTTGTACCTCTTTTTTATTAAGATCATCTAAACTTAAATTGTATGTTAGGTCGAAAGTTTCTTCCATGTCAAAACCTTCTTTGCTTCTATCAAAATCTTTTATTTCATCTGAAAACAACATATTTGTCATCTTGTTTAAATCAAAATCTTGATAAGGTATACCTATAGAAGAAAACTCTGATTCTTTTATCTCTGGTATAATATTTCCAAACATGCTAGTATCTGGCTTTACACCTATTAAATCGTCTTCATTTGCCTCAACTTGTTCTACGTCGGAATTTTGCGCTAACCAAATAAACTTATAGTCTTCAGGCCAGTTAGTTATGTCTACTCTTTGACCATCAGGTAATTTGTAGATTTCTAATTCTTCCATATTTTAGTAGTTCTTTTTAAATCGTGTTTTATATTCTTTCTTCATTCTGTCTACATATTGTTGAGTAGTTTCACCATCTTTCTTTTCATTATTATTCTTCCAATCAGTAGCCCACGCTATTTTTCTTAGACCGCTTTGATTGTTTATTAGTTTTCTTTCACTAGAACTTAAAGTATTTAATATATAGTTTAACCTATCTTCTGCGCTATCAAAATTATAATCACCTACAGAAGAAACTCTACCGTTTTTAACTTCAAACAAACTACCACCTTTCATTTGACTGTTAAACGCGGTTCTTGGATCAGAACCTTTATCTTCGTAATAATCTTTATTTGTAGGTGCATTAGTTTTTAAATCATCTGCTGGAGCAGAGTTTAACCAAATATCATATACTGCGTCGGCTGTATAAAGATCTTTATTAGCCATTTTTTTAATAACCTCTTTTACTGATGACAGTGGGTTGTTGTTTCCTAAAATAATAGCTTCTTGTAATGTTTCTACTCTATAATCTTCTGGTGTTGGAGAAGGTGGTCCTGATTTAGACGGTTTACTAATAGATTTATTGGTTTCCATAAATATATTACCATTTTCGTCTGTATTAATTCCATCATAGTTAGTTAAATTTTCAACAATTGTATTAAATAAAGCGTTTTCCATTGCTTGATTATCTGGTAATAACTCTTGATAAGAATTTTCAAAACCTTTATTTAAGTTTTTTAAATCTATATTCCAAAAATTAGCCATTTGCTGAGGACCTGTAGAAACTACTCCACCAATTTTTTGACGTAATAAACCTTGCATATCATTTTTTAATAATTCAAGATTTAATTTTTTCTGTATAGAGGTTGTAGTGTATCCTTTGTTTAATTTACTTGTAACAACTTGCTCGTCTATCCAATACTTATCTGATATAACACCTCTATCATTTAAAATTCCTAAACCATCTCCTTCAGGTGTTTTTAATTTTGGATATAATTTTTTTATAGTTTCATTAACAACTTGTGGAACTTCAGAAACAAAACTGAAATCTTTACCTTCACCAGCTCTCGCAATAAAAGCTCTTGCACTCATTATTTTTTCTCTATAATTTCCTTGAGCCATTTTACCATCAACTAAATCATGTTCATAGCCAGAAACTTTTATCATTATATCATTGTTTTTATCATCATATAACATTTCAAATTTAGCGTCATCATAAACTCCACCTAAAGCATTTACAAAATATTGATTATTAGCTATTTCGTCTGGGTTGTTACCTATTATTGTAACTTGAGATCCAATAGTAGGTGCTTTTTCTTTCCAATAAGAGCCTAAAGCCGTAAAAGTGCTTACAGTGTTTTTAGTTAAACTAAGTAAATCGTAATAATCTGTTATAGCTTTTTGAGCAGATTTTCTTTTATCTTTTTCTCCAAACTGTGTTTTTAAATACACTTGAGCTTGAGTAGCAATATCTAACTGCTTAGATAAAGTTTGTTGTAATTCATCTTGTACAGCACTAGTTTGAGGTAAAGTATTAAGATTACTCATTTGTTCTAAATTCCACAAATCAGCATTTGTTTGAACTTGTTGCATTCTGTCTATAACCTGTTGTGCTTCTCTAGCTTTTCTTTCTTCTTCTTGTTTTCTAAGTTCTTCTTGTCTTTGAGCTAAAGCTTGTCCACCTTGTAATACGTCTACCATAGCATCGGCTGGTGCTACAGATCTATTTCCTTTAGGTTGTGAATATGAACCATAATTTACATTAGGTAATGTAACTCCAGGTAAAGGATAACTTGATGATTGTTTTTTTGTTGCCATAATTTATTTTTTAATCTCCTATTAAACTTCCTATACCACCAACTACTTGACCTACAGAGTTGTACATATTTGCTTCAGCTTTTGCTTCAGCAGCTCTATTGTATCTTAAATCTTGTTGAGCATTATCTAACATACCAGCTGTTCTATTAAGTTTAGCAACTTCTCTTTGTTCTTGTGTACCAAACATAAATTGCTGACCCATTACATCTGCGGACTGTAGTCTTTGTTCTTCTTGCATTTTTGCTTGATTTAATCTTTCTTCACCTTGAGCATATAATTTTTGATTTTGAGCTTCTTGTAACTGTATACTTGAAGAAACTTGTTTTTTACTTTGAAGTGCAGCTTGAGCTAAAGCAGTTGCACCACCAGCACTAGCTCCTGTAGCTCTTAATGTGTCTAATGTATTTGCTAATGATATATCAGCTTGCTCTGCTTGAAATTTAGCAGCTTCAGTAGCTACTCCTAAATTAGCGTATGTGTTGGATAACTCACCACTAGTGTCTGTAACATTTGAGTAAGGGTTTATAATAGGTTGACGAGTATTTTCTAAAGTGTTTAACTCACCTTTTAGTCTATTAGCTTCTTGCTCAGCTCTTTTTCTATCTGCTGCAGCTCTTTTTTGTGCTGCGTCTGCGGCAAATATATCAACTGCTCCGCTGATTACTCCTGCTGCTGCTCCCATATTTATGAATATTTATATATTATATTGTGTTTTTTATTTAACACTTTGTAGTTTAATTTTTTTACTTTATCTACAATGTTTTTATTAGACGTAGTAGCCCAAACAAATTTACATTTTTTTTCTAAAGCTTCTTTAACCATGTAATCTATTAACATTGTTATTAAAGTGTTTCTATTTTTTTCTCTATACTTTATATTAGAAATAACAAAATCAACATAAGCTATTTTAGCATTTGTATAATATAAATAACCAGCTGCTACTTTAATATTGTTATAACTAATCACGTAACCTTTTTTAGGTAAACATGCTTTATCTGGAATATTTAAACCCCAGTCTTTCCACCAGTTAATAATTTCATTATCTTTACTAGTGTTGAATTTTTTTATTACCATTTAATTTAATATGATGATTGCACGTATTCTGTTGATACTGCAAATAATTCGTTTGTTTGATCAGCGCCAGCTGTGTTTGTAGCGCTAAAGGTTGCAACCGCAAAAAAGCCTTTAACCCCAGATATATCTGCGCCATATATAACCTCTCCCTTGTTAACTGGACTAGTGTTTATTAAATTTGCAAAATATTTGTTTTCTTTTGCTTTAAAAGTATTTTGTAATAAACCTTGTTCCATGTAAGCTAAAGTTGTTGGCACTGTATACACATTTATTTTATTAGCTGTATCAGATGCAGATGTTAAATATGTAACAAAACTATTTAAAGCCCAATTAGTATCACCTTCGTAGTTAATTGTTTTAAATGTTTTACTCATAGAAGGTTGAGCATTAAATATTGTAGTAACTGTAGAGTTATTATTAACTCCATAAAAAGCAGCTCTATTAGAATTTTCTGAGTAATGTTGATACAGATCACCTGTTAAATCAAAACTATAAAATCTATTATCTACGCTAAAAATAGAAGCAGGAATATAACTATAAAAACTAGTCCAACCTCTTGTTTTTTCATCAAAAGATAAAGTCACCGCTCTAGACCCACTGTCTTTACCCACACTTGGTTGTATTGATAAAACATATTGTTTAGAGTGCATATCCCATCCACCTGTTAATCTACCTGAAACACCTAAATTACTTAAACTTAAGTTATCTCTAAAATAATCATACATGCCATAACTAGATATTTCTGTTAAACCATCTTGAGATAGTCTCATTACAGCACTCTTGTTAGCATCAGTAAAGTATTTTCTATATCCGTAAACAGCAAAAGATTCTGGATTTGTAGCTATACCATATTCACCAGCGTATGATTGAACTTGACCTATAACTAAATTAGTGCTAGTAGTTATAGATTGACCTTCAGCTGTATATATAGCGTCTTTATCTATCAATGCTCTATTTACTTTATATTCTTGAAATATAATTAAGTTAGTGTCTTCTGCGTAAAGTAATTGAATAGTTCCTTTCGCAGGATCTACTGTTCTTGTAATATCATTAGCAATTGAAAATTGGTTTGTTTCATTAACATCTGTTCTAGAGTTAAAAATACCAGAATATATAATACTATTACCAAAAGTTTCTTGATATTTGTTGTCTGTAGCTAAATAAGCTCTAGGCGCAATACCAGAAAACTTACCATTAAAATCTCCTTTTATTCTTGATTCTTCAACATACCAATCATATTGAGCATTAGTTCTATCCATACTACCCGTAGAAGAATTCCAACTTTCATTTATCTTCTTTAAAATGTAGGTATTATAGTATTTTATCTGTAGTGTAGTTGCCATGTATTATAATCACTTATTTATTTAATGTTTTACTATCCTGGCCAGCCAGTAGTTTTATACCATACACTAGTGTGAAAAGGTGGAACACCAGACGCTGGATTAATATTTTGTGGATTTACAGGATTAGCATTACCAACTAGATCATAAACCAAAGTTATTCTAGCACCCACGTTACACGAGTTTAAAGAAGTCCATTGTAATTTACAATTTATCCAAGCAGAATCCCCGAAGTCTTGACCTGAAAAACTACCTGATGCATCATCTCCAGGTACAACACCCGCGTTTATAGCAGCTGCACTTGGATTAAATGCTTCCAAAGAACCTACTAAATGGTATGATATTCCTGATTGATCATAGGCTACTGTAACTGGTCCGTTTGTAGGAGAACTTCCAGATGGATCTAAACCATTTGTTCCGTCTCCATAAGCCGGAGCTTTCATTGTTGTTGTTGTATTTGTATTGTATCCACCAAAAGTTGCACCTAATATAAAAGCAGGAGATGTAATTAAAGAACTATATACTTTCATGTATACATATATTTTATTACTTGTCCAGTTTTGTATACCTCCTACCCAAGTAGGTAATACTGCATTTGAATATGGAGTGGCGCAACCAGCAAACATACCTGTTCCTGTTGGCGTTGCAAGCCAAGGATTTGCTATGTAAGTTGGATCACTTGGGGTTGTAGATGCTGTATAATAATTAGCAACAACTCCTGTGTATGTTACCGCTGAAGGTGTAAACTGAATAGCCAGTGTTTCAAAAGCACCTGTTCCGTTAGTATCACTTAATTGAATTACAATTTCATGTAAAGTTGCAGCGAAAAAATCACCATCTAAAGTACCTATAGAACCACTTACATCTGCTTTTCTTTCCAACCATAAACCATAATAATTTTCTGGACTACCTCCATTACAAGTACTTGCGTTTTGTTCTGCTTGTGCTTTTATATAAAAATACTTTGCTATATCTGTAGAATTTAAAGGAGCTGTAGTATTAGTACCATTTATTTCACTATACCATTGACCTGTAACAGCACTTTGCCATCTACAACTTTGTATTGTCCAAACTAGATCTTTAGATTTATCACATGAATCACAACTACCATTATATCCTTTTACTAAACCTATTCCATTAAAAGCAGTACCTGTCCATTTTAAAATAGTAACATCGGTGGTAGAAGGTTGAGGCGCGGTTGCTAAATCTATAATAGGGGTATCGTTTATTAATGTTCTAGTAAAACTTTGATTAGAAGTAGTACCATCAGCTTGAGTAAACTGTATGTTAAATTGATATTTTTGTAAATTTACAAAATCAGCTAAACACGCGTTTGTTGCTGTGTTTTGTAGTTTCCAAGCTCCACCACCTGCTGCAACTATTTGAAACTCTCCATTTCTGTTGACACTGGTGTCTACTGTTCCAGAAGCAAAAGAATAAACAGAAGATAAAACAGCTGTTGTATTTACGTCAGCACCTTGAGGGGTTAATGCAAAAAAGGCTGTAGTTATATCTGCACCTGCACAATCCCCTTCGTTGTACTCCCAACTAAAAGAACTTAATCCAGTTATAGCGGTACCTGAACCTACTATTGATTCATTTATATCTGATATAAGACCAGTTGAAGATGATTCGTAAAATAAATCTAAATTAGAAACTGTTGGTGAGGTTTCATAAACAGATAAAGACATAACATCAGGGTATTCAGCACTACCAGTTGTTGTGTTAAAATCTCCTTGCGGAACTCCTATAGCTTTTTGTACATTTATTTTAGCTACAAATGGTTTTTGTTCTATATCAAAAATAGAATTAGAATTTATATAAGGCGCACTACCACTAGTTCCAAAAGTTATATCTGGAAATACGTCTCTAATACCACCTATTAATTCTACTGAATCAGGTGTTGTGTTAGGGAAGAATTGAGTATTACTACCAGCTGCTGTGGCCGTATTATTAGTTACTCTTCCAAACCAAGTTAAATCACTATTAAACTGAGTATCTTGGTTACTTATTTCGTTTAATTGTCTAGGTACTTTATTTATATTATCATGCACTAAAACACAGAAAGCAGTACTTCCTATTTCAGTAGCATTACCTTGTATTGGATAACCGCTTACTATTCCTGGTAAATATACATTGTAAAACTCTTGTTGTTGTTGTTTTATTACAACTCTATAAGAATAAAAACCTGTAACATTTATATTGTAAGTAAAGTTAGTTACTTGATCAGTTTCTTTTGGTTCTGTTCTTGTTGTTGGGTTACTAGCAGGATCTGTATCTCCTTGAAACATATAATTATCTGAAATTTCATCATCAGTATATATATTAAAAACATCAGTTGTTCCAGTTTGTATAAATGTTTTTATTTCTGTATAATCAACATATTTACCTCTTAAATTTCTACCTACCCCAAATAACGCCGTTGTGTTGGCTATACTCGTAGCAGTGTTAGCATCTAATTTTAAATTTTCTAAAACATATCTGTATTTTCCACTATATAAATATTCTGCTTTAAGTTTTAACCCAGCTGATAAACTAGCACCACCATTAAAACATGTTTGTAGTTGACCGCTACCATTATTAGAAACAGAAAAAGCTAAAGTATTCTCTACCCATCCACTTCCATCATTAGTATAAAGCTTTAAAGTATTACCCGCAGCAACAGCTCCTGGTAAGAAATTTGTCCAAGCATAACAAACTTGATTAGTAACTGTATCTGTTTCTTGAACACTATAGTTTAAAAAACCTGCCCATGGAGCAGCAAAAGTTGGTGATGAAGAGTTTCCAATAGTATAAATACTAGGTTGCGCATATAAGGCACTACTGTCTCCATTTACGTTTATAACACTATCAAATTTAATATTTAAATTTTCACCTGTCCAGCTTTTTGTTAATTCTGCATTTTCTACAGGTCTATAATTTGTAAAATAATTAGAACCCTCAGTTGGTTCACCACCAGCAACTAATACATTATCTTTAGATGAAAGTATTACATCTGTTTGTCTTCCCCATTTATCTGCAAGAATTAATCCTACTTGATAGTTTCTATTTTGTTTAACCGAGTGTTGAGGGTATTCTTCAGCTTCTTGAGCGGTTCTATCACCTGAACTAACAGCATAATCTATACCTAAAGGAGCATTGTATCCTTGAATAAAATTAGCATACATAACTCTATTACCAGCTATTGATTGTGCTAGCGCTTTAACAGGAACCTTATCATAAACTCTAGTAACCTCATCAGTTGGTAAAGTTTTAAAAGGTATTGTTGATTGATAAGTATATTGGTATATGTTAGTATTTTTTAGATTAGTTATAAATTGAGGACTTACTTCTATGTTTTGTAACACTTTAAATGCTAAAGAATCAGATTCTTTATATATAATATCTATTTCACTAACTTGATAGTCGTCTATAATGTTTAAAGAAGGTAGTTCTATATTTAAAACTATATTATTAATATTATTTTGCATAAACTTAACAACTGTTGATCTCATTGTTTCATCTTCATCATCATTTACAAATTGACCTTCTTGTTCAGGTATAAAACACTCTTGTGTAAAAGGTGCTATTATAGAATATTCACCGTCATCAAACTTAAATCTATAACTAAATCTTACAAATTTATCTTTTATAAATTCAGGATCTCCTTGCCAACCTTTAAAACCTATATCTCGTGTTACTCTTACAGCATAACCTTCTTTTGTATTTGAATTAGTAACAATAGTTGGCGCATTGGAATTATCTTCTACATAAAAGTATTTGTTAGAATCAGACACCCAATATCTTGCTTCTGTTGTTAAGCCAGCAAAATCATTATTAGCTGCAATAGCTTTTCTTTGTCCTGAAGGTTTAGAATTAAAACCTGAAGTATTATTAGAAGCACTAGAAGTGCTTGTCCATAAATCTGTAGATTTTATATTACCTGGTGTTCCTGTAGCTGTTTCTGTTTTAAGATTATTAAACATTGCTTCAGTAGCTAAGTTATAACCATAAGGAGCTAAATTTCTAGTGTCAGTTACAGCGTGTCTATTATATAATTTTTGATAAACAGTTCCATTAGATAATTGGTTTTCATAATAACACCAACAACCTGTACTACTACTATCATAAGAATTCCAATCAGTATATGACTGAGCTTGAGGTATTAAGTCTCCGTTTCTGTATCTAGTTACGTTTAAGTTTTCAGTAGACCACGTATAAGTACCTATTGTTATGACTGGAAGATTTTCAGCATCAGACATAGTGCTAGGTTTTAAAGCGCTAGTACTTCTAAGATCTATTAAAGAAGGAGCTAAATAAGGAGCAAACTTACAAACAGTAATACTTGTTTCATCATTATAATAAGTAGAGCTTAAACTAGCTGTTACTACATTTATTACTCTAGGTTGATTTCTATTATCAGTAAAAAATAATAAATTTTCTAATAAGTTAATACCTGTTACTCTACTTTCAGTTGAAAAGTTTAAAAAATTACCATCAACTAATGTTTGAGGTGTAGACGTGTTAGAACTAGGTTGCCATCTTAATATTTTACATACAGCAGTTGATGTTACTGGTATAGTTTCAGAACCAGAATAACTAGTCATAAAATAATAAATATAGCCACTAGCGTCATCTACATATGAACCAATACATGTAGTCCCATCAGTTGTATTTATCATTTTTTCATTACCTAAAATAGCTTCAAGAGCACCAACATCTTGGTTTTCAGATCTAGATACCGCTATATTTTGAGCGTCCCTGTATTCATTGTTTGGTACTAGTCTATCGTCTAAATCTTTATTCATTTTAGACTTGATAAAACTATTTTTATTTTCTGCCATTTTTATTATATTTCTCCTGGTAATTTATTAGAACTACTATCATATATAGGTTTTCCTTTTCTTGCTCTAGTATTTTTAAAATTAGCAAATCTTGTTTTCAGTTTTTCTATTTTTGCGTAATTTTTACTACCAATTTCAGGTGGTCCATCTGTCTCTGCTTCTACTAGTTTTATCCTATGTGCAAAAGACTCTGGTGTTCTTTTCCAGAAAATTCCTAGATTTTTATGTTTATGACTTTCTTCTTTAGGATGTCCCATAGTTAATTTTTAATCCATTTAGATTTGTTACGCATAACCTGAACTATTTCATCTAACTTAATATTAGATAATCTAATTTTAGCATTTCTTAATTTAGCTGCTTTTTCTTTTTTTAACCTCATAACTACGTACTCAGGTTGGTTTATTCTTGTTGAAATTATAGAATAAATTATATAAGCATACATTGCATCTTCTGCCATTTTTGGAACTCTACTGTCTAAATCATAAGCTAAACCGTCTGATATGTATTCAAAAACAATCATTAAATTAGCTAAATTACTAGAAAAAGATAATTTGTTTTCTCTTTCATTTATATTAAACCAACCGTTCATTTGTGAAGCAGATGGTTCTAATCCATATCTTTGACCATAACCATATCCAGTTCCAAGTCCCCAGCCATAACCATAACCATACCAGTCTGGGTCTATGCCACCACTAATATCAGCATTAGTTAAATTGTTATCTATTAATGTCGTGTTGGCCTTATGCCATCTTTCTTGAGTTATTGAAGTTCCTTCTAAATCATTACCAAAATTATCAGTAGTAGGTATACCATCATCATCTTGTAAGTATGTATAATAAGGACTTATTGTTATATTATTTGTTGGATATATTATATGTTTAACACCTAAATCATCTACCCATGAACACCTAACATAGTTGACAAAATCTTGAGGTAAAACTATAGTTAAACCAGGAGGTATAGTTAACTCTGAAGATTTAATACTTTTTAAAGTATCATAACTAAATTCTTGCATTGCTCTTTTAGCATGAAAAATTACATCTGTTCTTTTTACATCTGAAATTAATTTATCTTTACCTACGTAGCCTACTAAAAAATTATTTACTACATCATTTAATTTTAAATACTTATAACCACCATAGTTATCCTCTACAACTTCACCGTATGCTTTTTCAGCGGCAGTATTACCATACTTACCACCTGTTAACATTTTTAACTGTACTACGATAAAAACATTAGCACCTGGGTTTCCAGTTATAGTTATTATGTTATTTGCTAAGGTATATGCTGAAGTGTATTCAGACCAAGTACCTGGTGTACCTAAAGAACTTGTGTATATTTTAAAATTATTTAAAGAATAATCACTTGAAGTAGGGTCATAATTACCAAGATACAAATCTGTATCAAATGTTGTAATAAGCTTTTGTCCAGCTGTATTACCTGCATCACCTCTAAAGTTTTGTGAACCTGAGTAATATTGCTGTGCTGTTTCGTTTATTAACCCGTTATTAGGTGGTTTTATTACGCTTGCCATAATTTATTATTGTTTTTCATTTATTTCATTAGCTGCTAGCTCTTGAGATGCAGCTTGTACTATCATAGGATCTTTTATTGTAATACCAGCATATTTTAATATTTCTAATATTACTGTGCTTTGCTCTGAAACATCTAGTTCAAAATCAACAGAACTTGTAGGATCCCATACATAATATCCAGTTGTTGAAGTAAAGTTCCAAATTACATCTGCTGGTTTTCTTATATATGACATTGTTACATCTGATGAAATAGTTTGTGGATATATTATTACTTTATAATCTTCATACACATATACAGGAAAGTATTCAGAAGGTTTAGTAATAGTAGACATGTTCATTTGAGCCAACTCATTTCTTTGAACTGATTGCACTTCTTTATCATCTTTATATAATACAGTTCCTAATTTGTAAAAGTCTTTTGGATATAATGTTATCAATAAAGTTGATCCTGCGGCTATAGAACCAGCTGTTAAATTAAATACACCGCCAGTTATATTGTAATTAGTGTAAGAAACTCCGTTAAGAGTTACTACTACGCTGCTAGTTTCTACTTGTGATTGTGTTATAGTTGTAAGTGTATAAGCGGTTTGCGTATTTACTGTAGCAAAGGTTTGTGTACCGCTTGCAACTCCTGAAGAAGATGGAGTTGTAAAATAATTAGGAGTGCTAACTACGTAAGCTGCACTTCCTAATACTCTAAATATTTCTAGTTTTTCTTGAACTGTTTTATATCTGTCACCATACTCACTTTCATTTTGTGGTACGCGCATTTGTTGATTTAATGTTTCAAAATAACTTTCAAATATTTCTAATTGAACTTGAGTAGCAATTTTATTAAACTCGTCAGGAGTTAAATAACCTCTTTGTTCTTTATTTATTATTAGTAAGACTGTTTTGTAAACTTTATCTACGTTTATAGCCATTTAATTTTTTTTTAAAATTATAGTACAGGGCCAAAAGACCCTGACTATATTATTATAATTACAGGTATTTATAGTTTTTTATCTATAGATTTGTAAATTTCTACACCTTCATCTGTTTTGAAAAACGCAGCCATTGCTGAGTACGGGTTTTCATCAAAAGGAACATTCATAAGTTTTCTATTATTAGAAGCCCATGAAAAAGATCTTTGATCTTGAGATAATTTTATAATACCAACTTCAGTTGCTCTAATAGCTACATTTCTTAATTGAACATTTTCATCTTGTACTAAATCTATAAACAAAACAGGTTTTGATCTAGCAAATATAAGTAAATCTCTTCTTAGTTCTTTAGAAGACATTGAGTTTACTTTTGATCCTATTTCAACACGAAGTATTGCTTCAGCTATATCTATATCTATTTCTCTAGCCATATTCAAAGCTGTTACTTGTAAATCAAGTAATGCTAATTCGTCTGTTGCTTCTTCTACAGCATCAAACTCTGAATAAATATTTTTTCTAGCTGGATGATATAATGATAACAACTTTTGTAAGTTTTGTTTTTCTTTAGGAACCATCAATACACCTTCTTTAAAAACAATATGACCTAATGTAGCCTCACCTTTTTGTTCATCAACAAAAGGAGAATCTTGATTTGTAGCATATCTTAATTCTCTTTGACTACCTTTTTTTTCATCAAAATATAACAAAGAGTGTTTACTGGTATGTTTTGATGGTATTGTAAATGTTAAAGGCGATTTATTATCCTGAAGATAATACCTTCTATCTTTTATTTCCCAACTTGGTTTAGTTGGTTTTTTGGAGGTGCAACCTCTACAATTTTTTCTGCTGTTTCTTTTTTTGACATAATATAATATAATTAAATAATTAAAAGGTATATGGGCGCCGAAGCGCCCTAACCTTTATAAATCAACTACACACCTTTGAATAATACAAAGTTGTTAGCTGCTTGAGTTACTAGACATCTTTCTGATAAGAAGTTAACTTCCATAGCATCAAGAGTAGAAGTATAAGCACCGCCAACAGAACCTGTTAACCATGATTTCATTCTTCTATCATCAGCTTGAGAAGCTCTATATCTTACATGTAAGAAAGGTCTTCTGATATTTGTTCCAAGAATTTGGTCATAAACAGTTGAAGTTCCTGCAGGTACTAATACACCTTCAATTGAACTTACACCTGTCATAGCACCTCTTGTAGAAGCATCGTTTAAGTATTTCCAGTCAGTTTTGTAGAAGTCATAAGAACCTCTTCTAAATCCAGAAAAACCTAAATTTAAAGCCATTTCTTCAGAATTTTCAAATAAACCAAATGCAGTACCACCAGCATATCCACCTGAGATTTGCGCTAGCATATCATCAAAGTCAAGAGCTGTTTGTCTTTGTAAGAAAAGCATGTTTTCTTCAATTGCACCTTGTGTATCTAAGTTCTTAAGAATAGCATCAAATGAATCGATACCTGCTGAAGCAGTAAAGCCAGTGTTTACATTACCTCTATCTTCAATAGCAGCAAATAAACCTTGTGTACCTTTAGTAAGTGCTTTAATAGCAGCACCACCGTTAGCACTTAATTCACCTTCAACCATAGACATTTCTAGGTAATCTTCAAATCTAAGTCTTGTTTCAGACTCAGCTTTTAAGTACCATAAATATCCAGATGTTCCGTCTTCAGTAGCAACTTCAACCCAGCCAATTTGAGCTGTATCAGAACCAGACACAACATATTTGCTTCTGATAATGATTGGTGAATTGTTATACTGTTGGAACGCAGGGTCAACACTAATGTATTGATCGCCAGTTACAGCACCTGCTGTGTCTGAAGCATTGCTTACAGACTGACCTTTTTGTACGTCAGAACCGTAAACAAAGATCTTACCAGTTGCAGCAAATCCTTGTAAATCAGCCGCTGTGTAAGGAAGAACGTTTAATACACCTGTAGCAGTATTACTAGCAGATACATAAGCTTTAATTTCTTTACCAGCTGCATCCATAATAACGATAGTACTCTTAGGAGATACTACGTTTTTTACTGTAGCAGTTACAGTAATTGTAACAGTGTTTACACCTGCACCATTTCCGATAGCAATACCATCATATGCAATGTGTAACCTGTTTTGCTCAGACCAAATAACCTGATCGGAAGTCATAGGCATTTCTGCACCTACCATTCTCAAGAATCCTGATAACGTTCTGTTTCCATAACGCTCAACTTCTTGTTCGTAGATTTCAGGAAGATACTGTTGCGCAAAATCCGCAAAATTATCTCCAGCCTTATCATTCCACTGTAAATAGTTACTGTTAAGTAACTCTTGTTTTTGTGATGGGACAATTTTCCCAAATTGTGGAGCTAAACTCATTTCTAATTGTTTTAATTGTTAAATTTTCTTGTTTTTATTCTAAGTTTTGAAGCATCAGAGCCACTTATTGCTTTAACTTTAATACCACCAACAAAAACATCTCCTGAGCTTTCTTTTCTAGGTTCAGTACTTAAATTTTTAGTTTTAGCAACTAAATCTTTAGTAGCATCTGCCTTTCCTTGCTCGTAAAAATGTTTTGCAATAGTATCAGAATTTCTAGCCGCATACATGGCTTTGTGGTATCCCTGTGGATCAACTAACATGCCATCTTTGTCTAAGAACGTCTTTACAAAATTTGTAATGTCTATTTGATTTTCCACTATTTCGTTAGGATTTCTTACTCCGTACCTAAATTTTTTCTCACCTACTTTAAAATCAAAACCTTTGAATTCATCAGTAAAAGTATCTTTAGTTACTTTTTGAAAAACCTCTCTCTGTTGAGATAGTGTTTTCTGATCTTCGTTGTAACGGTTGAAAAAATCTATAGCTGCTTGCTGATCTTTGTTTACGTTTGATTTCAACTTGATTTCATCGTAATACTTAATTTTAAGATCATTTAAATAGCTTTTAGCTTTTCCAACTTCTTCTTTGTGCGCGAGCTGTTTCTTTTTAATATCTCGCTCTTCGTCAACATCTTCATTTATTTTAAAGTTATCTTCTAATAAAAAATTAACTTCTTCATAAGTTAAATGTGGACGAGTATTTTTATAATATTCTCTTAACAACGCTTCGTTATCTATGTTGTCATAATCAGCGTTTAATCGAACGTAATCCTCAACAGTTCCTCCAGTTTCTTCCATAAATGAAACTAGCTTATCTACATTTTCAGGTAATTGTCTTAATGGTTGTTCTACTTTTTTAGTTTGTTCAACCTCTTTTTTTACCTCTTTTTCCTTATCTTCTTCTGTTACTGGTATTTCTTCAATAACATTCTCAACGGTGTCTTCGTGTGTTTGTCCCACTTCTTGCAGTCCCACCTCGGATCCTTCTTCGCGTAACACGCTGCTCTCTGTTTTTTCGTCTTGAATGGCATCTTTATTTTCTTTTTTTGTTAAATCAATTTTAACAGGTTCATCAGCTTTTTTAACTGCTGCTAAATCAATTTTTACTGTTTCTTCAGGAACACTAAGTTTTTTAGGTATTCTTTTCTTTTTAACTTTAAAGTCACCTTCCTGTTTAACAGGTTCATTTGTTTTTGTTTTTTCTGACATAATATAATATAATTAAATAATTAATAAATAGTTTATCTAGGTTCAAATTGCTCTAGATCAAAACCTCCTAAAGAATCAAAACCAGCAGATTCAAAATCTGTAGGTAAAGCATTGTTTTGTCTCTGTTGTATTAATTGAGACTCTTGTGTGCCTTGCATTTTAATTCTTTTATCTTTTCTACCTTCTATCTCTCTTTCTTTTGTTGTTTCAGCTTCAGCTTTAATTCTTGCTAACTGCATGTTATAACCAAACTCTTCAGCCATTAATTCTTTTTTAATACTTGCTTCTGTTTGCATTCTTTGTATTTCAAATTGAGATTTAGCTTGTTCAATCTGAACTTCTGTTTCAGCTAATGCTTGTTGTTTTTGCATTTCAGCTAAAGTTGCTTGTTCAGCCGCTTGAGCATTTGCTTGAGATTGAGCTTGTATATTAGCTTGTTGAGCAGCTTGATCTTTTTCTAATTTTTGTTTACGCTTTTGTTTTAATAATTGATTAGCAAGTTTTAAGTTTTTAACTTGTCTCACATCAATAGCGTCATCTAAATCAATTCCTCCTGATGCTAACGCAACTTGTATGTTTTGTTCTAATTGAGCTTTAGCTTCTTCGTCTGGTTCTAATTCTAAGAATATTCCAAAATCTTGTAGATTTTTTTCTTGTAATTCTTCTAATGTACCTGTATTATAAGCTGATATTGAATCTATTAAAGCTGCTCTAGTTAAAGGATATTGAAGAACATCTGCTATTCTTAAAGAAACATTTTCACATATTCTTAATGTTAAGTATAAACTTGCTTTCATTAAGTGTCTTAAAGCCGTGTTTGAATTAGCAGCTGCTATTTTTTGTAAACCTACTAAAGCTTTTACATCAGGAGTACTAGCATCTGTAGCTTCATTTAATCCGGTCACATCTCTTATCATTTGTAAATAGTATTGATAAGTTTGAATTAAACTACCAATTTTTTGACCACCTGAAGATGTTTGAAGTTCTTGAATAGGTACTTTAGCTCTATTAATATCTCCTTCTTGAGTCATAGATCTACCAACTATACTACCAGTTTGGAAATACATGTTTAATGCTTCTGCTGGGTTATAATTTGTACCATTACCTAAATCAACCTCTGCTAAACCATCAACATCAACAAAAACACCATCTGGTACCATTCGAGATAAAACTTGTTGAAGCTTTAAATGGGTTAACTGTATCATATCAGCAAAACCAGTAATACGACTTACTGTAGACTCAATCATACCTTTGTATAATTTAGGAGCACATATACAATAATTCATATTTACTCTACTAATGTTTGAATTAGGTCTAGTCATGTTTTCTGACAATTTCCAGTCTAACATCATTTCATGACCTAATATTTTAGCCCCTGTGTATAATACCTCTATTGACCTTCCAACTCTTTCAAAATTTTGATTAGGTTCTGGATTAAAAGTATCTGGCTTTTCTAGTGCTTTTTGTAAACCTTGTTCTGTTTGTTTTATTTTAAAAACTTGATTAGTATAAGTTTTATATTCAAAATACAACACCTGAACTTGATTGTAAGAATCTTGCTGTGCATAAAAATTTCTAGTATAATTTGCATTACCAGGAAATTTTTGTATTTTTTCTAATTCTTGATCTGATAACCATGGAAATTGTTTTTTAACCTCAACTAAACTAAGTGATTTAACTTCTCCAACATAATATATATCTTCAAAATTTGGATCATCAGTATAAGAATAAACTAAATTAGCTGGATCTACATAGTCAATATCTATTCCATTTGATAAATTAAAACTTGTTTTAGTAGCACCTATACCTATAACTGTTAAGTCTTCAATTAATCTTCTTTTTACTAATTCGTATTTATTAGCTTGTAAAACATTGTCTATAGCTTCTTCTTCTGCTATTTCTATAGACTGTTTATAGCTTAACTGCATATGCAAATCTAAATCTTCTTGAGTTTCTGGAATATTATTAGGGTCAGCAGAGTTAAAGAAATCCATACCTGTAGCTTCTTTTGTAGCTTGTATCATTTCTTTAGCATACATATCTCTCATGATAGCATCTGCATATTTTGTTCTTTGCTTTAATGATTCTGGATCTTGAGCAAAAGCTTTTATATCAAAAATTCTTTGAGACATTCCGTTTACTATTATATCTACAAATTTAGGTATAATAGGTACTGGTTTCCAGTCTAAGTTTAAATAAGATAAATCTCCATTAACTGCTAATTCATCTTTATATTTTTGTACAGGTTGTTCGCCTCTTGCGTAAAGTCTTAGTCTATGAAAGTTTAACCAACTATTTTGGTATCTGTTTCCCATACCACCTCTATCTCCAGAAAACCATTCGCCTTCAATAGCTCTACCGACAGCATAACCGTATTCCATCGTTTGCTTTTCCTCATCTGGTACCACCTGACTAGGAAATGAACCTGCGTAATTGTATGTTATCATTTATTTTATTATTTTTGAAATATGTCCTTTATTACTGTATTTTTTAAAACCTAAAGGTTTTGGAGTTAATTCTCTTTTAAATATAGGTTTATACATGTTTTTATTACAACCCATAATAGCTAAACCAGAACTAATAGAAGCATCATGCTTTGTTCTATTGTTTATATCAAATTTAGCCCAATCCTCTAATGTTTTTTGAAAATAAGTATCACCATATCTTCCACCTAAATTACCAATGTAAGTTTCTATATATGATTCTATAGCGGCAGCATGTGCCTGTTTAATATCTTCGCTAGAATTAGGTATACCACCTATTTCTCTTTCAGTTACAGAAAGTTTTATTAACAACTTATCAGGTCTATTCATAGAAAAACCTCTATAACCTCTTCTTTTAAAATGATACAAAAGTCTAGGTTTGTTATTTTCTGCAAGTATTGGCATACCATAAAACACACAAGCCATTAAAACATCTTCAAAAAATATTTCAGCAGTTTGAGGTCTTGATATATATTCTAAAAAAAACATATTTGGTGGTACGTTTTCCATAGAAAATTTTGTAAGTCCGTGTAATGCTCCATTTGATCCTCTTGAATCTACTGTTCCAGATATATCATAAGGATCACATCCAAAACAACCAGTATGTTCATTACCTGGGTATCTTATACCGTTTTTCATTACAACATTGTTTTGTAGATTTATAGGAGGAACCCATGATATATTAAATCTACCATTGTTGTTTGGCATAAATATAACCTTAGTATCTTTTACACCGTTTTCCCATTGAAAAGAACCTTTAGTTACCATTTTATAACTTTCACAATCTTCATTAAAATCTATTTGTTCATAAATTTTAACTAGATTAAATAGTGATGACTTTGATTCATCTCTAAAAGCATGCTGTGTAGTTCTTGGAAATTGTCTATAAAATTCGTTTAAAGCGTTTTGATCTTGCTTTAATCCTTCAACTTCATTTTGCCAGTACTCAATAACTCCAATTTCAATTTTGTCTCCTTTGGGCCCAAGTGTGGGGTTGCTAGGTGTGTCGAACACAGGTAATCCATAAGAATCAATGTATCCTTCGTAGTTCCATTCCATAGGAATGAACAAAGAATAGAGTCCCGAACGAGTCTGTCCGTTGGCGTTTCGTTGCGTAACATTTGAGTCATCGTATAATTTTTTAAAGTTTTCACCACCTTTATCTAAAGAGTTTGATGTTGAACCCATCATACACTTACCAATAATTCTACTACCTAATCTTAATGTGGTTTTAGTAACCCTCCAGTTGTTGAGGATGTTGTTTGGTTTTTCCCATTTACCTGATTCATCATGAACGAGAAGTTTGAGTTTCTCTCCATCGTAGGAGTTATCACCTGTGTTTTTCCAGTCGATTGTGGTGTCCAAACCTTGTAGCTCCTCGGCTGATTCGTTGGTTTCGAGCTTACGTCTGGTAAATTTACTTGCTGGTACACGGTAGGCAAGTTCGGTCTTTGGACGGTCCATTCCATCCTGGATAGGTTTAAAAAAGAAGGGATAATTAACCGATATTGGAACCACTTTGTCTGTGAACATTTTCTTTGCATCAGGACCGGACTTTGATAATACACCATACCTACTGTCTGAGGATATGGTTGCCAAGTTAACCACCTCTCCTGAGGCCATAAACGAAAACCCAGAACGTCTGTTTTTAAGGTAACACATCCCGTAGCATCGGGTATCTGCTTTGCAAGCTTCCCAGAAAATAAAGAATAATCTATTTGCTTCCCGAAAGTCTGGTGCCCCGACGTCAATTTTAGACCACTGCAAGTACATGTAATGAGTACCAGTAATGTAAGTAGGATTTTTTTTATTATAAAACCAAAAACCTTCTTCTCTACGAGTAAACTCTTTATCAATGTAATCATACCATTTTTCTTTAAAATCTTCTGGATACTGCCTCCAATCAAAAACAGTTTTTATTTTTGATAATATTTTAGGATATTCAGTTTTTTCCCATTTATTTTTAGTAAAACTATGTATTTCTTTTTTTTTAGGTAAAGCTATTTTTAAATCTTGTATTTCATAAATATCACCTATTTCACCAGTTTTACTAATAACTATAACATCGTGTTCCTTATTGTAACCATATTTCCACTTTTTGTTTTTATTATTTCTTTTTACAATATGTGGTTTAATATAATTTTCTAGTATTTTATATAAAGTTTGAGTATACATTATTTAGATCTTCCTTCTGCAAAACCTTTAAAAGTTTTATCTTTTTTAACTTCTTCTTTAGGTTTATCTTCTAACATATTTTTTTCTTCTTCAATACGATTAAGTATTTCAAAAGCATCAAATATAGCTAGCTTTTTAGTAGCAGCTGCGTTTTTTAATCTATCAGCTGTTATATCATCTCCACTGTCTACTATTGGTTCTTTAGCAACTTTAATTAGCTCTTCAACCGCGACTTGCCCAGCTTGGATTATACTCTTCTTGGTCTCCTTTGTTTTCATACTTAATTACAATATCATTAGATTTCATACAGTATAAACGTTCGTTTTCTATAATAAATTCCCATTCACCATAGGGAGTGTAACCAATTAAGTCTCCTGGGTGTATTTCTTTACTCTCTAACGAACTATTACCATATTTTAATACCCCTATAAGTTTTTGTTCTTTTTCACCGCTTAAAATTGAATTATTTTTTAATGGCTTTACAAAACACCTATCATTAAAACTTTTCCAAGTTTCATTGTTTTTATATAAATATATTTGATCAGGTTGACAAAAGTACATGTTGTCTTTAAACCAAGATCTACTTTTTTTTTGTTTACCTTTAGTATCGTAAAAAATTCTAAAAACATTTTGATGAATCACTACTGTGTCTCCTACAGATATTCCAGTATAATAAGCTAATGGACATGCTTTAACTATAGCCTGTCTATTAACAAATTTAAAACTTTCTACTTTAGTATTTAAAATTAGTTTTTTATCTTTTACTTGAACAACATTATTATATGTTTCACCCAGGGGTTCTACGATAAAATCATATAAACTTTTCATTAGTACTCTAAATCATACTCAACAGATATAGCCATGTTAGAATTAAATTTTTTCCATGCAAGTACCTCGTTGTTTTTCTTTATATAAATATTATAAGAATTATCTTCAGGTTCTAAAATAATATAAGATATTATATGGCCACCATACACTTGCTGTCCAACAGCATAGTGCATAGCGTCATTTTTATAATCAGAACCAATACTTATTTTTCTAATATTACTTGTCACCTTCTTTTTCCTCTTCTATATTAGAATAAGTACCATCAGATAAATTAATGTTTATTTTTCCATACTCATCTTCTAGTTCTTTTTTAGTTTCTTCAATAACTTTAGACAAGTCATTAATTTTTTGGTGCACATTATGTTTTTGAACATCTAAAACACCTAGTGATCTTAGCATGTCACTAAGTTCAACTTGTTGTTTATTTATTTTTTCTAACTGTTCTTCAGTAATTTTTTTAACTTCTTTACTCATGATTTTAATTTAATTTAATTGTTATTGTTTATTTATTGTAGCAATACTACATCTCCTGCAGTAGTGCCGGTACTATTCAGTGATTTATAAGCAAATGGTATTGCTCCTTGACCAGCTGTTACTTTTATTGTTGACTCAGATTCATCTGATGCTAATACACCTACTATATTACCTGCTGTTCCTCCTACGTATATAGAAACACACTCATTATTCCAGTATTTTGTAGATATAGGAAAATCAAGTTGAGCAGCTTGTAAAGTAACGGTAACTACACCTGATATTGGGTTTTGACCATCACCTCCTAAAGGTGCTAATGCCGCCGCGTTAAATACAAATGTTTCACCAACTAAAGCTTTATTATATGCTTTTGGTCCAACGTATGTAGCTTTAACACTATTAACAGAAGCGTTAGGCGTGCTAGAGTCAGTAGTTAATGTAAATTGATAATCTGTAGATTTAACATATGCTGTTCCGCTAGAAGGAACACATATAGCTGTTTGTGAAGCCGCTAAATTAGCGCTAGTATTACCGCTAAGATTTAAAGCGGTATCTTCTTTTACTGTACTAGCAACAAAAGGTATTGCTTTAGTTGCGAAATCACTTTGATTTGCTGTATAATTTCCCATTATTTTTGTGTTTTATTTTTGTTTAAATATGTTACTTGCTTTTTCTGTTGTGCGTCCACCAAAATAGGCTAAGACGACTGACATCATTATTTTTTCGAAAGTATCATTCCATAATTCATTTATATGAAACGGTAGCGTTTCTATACTGTCTAAAATTCCTGCCATTGAAAATATAACAATACACCATACTAATACTAGTGGGCGTACATTTTTACTTAGCCATGAATCAGACATAGAATCTGCTTTCCATCTTGACGTAATAGCTTCTATTTCCTTATTCTGTTGTTCAAATATAATTTGTTGTAATTTAACTTTATCATCCGCAGGTGCATCTGATTTAGTTATAGCTTCAATAGCTTCTCTTGGTGATGTAACACCTTGTAATACGTTTCCTAATGTAGGGTTGATTACAGAAGCTGCGCCAAATAATAATTGACCAACAGTTGTATCTTTAAATTTCTTTTTTGACATTTTTTATAATCACTTAATTTACAGTGTTTTTACTTTTTCTTTTTTGATGCGTTTATTACCATAGGTTTTGTGCCTGAGCCTATTCCTCCACCTGCATCATGAATATTATAAAACTCTTGCATAAATTCTATATCTTCTTCTGGTATATAATCTCTATATTCATCAGGTGTAAAATAAAAACGATCATATAGTTTTAAACCACCACCACCTAAAGCTTTAGCACCTCTATTTAATAATTGTGCTCTTTGATAAGCTCTAGGATCAATGTTATCATCAGGGTTTTCACCCCACTTATCCTTATAACCTCCGCGGCCATGTACTTGGAAATCCCACACATCTTGTATACCTGCATAAGGTAAGTTATTGTCTGTGCTTAATCCAGCAGCCATAGCGCCATAATCTACACCCAGCATATTACTTACCGCACCACTTTCTTTACCACTACCATAAAATGTTTTACCTTTATATAAATCACTAAAAGCATTGTTTAAGTTATTTTTATTTGCAACACCTTCAAAACGTAGGTTTGATTTTTCGTCAGACTGAACTATGTTTGATTCATCGGCATAATTTTGTATATACTCAGGTGTTTGCGTCATTATGTAATCTATAAAATAAGGCATATTTTGCCTACGAGTTCTATTAGCAAACTTATTATAAGTTTTATCCCATTCTTCATCTGAAGCATCTAGTGGTACTTGAGTAGAATACATCTCCGCCGCTTCATCTTTTTGGTTTAAACCTTTATCAAAATCATCACCTTTAACACTATAGCTGTCTTTAATCCAAGGGTATTTTTCTGATTTAGCTGTATAAGGAGAAGGTTTTAAACGCGGATCTATTTCACCTAAAAAAGCTTTGTTTATATTTAAAGGTTCTGGTCTCCATTGAGTCCACTCAGCACCTCTATATTCTTCATGAGGATCCAGTGAACGCTCATCATCATTATCTCCAGTATTAAGTAAATTCTTCCCAAAATACTTATTTATTGCTTCGTTGATATTAAAAGCACCTGCACCTCCACCAGAAGCTTGCATAGCTAAATCCATAACATTTCTTGAAAAATCTGGAAACTTCTTTGTTAAATAATCAGTTATACCAGGATTATTATATGCAATTTGCATAACTTTATCTAAAACACCGACATCTCCAGGATTATTTTTTTCCCATTCACGAAGTTGTTTGTTTAAATTTGGATTTATATTAATACTAGCATTATATTCTTCTGGATTTCTAGGATCTGGTAATTTACTTATATCTTGTAATGTAGCTTTTTGACCCTTGTTTAATACATCTGAATATATTGGACGCGAAGGGTTTCGTGAATCTAAGTCATGATCTTGTTTTAAAGGAGATATTACTCTACCATCACGACCTAATGTTCTTTGACTGTTGGTTGTGTGTTTATTTGTAAAAGGATTTTTTACTTTAAAAGCCATTATGAATACATTTGTTTATTTTGTTCTATATCACCTAACATCT
>MDSX01079388.1_pt1 | contig 32338 bp, 18 predicted proteins | sample 811141 | NCBI WGS metagenome assembly MDSX01 (sample SAMN05326642, study PRJNA326480) | marine metagenome | isolation source: seawater | place: Atlantic Ocean: South East | collected 2010
TAGATAGTCATAGAGGAAATATCCTCCAGTACCTACTCCACCGAGGACCAATACAGATACAACTGCTATTGTCCCCATGGACATACCGCCGCCGGCAGCAGCAGCTCCGCCAGCAGTTACTGTTCCAGCAACTAAGCCACCTGTTGGAGTCCCTAATCCTCCAGATGTCATCGCCCCTAATTCTAGACTTCCAGGAGGCGCTGGGGCTAACATAGAAATCCCTTGAGAAGGGCCTTCGAAATTTGGATAATATTGTTGAGTAAAATGTACTGCATCAACATCGCTATATCCTTGTTGCTTGAGACTCTCAAAATATTGGTTAGGGTCCATAGCCTATCTACGAAGCGATTTCTAATAGCGTTTGGCACGTTTTTGAAATACAGGAAATCCTACAAAATCAGCGAGGTAGTAACGTCCAAGTCTTGCAATCCCTCTCCAAAGGCTTCCCTTTCAGACGGTGTCATGTCGCCGCATTCTAGTGAATAATTGAGAACAGATTCTACTGCTTCAGGATGAAATTGAACGGTTTTTATCGGTCTTGTAGGATGCTTGCATACTGCGATTTCACAATGTTCTGCTGAGCCTACAACCTCCATTTCTCCCGAGTCAATAACATGGTCTTGATGAGTGAACAATTGTTTTGTTTTGGTACCGTCAGTGTATGTAACTTCAGCGATGAAGGATGATCCCTCATCTGCCCGAATAACTTCTCCTCCAAGCGCCTTGCAGATGATTTGGTGGCCAAAGCAAATGCCGTATAGAGGAACTTCGCATTCTCTGATCAATTCAGCAACGTCATCCATCCAAGGCTCCCACATGGATACATTCCTTCTACTGCCGGTGATTACTATTACATCTGATTCAACAGGCTTGTCAATCCTAATCCCGAAGCCATAATCTCTAGCCTCACTAGTATGTGGGGCCCAAAGTAGAACTTCATGTTCAGGGAAATGGCGCACGATTTCCTCCACACCTTTTTTGCCAAATGCTTCTCTTTCAGCGAGTAAATCAACAACCAATAATTGAGGCAAAATCACTCCTCCTCTTCATTTGGATGAATGTCTGCCTCAAAGGATTTCAGGGTTAATATGAAAGAAATTGCAAGTAGATATTCCATCGGTGCAGCCCAGTTTATCCATGGCTGAATCAGGTTCATATCATTCGTATCTAAGAATTCTGGATGCTTGTCAATCCCTAATCCCATCGAATATGTCATGCCAAAGAATGCAATGAACCCTAGTGCAATAGAGAAATATCTGAATTTCTTCCCTTTCTGACTCCCTTCTTTCATTGCTAAGTGAGTAAAAACTCCCCAGGCTAATCCGAAGTGAAATACATTCAATGCAGTAGTAATGTGTAATGTAAGGTGGTCATACATGTTCCAGAATGCCATCAGAGCTAAATTTCCTCCAACAAATATTCCGCTTAACAGAGACAAATGTATCCAATACCACCTTGTGCGAGATTTGTTGACTTGGAATAATCTCCACGACACATACATTAGTGCAATTCCAGTAAAGAAAAATCCAATTGTGAAAATATAGCGCTCTATTCCGGGATAGTCTGTTTCTGAAATGAAGAATGGGAATGCACGATTATTGCCCGAAATCAAATGAATGCTGGATGAAAGGAATATGGTGGCTAGAGGTAAGGCCCAACCTAGTCTTGCGGCTAGTTTGTCATCGATCATCGATATGCCTCCACAGTGTCATGGATACAATCGTCATAAGATTTCCAAGTAAGACCCAATTCTTCTTCAGCCTTTTTGCTTGAATATTTTGAGTCGCCTTTTGAGAACGATTTTGCTGCGGAGCGGGTTAGCAGTCTTTTGCCTGTGAACAATCCCATGAACCAATCTTGAAGCACCACTACTGGCAATAGCCAAAGCGGGATGCCAATCCTTGGGAATTTCATTTTTGGATACAATTTTCTTGCGCGCTTCAACAAATCATGGATATTACCATCTTGGTATGGCGCCAATACATACCTGCCATTCGCCTCATCAATTTCATAGGCTAGCCGGTGGGCTGTAGCCACATCATCCACATGAACGAATGCTAGAGGAATCTTTGGAACAACGGGGTATTTTCCTTTCATTGCATCTCCAATGATATCTGTAGAGGGTGTTGGTCGAGAGAATGAACCGCCAAGAACACCGCTTGGATTGATTACGCGCAAATCAATACCTAGCTCGTCTGCAAGTTCCCATGCACGTTTTTCAGATTCTGTCTTTGCCCGAGTGTATGGTAGGGAGAAGTTTGCATTCCAATTAGACTCATCCTTGACAATGCCCTTTGGAGAAGAACCAATTGCAGCAACAGATGATGTATATACAACTCGTTTGATTCCTTCTTTAGCAGCAGCTCTGAGAACATTCTCAGTGCCTTGATTAGCTGTATCAAGAATTAGTTGTCCATCTCCACTTGTAGCGTAAATTGTGGCTAAATGGAAAAGTCCGGTGGCTCCTTTGAGTGCTGACGCCCAATCTTTGGGATTGAGGACATCTGCCTCCACGAATTCCATGTCCAATTTGGGGGCTTTGTCCAGTGAGCGTACTGTGCCTCGAACAGTGTAACCTGCTTCGACTAGCTGTCTAGCGAGGTTATTTCCAATGTGTCCGTTAACTCCCGTAACGACCACTAGCCCTTCCATGAAATCCCCCTCCTGTTGACTCTGAATAATACCATTGTTTGAATATATGTGTGCCACCCGCAGAACGATGCCTCTGCGTGTGCATGATACAAGACGCCGGGAAAAGGTGGATTTCACCACCATGAACCCTGGAATTGTCAACATGTATGTTTGTGGTGTCACTGTGTATGACCTGTGTCATTTGGGTCATGCTAGATGTTACCTAGCCTTCGATTTGATTCATAGGTGGTTGGAGAAATCTGGTTATGATGTAAATTATGTTCAGAATTTCACAGATATTGATGATAAAATTATCAATCGTGCAAATGAAACCGGTGAAGATTGGCGTGAGCTAGTGGAAAACAATATTGCAACATACTACCGTGACATGGATGCACTAAACATTCTGCGTGCAGATTCCTATCCAAGATGTACTGAGTATGTCGATGACATGATTCGAATCACTCAGGATCTAATAGACAAAGGTAATGCTTACGCAGCAGGCGATGGAGTATACTTCAGCGTAGAAAGTGCTCCCGAAAAGTATGGCCAGTTAACCGGGCAGAACATCGATGCAGTCCGTAGTGGTGCAGGCGGTAGAGTTGGAGGTACTGGCTCTGGAAAAAGAGATCACAAGGACTTCGCTCTGTGGAAATCGGCAAAGCCAGGAGAACCGACTTGGGATTCTCCATGGGGGCCAGGCAGACCTGGTTGGCACATCGAATGTACAGCGATGAGCATGGATGCCTTCGGACAACAATTCGACATCCACGGTGGGGGGCACGAACTTCTTTTCCCACACCATGAGGCAGAAATTTTCCAAGGTGAATGTCACACTGGATGCTCTCCTGTCGTACATCATTGGCTGCACAATGGCTTCGTGAATATCGACGGAGAAAAAATGAGTAAGTCATTGGGTAACTTCTGGACTATCAAAGATATTCTAGAAAAAGTGGACGCACTTGTGTTGCGTTTCTCTCTAATCAACGCACATTACCGCTCACCAATAGATATGAATGAACAATTGCTAAAGGATGCAGAAAAGAATCACACACGCTTGGTTGCTGTGTATAAGGCTGCATTAGAATTGGTAGGAGTTAATTGCCCTCCATTACCAGAGGGAGACATCACTTCTCAGGTACCTCTTGTCAAGAGTTTGGGATTATTGGAAAAAATGGCCCAAGGCTTTGCTATTGCAATGGATGATGATTTCAATACAAGAGAAGCCTGTGCTAAGGTCTTAGGCGCAATTCGAGAAATGAGTAAGATGCTTAGCGAATTGGAAGGAGATGATCTAGGTGCATATGCTCTACACTGTGTAGAGTGGCTTGAGGACACCGCTGGCTCAGTACTTGGTGTGTTACCAACACGTGAGCAAACTCTTGCTGAACCTGAAGATGACCCAAGAAGGGCAGAAATCGCTGACCAAGTTGAGACCTTACTAGCCAAGCGAACCGAAGCAAGAGCAGCAAAGGATTGGCCTGCAGCCGATGCAATCAGAGATGAATTAGCATCTCTGGGTGTAGTCGTAACCGATACTGCTGAAGGTCCAATTTGGGATTTAGTCTAATCCTTCGGCGGTTCTAATGGCGGTAGTTCAGGAATGAACGCATCAGAAATTTCCTCATGATCGACTTCCTTTCCTATGTCATTATCCTTGAATACAAAGATCGCCGTTATTGCAGCTATGAAAATAATGACCATTACAACTGTAAGAACTAGGACAGGGTCTGATTCGTCTGATTGTGCATCATCACTTGTATCCTCATCACAAATACCGACACATGTATCGTCTACAGTCGCATTGTTATCTTGATTGTTATCGCCAGGATTTGTGACTTCATATTCACAGGTTCCATCATCTTCATCTGCCTGGGAATTGTAGTTTAGTGCACTTGAATCAGTACATCCTTTCACAGGGTCTGGTTCATCGACAGGCGGCTCGTTAACATAATCAGAATCTTCCTTGTATGGGCGCTCACCATTCTCATCGTATTCTACGTCATAGTAATCGTACAGTTTGGTCATATCAATGTGATAATTAGCATGAGATGAACGGTTCACAACATCGAAAAATCTGTCATCTCCAATCGTGTAAATTGGGTCTAACCCAACGGTGGATAAACGGTTCACTTCGTCTCTGTAATCACCGTCAAAGTTAGTTCCAAGCCAGTCTTCGATTTCAGAATCTGTCATACCAGAAACATCGTCCCAATTTGCTTTGATATCTTCGAAATCATTTCTCATGGCCATTGACAATCCGGATTCAATGTCCTCCCAAGTTTGCATTCCGTCAACTATGGATGTTGAGGTTACATCGATTGCTTTTGAGAATCCTGACCCGTTGATATATTCCCAATCGTCATCCTTCATTGCAGTCATTAAGTCAATGTCTCCGAATACAGGTTTTCCGTGAACGATTGTTAGGCGCACATCAGGATCGATCGCCTCAATCATATTGCGGTAAGGGTTCTCATGGAATGTGTCAAGAACGACAATATCAGCATACATTCCTGCCTTCAATTGTCCAACGAACCCTTCCCAATTACTAATCTCTGCAGGGTTGCTGGTAACCATTTGCACCAATTCATAATCAGAGAAGTGTCCATCCAGAACTTCTCTGTTCCACATATCTGCAACTTTCAATTCATGCAAGTTGTTCTTGGTTCCACTAGGTCCCCAGTCTGGTGCAATTGAGATTGTGATTCCTGCATTATCAGCAGCGACAACATCGGTTGTATCTCCATAAAGAACAAGGTTAGAGAATGGCGACCAAACCAAACCAGCGCCCGTTGTACCCATCTTGTTGAATTGACTTTGGTCCATGCCTGTGCCGTGAATTACTACAGTTTCATCCATTATCAGTCCTTTATCCCAAAGTGCATCAAACTCAGCATTACTGCTTGAGTCTACGCCTTCAGAAAGGTGTACGAACCAAGCATTGAGAGAACCTGATTGGTTCTGAGAAATTAGGTGGCTTCCAGAATAATCATCATCAGCAGCACCACAAACTGCACAGGTACTGATGCCATCTTGACCGAAATTGTATAGTTCAATATTCCTAGAAAGCATGCTATCCCATGCATCAGTACCACTTCCAGGTGAACCCTGGACTGCGGTTACGCCGCCCGCAACTGCTTGTACTTCGGCGTACTTCATCTGTTCAGCGGACATATCCCATCTGCTTCTTTGTTGAACGTTATTCTTCATCCAAGTGATACTTGGGCCATAATCCCAGTTATTGCCCCACTGGTAGCGATTTGTGTAACCGCCCTCTTCTGACTTTTGTGAATCAGAAAGGTGTACTTCGAAGTCCCAAAGAGGAATGTGATTGTAGTGCATGTGATTGTGCAAGTCGATTAGCCCAGGATAGATTGTAGCTTCTGTATCGTATACAGTGATGTTATCAGTGTTAATTGGTGGAATCTCTCCGTCTGCCCAAACTGCAATAATTTGACTTCCTTCAATCATTATGTTTCCATTTTCAATAACGCCTTGACCTGTCATTGTAACGATTCTGCCTTTGAGAATGTAAGTGTCTTCAGTATTGTCAGATTCAGTAAAACAGGTACCTTGGCGCTCTGAAGGGTTCGGGTCTTGCTTCCAAAGGCTACCATTGTCTGCGATTGTGTATACCTTGTCCCACCAAGAATCCTCACCAGGATATGTCATGGAATCGATGTGATTGCCTTCAGTATTCATCAAAGTCGCAGTATCACCGTCCCAATAGTCGAGTTCAATGTCGGTGTTAGCGCGATAAAAGGTGATACTTTCTCCTGCTTCGATTGTAGTATTCCAACCAATTCTACAAGGCGGGCTTCCGCCATCAGTCGAGTCATCAAGGATCCAATCAGAGATGTCGACCGATTGATTTCCGGTGTTTGTTATCATAATGTATTGATCGGAAAATGAACCTATGTCGCCATCGCCATTCCAATCGGTACCGTTGTATTGAGCAGATGAGGCAGAGACAAGAATCTCTTCGATAATGATTCCACCGTCCTCTGTAACCTCACTAGATGTAGGAATCGGAAACAAAGCAATGACGAGAATAAGTGCAATCATGGCTCTGCGCATGTTTTGTCGAGTGAGTAACAGCACATGAAGTAACCTGCTCCGGGATTTTTGCTAAATACATCACAACGATATCCTCAAAACCAACCTCTCATGCCCCTAGGTCATGCAAAGGGCGCTATTGATGCTGGTAGTATTACTTCCAGCAATGTTCTCCGGCTGTTTCGGAGAAGATAACATAGTCGAAGGCCCTGCAATTGAAGAGCCTGCATACCTTCAACCTTGGGAAAGGTCTGGTGAGACATACGATAACAGCGATGTATTCAGCAGAGTAACAGTAAACGGCTCCTACGGGATTGACACTGTTCGCAGCGTGTATGTCGAAGTTCCAACAATCACTGCAGCCGACGGTGGAGCTGGTTTGACCGGTGATGCTGTAGTGCACCTTGGCCTATGGTTGCCAGTTATCGAGGGATGTGATTGGGAAGCAGGCGAACTCTCTGATGATTGTCGCGTTCCAGTTATTGCTGAAATTGGACCATATTACAACGATGGAGATGTCGATGCACTAACTCCTGCTGACCGATTAGGTCGCTTCTTGATTGAGAATTACGTGCCACATGGATATGGGGTGGCACAAGTCAGCGTATTTGGAACTGGTGAATCGAACCACTGCATGGATCTGATGGGAACCGATGAGCAAAGAGGAATTGATGCTGCAGTATCATGGCTAGGTAGCCAAGGTTGGTCCAACGGAAAGGTTGGTATTATTGGAAAATCGTATGATGGAAGCACTCCTTGGCAAGCTGCAACATTTGGCAACCCCTACCTCGCTACAATTGTTCCAATGTCCGGGTTAGTCGGTGTCCACGAACTGATGTGGCGCAATGGAAGTATGGAGGCAAGAGGTGCAATTATGCACAATGGTGTCTACGGCTCTTTCGGTATCGATGGTGATGCTGATGATGTTGACAATGCCTGTGAAGGATATGCAGAGGGCTACGCAAATGGTCCTGCAGCATATTTGCTTGGCAACATGGTCGACTATGCAGGTAACACTTACTGGACTGAAAGATCGTTCATGGGTAGGGTCCTAGAAAATTACAACGGTTCTGTTTACATCATTCAGGGAATGCAGGATTGGAACGTAGATCCACACATGGCATTCCCAATACACCAGCAGGTTGCTGACGCTGGAATAGAAATCAAGACTCTTGCAGGGCAATGGGCTCACGATTATCCTGACCGCGTTTCTGGACACAGTTCTCAAGGTGTAGGGCGTGGACAAGAAGCGTATCCATATACACTACGTTGGGATTGGGCTGATGAGATGCTATACTGGTTTGACTGGTACCTGAAGGGTGAAGGAGATGCACCAGTACTCGGCGTAGAAATGCAGGACAACCGTGGTGGATGGAGATTTGAGTCTACTTGGCCTTCAGAAGATACTCTCTACCTGCCAATTAGAGGAGATGAAATGAGTCCAAGCGGCGCATCCATTGGTAACCCGGTTACATTTGGTCCAATCACCATGTCATACGGTCCCTTTGAAAATGACACTTACATTTCTGGGATGCCAACCTTCCACATTTCTGCAACGCCGCATACCACTCAGAACGGTCACATTTTCATTGAAATGACAGATGATGCTGGAATTCACCTAGGTCATGCAGTAATGGATTTGAGATTCCATGCAGGTGGAAGGGATGGTGTTTTGCAAATAACCCCGTTCGAAAGTGTGATTGCCAAGACTGAATTTATGCCAATGGACGTATTTTTGGCGGCTGGTGAGACAATCCATCTTACAGTAACGCAAACTGGTGAGGACTATGTTCCAAGTCCTGCATCTACTGGTTGGTTCACAGTAAATTGGGCTGCATCCACTCTTACTCTTCCGATTGTTGACAGAACATGTGATGACTTGTTCCAAGTTCCAATGATTGAATATGGCGAGGAAGTAGGCAGAATTTGTTAATCAAAATCTACCTAAGATTGAGTTGAATACATTCTTTGCATCACCCTGTGATCTTTCGACAAGTCTTCTAACGATTAGTTCAGGAGTTGAACGTGCCAAGTGGTTTCTTCTTGGAGTTCTGTCAACAATAAGTTCGAGGTTCTCATCTAAGCCTCTCGCTTCAATTCCATCAGTTCGCAATTCTTTGCCCGCTGCTTCGATAATCGCTGGAGCAAGGTGAGTTACAAGCAGCATGCATGTACCGGGATGGGATTCGGCAGCCTCTAGCATTCCTGCAATGATTCTGGCGCCAGCACCTGGTTCAGTAATAGCTTCCAACTCATCTGCTAGAATCAGTTTGGAATTACTGTTGGAAACAACTTCTGCGAGTTGCATCAATGTTTGCTCAAGTGCACCTGCAGACTGCGTTCCACCCGCTTTAGCGAGGACGTGCAGAGATTCAATGCGGCCAACTTTAGCGGATTTTGCTGGGACTGGGAGTCCCATGTGGGCCAGTATTGTACAGTGTGCTAGCAATTCCAGCATGGTGGTTTTCCCACCACTATTTGCACCTGTTAACAAAGCGATAGATTGCTGGTCTCCATTATTTGCACAACTTCCTAATCCGTAGTCAACCGGGTCTGGAGTTCCATCGATTAGAAGGTGCCTTCCGGCCTTTATTGCAATTCCATGGTCGCTCATTTCTGGCATTATCGCATCAACGCTTCTAGCCCAGCGGCCAATGGTTAGCCATTGGTCTAATTCGACTAATTTCCTAAGAGATTTTTCGCATCTAGATTTCAAAGGAGCAAGTCTTCTTGCTAGAGAAATTAGGCGATCAGATTGAGTTGTTTTCCACAACTCTTCCAACTGTGAATCGATTCCATCAAGCGTAGTTCTGTCAACTTTAGTCGGCCATTCGCTCTTGAAAATAGTGCGTGGGCACTTTACCCCTACATTGGATAATAGAGATGCAATTTCATCGGTTGCGGATTCTATTGCTTGCTCTATGGCATCACTCGTTTGTTGGGCTAATTTTCGCTGTAGTGAGGCAGCATCAGCTAGTGCTTCCAACATGTCAGAACCAGACAAATCGAGTTTCACATTCTGCATTGCTTGGTCCACTTCATCGTGGATTCTCTTTTCCAATTCCTTTGCAGTAGGCCATAATTTGTCGCGAACATCGGCAATTGCTTCAGCATCTGCCTCATTTGCCATCTCATCGAGTAATTCGCGTAATTGTGTCATCCGAATTTCGTTGAAGTGTTTGTAGAACCCGTCTCCTTCAGGTAGTGTAGTTAGCAACTCCAAGGATCCTCTGTTATGTTCGAACCACCCTACACACTTCTCTGGCAGAATCATGTCTACTGAAGCAGATTCAGGAACTACTAACCATCCTTCTGGAGTTTGCGCAGGTCCGTCTGCACCAACCCAGGTTACAGATTTGAAAACCTTGTAATCCTTCCAAGTTTCTTGTTCAGACGGAGTCAGAACTCTACAGAATCTCTTCAGTTCATCAATAGGGTTCTTTGAGACTACAACTCGCTCATAGTTGCTCTCGACTTCACTAGGAATACGTAGTCCTTCGATAACGAAGTCGCATTCCATCGCCTGTGAGATGATTTCTCTTCTTGAGTTGATATCTCGAACCGGCATTAGATTTCGAAGTCTTGAGCGAGTAGATGCATTTACTGCGTGAGTTGCAATGTTCGCAACCAGTTCTTTGTGAAGACGCACAGATTCAGGCGTTGCTAGGAAATCCTCCATGCCATTCAGTGAGCGTGCAAGACTATCGGCACGCTTTAGGGAGACTCCTTCCACCTCTGCGATAATCTCGGTTTGCCCATCTGCAAGTAATTGCAAAACTTTGTCTTCAGTACCAAAATGGTCTGTTAATTTCCTTGCTAAGCCAGCACCTACACCCGGTAAAGCCTTCAGAACCATGGGCAAAATCGTTTGCCAAGGGGTTTTGAAGATAGGGGTCGCACAGACCTTTACTTTCACGATCCGACGATGGATGGCATTGGGACGTAAACAGGCATCTCCACTTCAACAGCGAATAGTGGGTCAGGGTCACTCGAGTCGTGATATGCAACTACGACTCCGCCATCGTTCAGTATCGCTAATGATGCGAAATCGAAGCGGATGTCGTTTCCAGCTCCACTTGTAGAATCAAGGTCACCAAGTCCAATGTAAGTCAATGTATCAGGCGCCATAGATTCAGAATAATCTCTCACGTGGTATAGAATATCAACATCTGGCCCTGCAGAGGATTGGTATCTAACGTTCAGAACGAATAGGTCTAGCGCACCATTTGCTTGGAATTCCCATTCTTCAATCGCAGCCCAGTTGTCATCAGAATAGTTCTGAGTTTCCCATGTTGTTCCTCCGTCATAGGATAGGTGATGCGTGAATGTTGTGCCTGCTAGGCTGACACAATGCAAAGCACCTGTGGAATCTAGCTGGCAGTATTCGCTAGGGAACTGAACATCGTGCTTGTTCCAGTTCAATGATGTATCCAAGAATGCTGAAGTTCCATCACTGAAGTATTGAGGGAAGTAAAGGCCCCCACTAGGTAGAGGGAAAGACCTCATCTCTTTGTGAGGTTTGTTAACGTCGTAATATTCTCCAATGTTTGAGAAGTTCAAATTGACCTCTTCAGCCCCAGGGTTGGAATTTCGTCCTACGAATTGGAAATTGTAGTAATTCAGTCCATCAACGCTGATTTGTCCACCTGCATTCTGAGTTTGATGCCAGAAGTTGGACACTACCAGGCTCGCCCATTCTCCACTTCCGATGTTAGAAGAGATCGGACCTACTACTTCGACTTGCCATGATCGGTCATAGAACGGTTCAGTCATTCTGTTGTAACACCATGTCCATTCATCTTCGGATTCATCGTATAGTATAGCATAGAATTTGTCTAATTTTCCATCTGCTCCTACGTATGGGAACCAAGACATTGAGATGATATCGCCATTTGTTGCTTGAACGATACTACCCTCTCCAAGCCCCTCTTGTCCAGGGTTGGTTGGAACAGGTGTTCTGCACATTGGGTCAGTGAATACACCTGGGACATATGTGTCCCATTCATGACCACGGTCATGCGACCAGACCGGATATTCCCCTCCGATGTTAAGGATAGTTCCGTCAATAGTAGTGGCAATGTAATGTTCACAACAATTGCCGCCGTAATCTTTGTTGAATACAGCCCAAGTTGTCTCTGTGCTCTGATTCAAATTCAAATCAATAGTAGTAAATTGCCAGGGATCAATTGCAGGTTGGGTATCTACCAACTCATAGTTTGTCCAAATTGGTACAATATCTTCTTCAGCCCCAACTATGTTTTCTCCACCGCCAAAGCATCCAGCAAGCATAGTGCTTAGGGCTAGTAAAATTGCAAGTGTAATTCTCTTCATTTCAAGACCTCGAAACGCTGTACCAAATCGTTGCTCCATCAACTTCGAAAGATTCTCCTTGACCTTCTCCAATCTTGAAATCTGCACTGCTTGCACGTGTTTCATTGATAATCCAGGCACTGTCTTCTCCGTATAATTCAGGTGCATCCTTCATCCAAACTTGCAGCGAAATAGTGTCCTCGATTGCTAGATCTAAGTCCTTCCTAGCAGCTTGGATTCTACGAGTAATATCTCTTGCAAGCCCTCTCGATAACAATTCAGGGCTGTCGCTCATATCAAGGACCAAAGATACAGATGAATCTGCAATTTGTACAGTTTGTGCAGCGAATCCTTCACGCTCTATGCGGCGCAACTCGATGTCATCTTTCCCGATTTCATATCCAGCAATCACAAGATTGCCAGCTTCGATACTAGCAAGCATTGCTTCGCTGTCACCATCTGCGATTCCTTGCAGTACAGCAGGTAAATCTTGGCGGCACTTTGCACCTAAAGATCTGCGATTAGGGACGACTTCGATCTTTTGGAATCGATCTAAGTCCTTCTCCAAGGAGATGATTTCGACATTCAATTCTTCTGCAAGAATCTCATGGAATGCTGACAAATCAGGGCCACTAACAATCCAACCTTCAGCACATGGAAGTCTCTGCCTTCGGTCTGCATCTACTCTGATTCTGCGACCTGTTTCAGCAAGTTCTCTTACCAGTGCCATCGTTTCGATGATTTCAGAGTCTACATCACCAGCCTCTGGCCAATCAGCCATATGCACGGATTCTCCTACCAAGTTCCTGTGGATTGCATCTGACATGAACGGAGAAACAGGAGCCATAAGTCGTGAAACGGTCACCAATACGGTGTGGAGAGTGTGTTGACATGCGAGTTTGTCATCGCTGTCTGCTTCATCCCAAAGTCGCCTTCGTGAGCGGCGCACATACCAATTAGATACGTCATTGACAACGAATTCTTCGATATCTCTGCATGCTTTATGGAAATCCCATTCTTCGAATTGTTTGGTAGTACCAGCAACAACTTCCGCTAGTCGGGACAATACCCAGTTGTCCAGAGGTGTGTTATTTCCCCTTGGCGAGGAGGCAGGGTCGAAACCATCCAGTGCAGCGTAATCAGAGTGGAATCTGTGAATGTTCCATAGAGTTAGGAACATCTTTCCATAGGTCTCACGGACTCCGTTAGGGTCGAATTTCAGTGGATTCCAAGGAGCCCCTGCTGTTACCATGTACCAGCGTGTTGCATCTGCTCCTTCTCTGTTGAAGTGGTCCCAAGGATCGACAATGTTGCCTTTCGACTTCGACATTTTCTTTCCTTCAGCATCTAAAATCAAACCAAGAGAAAGACACCTCTTGTAACAAATCGAATCGAAAACAGTTGTACTAACCGCCAATAAAGTGTAGAACCAACCTCTTGTTTGGTCTACTCCTTCACAGATGTAATCGATTGGGAAATTGTTCTCGAACTTTCCTTCTTCACCAAACGGATGGTGCCACTGAGCGAAGGATGCACATCCTGAATCGAACCAGCAATCCATCACGAATGGCTCTCGCTTCATATCGCCGCCACATTCTGGGCATGCAAGGATGGTATCGTCGACATATGGGCGGTGCAAGTCTTCTGCTACCGGACTTCCTTCTTTGGCCATGCTTGCCATCTCTTCGGTTGAACCAACACAATGCTGTTTACCACATTCGCCGCAAATCCAAACTGGAAGAGGAGTACCCCAGTATCTCTCTCTGCTGATAGCCCAGTCCTTGACGTTGCGAAGCCATTCGCCGAATCGTCCTTCGCCGACCCAATCAGGTGCCCATTCAACTTGAGAGTTGAATTCCAGAAGCTTGTCTTTGACAGCAGTCATTTTTACGAACCATGAATCCATTGCATAGTACAGTAATGGATGGCCAGTTCTCCAGCAGTGAGGATAATCGTGGAGATACATCTTTTCTCTGTAAAGTAGACCAGAATCATGCATCAATTTGATGATTGTCTCATCACAATCTTTGACATAGCGCCCATCTAGTTCTGAGTGTGTTCCTTCCAAGAATGAACCATCCATGGCTACAGTATGTTGTGCTGGTAGGCCAACTTCCATCCCAAGGTTGTAGTCATCTTCACCATACATTACTGCGGTGTGAACAACACCTGTTCCATCTGTTGTTGTGACCCAATCTGCTCCGATAACTGTCCATGCGGATTCTGAGCCGTTTCTGTCTACTGCTCCGGGGAATAGTGGTTCATATGAACGGCCAATTAAATCGCTGCCAGGGAAGGTTTCAACTTCTTCACAGTGATGGCGAATGACCTCTTTGAATAGGTCCTTGGCCAGAATCAATTCTTCACCGATTTCGGCTCCGCCATGCCCTTCCCACTTCTCTGGAGTAGCGGTTACTCTTACCCTGACATACTCTACATCTGGGCCTACTGCTAAACCAACATTTCCAGGAAGTGTCCAAGGGGTTGTAGTCCATGCTAGAATGGAAGCATTTGTGTCTTCCAATTTGAATTTGACATATACTGACGGTTCTTCGACCTCTTTGTAACCCAAAGCAACCTCGTGACTGGAATAGGATGTACCGGTTTGTGGGCAGTATGGTAGAACTTTGTATCCGCGATACAGTAGCCCTTTGTCGAACATCTGTTTGAGCGCCCACCAGCAAGATTCGATGAATTCGTTGTGTAGAGTGACATATGGCTCATCGAGGTCACACCAATATGCCATCCTTTCAGTCATCTCTCTCCATGCAGCTTCATAGGTCCAAACAGATTCACGGCACTCTTTGTTGAATTCTTCCATGCCGAATGCTTCAATCGCTTCATTACTCATCAGATCTAGGCGCTTCTGAACTTCGATCTCAACAGGAAGTCCGTGGGTATCCCAACCACCCTTTCTTTCGACGAAGTTTCCTTGCATAGTTTTCCATCTGCAAACTAAGTCCTTGTAGGTCCTAGCAACGACGTGGTGAATACCCGGCTTACCATTCGCAGTAGGCGGTCCTTCTAGGAAAATGAATGGCTCACCTTCTGCTCTATTTTCGACTGTGGCCTCAAACAATTTCTCATCTTGCCATGTGGAAAGTAGTTCGGTTTCTAGTGCAACCGAATCTAATTCGCTGGTCGTCCGAGGAGTGGCCATGTTCAATCCGAGATGTCAACATGTCTTGAAACAGTCGTTTCCAAAATTCTAGAAAACATCAGAAAAATCCCACTTCGTAGAAGTGGTTGGCAGGGGTTGCTTTGAATTACATTGACTCCATCCAGTGTACGCATGGCAACCCCAAATAGAGGAGTTCTGGCGTTCGCGCTAACTCTCTTATTCCTATTTTCAGGCCCGCTATCGCACTTTTCCTTACCAAATAACTTCGAAATTGAATTGGATGAAAGTAATGTATTTTCGAGCGGAGGCGCCGATTACACCGAAGTAGTGATTGCTGGGCCTAATTCGATGGGAATTGGTCCAAATCTTGCTTTAGATGCAACTCATGCGCTTCAGACCGTTTCATTCTCAGTATCGCCAGGAGATGATATCAGAGCATCAGGGTTTAACTGGTCCAATTGGGACCAAACAGGATTCTCCAAACAAGGTCTGACATTGGATGATGATGGGGCGCTGATACTTGGATTCCAAGGAATCAATTGGGATTTTGATAAGAATGCAAATGGCTGGACCTCGTCCAGTGCAAGTTACGGTCAGAGGAATACTGCTACAACATGTGGAATGAGTGGAGGAAGCGGTGCTTCATGGTGGACTAGAGGAGGTTCAGTTTCCGTTACAAGCCCTCAAGTGAATCTAGTCGGGCATTCTGGTCTGTCTTTGCAAGCATGGATTAAGCAAGGTAACTATCAATGTGGCGAAGAACCAGATTCGAATGAGAATTTCTACCTAGAGTACAAGAATTCGAACAATGGCTGGACACAGGTGCAATACCTATCAGGCGCAACTTCTGGTGGTACAGTTACCAATGTTAACTACAATCTTCCTGCCAATGCATACCACTCTAGCTTCCAAATTCGAGCACGTCAAAACGCAGGTTCGGGGACATGTTGTGATTATTGGTTCTTCGATGACATCATCATACCGGGAACTAGTGGTGCAAACTTGACCACTAGGTCATTTGGTTGGTCTTCAAGTTCACACGAGCAAATCGATGAAGGAAGATATTCTCCAGTTTTCATTGATGCAATTATACCACAGGATGCGCACCTTAATTGGACAGTCATCGATGCTGATACGAATATTCCGATACCCGGTTTTACAAACCGTACTGGACAATGGATTGACCTAGCAGCAGTAGATTGGAAGAAGCATAAGTCTCTTCGATTAAATCTAGAATTCGCTTCCAACCCTCTGGGAGATTCTCCGAGGTTGTTCGGGATTTCTGGCGGTGGAAAATACCATGACGGTTTCAATTCAAACCCAGAAGTCATGGGTTGGGAATTAGATAATTCCAGCTGGAGTAATTCCACCTTCACCATTTCTGGCAACTCTAATTCGATTGTAGAATCCCCTGAAATGGACATCAATATGCCATTCTCTTCTTACAAATTCCAATCCACACAATTGGGCGATGTTATCGCATTTGTTTCGATTGACCGAGGAAACTGGGTACAAGTTAACTCATCTTCTCAAAGAATTGACCTAGACAAACCAGCATCTGTGATTCAAGTCAAGTATCAGGGATTAGGTAATGGCTGGTCCTTGAATGATATTCAATTACAATTGTATCCTAGCAGCGCCATTATTTCTCCACGGATGGACATCGATCAAGACGGTAGAAACGAATGGTCTGCATCCAGCGAGGGAATAGGGACTTGGGGTAGTCAGGACGTTTTCATAGATGGAAATTCGAGCAGTATCTTCGCTGTAGGTTTCAATCCGACCTCTTGGCAAAGTGTGCTAGTGCCTAGAAATGCAAAATCGTTTGAGGTATCTGCAGACAATGTAGATTCTGTTGGCTTAGGAATCCAAACCGTTGCACTTTGGGTAGGTAATACGATCGTTGCACAGACAGGTGGAGTCGGATATGTAGATGGGTTGCGCTTGACACTAAATCAATCAGAAATCGAATTTCTGAATTATGAAACAAGCACTACTCCGCCGGTGAAAATAGTTGCAGGAACCGAATTTGTCCATGCAAGAATAGAACTCATTTCCGATGCTGGAAGCCAACGTCTTGGCGGGCTAAGTATCGGTTATGATGCTGAAGATACAGTTTCTGCAACTGCAATCGATGAACTAGTTCTAGCAATGAATCGAGCACGCCTTGTGCCGAATAAAGCGGCTAATTTGCCTTTGACCTTCCACGCCGATTCAGCATGTTCGCTCAAAGTTTCACTACTTTCTTCCACTTCTTCGGGAGATGTAACAATGGGTGCTCTAACTTGGCACAACGATTCTCAAACCCTCACGCCTTCTCAATACTGGCGTGAATTCAACACTAGGGCTCAGACACATGAATCATCACCTCATCGATTGATTGTAAATATGTACTCTGATGATAAGTCTGCAATGTGGTTCTTGCCTCTTTTGGGTGGCAACATAATCGCAACAGGGGACCACGATTTATTCATCTTCTCAGATGCAGCAATTTCGCACAGTGAATCTGGTGGAATTCATGATTTGATGACCGGATTTAGAACAGCTCAGTCGTTCGATGATCAAACGAATTTACGATTCGAATCTCGAATACAATTGGCAAATGGTGTTGTTTCCATGCCTGCGGTTCATAATTGGAATAATGGGGCAATCGATAATGACATCATCCTGGAATCAATGAGCATTTACACCGACAGAGGCATGGTTTCGCCTAGTTCAAATTACTTGATGGCAGAAGACAATTTGACATTCAAGATAGATGTTGGATTTGAGAATGGTGAATCGGACGAGAAACCATTCCCTGGAGAATACGAACTTACTCTAACTCGCAATGGTGAGTTGTTAGCTAATACTTCAGGATATGAAGGTGCGGAATGGGTAGTAAATACCAGGGCTCCATTCACTAGTGGAAACATAACTTACGAAGTGAGTGTTACTCCTTTAGCCGGAGGAGGAGTTGGAGACACTATTGTTCTCAACAGGACTTTCGCAATCGATCCGCTGGCCCCTGTTGTTACTCATTCAAACATACGATATTTCGATCACCTGCAATCTTCCTCAAATCAGCAACTGATTATCAACATCACAGACCAACCGGTATTGCCAGAGGATGTCACTTTGATGCTATGGACTGAATGGGCCAATGATTACAACGGAGATGGCTGGCCTAGTGAAGGAGAATACATTGCAAGGACATTGTCTAATCCAACAGATTTGGACCAGAATTACGGTCTTTATCAAACCTCAATCGACGATACAGCCGCTTTCCCAGGAGAGAAGGTTGCAGGATATGTAATCGGAGTAGATCCTTCAGGACACAATTTGCTAGGAGGAGGTTCCGAATCTCTTGATGACCATCTATTCATGTATCAGATTATGAATGATGGTACTCCAGTAATCGATTCAGACGGATTTGAATGGGTTGAAGGTAGAAGAGCTTGGCTACACCCAGGGCAAACATACGGTCTCAATGTGTCGTTCACTGAGTTGAATGGAATTTCAGATATTGATGTAATTGAGGTTTCACTTGCAGATAATATTCCTAGTGACAAATTGACACTGAAATGGAACTCAGACACAAGGCAGTGTCACAGTGAGTCTGCTCACATAATCATCTCATCGTGCAAAGTGAACGACGAAAACGGACTATCTCCCGGTCCATACGACCAAGATTTAGTTCTCTATCTGGAGATTGTACCTCAATGGACTCTGCCTGATTTGGGTGATACTCGAAGAGAGCCTACAGTGACTATTCAAGATAGGTCAGGAAACCAAGATATTGCTAATTTCCCTCAGAATAGATGGAGGTTCTCAGCAGAAATGATGGTGACAGACAACCTTTCACTGTGGGTTGAAAGTGGTGCACTGAATGATGATGGGGCGCGTGTTGCTCCAGGGTCAACACTTGAATTATCAGGAAGCGTAATCTTCGCTCAAAGCTTAGAAACACCAAGATTCGATTGTGAAATCGAAGTCCGTCTAAACGGTGTAAAAACTCCTACAATAGCAATCGATGGATTGTTCACTGCCTCGCTTAATGCTCCAATTACATCTGGACAGCATGCAATGACTTGGAGCGTGGATTGCATGCCTGAACAAGGTGTTGACATGACTAGCCCTACCGAGGCTGTGATGTGGATTCTTGTGGACGCAGTCGGTCCACAAGTCGTTGAATTTTCATCTCCAAGAGAATCTTCAATACTGGATATAGAGGAACACTTTGTAAGAGTCATAATTTCAGAAAACTACGGTATCGATGCCGATTCAGTTGAATTGTTTTGGTGGGTCACAGGTAAAGGTCAGAACGATGCGATAATCTCAGGTTCTACCCCACTAACATTGGAAGGAAGCGAAAGCGCAGGATTGCGTCTCGAGTTCACTGGGGCGATCGATTTGTCTGGAATGGATACTGAATTCCTACAAGAACAAGCAGTTCTGAAGATGAGATTTGAAGGTAGGGATATTGCAGGTAATCAATTCGAAAGAGATGGAAACAGCGAAGCATTCCCAGCTGGCGTTTGGAATCTAGTCCATTACACGCCTGAATTCTCATTAGAGCATAGTGGAATCGAGTTATCAAAATCTAACTTGGAAGTCGATGAACCGACAATAGTGCAGGTCCATGTGCGCAACGATGGCATGCTTGGCGGTGACGCACAAATAATCGTTGAAGTAGTAGATTTGACCGGTGAGCGCTCTCAATTGAGTAAATCTTCGTTATTCGTAGAAGCGCAGTCAGTCTCAACCTTAGTTGTTGATTGGCGACCAGACGCTCCAGGAATGCAAAGAATCGAAGTTACACTAAGTGAGACAACTGATAAATCAGAGTTTATTGACGTCAAACCAACCAAGGAAAGAGGATTCCTTGAGGATGCTATCGGCGCAACAAATCCATGGATATTGGGTACAACGATGACAATGATTTGCATTGGATTATTGTTCGTACTTTCTTGGATGCGTGTCGCTACTGCAAAGCAAGGAGAATCCGACTTAGAATGGGAATTGGACGAAGAGTTCGATGAAGAGTTCGACGAAGATTGAGTCTATTTTGTCAAGGAGGGATAATATGACTTCTAAAATCGCTTTATTGCAAGTAAATCCCATTGTAGGAGATATTTCTGGTAACGCAGAAATGATTCGCAACTTGGCGAAAATTGCAGCAGAATCTGGAGCTAGTTTCGCAGTCACTACCGAGTTGGCGATTAGTGGCTATCCTCCCAGAGATTTGCTACTTCAGTCCGACTTTGTAAGCGAGTGTCATAAGGTTGCAAGTTCTTTAGAAACAGATATTCCCGTATTAGTTGGTACTCCAGTTCCTCCGAATTCAGACCGTTCCCTGCCGGGTAATGGAGTGGTTAGAGCAGGTGATTCAGTTAGAGAAGTAACCCGCAAACAATTGTTGCCAACTTACGATGTATTCGATGAAGCACGGTATTTTGAAGCAGATGAAAGACCGGGTATTGCTAGAACAATTGCAGGACTAGATATTGGAGTTACAATCTGCGAAGATGCTTGGCAGCATTGTGGAGCAACTCCAAATGATTACGATAGTGATCCTATTGCTCAAATTGTTGAATGGGGCCGTCAAGGTGTTGTTTTAGATGCTACCGTGAACCTTTCCGCATCTCCTTACCATGCCGACAAATCTGGAATCAGAATTGCAGTCGCACGAAGTGCAGCATCTTCTCTAAATCATCCCTTCTTACTCGCAAATCAAGTCGGCGGTAATGATGATTTGTTGTTCGATGGTCGCTCAATCATTGCATGGCCAGATGGCAGGGCAGTTGTAGGTCCTGCATGGTCACAAGGCGTTTTACTCACAGATTTGTCAAGCCCTGAAGAATGCACTTGGCTTGGAGATGGAGACATTACGATTCTAAAGCCAGATGAGGATTTGGAAGAGGATGAAAATGACTTGCTAGATGCGATTATCATCGGTCTAGCAGATTACTGTAGAAAGAGCGGAATTTCGAAAATTGTACTCGGCTTGTCAGGAGGAATAGATTCCGCTTTGGCAGCCTGCGTGGCTAGTGCGGCAGTTGGTGCTCAAAATGTCACAGGGATTTCTATGCCTTCGAAGCATTCGAGCCAGCACAGTATAGATGATGCAAAAGCAACTGCAGAAGCATTAGGCTTGAAATTCTCCATTCAACCAATTACAGATTTGCATGATGCTTCAGAATTAGCCCTCAATGATATTTTGGAAGGCGGCCATCCGGTTGCAGGTGAGAATCTGCAAGCTAGACTTCGTGGATTGATCGTTATGGCTCACGCTAATGCTCATGGGGCAATGGCGATTGCTACAGGCAATAAATCAGAACTTGGTCAAGGGTATTGTACCTTGTACGGCGATATGGCTGGTGGATATGCACCATTGGGAGATTTATACAAAATGGAAGTCTATGCATTAGCCAAGCAATTCAACAAGAGGATGGGAATTGAAGCGGTAACAGAATCAACCTTGACTAAACCACCTAGTGCAGAACTTGCTCCAGACCAGAAAGACGAGGATAGTCTTCCACCTTATCCAGTTCTTGATGAGATACTTCGTTTGCATATTGAAGACGGCTTTGATGCGACTGAGATTGCAGCAGAGGGCCATGATAGTAAAACCGTCAAAGAAGTACTAACTCGACTCGCAAAGAATGAGCACAAGCGTTGGCAAATGCCTCCAGCACCACGTGTCTCCAAGAGGGCGTTCGGCCAGGGCTGGCGTCAACCTCTTGCCGCTCGTCACGATTGGCGTCAATGAATGACAATCCATTCCTCGCTCATTTCCCCATGAGCCCATGCATACATCTCTAGGCCAAGGCTAGAATCATCAGCGATGAAGAAAACGAAATCCTTGCCTATCCATAACTGGCCATGAACGCCTGACTGTAGGTTGCCCGAATCGTGGTCCCAGAGAATCTCCAATCCATTGTCTGCAACGCGTGCCAATTGGCCTCCATGAATTGGATCTTCAATTAACAGAATCACTTCATCTCCAACTAGAGCGAAATTATCGGGGCTTGAGGATTCCATTCCTACAATGTAATCCGAATGTAACCATGCAGTTTCTCCATTGCTTACGCATAACTCGAATCCGTAGGTTGGGATTCCACATTCGAACCAAAGCAAGCCTTGGTTAACAATCCAATCAGAATCTTGAGAAATGGATTGAATTGAATTGTTTAGCTCGACAATTTGTAGTGAATTAGTACTGAAAGAAACTAGTCCATCCCAATCAAACACAATATTTCCTCCTAAAGCAGTGGGGCTGATTATCTGGCCCGGAGTGCCAGTTAATTGCGTGGTCACACGCTCAATTGCGGATGAATTTGCTCTGTGTAATTGCTGGCCAAAACCATCGGTTGTTGCAACGAACCAGTAGTAATCAGAGTAGTACGTGGCGTGTGAATGAATTTCTCCAAGCCAAAAGTTGCCCAGCAAAGATATGCTATCTGCAGTATTGTAAATCAAAGTTTGATTAACAGTAGTTAGATTGGAATAAGTTCCAGATAATATTGTATCAGAATCAGAAAATATTGTCATTCCAGTTTGATGATTGAGTATCAATTCATCTTGAATTTTCATGATTTCATCACCTGCTTGAATCTGTGATGAGAGGTTGGTTTCCTTCCACATTGTTTGTCCGTCACTGGACCATAACTGTGTTCCTGTCCCGTCATTTGCATCGAACCATATTCTATTCTCATGAACTTCGAAACCAAGTATTGATCCCGGTAAAAAGTCAATATTATCCGATAATTGTCCGACTATTCCATTTTCAATTTTGTACAGCAAGCAATTGCCATCACGCGCAGCAGCGAATAGGAATAAGCCCTCATTTGTAGCACCTCCATTACATGCGGTAGAGAATGAATTACCTGAGTTAGGATTGATGTCGGTCATACGCCCTTGTGTCAATTCTTCAAAGCATATTTTGATACTAGAATCGACTACTCCCGATGTAGAGTTATTTCCCATTTCGATTATTGCAGCATGTGAACAAGGGCCATGTTCTCCAACGAATGAATCGATGAAAGAAGATGTACCAATTATCCCATCACTACCATTGAGGCCGTCTGTTCCGTTGTAACCCCAATAACCTCGATTGCCCATAGGCCCAGGTGGACCTTGGGTTCCGTGGCAGACATTACGGATTTCATCTACTTCCGCATCCGCAAGAATTCCATCCCTGTTTTCATCGATACCAACCTGGATACTAAATCCGCCATCTTCGCAGCCATGGGTGCCGTATAGGCTGTCGATTCTAGATAGTGAACTCTCGCCATCACTACCCGACTTTAATTCGTCTAAATCACTAGAATTGTGTAGGGCAATACTACTCAAAACTAGGGATATTACTATCGAAGATATCGCTAGAAATTTCATTATTTTTTGTTTACGCTTTGTTTTGTCATCCTTCATAGATGAGTCACAGACTTCCTTGGATTAGAGTGTATTCCCTGCAAAGTGTTCATGTGAGTGTTTCTACAGCGTCTATTCATGGAGTTACCCGAAAGGCTCGCATCGATGCTTTCGGGCGCTGAAGGGACCACTAGGCAAAAGGCTGCTAGATTAGTAGTCGATTTGGCAAGAACAGCCGGTGCTCAAGGATTTATTGAGGTAAATCATAGTCACGTTTCAGGTGTTTCAGTAATTACTGGAGGTCATGGGCTGAGACGGTTCCTTGCTGATTTGGCAGGAGAAGGATCTGTAGCTATTCCAACTACACTGAATTCAGCAGGCTGCGACAAGAGGAAAATGGAAGAAATGGATATTGATTATCCAGATTTCTTAGAACAACAATTCGAAATCATCACAGCATATGAGAAATTAGGACTCGAGTCAACGTTGTCATGTACTCCATATGACAGAGGGGTAGAAGATGAAGCTGGAATCGCTTCATGGGCGGAGTCTAATGCTGTGGCATTCTCAAATTCGTGGACAGATTTGGTCACAAATCGTGAATCGGGATTATCGGCATTGGCTACTGCATTGACTGGTTATGCTCCAAAGTGGGGTCTACATTTAGAGGAAAATCGAGTCCCTAACATTGTAGTGAATGTCGATTGTGAATTGTCATCATTGGCAGATTGGTCAATCCTTGGCGATTGGATCGGTAAACAAGTTAGACCAGGATGGAATGTTCCATTTGGTCCAATGCCGCTGATTAGGGGTCTACCTTCATACATCAGTTTTGCATCAAAGAAAGCACTGACTGCAGCAGCTGCGAATTATGGTTGTGCTATGCTTTGGGCTGAAGGTCATACAGAAAGTCCAGAATTGACAGGTAATGAAGAATCTCTTGTTTTCACTGACAAGGATTTGGCTACAAGATACGAGGAACTTGCACCGAAAGGCCAAGTCGACTTGATTGTAATCGGTTGCCCTCAAGCGAGTCTTGAAGAGATTCGAATTACTGCTGCAGCGGTGCGCTCGTACAGTGAAATGGGGCAACTAATCCCTGATGAGAGGTTGTGGGTTTTCACCTCGAGGCATAATTACGAACTTGCTGAAGCTGATGGCTCAATTGGAATACTGGAAGAAGCGGGGGCTGTGATTTTACAAGATACCTGTCCTGAAGTAACTCCTTACAATCGAAATCACTACAATCACTTGATGACAAATTCACTCAAGGCTGAGCACTATCTAACTAGCGGCCTAAACAAGATGCCAACATCAGTTGGAACGATTCAGGATTGTGTAGCACATGCATTCAATCCTAGTTTAAGTGAGGGAGAAGTCACTCAATTGCAACCCAAGGCACAGCCTCAACATGCTTCTGCAAAAACACACCAATCCGGTGAGAAAACAATCGCTGGTGGGGGCCTTAATTCCCAAGGTGATTGGGAAATAGAAGGTATAGCGATGGTTACTGATGTTCCAATAACATACCTTGGTTATGTTAACAGGGACAGTGGTGTGATTGAGGAAGTTGGCCATCCTTTAGATGGACAAGCTATCGAAGATAAAATTCTGATTTATCCCAAAGGCTCAGGCTCAACAGTCGCTCCTTACGTTCTAATGGGTCTAATCTACACAAATAAGGGTCCAAGGGCAATTGTAAATCGAGATGTTTGCTCACTAACATTGCCTGCTTGTAGCCTTCTAGACCTGCCTTATTCTCATGGATTCGAGGAAGACCCTTGTCTTGCTGTAAATGATGGTGACAAGATTCGGGTCAGCAAAGATGGTGACAAAGTGACACTCCAAGTTTTACAGCGTGCGGGTGAGTAAATGCGAATTCTCGTAACAGGTGGGGCCGGTTTTCTCGGTTCGCATTTAGTCGATGCTTTGGTTGCGAGAGGTGATGAAATCGTAGTCTTAGACGATTTATCAAGAGGAGATGAATCACAAGTTAACCCAGGTGCAAAATTCATTCAGGGCGATGTCCGTTCATTTTCGGATTGGAAAAAAGCGTGTGAAGATTTCAATCCTGATGTCATTCACCACTTAGCAGCAATCAACGGTACTCGTAGATTCCACAAAGAAGCTGATTTGGTAGTAGATGTCAATGTAAATGGCACAAGGATGTCGTTGAGGGCGGCTAAGAAGTACAAGGCTACTCTCATTTTCTATTCTTCTCCTGAGGCATTCGGCGAGCAGGAAAACATGCCATTGAGAAACGAATCAACCAGCGTTTTCACTCCTGCACATCTCCACCAGAGACATTCCTATGGAGCATCAAAGCACATTGGAGAGTTATTATGCCAATTCGAATCTAGGAAAGGACTGGATGTGCGAATCGTAAGACCATGCAACGTGTACGGCCCAAGGTTAAGAGGAGATGATAATGGTCAAGTGGTATCAATGATGATGGAATCAAATCCAATCGTTGTTCACGGTGATGGACTACAAACAAGAAGCCTCACTTGGATTCATGACGTGATTGAAGGGTTGCTGAAAGTTAATGATTCATCAAATCTCTCCGGGAAAGCATTCAATCTCGGTTCAAATCAGGAAATCAGTATGATCGATTTGGCGACAATTATTGGAGAATTACGTGGCGTTGAAATCGTTCACGGTGAATCCAATCATGGCGACAGCAAGAGGCGCTTGCCAGATATTTCAATGAACGATGAAATCGACTGGCACGCCAAGACATCATTGGAAGATGGCTTGGCTCAACTCCTGTGATGAGTTGCAGTATGGGACCAGTCTATCGGGCTAGGGGTTAATCGGTCCATTCCATGTTGGCATAGTAGTGATAATCCCTCTTCAGGAGGTAAGTATGATGGCACAATCATGTTCTCGACTCTCAGAGTAAGGAGTCTGGCGACGGCGCCTTCTGGTAATGGATTATCTTCGATTAATCTGCATTTCATTACCACTACTGCTAATGGATGAATCGGTCCATTGCTTTCGAGAAGCTCCCATTCACTACCTTCTACTGGCTTACTCGCAAGGTCGATATCTTCTGCAGCCTTCCTGGTTGGCGCAAGAAATTGCAACTCGCATTCTTTGGTCTCAATTAGGTTGAGATAAGTGTCTCTTTGCCTACCGTCTCTACTTTGTGACAGTGACATAACGATGAGTGGAGGTGAATTTGAAACAACTGAAATGCTAGTCATCGGGGCGATATTTTCTCTATCCTGATTTCTTGTTGAAACCATGGCAAGTGGCCTCGGTGATGCAGTTGCGGTTAACCACTTTGCACGAGTGATGTGATCTAGTTCTTCCATGTCAATCTCCATTTCAGCCTTGGAGAATTTACGTTCAAACCAATGGTCTAAATCGCCTTTTTCGATTTCTTCAAGTGCATACTGAGTGTAATTCCGATACGCTTTCCATTCAGCGATTATTTCAGAATCATCGCCTCTATCTTCCTTTCTTTTCATTGAAGAATCGGCGTATTCGATACATCTTCTAAGGAAATCACATACCGATTTTTTACTCATTCGAGCCCCTCCTTGATTCGTATTCTTCCAAAGTCATTAGAAATTTTGCAGGGTTTCCTGCCCATACCTGTTCGCTTGGGACTTCCTCTGTTACTACAGACCCTGCTCCAATCACGCAACCTTCGCATAGCCTAACTCCTGCTACGATTGTGGCATTAGCTCCTATTACCACTTTGTCTTCAACCACAACAGGCGACCATTTCCCCCCAGAGGGTGGATGTCTGTCATTTGTGATAGTAGCATTAGGTCCGATGAATACTTCATCTCCAATAATGCATCCATCGGCGATGTAAACTGAGCCTTGAATCTTGCATGTTTCACCGATAGTGACGTCTCTACCGATATGTGAGAGTGCTCCAATATTGGTTCCGCTGCCGATCGATTCGCTAGCAATCATACAAGGCTGCCAAGCGATTGCACCATGCGGTAACTCGACCTTTCGGCCGCTAAGGTCACTCATCTATTCCCAACTCTCGCATAAGCATCGAAACATGTCCTTTCGCTTTCACGTTGTAGCGGGCAAAAATTAGGTTTCCATCTTCGCCAATTACGAAAGTCGATCTTGCGCATCCCATGTATTCCTTGCCGTAATTCTTCTTCATTCGCCATGTGCCGAATGCTTCGTGTATGGCTCCATCTTCATCCATTAGTAACGGGAAGTTTAGTTCCTGCTTGTTGATGAAGTTCTCGTGGCTCTTGACAGAATCTTTGGAAACACCAAAGACCTTGTAGCCATGTGAGGATAATCTTGCCATATCGTCTCTAAAATCGCATGCTTGTACTGTGCACCCAGGTGTAGAATCTCTCGGATAGAAGTAGAGAATGACCTTGTTGCCAGCTGAAATTATTTCTGTTAGATTATGATGTTCTCCTTTGGAATCAGGGGCGTCAAATAGCGGTGATTTGTCTCCAGACTCGAGTGTTATTGCTTCTGCCATGACACTCCCAGAATGCGATAGCAAATCAAGGCTTTCATTGCATGATTTTTCATCAGAAAGCCTCCGATGTTGCCTTTTATGCACAACGGGTAATATTGCATTCAGAGCGCATTAAAACACGTACTAGTGGCGATTGTCTTATAATCCGCCCGGTACTAACACACAGTCATGGCAGCCGGACGTATGTCAAGGAGATGTCGCAAATTCATGCGGCAGATTCACAAGGCTACTACCCGATATGCTTTGCAGGAAATCGCTTCTAACATTCAGAGCGACTTGGATAGGCGCTACCTTTCATACGAAGAGGCACTAAATCTTGGAAACATCTTGCAGGACAGAGCTGATACTTTGCCAGGGGACGAGATAGTCTACGCTGTTTCAGATCGTGACTCATATCGGCGAACTCTCGAATTGTACCTCAAGGATGGAGTATTGACTCAGGCTGAACAACTTCTTCTTTGGGAAGAGCGCAGAAGACTTGGCATTGGGGATCAGGTTCACAACCAATTGATGGAGCAATTATTGGCCGTTTGGACTCGACAAGGAAAGTCCGTCCAAATACATGCATTCAGAGGGGGGATGACTGATGTCCAATCGTAAAGTTGCATTCTCAATGCTACTCTTGCTACTGGTCCAAGTAACCGTCCCGGTTATTCCGGTCGATGCTACATCGGGCCGTACTACTCCCGATTTCAATGTCTCAGTGATGACATTTTCATCTGGAGGCTCTATTGATGATGCAGGTATAATCAAGATTGCGCCCGGCGATCACATCGTCAGAGTAGTCGTCACAAATAATGGAGCAGGGGCAGGTTCCGCAGTCCTAAATATCGTCCATCAGGCATCGGCCTCTTCGGGTGAGACTCCAGTCACTTCCATCGACTTAGGAACGATTGGGGCAGCATCCTCTTCCAATCCGATTTTGATTAACTGGACTGCATCGGCAGGCGACGGCCAAACTCTCTTCGCAAGAGTTTCTTCTGTTGCAGATACGGATACTTCAAATAATGAACGTGACATTAATTTTGATGCCACAATGTATCATGAAGGAACAGTGTTGGGGCACGATGTACCCGGCCCAACTCCTGGATTTACAGACCTTAGGCTGGATCATTCTATACATTCTTACACTTCTACAGTCAGAAATGATGGTGTAATGGTTTTGTCTGCTGTCTATGAATTGAACTTCACCGATAACTCAAACCCAAGTAACCAAGTATCCTACTGGTCAAACACTGAAAACTTGGCACCGGGAAGTTTGCTATATCCCTCTAGTGGTTCATCACTCTCAGTATCATTTGATGCAACTTCGATGATGGGCTCTTGGACAATGGCATCTAAAGTCTACTTCAATGGGACAATGTGGACAAACATGATTGTGGCAGATGTAATCGTTGTCACATTTTCAGATTACATTGTTGATCTATCCACTCCTGGAGACAGAGCAATTGAGCCTGGAGCTACAACTACTCTTACATGGATTGTATCCAATATTGGAGATACGGATTCTTTGGTTATTCAATTGGGCTCAGATTTAGGATGGCATGATAACGGTCAGAATGGAAATACCATCTCTATCAATGCGGGCGAATCTACCTCAATAGTCGTACCAGTTACAGTTCCGGCAGATGCAGTAAAGCCTACTCTGGAGAATGTTTACCTAAATTTGACCAGCACTTCTTCTTCCCCATACACTGCTAGAAGTGTCGCTCATGTAATGGTCGGAGACCAATACCAAGCGGAAGTAATTGCGCCCAACGGCCCTGTTACGGTTACTCCTGCACAAACCTCCTCACTACTGTTTACGATAAGGAATAGTGGAAATGTACCGGCCGCATTCGACATAATGGCAGGCTTATCTGCTGCTGCAGACAACTGGGAAATCGAAGCATCGGTAACTAGAACCGATGTAATTCCTGTTGGTGCTAATGTTTCAGTATCTGTGCAAGTAACTCCTGCGCCAATCTCTTCTCCCCTTGATTCCGGTGAAAGAAATGCAGCAGGAGACAGCCTGTATGCATGGCTATCGGCAACACCAGTAGATGGTGGAATACCTTCTCTTAACTCAACACAATTGGTTATTAGAGCAGTTATTGCAGTTGACCCAGGGCCCGAGACAGAACACATCGTTCTGACTCAGCAAGACCTTCTCGACGCTAATGGCTCTGGAGGAATTGACAGGATTCTGTCTCTATCCGTCGAAGTTCGCCACAATCTTGGAGGTACAGTAACTGGAGGAGTTGACGCTACGATCCATACATCGCCTTCTCTTTTCACTCCACTAAATACAGGTGGTAACAATGAGGCTGTACGGTGGATAACAAACGTGACTCCTAATTCAGTTTCAGGGTTAGAGGTTGGAGAGGTTTTCCAATCTTGGTTAGCAATCGACGGACCTAGTGACGAGCTCCCGCTAGCAGGAGAGTTGGTGGTTCCAGTTACGGCAACACCTCAGTTGACTGCTAGTCAGCAAGCGAATGGAGTATTGGCGAGCAGCGTTACAAGAAATATTACAATCAGTGTTCCAAGTGTTATTGATGGAGAAATAATCACCGAAGGTCCACTTGACGCAGATGTTGGAAATTTAACAAACTTCACAATCAAACTAGCTAACACGGGTAACGACCTTTCATCATACAGGTTAATCATTGTAGATGACCTTCCTGAACTTTGGTCTGCTAGCATTGAGACCTCAGATACAAGCAACCCGTCTATTGTTTCCAATTTGACGCCTTCAATGGCCGACCATCCTGTGACGGGGGATGCACACATATCCAATGTGACTCTCAAAGTAACCACCGACCCTCAAGCACCTGCTGATACATTACAACCGTTAACCATCAGAGTAGAAGACCGGGACACGGGAGAAATTCTGTCTTTGGACACCTTACTGATTAGAGTCGAGGAATCAATTAATTTCGAACTACAGCCTACAAACCACACAGTAGAATTGTCTCCATATGAAAGTCCACTGACCCGTGTTTACATCAATAATACTGGAAACGTAGCGACTACCTTCCTAGTGTGGCTAGATAATTCTCAATCTAACGATGTTGACTTTTCACTAGAATCGGCAACTGAAGTCATAGTTGCACCGGGATACTCTGATTCTGTCAAGATTAGATTGAATCCAGATTCTGAAGCAAGTTCTGATGAATTGCACATGACTACTCTATGGGTTGAAGCGGTTGGTGGAATGAATTTATCAGCCAGTATAGTTGCTAACATCTCTGCGGACCACCATCTGAAAATAGAAGTGGCAGATCTTATTGCAGTAACTCCTGGAGTTAACAAAACGATAGATGTAACATTCACTAACGAAGGAAATTTGCAAGAATTCTTGGATGTAACTGCAGTTATTGAAGGTGGCTGGGATTCGAGTTGGGTTGAAGCCCAGATGGTTTTACCAATTAACGGCAGCCTTCAGAATGATTTGACAGTAGTAGTTCCTGCATTAGGTGGCAACTATTCATTGGCTAATGGCGATACACACAACGTCACAATTTCTCTATATCATTCGAGTAACGGAGGATTCCTTTCGTCTAAGACAATCACATTGACTGTTTCTCCATTATTCCTTGTTGAATTCGAGGACTGGCCATCAGAGGCAAATTATCATCGTCAATGGGTCAGGGATTGGAAAGTGACAGTAACCAATGTTGGAAATAAAGATGTAACTGCAGATATTGAATATGATGTTCTAAGACCTGGGCTTGAAATCAATTCTTTGGCCTGGGAAGTAATTCAACCGGCTCCTACCTCTGTGTTCTTGCCTGTTGGCCAATCCAGAGAAATTAGTTTCTCAGTCGAAGCTAAAGAATTCGAACCAGATCTCTATCTTGAAGCATTGTTGCGCCTGACCCTAACTCCTGATGATTTAGAAGTAAATGGTTCAGCAATAGCGGAAACATCGCTGAAAATGTCACGACTATTTGCTTACAAGGATTATCAAATCAGTCTTCCTCCTGAGGATAACTCAAACCTGACAGAGGAGATAATTTGGTCTCACATCCCTGGACTTGCTGGAGAATCTCCAGTGGAGTACATGATTGAATTGTGTGATGCGCAAAGAAGAGTCAATCTAACTCAATTGGGGCTTGATTCTGAAGATTTCCAATGGTCGTTCGCACTCGAGATAGGTGGTGAGAATCAGGAATTGGACCTAGATCACGATTGTGAGGGGCTTTCGCACTCAGTAATTTCATTGCCAATGCGGGAAGCTTGGGGGACAAACGATCCTTTGATGATGATTGTCGATGCTCCTAATCGACCGAATATTTTGAAGAATGATGGATACGATTTGACTTTCAGATTATACCATCCTGGCGAGCACAATGGATTCACTGAATATACCGAAGAGACATTTTCATTCTACTTTGCCACTAAGGCCTCTCTGA
>MDSX01068855.1_pt1 | contig 32288 bp, 32 predicted proteins | sample 811141 | NCBI WGS metagenome assembly MDSX01 (sample SAMN05326642, study PRJNA326480) | marine metagenome | isolation source: seawater | place: Atlantic Ocean: South East | collected 2010
AAAGACTCATTTGATGTTGTGAATAATAAAGTGGATATCTTTTTTTTAATTAATGAAGGTACGCAATATTTTTTAAAAGATGTAAATATCGAAGGATTGGAATCGTTAAATAATGATGAAATTCTATCTAATCTTGGCCTATTTAAAGGTCAACCCTATAATCCAATTTCTATTAATAAAAAGTTATCAATAATCGATGAATTATTGCAAGAAAGAGGTAAGATTTTTGCTGCAATAGATGTAGATCAATTGATACAAGATTCTGTAGAAATAAAGATAAAAGTTGATGAAGGTAAAAGAGTATACATTAATAATTCCTGGATATCGGGAGCGGAACGAATTGATACACTATTCGTGAGGAAAGAGATTGTTTTTGAAAATGGTAAGGTTTTTGATAAAAGAAAAATAGAAAAATCAAAACGCAATCTTTTAGAAGTTGGCTTTTTTACTTCAGCAAATATCATTGCTCATCCAATTTTTGGTCGTGATACACTTGTAAATCTTGAAGTAAAAGTAAGAGAATTTAAAAATGTTGGTGAAACTGCATTAGAATTTGGTCTTGACGAGATTGAATATGTTCCTGGCGTTAGGTCTCTCGTTGGGCTTGGAGGATCAATTAATTGGACTGATCGAATGATATTAGGTACAAAAAATAGGTTTGAGACTGATGGAAGTGTAGTTTTGCCCACTGAAGACGGATTTATCTTCCCAAGATTTGGTTTTGATGTGAAAATATCGAACCAACGACCTTTTTCGTTAAAATTTCCAACTCAAATAAAGTTATTTTTCCAGCAATTCAAAAATTTCGGAGATGAATACGGTCCGTACGTAAGAAGATTTGGCTTTCAGTACTCCAATATTTTTAGATGGAACCGTCAGCGTTCTTTTATTGATTTTGGCTTAACCTTTGAAAGATTTGATGAATTTGCTGCTTTAAGTCAGGATATTGAACAAAGAAAGTTTAAGTTTCATCTTAATCAGGATAATAGAGATAATCCACTTGACCCTAAAAATGGCAATATGGTTATCTTTCGTTTAGATGCTTATGGTGGACCTTTGGGCGGCAACAGATCTTACACTAAGTATAGTCTTGACCTGCGAAATTATATTACTTTCTTTAAAAATATTACACTTGCATCAAGAATAAATGGTGGATTTATATCAGGGTGGTCGAATGATTACGATCAATATGAAACAATCCTTTTTGAAAAGTTTTACTTGGGTGGAAGTAATACACTGAGAGCTATTAGACCGTTACGATTATTAAATTATAATAACGATAAATTTGATAATGATGGAGATGGCCTGATTGATGAAGAAGATGAGGATAGCAATATTCCCACTGGAACAGAAATTATGACTTTGACTAACATTGAAGTAAGGTTTCCTATTATGTGGAAGTTAGGTGGAGTATTGTTTTTTGATGGTGGTAATGTTTATTTAGATTCAAAAAATATTCGGTTCGATAGTCTCGTTTGGAATTATGGCTTAGCTTTGACTTTAAATTTACCTGTCGGCCCTATTAGGATTGATTATGCTCGTGATTCATTAAACCCCAAAATTTACCAAATTCAATTAGGATTCCTTTATGCATTTTAAAGACTATAAACTTTTTAATTTTCTAATTTTGACAAAATCTATTGATTATTTAAATTTTAACAAGAACTATTAAAATTTTATGAAAAAATCACTCTATATACTTTTATTTTTTTGCATTTTTTCATGCGATATTTTTAAGTCAGCTGAAAAATATTATCTTGAAGCTGAAGAACTTCGCAATGAGAGTAAATCAATGGAAGCGATTAAACTCCTTGAAAAGATTGTTAAAAAGTTTCCAGGTCATGCAAAGGCAACAGATGCGCAATATCTTATAGCGGAAATTTTTTATCGCGATCTTCAAGACTTTTCAAGGTCGATTAGTGAATATAGAAAATTTTCATTAAAACATGCTAATAGCGCCAAAGTTCCTTTCTCTAAATTCATGCAAGGATATATCCATGCAAACGAACTTATGAATTATGACTCAGCTAGTGTTCTTTATAGAGATTTTATAGATTTATACCCTAATCATGAAATGGTTGAATCTGTTAAATTTGAGCTAAAATATTTAGGTTTAGGAATAAATGAAATCCCAGAATTAAAACATTTAATAGAGTAATAAATATGGAAAAATTTAGTTTATCTGAAATAAATGATAGAATAGCAAAAGATTCAAAGTTTATACCCTCTCTTCGTGATTCTATCGCTGAAGTCATCGTTGGGCAACATGAACTAATTGATAAGATTCTTATAGGAATGCTGGCCAATGGTCATTTATTGCTAGAAGGAGTTCCTGGCTTAGCAAAAACACTTACAGTAAGCACGCTAGCAAATTCAATAAATACAAGTTTTCAAAGAATTCAGTTCACTCCTGACATGTTGCCGGCTGATTTGATTGGTACTTTAATTTTTAATCAGAAAACCAGTGGATTTGAAACAAAGAAAGGACCGATTTTTTCTAATATTATCTTAGCAGATGAGATAAATAGAGCGCCATCTAAAGTTCAGAGCGCATTATTAGAAGCAATGCAAGAAAGGCAGGTTACAATAGGTGAATCCACATATAAGTTAGCAGCACCTTTTTTGGTTTTAGCGACACAAAATCCGATCGAGCAAGAAGGAACATACATATTACCTGAGGCGCAGGTAGATCGATTCATGATGAAGCTAAAAGTTGATTATCCAAATAAAGATGAAGAGCGCCAAATTTTAAGATCATCTGCCAGAACCGAACCTCTTAAATTTAAAAAATCAAAAATTAAAGTCTCAGCTATTACAAAAGCTCAAAAATCAATCAATGATATTTATGTGGATGAAAAAGTTGAAGAATATATATTAAATCTTGTTTTCTCTACTCGAAATCCATCTGATTATGATCTTGAGGATTTATCTCATTTAATTGAAAACGGAGCCAGTCCAAGAGCATCAATAAGTTTAATTCTAGCTTCTAAAGCACGCGCATTTCTTGAGGGGAGAGGATATATTACTCCGGAGGACGTTAGATTTATCGGTAAAGACGTATTGAGACATAGGATTATTTTAAGCTATGAAGCCGAAGCCGAAGAAATTTCATCTGAAGACATTATTCAAAGGTTATTCGATTCTATTGAAATACCCTAACGCCGTTCTTTGTTAGATAAATGATTCCAAAAAGAATACTTCAAAAGGTTAAGCATATTGAAATAAGAACTAAAGGATTAGTGAATAACCTTTTTGGTGGTGAATACCACTCTGTTTTTAAAGGGCAGGGAATGACATTTTCCGAAGTACGAGAATATCATCCAGGTGACGATATAAGAATGATAGATTGGAACGTAACTGCAAGAAATAACGCCCCATTTATTAAGGTATTTGAAGAGGAAAGAGAATTAACTGTTTATATTTTAGTTGACATTAGCTCTTCAGGAGGATTTGCCACTATAAATCAACTTAAATCTGACATTTGTGCAGAACTAGCGTCTGTTTTAGGTTTTTCAGCCATCAAGAATCAAGATAAAGTTGGATTGATTTTATTTAGTTCAAAAGTTGAAAAATATATTCCTCCTAAAAAAAACAAATCTCATATTTTAAGACTAATTCGGGAAGTTTTGTATTATAAGCCGTCCAATAAAGGGACTTCTATTAAATCAGCTTTAGATTTTCTTATGAATGTTTCAACAAGAAAATCCGTAGTATTTTTAATTTCGGATTTTATTGATAATGATTATTGGAAATCATTAAAGCTTGTAAATAAAAAACATGACTTAATTGGCATTCGCATTTCTGACCCAGCAGAAAAAAGAATTCCAAATTTAGGCCTGTTAAAGATTGTTGACCCTGAAACTAATGAGGAATTCTGGGTTGATACATCTTCTAAAAAGGAAAGAGATAATTCTGAAAATTCTATTAACGATAAATGGAATCAGTTTAATAATAAATCTAAAAAGAACAAATTTGATGTTGTCAATGTATCTACTAGCAGTGATTACGTTGAACCACTGATGAGCTTTTTTCAAAAAAGAGAAAGACGATTATAATAAGAAAAACCATCTTAATTCTATTTTTGTTTGTTTATGCCTGTAATAATGAAAAGCAAAACAGCTCTATCGCTTTATCAGTAAAGATAGACACGCTTCAAACCACAATTGGGAATCCTATTACATATACTCTTAGCGTTAGTCATTCAGATACAAATCTAATTGAATTTTCAAATTTAAGATTTAGCGACAATCTTCAATTGAAAACATCATCATTCAATTTTGATAAAAATAGGTCTCAAGCAAGTCTCGAGCTGGTTTTCTGGGATACTGGTTATATTACAATTCCTGAGATAGGTGTTAATATCTTGAATTTGGATAGCGCCAGATTATCTACAATCAATTCAGATTCCATTCTTGTTGAAGTCCTATCTGTTAAAGAAAAAAATAAAAACCTAGATCCTGGATCTGATGGCATACTACCTATAAAAGGGCCTGTAAAAGTTCAAACCTATGAGAACTTATTTTTTTTTCTAAAAATATTCATTCTTCTAATCATTATATATGGAATTATCTCTGTTTGGAAAAAAAGAGTTAAAAAAGAAATAAGTCAATTCAGTAAAGATAATTATCAAATTCCTTTTGTAGTTGCTTTAGATAAGCTGAAAAAAATGAAGAAATTCGAATTATCAAGCGAAGACTCAAAAAAAGAATTCTTTGTTAAGATCTCTTTGATTTTAAGAGAATATATTGAAAATAGCTTTTTTATTAGAGCCCTTGAGATGACAACGCAAGAGATTAGTAAAAATTGTGACCTACTTCCTTTTGATGAGAGCTTAGCTTTAGAGCTAACATCTATACTTCGTCGCGCAGATTTGGCTAAGTATGCTAAAGAGGAAAATAATAAAGAGCAATGCATGAAAGACCTTGAAAACTCTATCTTATTTGTTCAAAAATCATCTAAAAACTTGATAGATCTAGATGGTTAGTAAAAATTATAAAAATAGAAAATTTAGTTATAAATTTTAAATCTTTTTAGGAGAAGAAATGGCAAATACATCAGATATAAAGAACGGTTCAGTTATTTTTCACAAAAACAAGCGCATGAAGATTGTTGAGTTTTTGCATGTTAAGCCTGGCAAAGGTCCTGCATTTGTGCGTACAAAATTAAAAGATATTTCATCTGGAAAAATAATTGATGAAACGTTTAATGCTGGAGTGAAACTAGAATTTCTTAAAATTGAAGCTAAAGAAATGCAATTTCTTTACAATGATTCAGATTCGTATATTTTTATGGATAATGCAACATACGAGCAATTCAACATTCCAAATGAAAGTATTAACGAAACTAATAATTTTTTAAAATCTGGTATGAACGTAGATCTGCTATTTGATGGACTAGATGTTTTAGATGTAAGACTACCGGCTCATGTTGAACTTAGCGTTACCGATACAGAACCTGGAGTAAAGGGGAACACTGCAACTGGGGCAACTAAACCCGCAACTGTAGAGACTGGATACACCCTTCAGGTACCATTGTTCATAAATATTGATGATCAATTAAAAATAGATACGCGATCTGGAGAATATATTGAACGTGTGAAAACTTAATCGTATCTTCTCAGGATTATACATAACAAGAATTAGAGAAAATCATGTGGCAAGACAAATTAAAAGAAATTATTTACATACTCGAAAATAGCGATGTGAATGAAATAGATTTAAACTTTTGGGGTAGAAAGTATCGCGTTGTAAAATCTCCAGGTGTAAATGTTGTAGAAGAAAAAGCAAGCTCTAAGCCTCAAAATTTATATCAATCTAACCAAACAGATGCAAATCAAGATACTTCAATCGATAGTTCTGTAACCAATAACTCAAACGAGATATTATCTCCAATGCCTGGAACTTTTTACGTTGCCTCATCACCAGAAGCCGATCCATTTGCAAAAGTTGGAGATAGTATTAAAAAGGGAGAAACACTCTGCATTATTGAAGCGATGAAAATAATGAATGAGATCGAAGCAGAGTACAATGGAGTTATTTCAGAAGTTCTGATAAAGAATGGTGATCCTGTAGAATACAATCAGCCCCTATTTAAGATTACCCCCTCCTAAAATGTACAAAAAAATACTAATTGCTAATCGCGGCGAGATTGCTTTGCGAATTATTCGTGCATGTCACGAGCTGGGAATTAAATCCGTCGCTGTTTATTCAACTGCAGACGAAAAGTCTTTACACACAAAATTTGCCGATGAAGCTGTTTGTATTGGCCCTCCGCAGAGCAGTGAGTCTTACCTAAGCATACCGAATATTATTTCAGCTGGCGAAATTACAAATTCGGACGCCATACATCCAGGATATGGTTTTTTAGCAGAAAATGCAGATTTTTCTAAAATCTGCAGCGACAATCATTTTGATTTCATTGGGCCTAAACCACAAATAATAAACGCAATGGGTGATAAATCTCAAGCCAAAGAGACAATGAAATTAGCGGGTGTTCCTGTAATTCCAGGTAACGAAGGTATTCTATCGAACCCAGAAGAAGCTAAGCTCATTGCAAAAGACATTGGATATCCTGTGATGCTAAAAGCTTCTGCCGGTGGCGGGGGAAGGGGAATGCGATTAGTATATGAGGAATCTGAAATTGAACATGCTTACACGACTGCTAGTTCAGAAGCAAGTAGCGCATTTAATAATGGGGATATGTATATTGAAAAATTCGTTGAGAATCCAAGACACATTGAAATCCAAATTTTAGCAGATGCTTTTGGAAATGTTGTAAGTTTGGGTGAGCGTGAGTGCTCTATCCAAAGAAGATATCAGAAATTAGTTGAGGAGTCACCTTCTCCAGCTGTAGATGATAATTTAAGAAAAAAAATGGGTGAGGCAGCTATTGCAGGAGCAAAAGCTGTTGGCTATATTGGTGTTGGAACTGTTGAATTTTTGTTAGATAAAAATAAAGATTTTTATTTTATGGAGATGAATACTCGAATACAAGTTGAGCATCCAATCACTGAAATGGTTACCGGTGCGGATCTAATTAAATTGCAGATAAGAGCGCATGCGGGAGATAAATTTCCTGATTATCTATATGACATGAAATTAAGAGGTCATTCAATAGAATGCAGGATAAATGCTGAAGATCCAGATAAAAACTTTTCCCCTTCAGCTATACCAATATCTAGTTTTCATATGCCAGGAGGCAAAGGTGTTAGAATTGATTCACATGCATATGCTGGCTACGAAATACCTCCTTATTACGATTCGCTGCTAGGAAAATTAATTGTGCATTCTCCTGATAGAAAATCAGCAATTAATCGAATGGAGCGGGCATTAGAAGAAACAATAATCGAAGGACCAAAAACAACTATTCCTTTCCATCAAGCAATTATGAAAGATAAAAAGTTTAGATCAGGTGACTTTGATACTAGCTTTTTAAAAACATTTAAATACAAAAAGGATAATGATTAAATGAGTACCCCAAAAGAATTAAAATACACTAAAGAACATGAATGGGTTTCTGTTGATAACAATATAGCGACCATAGGTATCACTGACCATGCACAGGGACAGCTAGGAGACATTGTTTTTGTTGAGCTACCCGATGTCGAGAGTCAGATTAAGCAAGACGATACGTTTGGCGTAGTCGAAGCAGTTAAAACAGTCGCTGACCTATTTGCTCCAGTTTCTGGAAGAGTAACAGAAATCAATGTATCTTTGGAAGAAAGTCCTGATTTAATAAATTCTAATCCTTACGAGTCAGGTTGGATTATCAAAGTAGCTATTGATGACCTTGAAGAATATAATAATTTAATGTCTAGTGAGGACTACGAGGATTTCATTGAATAATGCTTGATTTTCGCCAAATCATTAAGGAGAGCGCTGAGACGAAGCTACGTATGCTTGAAGTATGTATGGATGACATAGAGAAAGCATCGGAATTAATGCTAGATTGCGTTAATAATGGAAATAAAATACTTTGGTGCGGCAATGGTGGATCTGCTGCAGATGCTCAGCATATGTCCGCTGAATTGATGGGCGGATTAAGAAGTCACTCGAGAAAGCCAATACCTTCCATCGCCCTTTCGACTGACACTTCTTTTATAACCGCTTGGGCAAACGATACTAGTTATGATGAAATTTTTTCTAGACAAATTGAAGGAGTGGGTTCTCCAGGAGACATTCTTATTGCAATTTCAACAAGCGGTAACTCAACAAACGTTATAAACGCTCTTGTTTCCGCTGAGAGTTCCGAGATTAAAAGCATAATTTTAACTGGAGGCACAAAGGGAAAGATGAAGGAGATGGGGAACGTCTTAATATCAGTGCCATCTGATGATACGCAGCGCATTCAAGAGTGCCATCTTCTGATAGAACATATTTTATGTGAAAATACCGAACATAATTTTAAGTAGTGTATGCGCGAGTTTATTAAGGAATTTTTAAAAGTATTAAAGATTGAAAAAGGGTTAGCTAAAAATTCTTTGCAATCTTACAAGCGTGATTTAATAAAATATCATTTATTTATACAAAAAAGGCAAAGATTAGAGGATATAGCTAAAGTTAAAGAGAGAAATTTGAGGGCATATGTTAGATTTTTAAATGCGGAGAACATGTCAGCCAACTCTATTAAGCGAGCCATATCTTGCATAAGAACATATCATAAGTTTTTATTAACAGAGGGGAAGATGGATCATAACCCTGTTTTATCTATTGACACTCCTAAAGTCGCAAAAAAATTACCAAACATACTCACTGTTGAAGAAATTGATAAGATTCTTAATTTTATTCCAAGAAAAGCCCCAATGTCAATGCGCGATATAGCAATATTTGAGATGATGTATTCTTGCGGGCTTCGTGTGACAGAGTTATGCAATTTTAAAATATCAAACATCTTTTGGGATACTGAAATGATAAGAGTTGATGGTAAGGGTGGCAAGCAAAGATTTGTGCCAATTGGGCCAATGGCAAGAAAAAACCTTAAAGACTATATTAATAATGAAAGGCCTTTGATTTTAGAAAAAAATCCAAATACACCAGAGCTATTTTTAAGTAGAAATGGTAAAAAATTGACCCGGATGATGATATGGATTCTATTAAAGAAATGGGCTAGCATTGCGGAAATAAATAAAGAAATTAGTCCTCATACATTAAGGCATTCATTTGCAACACATTTGCTAGAAGGTGGTGCAGATTTACGATCTGTTCAAGAGATGCTTGGGCATGCAGATATTTCTACTACTCAGATTTATACTCATCTTGACAAAGAACATTTAAAAGAAGTTCATAGAACTTTTCACCCGAGATTTGACTGATGCTATTCAGACTTCCACCTGAAGTTTTGGTACTTCTGATACCTGTTCTACTATTCGCCTTGGTGTTTCATGAGTTTTCACATGGATGGGTCGCAAACAAACTAGGTGATCCTACAGCTAAAAACCAAGGCAGGTTGACGCTTAACCCAGTAGCACACCTTGATCCTGTTGGATCGATGATGATTTTATTTGTCGGCTTTGGTTGGGCTAAGCCAGTGCCAGTTGACTCGCGATATTTAGCAGATCCGCGAAAAGATATGATGAAAATTGCTTTTGCAGGACCAGCTTCAAACCTATTTCTTGCGCTTGTAGGAGGAATTATAATTAGACTAACAGGTTATTCTGGCTCTTTAACATCAATGCTTATTTTATTTACTCAAATAAATATATCCTTAGCAGTTTTTAATATGATTCCAATACCCCCGCTTGATGGATCGCAAATTTTTTCCGGTATAATGATACGTAAAAATCCGCAGTTGGTAATGCAATTACAAACATATGGCCCACAGATCTTGATGGGGCTCATTTTATTTGGCATGTTCACTGGAGTTTCAATTATTTGGGCTTTTATGAGCCCATTCGTGAATTTTTTTATGTTTATTTTTGCGGGAATGTAAATGAAAAGATTTTTCAAAAAAATATTACCAGCAAGGCGCTACAAGCGATCAATTTTAAGCACCGCATTATCTTTAATTGCAGTATTACTTCTGATGAATTATCTATTAAAAATTTCACAGATAGCTAAATGAAGCTCGTTGAATGTGTTCCAAATTTTAGTGAGGGTAGAAATAACAATGTTATTAATGCTATTGCTGATTCCATTAAAGGTGTTGAAGGTGTTTCGCTTTTAGGAGTTGATCCCGGTAAAAATACTAACAGAACTGTTATGACATTTGTTGGAAGCCCTAAAGCTGTTGAAGAAGCAGCTTTCAGCGCAATTAAAACTGCTTCACTTTTAATTGACATGTCTAAACATCGCGGTGCACACCCAAGAATGGGTGCAACTGATGTTTGTCCGTTGATCCCTATTTCTAATATAAGCTACGAAGAATGCATTGACTTGTCGCATAAATTAGCAAAAAGAGTTGGGGATGAGCTTTTAATCCCAATCTATTTGTATGAAAAATCGGCTTCTGATTTATCGAGATCTAATTTAGCTGAGATCAGGTCTGGAGAATATGAAGCTCTGCCTAAAAAGCTTAAAAGTAAAGAATGGGTGCCGGACTATGGACCTGCAGAATTTAATTCAAAATCTGGAGCAACAGCGATTGGGGTCAGAAACTTTTTAATTGCGTACAATATAAATTTAAATACGAACGACCAGCGTTTGGCGACAGATATTGCATTTGAGCTTAGAGAAAAAGGTAGGAGTAAGCGCAATCCAAACCCAAAATCATCAAACCTATTGGATGGTGAGATTGTTAGAAATAAAGATGGCTCTGCAGTAAAAATTCAAGGAATGTTTAAGGATGTTAAAGCCGTCGGTTGGTACCTAGATGAATATAAGCGTGCTCAAATTTCGATCAATCTTAATGATTATAAAACATCATCTATCCACAATGTCTTTGATGCCGCCTGTATCCTTGCCGCGGAACGTGGCTTGAGAGTGACGGGTAGCGAGCTTGTTGGTCTTGTGCCATTGGATGCAATTATTTCTGCTGGAAAGCACTATCTACATAAACAAAATGCAATTGAAGGTGTGCCTGAAAATGAAATAATTGAATGCGCTGTTCAGTCGCTCGGTCTTAATGATTTGAAATCTTTTAATCCACATAAAAAGATCATTGAATATGCTATTAGTAAAGAAAAAAATAAATTGGTAAATCTACCTGTTCGAGGATTTCTAGATGAGGTTTCAAGCAAAAGCCCTGCCCCAGGAGGAGGATCGGTTTCGGCTTTGCTCGGATCTAATGGAGCATCTCTTTGTTCTATGGTTGCTTCATTAACTTATTATAAAAAAGATTTTTTTGATTTGAGACAAAAGATGAATGATTTTAGTAAGAAAGCCCAACTTATAAAAGACGAGCTTATCATTTTGATAGACGAAGATACAAATGCATTTAATGCCATATTGAATGCTAATAGATTGCCTTCTAAGGATAAGGCCGAGCACGCTATAAAAGAAAAAGCTATAAAAAAAGCTAATGAACTTGCCTTTGAAACACCTTATCGCATTGCATGTCTGTGCTCAGAAGTCGTTAACCTTTGTGTTGATTTGAGCATTAATGGAAATCCAAGCTCAATAAGTGATGTTGGTGTAGCTGCTGAGTCTGCTTATGCCGGTTTTAAAGGGGCATCAATGAACGTTTTAATCAACATGCCTTCAATAGAAAATAAAAAACTAAGAAATAGAATAAGCGATGATCTTAAAATCAAGAAGGATGATATTGAAAAATCCTACATCGCTGCAATTAACGAGATTAATAAGGTTTTGGATTCATAATGGCTGAAAGATTTGTAGATGCTGTAGGTAGAGCAAAATCTTATGTTTCAAAATTAGCAGCTCAAAAAAATAATTATACTGAAAATATTGATACTAGCAAAATATGGCAGTTAGATAATACATATATAGTTTCACCGGTTGATTCAGGAATTGTGATAATTGATCAAATGCTTGCACATCAACGCATTTTATATGAGAATGCTTTAGGTTTCTTGGCGAGCCCGACAAAAAGCACGTCCTTTTCACAAACACTCCTATTCCCTGTTGAATTAAAACTTTTACCTATTGAATATTCTAATTTACTAGATGTGCTTCCCTTTTTAAATAAAATAGGCTTTAATTTAAAAAAGAATGAAAATAACAGTATTATTCTTGAGGCTATTCCTAGTGATATGTTATGGGGAAATGAAGCAGAGGTAATCAGTAAGATTTTAAATAGCTTGATTTCTCTTGAAAAGGAAGAGTCTTCAAAAGAAAAGGTTGTAGCTTTAAGTTTTTCAAAGCACGCCTGTATTAAGCATGGTGATATTTTAAATGAAAATGAAATGATTGAGATTGTAAATAGATTATTTGGCACAAAAAAACCTTTTGTTTGTCCTAGTGGTAAATCATCTATTGTTCAAATACCAATAAATGAGATTATATCAAGATTTTTAAAAAACTAGTATCTTCTGTAAGAATTATAGAATATAGTATTCAATGAAAATGGTTCCGGTAGTCTTAGGTCCCACTGCGAGCGGAAAAACAAATTTAGCGATTCGCTTAGCTAAAGCAATCAATGGTGAAGTCATAGGCTTAGATTCTAGGCAAATATATGAAAAGCTTACAATAGGTACTGCGCAACCCACTAAAAAAGAAATGGGGAGCGTAGTTCACCATCTAATTGGAAATAAACCTTTATCTGAACCTGTTAGCGCAGGACAGTACGCCAAGCTTGTTTATAGGTGTATAGAAAAAATAAGAACTAAAGAAAAAATACCAATAGTGTGTGGTGGTGCAGGTCTCTATTATAGAGCCTTAAGTAAAGGCATCTTTGACGAAAGCAAAACAGACTTAACTATAAGAAAGAAATTTGAAAAAAGGTATGATGATGGGCATGCGCAAGAAATGTACGATGAATTAAAAAAAATTGATTCAAAGTACTCCGCACACGTCCATATCAATAATAGAAAAAGATTAATTAGGGCTCTTGAAATATACAGCACAACTGGAAAACCTCCTTCTGAGCACTTCAAAAATCAAAAAAATAAACCTCCCAAGGATATCAATTTTTATGCTATTTATTTAAATTGGGATAGAGCTCTTCTTAAAAAAAGAATCGCTAAAAGAACCTCTTTATTATTGAAAATGGGCTGGATTGAGGAGGTTAAAAAATTGATTAATGAATATCCTGATTTTGATATTCAGCCCCTTGATTCAATAGGTTACAGTCAAATAGCTTTATATCTCAAACACCAGTTAAACCTAGAAGAACTCGAACTCGAAATAAGCACTAAAACTTATCAATATGCGGTAAAACAGATTAAATGGTTTAAAAAAGAAAAAATTAATCTAGTTATTGATATAAAATCAAAAACTAGTTCCAAGGAAATGGCGGATATTATAGTATCAAAAATTATTTAAATCATTTTTTATTTGATGGATTGTATGTTAATTTTTAATCTCTTTAAGCTATTCCTGAGAGAATGTAAGAGATTTTAAATTCTATATATCCTTCTCAGACTTTTATATCTTATCGAGGCATTTATATGTCAAAATCTAATAGAAAAATAATACTTGAATCGGACGACATTAATCGCAAAATAGTTCGTATCTCTCATGAAATCATTGAAAAGAATATCAACGTTGAAAATTTGTTGCTTGTTGGTATTTTGTCAAGAGGCGTGCCAATTGCAAAAAGAATTAAATCAAATATAAAAAAAATAACAAGTAAAAATGTAAATATTGGCTCTTTAGATATTACCTTTCATCGAGATGATTTCAGAGATAGGTTTTTAGTTCCTCAGGTAAAAGGAACAAGCATAGATGATGATATAAACGACAAGATATTAGTGCTTGTAGATGATGTGCTATATACTGGAAGAACAATCCGCGCTGCGTTGGATGAGTTAAATACATTTGGCCGTCCAAGTAAGATCCAGTTAGCTGTTTTGGTGGATCGAGGTCATCGTGAGGTTCCAATTAAAGCTGATTTTATTGGAGCAAATATACCTACACATGAAGGCGAGCATGTAAAGGTTGAACTTGAAGAAACCGATAAGCATGATCATGTTATTCTTATTAGTGGAAGAGGAGAAAAATGAAAAATAAACATCTCCTTGGCTTGAAAGATTATCCAGGTGATGATATACAATTAATTATTGATACTGCTTACAAATTCAAGGAAGTATTAAATAGGCCAATTAAAAAGGTTCCTTCATTAAAAGGTAAAACAATAGTAAATCTTTTTTTTGAAAACTCAACGCGCACGAGAATAAGTTTTGAATTAGCCCAAAAAAGATTGAGTGCTGATACGGTTAATTTTTCGGCCTCTAGCTCTAGCTTAAAAAAAGGTGAGACATTTAAAGATACAGTTCAGAATATTGAATCTATGAAAATAGATGGAGTTGTCATGAGACATCCTACTCCAGGTTCACCAATACATTTAACAAGCCATATTGATGCTGTAGTAATTAATGCTGGTGATGGAACACATGAACATCCTACCCAAGCAATACTTGATATGATGAGTCTTCATGAAAAATTTGGATCATTAAAAGGTTTAAAAGTGGGCATTGTTGGCGACGTAACACACAGCAGAGTTGCTCTCAGTAATATATACGGATTAAAAACAATGGGCGCTGAAGTTACTTTGTGTGGCCCCTCAACTCTAATCCCTCGTTACGCTGAAAATCTTGGCGTAAAAGTTAATTATAGCGTTGATGAAGTCATTGAATGGGCCGATGCGCTTAATGTGTTAAGGATTCAGCGAGAAAGGATGCAGGGCGGCCTTTTACCTTCAGTAAGAGAATATCGAAACCTTTTTGGCATAACTGAAGAACGTCTTGCAAGTCATAAAAAAGAAATAGTGGTTATGCACCCAGGGCCAATGAATAGGGGTGTTGAGATTGATAGCGCAGTAGCTGATAGTGATCAAGCTATCATTTTAGACCAAGTCTTAAATGGTGTTGCTTCAAGAATGTCAATACTGTACTTACTGCTTGGTGGAAAACTTGACGAAGAGTCAAATTAAATGAAAATTTCTAAACTCAAAAAAAACTTCATATTAAAAAATGGTACAGTTCTTGACCCCTTCAATGAAACAGAGGAAAAAGCTGATATTCATGTTCAAGATGGTACAATAAAACAAATTGGAAAATTTCCAGTCCCTAAGAATTCAGAAGTTTTAGACTGTAAAAACCTTTTCATTACCCACGGTTTTTTTGATCCTCATGTTCACTTTCGTGAACCTGGCGAAGAAGATAAGGAAGATTTAAACTCTGGATCAATGGCAGCTCTGGCTGGCGGTTTTACTGGCGTGTGTACTATGCCAAATACAAACCCTCCAATTGACTCACCGGAATCAATTAGATATATTATGAGTCGATCAGATGAATGCCCAATAAATATTTATCCGATTGGGGCAATCACGAAATCTCAATCTGGCAAAGAGCTCACTGAAATGGGGGCAATGTTAAGTGAAGGCGCAATAGCTTTTAGCGATGATGGACTGCCTATTTCTGATGCAAAAGTTATGCAAAACGCCCTTGAATATTCTAGTATGTTTGATACCCCTATTATCAATCACGCTGAAGACGAATGTTTGAAAGCTGATGGCGTAATGCATATGGGAAAAGTCTCAACTAACTTAGGACTGCCTTCAAGCCCTGGAATTACAGAATCGAATATGGTTCATAGAGATTTAGAGTTAGCGGTTCATGTTGGAGCAAGATTACATGTCCCTCATGTAAGCTCGCTAAGATCAGTTGATCATTTAAAATCTATAAAAAAGAAAAGTAGTAAAATTTCAGCCGAAGTTACACCACATCATTTATTTTTTACAGATGAAGACCTAGTGTCCTACAATACTAATTTTAAAGTTGCTCCGCCGATAAGATCTTCAAAAGATAGAAAAGCTTTAATTGCAGCTGTAAAAAAAGGTACAATTGATTGCATCGCTACAGACCATGCACCTCATACCATTGAAGAAAAAGAGGGCACTTTCGATACAGCTCCATTTGGAATGATTGGTCTAGAAACTTGCTTTGGCGCTGTTAATAAAGTCTTGGTATGCGATAATAAAATGAGCCTTCTTTCATTTTTAAAGCTGTTGACATCCAATCCGAGGAGAATAATGGGAATTGACCAAGATTTATTTAGCATTGGTTCTAGCGCTGAAATAGCTATTTTTGATTCTAAAATTAGCTGGAATTTTACAAAAGACGATATTTTTTCGAAGTCACACAATTCTCCATTTGTTGGCAAGGAGCTCAAAGGTAAGGTTGTAGCTACTATTGTTAAAGGCCATATAGCATCACAAGAATAATTAAAAGTTGACTATGACAGAAAATAAAGTCTAATATTGTCGGCTATATTCTAAGTAAAAATAATGAAGACAAAATCACTAAAAGCTAGCGAAATAAATAAAGAATGGTTCATAGCCGACGCCGAAGGTAAAACTTTAGGACGATTTGCAAGCGAAGTTGCAAAAGTCTTAAGAGGAAAACATAAGCCTTCTTTTACCCCTCATATGGATATGGGAGATTTTGTTGTTGTTATTAATGCAGATAAAATAGGCGTTTCAGGTAATAAGGAAAGCGATAAGACATATTTTAAGCACTCTGGTTATATAGGCTCAACAACTTTTACAAAGCTAGATCATATGAGAAGAACAAAACCGGAAAGAATTGTAGAAAAAGCGGTATGGGGCATGCTTCCAAAAAATAGATTAGGCAGAGCTATTATAAAACACTTAAAGGTGTATAACGGCCCCGATCATCCCCATGCAGCACAACAACCGAAAGAGTTAAATATTTAATGTCAGTTGCAGTTTATAAGGCAATAGGTCGAAGAAAAGATTCTGTTGCAAGAGTGAATATGATGCCAGGTAAAGGTGAAATTATTGTTAATGGTAGGCAATTTAAAGATTATTTATGTAGAGAGAGTCTCGCTATTGTAGTTACACAGCCCCTAGAACTTACAGATCAAAGAAATGCTTATGATTTGAAGATCAAAGTTAATGGAGGAGGGTTAAGCGGTCAAGCCTCAGCCATTAGGCTTGGTATCGCAAGAGCGTTAAATGAAGTTAGTTCTGATTTCCGTCCCGCACTTAAACAGGCTGGTTTTTTAACCAGAGATGCTCGAGAAGTAGAAAGAAAAAAATATGGACAACCTGGAGCACGCAAAAAGTTTCAATTTTCTAAACGATAAAGTATAATATATGTCAAAAATAAAATTTGAAGATTTGTTAGGCACTGGAGCACATTTTGGTCATGTAACCCGAAAATGGGATCCAAGTTTCAAGCCTTACGTATTAATGGAAAAAAACGGGATTCATATAATAAATCTCGAAGAAACCATACGCTGTTTAGAAGAAGCTACAAACTTTATAAAATCTAAATCAAAAAAAGGCGGCGTCTTTCTTTTTGTCGGCACTAAAAAGCAGGCGAGGGACATTGTTCAGCAGGAGGCGGATAGATGTTCTATGTTTTATGTTGTTGAGAGATGGCTAGGTGGAACGCTGACCAATTTTTCAACAATCAAAAAAAGTATTAAGCGTTTGCATTTGCTTGAAAAAGAAGGCTCGTTGATTTACGAAAATCAAACAAAAAAAGAAGTTCAGATGCTTAACAGAGAAAGAATTAAACTTTCTGACCAGCACAGAGGTATCAAGGATATGCGTCGCTTACCTGATGCTGTAATCATTGTTGATACAAAGCTTGAAAGCACAGCTGTTGCTGAATCTAGAAGACTTGGTATACCAATTATTGCTATCGTTGATTCAAATACTGACCCAACCTTAGTAGATTATCCGATTCCAGCAAATGATGACTCTATTCGCACCATTCAATTAATTATGACTGCTTTATCAGACACAATAATTGAATCATCAGCAAAAAAATCTAAGCCTTCACAAAATAATCAACAAGAATCTAAAATTTCTAATGTTAATTTATCTACTTCCGCAAAGAAGCAAGCTGACCCAAAAGATGTTTCTTTAGATAGTGATGATTCGCCTCCAATCTCAGATGTTACATCTGAAAGCAACGATAAATAGTTTTTTAATTTATTAATATTTGAGTGAATAATTATGTCAATTGATGCTAAAACTGTCAAAACGCTTAGAGAGAGAACTGGCGCAGGAATGATGGATTGTAAAAAAGCCCTTATGGAAACTGGTGGAGATCTAGAGAAAGCAGTTGATCATTTAAGAAAAACTGGTGTCGCAAAGGCAGAAAAAAAAGGCCAACGTTCCACAAAAGAAGGTTTGGTCTTTTCTTATATTCATCATGGAGGTAAGCTAGGTGTCCTTCTTGAACTAAACTGTGAAACTGACTTTGTTGCAAAAACTGAAGGTTTTAATGAACTAGCTCATAATCTTGCAATGCAAATTGCTGCAACTAATCCAAGCTCAATTTCTCGCGATGATATGGATCCCGCTATCTTAAATAGAGAAAAAGATATCTTTATAGATCAAGCTAAAGAATCTAACAAGCCTGACAATATTATTGATAAAATAGTTGAGGGTAAAATTGAAAAATTTTATGCAGAATCTTGCCTCATTGAACAGCAATATATTAAGGATTCTGAAAGAAAAGTTTCGGATTTACTTACTGGAGCAGTCTCAACATTAGGTGAAAATATTGTAATAAATCGTTTTGTTCGCTATGCAATTGGCGAATAATAATCTAGCTTATATAAATTAATTTGTTATGAGTCAACCAGTCTACTCCCGCGTTTTATTAAAATTGAGCGGTGAGGTTTTGGCTGGTGACCAATCATACGGCATAGACCCTATAAAAGCTTCAGATCTCGCTAATGAGATTAAAATAGTTCACGAAATGGGAATTGGCATCGCATTAGTAATAGGAGCTGGAAATATCTTTAGAGGAATTAAAGCTGCTAGCAAGGGAATGGAAAGAGTTACTGGCGACTATTTAGGAATGCTAGCAACAATAATGAATGCAATTAGTATTCAAGATGCACTAGAAAAACTAGGCGTTGAAACTCGAACATTATCAGCTATAACTGTCTCACAGATATCAGAACCGTATATTAGAAGACGTGCCCTTAGACATCTTGAGAAAAATAGAGTAGTCATTGTTGCTGGAGGCACGGGAAATCCCTACTTTACAACTGATACAGCGGCTGCTCTCAGAGCAACTGAATTAAAAGCTGAGGTATTGCTTAAAGGAACAAAAGTAAACGGTGTTTTTGACAAAGACCCAGAGCTACACAAAGACGCTAAACCCTATGATTCAATAAATTACTCTGATGTAATTCAAAGAAATCTTCGTGTAATGGACATGACAGCTATCACTTTATGCAAAGAAAATAACCTCCCTATAAGAGTATTTGATATCAACGGAAAAGAGAATCTAAAAAATATATTATTAGGTCAAGAAATTGGAACAAAAATCGCAGAATAAATTATGTTTGAAGAAATAAAAAAAGATACAAATCAAAAAATGGACCAAGCGATAGATCATGCTAAGGCTGAACTGTTAAAAGTCAGAACGGGTCGCGCTAATCCAGATTTATTGACCTCTGTTCAGGTAGACTATTATGGAACGCCAACTCCTCTCAATCAGGTTTCAACTATTACAATTCCTGAGCCTAGAATGATTGCTTTACAGCCTTTTGAAAAAACACTTATCCCTGTTATTGAAAAAGCGATTATGGATTCTAATCTTGGCCTTACACCAAATAATAATGGAAACACAGTCTTGGTTCCAATACCAATTTTAACACAAGAGCGAAGGCAGGATTTAATCAAATACGTTCATCAGCTTATTGAGGATTCAAGGATTGTCGTTCGCAATATTCGAAGAGACTCAATTCAAAATATTAAAGAATATAGTAAAGAGGAGCATATTTCTGAGGATGAATCCCGAAGGCAGGAGGCAGAGATTCAGACTTTAACTGATAGTCATATTTTAACATTAAACGGTCTTCAAGAAGCTAAGGAAAATGAACTAAAAGAATTCTAACTAACAAGCTTTATCTTTTAAATAAAAAAAAAGGCCATTAAAAATGGCCTTTTTTTTTATTTACAGTAAGTTAACTTTTACTCACATTTAGAAAAACCGCAGCTGGGACATGTCACACATCCCCCTTCATGCATGACTGAGCTTCCGCAGTCTGGGCACGTACTGATGTTTTTAAAGGTAAAATCTGTTACCGGCCCATTAAGATCATTCACTTCTTCTGATGTTGCCATAGTTATAGGTGACTTTTTTGCATCAGTTTCATAGCTTGGATTTTCTGCTTCATTAACACCTTCTTTTAAATAATCATCTAGTGCTTTTCCAATAGCATCTGGAGTTGAAAGAATTAATCTGCCATCTTCCCATGTAGGGTTTGGACCGCTTATTCCCTTTAATTGTTTGACAATTGCATTTGGATCAATTCCAGATCTAAGGGCAAGCGATATTAGTCTGCTGATTGCTTCGGACTGGGCAGCTGCGTTTCCTCCAGCTTTACCAATCGTTGTGAACACTTCACATAACCCATTATGATCTTGATTGATTGTTATATAGAGGGAACCCTCACCGGTGCGAATTCTGCGTGTGATCCCGTTTGTTTCATTTGGTCTTATTCTTGGTCTTTTGTCTTCGGTCAAATTTGAAACAGATTGGTTAGATCCAGATTTATCAACTTCCTTTTTATCGTCAGTTATTAATATACCTTCGCGCGAACCTTCTCGATAAACTGTAATACCTTTAAGGTTAGCTTTGTAAGCAGTTAGATATATATCAGCCACGGTTTCTTTTTTAATATCTTGTTTTAAGTTTACAGTAGAGGATATAGAAGAGTCGATGTATTTTTGTATTACACCTTGCATTTTAACCCTAAAATATGGATCTACATCATGAGCAGTAACTACATACTCAGGTAAGTTATCGTCATCACCAAAAAGCTTTTCTATGATAGGGTGATATACTTTGTATTCATCAAAATCTCTTCCAAAGCCATCATTCTTCTTTACACGTCTTTTGTACGAAGTTGCAAAGATAGGTTCGACGCCTGACGTCACTCTTGCTACTATTGCCCCACTGCCTGTTGGCGGAACAGTTAGTACGGTTGAATTTCTAATTCCATCGTCTTTGATTTTGTCACGTAGGCTCTTTGGAAGGTTTTTAACAAATTTACTTTTTCTATAACCACTCCACTTAAAATGTGGAAATGAGCCTTTTTCTTTTGCAAGCTCAGAGCTTGTTTCATAAGCAGTGTCACAAAATATTTTCATAACCTGATCAATAGTCTGAAGAGCATCTTCGCTATCATATTTTATACCCATACGAACGAGCATGTCGCCTAACCCTAAAATACCTAAACCAACTCTTCTATCATTTTTTGCGTTTTCTTTTTGCGTATCAAGGGCATGACGGTCTAGATTATAATCAATTACATTGTCTAGGAATCTAGTTGCTATACCTACAGTTTCTTTAAACTCTTCAATTTTAAAGTTGCCCTTATCATCAACATATCTATCTAGGTTTATAGAGCCTAGATTACAGCAACCTCCATCGGGAAGTGGTTGTTCTGCGCAAGGATTTGTTGAAACTAGTGGGCTACAGTATTCAGCATTGTGATAATCGGTCATTGTATCCCAAAAGAGAAGACCTGGCTCTGCGCTAGAATGTGCACAATCTATTATTGTTTCCCAGAGTTTTTTTGCCTTAACCGTTTTATAAATCTTTTCTTGATACTTAAGATCAAAATCAGTATCATTTTCTACGGCCTGCATAAATTCGTGAGTCAATAGGACAGATATATTAGAATATTTAACCATGTTAACGTCATTCATTTTTATGGAGATAAATTTTTCAATATCAGGATGATCGATTCGAAGAGTTTGCATGTTTGCTCCTCTACGACCATGTTGTGCAATGGTATTAGTATTTTCACTAAAGAGGTTCATGAATCCAACTGGTCCGCATGATTCACCACCAGTACCAATTATAGCATCACCAGATGGGCGTAGAACGGACAGGTCGTGGCCGCAGCCGCCCCCGAACTTGTAGGTTCGCGCTTCTTCTTGAATAGTTCTATAAATGGAGTTAATTGAATCATCTTTAATGCCAACGACATAGCAATTGTTGAGTGTGGTTGTTATGTCTTCTCGGCCCGCACCGTGCATAATCCGTCCCCCAGGAGTAAATTTAAAATCTTCTAAAATAGAATAAAATTTTTCTTCCCATTGCTTTTGTAATTTTTTTGTTTTTTCAACGCTTGCAAGCGCTTTCGCTTGTCTCTGCCAGAGCTCGTAAGGATGGCTTTCCCATGGAGCAAGATATTTATTTTTTAAAATATCAGCTCCAAGCGTATCGCCATCATAGTAATTTTCTATTTGATAGCGTTGAGGAATGCCATTTTCATCTTTTTCATTGACTTCTTTTGTTAATTCTCTGACCGTTTCTTCAACAATGTTGTTTATGTCGTCAGTGTTCTTTTTTCCAGACGGAAAATTTAGTTCGATCGCTTCTGCCATATCAGATTTCCTTTTTGGTATGTGGGTACAATTATAAAAAAACGAGGTTAATTCAGGCTAGCATTTAAAAAAGTGATAATCATTAGGGTTGGCATAACGAATATATAAATCCCGCTAAAATCCATCAAGAAGAAAAGTAAAAAAAAACAATTATCAGTCGATAAAAATTTTATTGCTACAGCAAAATCACATTAACTCGTAATTTATTTTGAGGAAAAACAGTTAAATAAAATTGCGATTATTTATATTTTTTTTCAAAATTATACACATCTATCTTCGGTGGTAAACTTAGATTTATATGTTCCTTGGAATTGTGGCTCAAATCTTTATTCGAACTTTAATTTTAATACGCAAATACAAACATGTAAAAGAAATTCATATATTAGAATTAAATTAGCATTAAAGAAAATTTGTAAAATGTCAAATATTCAGCCATTTCATGTAGCATTTCCAGTAAGCGATCTTAAGGTTGCAAAAAATTTTTATGTTAATAAGTTAGAGTGCGCAGAGGGCAGATCAAGCCCTTCATGGATTGATTTTAATTTGTTTGGCCATCAGATTGTTGCTCATCTTAGTCCAAACGAAGTTAATGATGTAGAAAAAAGTGAGGTTGATGGAAAGATGGTCCCGGTAAGACACTTTGGAGTTATACTAGAATGGGATCAGTGGCATGTGTTTGCAAACATGTTGCGGTCTAAAGCAGTCGAATTTATCATTGAACCCTACATAAGATTTAAAGGTGAAAGCGGAGAGCAGGCAACCATGTTTTTTTTAGATCCGAGTGGCAATGCGCTAGAATTTAAATCGTTTAAAAACGAATCGCATATTTTTAAAAAATAAACAAAAGAATAAATAGTGTCAAATTATCAAATAGCCATTGTTGGTAGACCGAATGTAGGAAAGTCTACATTTTTTAATAGACTTTTAAAGCAGAGGAAAGCTATAGTTGGCTCTGAAGAGGGCATAACCCGAGATCGTATTTACGGTGAGGTCGAATGGTCCGGTCATAATTTAACATTCATTGATACCGGAGGATATATACCAGAAGACGTGGATGTTTTTAACAGCGCCGTTAGGGATCAGGCTTTAGCAGCAGTATCGGAATCAGACTTAATACTTTTTATGGTTGATGGAAAATACAACCCCACGGCTTCAGATAGGTCATTAGCAGATTTAATACGACACACTGGTAAGAAAGTTATACTTGCCGTAAATAAGTGCGACAGTCTAGATCATGATAAGCAAGTGTATCAATTTCATGAATTAGGAATAGATCCCATACTTCCTGTGTCCGCATTGAACGGTAGATTGACCGGAGACTTGCTGGACTCTGTCTTAGAAGGTTTAGAAATAAGTTCACTTACTAAAAGTGGTGAGCAGGAAGATGGAATGCGAGTTGCAATTGTAGGAATGCCAAATGTCGGCAAGTCTTCGATAACGAACTCACTTTTACAGAAAGATCAAGCGATCGTAACACCTATAGCAGGAACTACAAGAGATTCGATCGATTCAAGATTAAAATATTACAATAAATCAATAACATTAGTGGATACGGCTGGATTGAGAAAAAAAAGTAAGCTAGATAATAACATCGAGTTTTATAGTAACGTAAGAACTAGGCGGGCAATAATTAGCGCTGATGTAGCTTTGGTTGTTATTGATGCCAATAAAGGCTTTACAAAGCAGGATAAGGCTATAGCTGATGAAGTTATAAATAAAGGAAAGGGGATGGCAGTAATTGTTAATAAATGGGATTTAATCGAAAAGGAAACTAATACAATGAGAGATTTTTCTTTGGAGATGTCCTTGCAGTTTAAATCATTATCATACTATCCAGTATTATTCACTTCAGCTAAAACTAAGCAAAGAATAAGCGATATCTTAAAGGTAGCGAAAAAAATTTACGATTTACGTCTTACTAGCATCGGTACTTCTGATCTAAATAAATTTCTACAAAAAATCATTCAGCTTCAATCTCCTCCAGCAACAAAAGGTAAAGCGATAAGCTTAAAGTATATGACTCAAGTTAGTTCTGCTCCTCATCTTTTTGTAATATTTACGAACTATCCCAAACTCATTCCACTTAGCTATAAGCGCTATATTGAGAACAGGTTGAGAGAGAATTTTAAATTGGAAGGTGTTCCAATACGAATTTCTTTTAGAAAAAAATAAATTACGAGCGCGATATACACCAAGGAGGTTTGTAGAGGTAAGAGATAATTGGTAAATATTTTTCGCGCTCGCACATTATTAGACTCCTCCTTCTTCAAAAAGTTTCAGATTATTTGTGTTATGTGTCATCAATCACAAAATAGATTTGGCTTAAGAGTAAAAAACGTCTAACTTTGCAGGCGTTCTATTGCATTATTTTAAAAAAATTCATGACGCGGGGTGGAGCAGTCTGGTAGCTCGTCGGGCTCATAACCCGAAGGTCGTAGGTTCGAATCCTACCCCCGCTACAACACAATGACCCTCAGTATGAACATATTGAGGGTTTTTTGTTAGTGTCTCAATCTATATTTTTAATATGCGTAATTAAAATGGAAAAATCATTATCATGAAAAAGATTTTAGTAACAGGTGGTACTTCCTATATTGGTAAGCATTGCATTGCACATCTTTTGAATAAGCAATACAAAGTCAGAACAACCATTAGAGATTTAAGAAAAGCGAATCAAATTGAAACTGACCTTAAAAAATATTTAAATAAAGATTTTCATATTGATTTTTATGAAGCAGATCTTTTAAACGACTCTGGGTGGAATAACGCCATTAGTGGTTGTGATGCAATAATGCATGTAGCTGGTCCTTATCCTATTAGCTTTGAAGGTCCCGAGGAAGATCAAATTAAGCCGCATGAACAAGGTGCGCTAAGAATTTTAAAATTAGCAAAGTCAAACGGTGTAGAAAGGGTTGTTTTAACTTCTTCAATCGCAGCGGTATGGATGGGTGTCCCAGGTGATAAGGATTTGGATGAAAGTAAATGGACCAATGAATCTATAGAAAATATTGATCCTTATATAAAGAGTAAAACTATAAAAGAAAAAGCTGTTTGGGATTACGCCACAAAAAATAAATCAATAAAACTCACAACAATACTTCCTCCAGTTGTCCTGGGCCCGGGCATTGGTGATCATATGCATGCTACATCTATGAAGTTTTTTAATATAATTGCTAATAGAGAAATGCCTATTGCTCCACCAATTAAATTTGGAATGGTTGACGTAAGAGATGTTGCAAAAATGCATGTTGCTGCGTTAGAAAAAAATGAATCGATTGGTAAAAGGTTTATTGTTTCTGAGAATACATACTGGGCCAGAGAATTTGCACAAAAACTTATTAAGATTGGTTATAGGGCGCCAACATTTTCTCCGCCAGCTTTCATTGTTAAGTTCCTAGCTAATTTTGATAGAAACTTGAGGATGGTAAAACCAGTTATTGGTCTAGACTATAATATTAATTCAAATTCTGCAAAATCAATATTAGGATTTAAACCCATACCTTTTGAAAAAACTGTCAAAGATACAAGTGATTATATTAAATCAATGAAGAGAAGTTAGCCGCTTTTTCGTGACTCAATTTTAATACGTTTTTTAGTTGCTGCCCATGAGCAGATGATGCACTTAGCGAGATCATGTCTCCTGGCAGGGCAATATTCTCTTCCAAAAAAAATAATCTGAAGATGACGTTTATTCCATAAGTGCTTGTCCCATACTTTTTTAAGATCTTTTTCTGTTTTTTCAACACTCTTTCCGTTTGAAAGACCCCATCTTGCGGCTAAACGGTGAATATGGGTATCAACGGGAAACGCAGGGATATCATACCACTGCGACATAACAACGCTAGCTGTTTTATGCCCTACACCCGCAAGACTCTCTAAAAAGCTCCAGCTGGGTTTAAGTCCTCCTGCCGAAATAATTTGACTAGCCATTTTTTTTAGATTTTTAGCTTTTGTTGGCGCAAGGCCAATTTCTTTTATTATACTTTGAATAGTTCTGGTATCAAGCTGAGACATTCTCTCCGGAGTATCGGCCTGCTTGAAAAGATCTGGGGTGACTTGATTTACTTTTTTATCCGTAGTCTGGGCTGAAAGCATAACAGCCACTAAAAGAGTATAGTCGCTTGTGTGGTCTAGGGGTATGGGAGTTTTCTTGTACAGACCATCAAGAATGCCACCTATTTTTTTTGCTTTTTCTTCTCTATTCATTAAGATTATTTATTTATTAAGTAAGTTGGTAAAATACTAAAAAGTAATACACAATATGATATATTATTTTTGACTTACTTAAAAACAATTAGTCTAAAAATAGTTTTTCTCATTTTTTACAACAAGATATTGGATTTAATATACGCAATGGATAAATCTTCAATAATTATAATCACCTTAGTTGTTTATAAATTATTTTTAATATTTATAGGTTGGTCTACTCGAAAAAAGAATAAGACCATTGAGGATTATTTTGTTGGAGGAAGACGATTGGGACCAATTATAACCTCAATTAGTTATTCAGCAAGTAATTCTTCTGCATGGACACTTCTAGGTGTAAGTGGAATTGCATTTTCAAAAGGTATCTCCACTATATGGTTGGTAGTCGGTGTCATAGGAGGGATGTTTTTTTCTTGGCTGAAAATTGCACCATCGATTCATGAAATAACAAAAAAGAAAAACTTAATTACGATACCGCAATTAATCGCTGATGGATACAATCTCTCCGAGCGAAAAAATATTTTAATAGCATCATCGTTTATTATAATCTTTTCTTTTACTTTTTATATAGCTTCCCAGTTTCAGGGGGCTGGTAACGCTCTAAATGATACATTTGGGATAAATATCATCGAAAGCATACTATTAAGCGCGCTTGTTATTTATACTTACACATATTTAGGGGGTTACCTTGCTGTAAGCATAACTGATACGATACAAGGTTTTTTAATGGCCTTTACTGCTATAGTGATGCCGGTGATGGCCATACTAAACCTTGGAGGATTTTCAGAGTTGTTCAGAAGATTGTCATTGGAGTCTGGTGATTTTCTGAGCCTTTCAGCGGACAACCTAGGGTTGAGTGCGTTGGGTTTAATTGTTGGCCATCTAGGTATTGGATTGGGTTATTTTGGACAGCCTCATTTATTGTCACGATTTATATCAGTTAAAGATTTAAAGACTTTAGAAAAATCAAGAAGCTATGCATTAATTTGGTTCTGTATAGTTTTTACAGGCATGTGGCTGTTAGGCATAGCAGGACATTTTATGGTTGAAGATTTGAGCAATAACGAAAATATTTTTTTTAGAGTATCTAGTGAAATTTTCCATCCCGCAATACAGGGAATATTGCTTGCAGCAGTTATATCTGCTATAATGTCAACAGCAGATAGCCAAATTTTAGTTTGTTCATCATCAATAAGTATTGATCTAGGTATTCAAAATAATTCTATAAAACTTTCTCGTATAGTGACTGGTTTTGTTATTCTTTCATCCGCATTAATTGCAGTTATGATTCCAGATAAAATCTTTAGCAGGGTTTTATTCGCTTGGACAGCGATGGGTTCTGCGTTTGGTCCATCCATTATCTCAAAAATTCTAAAATGGAACGTCACCGCTTCATCAGTTTTAATATCAATTATAATGGGTTTTGTTCTAGCGGTTTTATTTTTTCTTTTGCCCAACACTCCTGGCGATTGGCTAGAAAGAGTGGTGCCATTCCTTGTAAGCCTTTGTTATTTATTTCTTATTAAAAACAACTAAAATTGTGACCAACTACTCTACAATTGAATCACCATTATATCTTCCATGCGGGGTTCAAATAAAAAATCGCTTATGTAAATCAGCAATGACTGAAAGAATTGCAGATTCTAATAATTTTGTGAGCGAAAAGCACTTAAACCTCTACAGTAAATGGTCAGAGGGGAATTGTGGTTTGCTTATTTCGGGCAATGTAATGGTAGATAGGCACAATATTGAGGGAGCGGGTAATGTTATTATAGAAGAAAATAATTATAAAGACCAGGTGAGCATGTTAAAAAAGTGGGCGCAAATTGCCACAAGAAATGACACACATTTTTGGATGCAGTTAAGCCATGCGGGCAGACAAACACCTGCAGCAATAAATCGTTCACCATTGGCCCCATCAAGCGTTAAGCTCAAAATCCCTGGAAGAAGGTTTGGTCTTCCCAAGGAAATGTCTGTTGCAGATATAAAAAAAACGATAAGCCAGTTTACATTTACCGCTAAAATATCAAGAGATGTTGGTTTTACCGGTATCCAGATTCATTCAGCTCATGGATATTTATTATCCCAATTTTTATCACCAAATATTAATGTACGTAGCGATGAGTGGGGAGGTTCTCTTGAAAACAGGTCTCGATTTTTGGTTCAGATCATCAGGTCGTGTCGTAACGAGCTAGGTGACGATTTTCCTATTTCGGTTAAGTTGAATTCAGCGGATTTTCAAAAAGGCGGCTTCACAGATAATGAATCAGTTCAGGTGGCAAAAATACTCTATAAAGAAAAAGTTGATTTGCTAGAAATATCTGGTGGAACTTATGAGCAGGCAAAATTTTTGGGTTATGATAAATTAGCTGTTAAGCCCAGAAAAAATATCCCGCTACAAAGAAGCTCTGTCGCTCGCGAGGCATATTTTTTATCTTATGCAAAGAAAATATCATCTGAATTGAGCCCTCCATTAATGGTAACTGGGGGTTTTAGGACAAGAATTGGAATGAATGCAGCTCTTTCTAAGGTGTGTCAAATGATTGGAGTTGCACGTCCGCTTTGCATTGACCCTAAATCTGTAAAGAAATTATTTTTGCAGGAAATCGAATCTTTGCCAATTTTTGAGGATAGGCTCTCAATAGGTAAAAAGTTGTTTTCAATTGATAGTCCTATTACAATATTTAAATCTTTGAACGCATTGGGCATCATATCATGGTATTATGTACAATTGAGAAGAATGGGGGACGGTTTAAAGCCCAAATTGAACTTAAAACCGCTCAAGGCGCTGATTGTGAATGAAAAAATTGAAAGAAAGACCATAAAAATCTATAAAAAACGCATTAAAAATTGTTAATATGTTCATCATGTTAAACGATTCAAAGTTCTGGAAGATTATTGGTTGGCTTGGAGCATTTCTTGTTGTTGTTGGGTATTACTTTAACGCTAATGAGCTAGCAATTTCATGGTTAATATGGATATTAGGTAATTCTATGGTTGGTTTGTATTCTCTGACAGTTAAAGCTTATTCAACTGCCCTAATGTCTTTCATAATAACAATTATGAATATCTATGGTTACTTTAGTTGGATAAAATGAGGTCGTTAATATCTCATAATGACTTTCCAACTGCAAAAAACTTTTGCTACCTAAACGCAGCAAACGTTTCATTGACATATAGTAAGGCTCAGAGCGTAAATGAACAATGGTTCACAGATATAGCTCACAATGGAAGTAATAACTTTACAGAAAAAGCCGAAGAGGTTGTTTTTGATGGGATACATAAAAGCGCCGCTGAATTTATAAATGCCAAGCCTTGTGAAATTGCAGGAGGATCAAGCGCAACAGAGCTTCTATCTTCATTGGCATGGTCAATTGCTCCAAAAAAAGGACAAAATATTGTTAGTACGACTTCCGCATTTCCAAGTACTGTATATCCATGGTTGCGGGTAGCAAGCAGTACGGGAGCTGAAATTAAACTGGCGAAAAGCAAAAACGGCTTTAGCTCATTAAGTGCAATATGTAATCTGATAAATAATAAAACAAGCGTAGTATGTATATCGCATACTGAATATAGTAATGGCCATACTTATGATTTAAATGTGCTTTCAGAAAAAGCCCGCAAGAAAGGCGCAATACTAGTGGTTGATGCTACCCAATCTGTGGGTGCAATACCTATAGATGTCGAAAAAAATGAGGTTGACGTTTTGGTGGCTGGTTCTTACAAATGGTTATGTGGGCCTTTTGGTTCTGCATTTATGTATATTAGACATAACCTTGCAAAAAGATTAGAACCGGGATTAGTTGGTTTTAGATCACATAAAAATATGTGGGATTTGGATGCTGCAAGATTGCGCTACAGCGAGGATGTATCTAAATTTGAGTTTAGCACTCTCGCATTTGGGTGTATTCTGGGTTTATCAGAATCTTTAAAATACTTAAATACAATTGGAATAGATAATATCTATAACTACAATTTGCTATTGACTGATCATTTGATAGAGGAGCTAAAAAAACTTGATGCAAAGATTATTTCAAGCGATCAAAGTATGCATAGATCTCCAATAATTACAGCTAAGTTTAAAAATAAAGATTCCAAATCAATTATTAATGACTTAAGATGTGCTGACATTTTTATTTCACAGCGCAAAGAGTGGGTGCGTTTTTCACCGCACATTTACAACACGCTTGATGATATTGATTTTCTAATTTCTGAAATTAGAAAGAGTTTATAATTTTTGGATAAATATGAAGTTAGCATCAAAAATAATTAACATTTTAATTGTTTTAGTTTTTTGTGACTTTACTGTGAAAATGCAGACAGTAAACCAAATTGGCGCAAGCATTGAGTTAAATCAATTTGAAGATAGCGATATAATAGTTGACGGTTATCTGGATGAGGTGGTTTGGCAAAGCGCAGCTAAAATGAATAACTTTAATAATTTTTTACCAGTTGATGGGAGCTTAGCTGATGATGATGCCGATATTTTAATCTGGTATAGCAAGGAAGCGATTTATTTTGGAATAAAAGCAAATGCCAATACCAATGAAATTCGTTCCACATTAGCTGATAGAGATAAACTGGAAAGCGATGATTATTTGATGATAATTTTGGATACCTACAACGATCAACGAACCGCTTATGCTTTTGGCGTAAATCCACTTGGTCAACAATCTGATGGTACAATCACAGATAATGTCCCAGATCGAAAAGCATCTATGCCGTTTACAATTGATAAAAACCCAGATTATGTTTTTGAGTCAAAAGGAAGAGTCATCGATAAAGGGTTTATTGTTGAAATAAAAATACCTTTTAAAAGTTTAAGATATAATAACAGTGAAGTTCAAAATTGGGGTTTTAATGTTCTTAGAAATGTCCAGCATTCAAGATATTTATTATCACTAACAGAAGCCAGATTGGGTGAAGCGTCTTTCCTTGCTCAAAGTAGTCAGCTAACTAATATAAAAAACATTAAGGCAAAGCGATTGTTTGATATTAATCCAGAACTCCGCAATGCTCTAAACCGATTGTCAGATTCAAAAGATTTCACATCTCAAACAGAGGATCCGCTCGGGGTAAACATTAGATATGGCCTATCATCGAATACAGTTTTAAATGCAACATTAAACCCTGATTTTTCACAGATTGAGGCTGATGTTGCCCAAATAAGCTATGAGCCAAGAAGGGCTCTTTATTTTCCAGAAAAACGCCCTTTCTTTTTAGATGGCATTGAATTTTTTTCTACACCAACTAGATTAATCTACACAAGAAAAATTGTTAATCCAGTTGCATCCTCGAAAATCACAGGAAAGATTGGCGATAGAAATTCAATTGGTGTTATTTCCGCTGCAGATAATTTTGGCTCCTCTCTAAGTAATATGGATGTAGCTGCAGTTAACGCATTGAGAGTTAAGCGCGATTTTTCAAATCAAAATCATGCAGGAATTGTTTATACTGATAAAACGCATAATGATTATTCAAATCGTGTTTTTGCATTAGATGGCAAGATGATTTTAAATAAAAAATATTCGTTTCAAGGTCAAGGCGGATTCAGTATTACAAATACGTCAGAAAATTCTGGAAAAGCTGCGCCTATGTGGAATATTTCAGCAAACACATCATCTAGGAATTGGTCT
>MDSX01077444.1_pt1 | contig 32259 bp, 53 predicted proteins | sample 811141 | NCBI WGS metagenome assembly MDSX01 (sample SAMN05326642, study PRJNA326480) | marine metagenome | isolation source: seawater | place: Atlantic Ocean: South East | collected 2010
CAAATTAATAATTTGGAAGTTTCACAAAGAGAATTAGATCAGCAATATGCAGATGAAATTGTTAGAATAGAAGATGAAAAACAAGCAGCAAAATATGCAACACTTGATGCTATAATTGGTATAGCAGATCAAGAATCAGCATTAGGAAAAGCGGCACTAATTGCTAAACAACTAATGGCGGCACAAGAACTATTAGTAGATATGGGAATATTGAAAAGTAAAGCAACAATGGCAATAGCAGATGCAAATCTAAAAGGTGTTAAATCGACAACCGATACTGCAAGTGGTTTAAATGCAACATTAGCACTTGGTTTTCCTGCGGCAATTCCGGGACTTATAGCATATGCAGCAAGTGCAGTAGGAATTGTAAAAGGTATAATGACTGCAATAAAAGGAACAAAACAAGTAGCAGGATCATTAGGTGGACAAGACAGAGGTGGTGGATCTAGTCCTGCTCCAACAACACCTGCTCCTATGATACCAGAAACTAATTTAATTGGGGGATCTGGAACGAATCAAATAGCAGAAGCATTAGCACAAAATCAAGAAACCCCTGTTCAAGCATATGTAGTATCAAATAATGTTACTACTGCACAAAGTTTGGAAAGAAATATAGTAGATACAACAAGTTTGTAATATTAATCGTTATATAATAAAGAAAGAATTATGAGTTTAGATATAGTTGAGTTATTTTTAGAAGAAGATGATATAGATACAGGCGTAGATGCCATAAGTATTGTAGAATATCCTGCCATTGAATCTGATTTTGTGGCGTTAAAAGCCAAAGAGTTTAAATTCAAGGCAATTGATGAAGAAAAAAAGATCTTAATGGGGCCATTATTAATACCAAACAAACCTATTTACAGAAAAGATGAAGATGATAAAGAATATTACATATATTTTTCAAAAGATACTGTGAATAAAGCATCTCAAATATTTTTAAAACAAGGAAAACAAAATAATAGTACATTAGAACACCAAAAAAAGATATTTGGTCTTAGTTTAGTTGAGAGTTGGATTGTTGAAGATCCTAAAATGGATAAATCTAGAAAATATGGATTAGATGTACCAGAGGGAACTTGGATGGGATCTGTAAAAGTTGATAATGATGATGTTTGGAACGATTTTGTAAAAACAGGTAAAGTAAAAGGTTTCAGTATAGAGGGATATTTTGCTGACAGAGCATCAAGATCTAATTTTACTAAAATGTCAGAAGAAGAAATAGCAATGGACACTTTAAAAAAGATATACGATATGTTAAACGATAGAAAAAATGTCAAATAAATATTTTCCATTAACTAAAGGCCCGACACAGGGGTGGGGGGTTAAGAGAAGAAAACCTGCCTGTCTTTGTGTAGATGGTGAAACTTATAGCAACGAATGTTGTCAAGGTTATTTATGGAATCAAGGCATTGGAAGAACAAGAGGATCAAATCCTAGACAACAGAATTTAATAACAACTACTACTATCTCACAAGGTATGCCTAGAGTCTTCATTTTAGGAACAAATGTTGATAATAGTATTTTTCAAATAGTTTGGCAATTATGAGCAATAAAACAATACCGGAGTTACCATTAGTAACCTCAGCAGAATTAAGCGATAGTGATAAATTAGTCATTGTTGTAAATGGCATTACAAGTAGCGTAACCTTAGGCGAGTTAAAAATTTACATAAACACCCCTTAAACGCCCACACCTTTTATTTTTTGCGTTATATAGTTAATTATTAACATTATAAAAATTATTTTATGAACGCATTGGATATTTTAAAGCGATTCGATACTTTCCTAACAAAAGCAGAAAATGAAGAAGTTAAACTTGCTTCAATGAAACTTGCAAATGGAGCAGTATTGGAAGCAGATGAATTTGCCGAAGGACATTCAGTTTTTATAGTATCAGATGATGATCGTGTTCCATTGCCAGTTGGCGAATATGAATTGGAAGATGGCAGAATTATGGTAGTAGGCGAAGTTGGAAAAATTGGGAAAATTGGTCTGGAATCTATACCTGAAGCAGAAGAAGAAGGGTATAAAGATGGTATTGCTGATGCCAAAGAAGACATCAAAGAAGATATTGATAAAACAAAACTTCGAGATGATGGAAAAGAAGCAGCAGTTGATGATTGGGCAGGAATGGAAAAAAGAATCAAGAATCTTGAGGATGCCATTGCTGATCTAAAAGAAGACAAAGTTTCTGTTAAGAATTCTGATGATGATTCACCACAAGATCCTGATAAATATGAGGGTGGATATGTTTCTAAGCAAGAGTTTGAAGATCAAATCAATGAAATCAAAGATATGGTTTCTAAAGTTGAAGCGAAATTAAACGAGGGCAAAGAGGAAGATGGTGCATTTGTCGTTAAAGAAGAATTAGAAGAAACAAAATTATTTAAGCATAACCCTAATGCAGAAAAGAAATCTAATCTCAAAATTAAATTAGGAGAGAATAGAGGACATTTATCTGTAATGGACAAAGTTATGGAGAGAATTTCAAATATTAAAAATTAAAAAAAAATGAGTAAGAAAAATTATAATTTAGCACAACCTCAACCTAGCCACGCTGCAGGTACGCCAACATATGCTGGTCAGTGGGCAGGAGAGTACATTGCTGCGGCTTTGTTCTCTGGGGTTACTTTGGATAATGGTGGAATTACTATTAAGCCAAATATTAAGTACAAGCAGGTTATATCAACATTTAGCAATGTGTCTTCTATTAGAAGTGCAGATTGTGCGTTTGATGATACTGCTGATATTACATTAGGGGAGCAGGTTTTAGAGCCACTTCCATTTCAACAGAATATGATCCTATGTAAAGAGCAATTCCAAAATGATTGGGGTGCAGTTTCTATGGGTTATTCAGCATTCGATAAATTGCCTCCGAAGTTTTCAGACTTCTTAATAGCACATTGTTCGGCAGAAGTTTCTCAATGGACTGAGGAAAAAATCTGGCAAGGTGCAGCAGGAGCGAATTCTTTTGAAGGACTTTATACTATGATTAGTGCGGCAGGATCTGGTGCAATTGATTGTGGTAACCAAGCAGCAGGTGGAGTTGATGCGGCAAATGTCGTTGATGAACTTGGTAAACTTGTAGATGCAATACCTTCAGCAATTTATGGTAAAGATGATCTTTGGTTATATATTTCACAAAATGTAGCAAGAGCATATGTAAGAGCATTAGGTGGCTTTGCAGCAGCAGGACTTGGAGCAAATGGTGTTAATAATCAAGGAACAATGTGGTACAACAATGGATCTCTTTCATTTGATGGAGTGAAGATTTTTGTTTGTAATGGACTAGCAGATAACACAATGGTTGCTGCTCAGAAGTCTAACTTGTATTTTGGTACAGGTTTACTAAATGACAAAAATGTTGTTAAAGTAATTGATATGGCTGACATTGATGGATCTCAACAAGTTCGTGTAGTAATGAGATATACTGCAGGAGTACAAGTTGGAATCTTTGGCGATGTAGCATTTTACTAATATTAATCTAATAGGGGTGTAAGAAAACGAAGCAGATACTTTGAATTACACCCTTATATTAAAACCGATAAAACTATGGCTTGTTTATTAACAGAGGGAAGATTAGAACCTTGTAAGGATTCAGTAGGTGGCTTGACAAAAGTTTATTTTGCTGACTTCGGATCATTGGGTGCTGTTTCCTATGTAGGTGCAGGATCTGCTCAAATTTCAAGTTTTGCTAGTGGTACTGTATATGAGTACGACTTAAAAGGAACTTCTAGTTTTGATCAGACTATTACATCTAGTAGAGATAATGGTACTACGTTCTATGACCAGATATTAAATCTGACTTTTCACAAGTTGGATTATGAAACTAATGATCAAATTGCATTATTAGCAGTCGCAAGGCCACACGCTATTGTAGAAGATAACAACGGAAATTTATTCGTTGCAGGTCTAGAGTATGGTATGGATTGTAATGGTGGAACTATCGTTACAGGTGGTGCAATGGGAGATTTAAGTGGATATACATTAACTATGCAGGGAATGGAAAAACTTCCTGCTAACTTTTGTGCAGGAGATATTACAACTCTTGGAGTTAGTGTAAGTCCAGATCAGATAAATCCGTAATTGGATATTCTTTGAGTGTGTGTAAAAAGGCATCTATTAATTTAGATGCTTTTTTTTTGATATAGTGCCAACTTGCATATTTTAAGCGTTATATAAGTATGAAGATAGTTGATAATACAGGAGATACTCAAATAAAATTTATTTTCCAGAAAGATTGGGTTTCTGGCGATTCATTATATTTGAAGATTAGAAGCAGATCGACTAATAAAGTACATACTGAGGATTTGACTAATGCAGGTGTAATAGACTTAAATCAAGACAGAAATTATTATAGTTACTTAATGCCTTTGTCAGTTAAAAACGCAGCAGGGATAGTAGAAAACAATTATTATGATGTAACTTTAAGTGATGGATTTGGGATCTTATACACAAGAGAAACATTATTTTGTACTAATCAAATTATTATACCTCAAACAAATGTGCTATACGATCCAAATGAAAACCAATATAAAGAACACACAACGAATAATGAATTTATAATTTTAGAATAATGAGTAAAATTAAATTAATTAATTTATCTAGTTATACCTCTCCTACAATTGAGGTAATTGAAAATCAAGAATATGTTACCTATGGGGAAAACAATTCATATTTTCAGTATTTGATAGATAGATATACAGGATCGCCAACAAACAATGCAATAGTTAATGGAGTTAGCCAAATGGTTTATGGTAAAGGTCTTGAAGCAACTGATGGCAATGAAGATCCAGAGGGTTATGCACAAATGGTAAGTTTGTTAAACTCTGAATGCGTTAGAAAACTAGCGTATGATTTAAAACTTCTAGGGCAATGTGCAATTCAAGTTGCTTACAATAAAGATAGATCTAGAATAGCAAAGGTTGGACATATTCCTGTTGAAACTTTGGCAATGGAAAAATGTGATGTAGAAGATGGGGAAATTAAAGGTTTCTACTATTGTGCTGATTGGGAAGAAAAAAAGCCAAATGAAGAATTAACTAGAATCCCTGCGTGGGGAACTTCAAAAGAATCAATTGAGATCCTGTATGTTAGGCCTTATGTAGCAGGGCATTATTACTATTCGCCTGTTGATTATCAAGGTGGATTACAATACGCAGAACTTGAAGAAGAAATTTCAAATTATCATTTGAATAATATTATGAATGGTTTAGCACCGAGTATGTTAATTAACTTTAACAATGGTGTGCCTAATGAAGAAGAAAGATCAAATATTGAAAATGCAGTAAGACAAAAGTTTTCTGGATCTAGCAATGCAGGTAAATTTATTTTATCATTTAATGAAAATGTGGAATCAGCAAGTACAATTGATCCTGTACAATTATCTGATGCACATAATCAATACCAATTTTTAAGTGATGAATCAATGAAAAAAATTATGGTTGCACATAGAGTAGTGTCGCCAATGTTATTAGGAATTAAAGATAACACAGGATTAGGTAATAATGCAGATGAATTGAAAACTGCTAGTACCTTAATGGATAATGTAGTTATTAGGCCAATTCAAGAACTTCTATTAGATGCTTTTGATGAGATTTTGGCTTATAATGGAATTAGTCTAGACTTATACTTTACTACATTACAACCATTAGAATTTGCAGACTTACAGAATGCTCAGTCTGGGGAACAAATCGAAAAAGAGACAGGAGAGAAATCAGAAGATTCTACGATTAATGATCTAGAATTAGGAGTAAATGTCGATTTAAGTGATGATGATTATAAGGTAGTATTGTCAAATTTACCAGAAGAAAAAATGTCGAGTGATTGGGTAGAGGTAGATCAAAGAGATTATGATGAAGATAATTTGGCAGTAGAAGATTGGGCAAATCTGTGTATTCAACCTAAAAGATCTTTACTAACAAAATTGAAAAATGAAATATATGCTAAGCCAAATGGATTTAGTTATTTAGATTCAAAAAATTACAAAGTTAGATATAGATATTTTAAAAAATCTAACAAGGCACTAAAAACAGGAAAAAGTAGAGATTTCTGTGAGAATATGATGAGATTATCTAGGAGTGGTGTAGTTTACAGACTTGAAGATATTGATAGAGCAAGTAGAAGTGGGGTTAATAAAGTGCTAGGGCATAAAGGTAAGCCATTTGACTTGTTTAAATTTAAAGGTGGTATTTATTGTCGCCACGCTTGGAAAGAAGTTTTATATAGATTAAAGAAAAATACTGAGCCAAGTGCATATTTAGATGATTACAAAAGAACAGGCGAAATTCCTAGTTCGTATAAACCTGCACCTAGAGGAGCAAAACAGGCAAAAGTAGCACCTGTTAATATGCCTAATCAAGGAGCATATCCAACAAGTAAAAAGAAGTAATATGGCAACTGCATTATTTATAAGTAGAGAAGATTTAACAAGAAACACCATAATTGATGGGAATGTAGATACAAATAAGTTTATACAATTTATTAAAATAGCACAAGAAATACATTTACAGAATTATTTAGGAACAAACCTGTACGATACTATAAGTGATAAAATTACTAACAACCAATTGACAGGCGTTTATTTACATTTAGTAAACACCTATTTAAAGTCAATGTTAATACACTATGCAATGGTAGATTATTTACCATTTTCTGCATATCAAATTGCTAATGGTGGAGTTTATAAGCATAGATCTGAAAATTCAGAAGTTGCACTTCCTGAAGAAGTGGATAAAATGATTTCTAGACACAGGCAGTTTGCTCAATTTTATACTAGAAGATTTTTAGATTATATGAGATATAATTCTAGTGATTATCCAGAATATAACAATAACAATGCAGATGGAATGTGGCCAGATTACTCGGCTGATTTCACAGGGTGGGTTTTATAAATTTAAAAAAAAGAAAAAATGGCAAATGAGATATATAATGATTCTTGGTGGGGTGTAGGTGGATGTTCTAATAATATAGATTGGGGATCTATTTATTATGAAGATGCTTGTGGCACACAAGTACCAGACAATATGATAGCGCAGAATGGCGATAATCTTATTGGCGAAAATAATAACAATTTAATATTACAATAAAAAATGGCAGATAAAAAATCTAGTCAATTTGGGAGTGTAGCACTTCCACAGGGAACAGATGAAATAGTAGGTTTAAGTGGTGGCAATAATGTTCGTTATAACATAGGGAATATTGGAGTAGATGACTTAAGTGGAAAATTAAGTATAGGAAAAGGTGGAACAGGTAGTTCTGTTGCAGGAGTAAGTAATGTAGGTGGCTTATTAGATGAAGCAAATCAAGTAATTGATGATTCTTTAATAATAGCAGATGATGGTTTAGGTAATTCTGTATTAAGCACAGGAGCATCTGTTAATATAAAACCACCACAATGTCAATTGCATTTGCCTAATTCAACAGGTTTAGCAAACACAGATAATGGAGTTGATTTTATAGTACCTTACAATGCAGTAATTGGTAGTACAGTTAATTCAGATTATTTTTCTGTTGTTGTAACAGGTGGTCAAGGTACACAAGGAACAATACAAGTTGTAAATGCAGGGTTATATTACCTTAATGCAAGATATTCTTCATACAATTTAACTCAGTCTGGGTTACCAACAATTAATGGTAGTGTATTTTTAAGAATAACTGCAGCAGTTAATGGTGTTAAATCTTGCGTGTTAAATAATATGGTGGTTGCAACTTCTATTAATGGGGAAGCAACTGTAAATGGAGCACAGGTTATGGAATTAAATGCTAATGATATAGTGTCAATAATTGGTTTTCACACAGGTGGAACTGCAAGTGGTGGAACACAAGCATATCCTGTCGCAGGGAATTCATTTTATAATGAGCCAACAATGACATTGATTAAAATTGGATAATAATTTTGAAAAAAAGAAATAGCAAACCTAAGCAACTGAATATCAAGTTGTTAAAAGCGTTTTTAAAAGAAGTAAAAGATGAATTGGTATCAGACAACCACAATAAGAAACATAAAAATTAAATGGGTAAAAGCACATCAAGAAAAGCGTTAATAAAAAAAGCCAATACCTATATGGATTATGTAGAGGGTTGGAATGGATTTATGACTAGTAATACTGGATCTGGTGGAAATAGGCCACAAGGATCTTATGTGTTTCCACAAAAATTTGCTAAAGATTATACAGGAACTATTGGACAAACAAATAGAAATGTAATTCAAGCAGTTGGAGCAGTAGGTGGATTATATAGACATCCAAAAAATAATGGCACTTACGAGTATTTAAAAAACCTGTCAATTAGTGGGCAAGATCAAGGTGTTAAAGTAGATTACAGAGATCAAGAGCCATTGAATATTGGATCTAAAGCAGGTATTTCATTACAAGGAACAAGTACAAATCAATTAACACAATCTGAAAGTTTAAGTGCTGTTGGAATATGGAAAGAACAACAATGGAATGGAACTTTGCAAACTCCTAGTAATTTTGGTGCTAACAATAGAGAGCCATTTATTGTAGGTAACACTCCATTTATTGATGATGGATCTTATAGTACACAAATTACGATGATGTGGACAGGTAAAGATTTGCTTAATTTTAGAGAAGTTAGGTTAGGTAATCAGTCTGCATTTTATGATATTAGAAATAGAGCAGTTTTGAGTTTTTATGTTTGGGTTGGTGGTAAAGATATGTCTGAGGAAGAAACTAATCAATTTTGTAAAGTCGGACAACAAGATAAAAAATATTATGTACCTACAATTGCAGGAGTAATCTCACCATTAGCATCTAGTGGTGGCTTAGAAGTTGCTAAAAGCAGAACTTATTACAAAATTAATCCTTATACAAAACATTGGGAAGTGTCGTATCAAGAAATACCATTAGGCGAAGCACCTAGTAATGATAAACAACATAATTACATTTTAGATAATGTGCAATTTGAAGATTGTCCAAATAATTATGTAAGAATTAAAATGTTTCTAAGACAATTTGATGGAGCAGATATTTATGACTATGCAAATTGGTATATATACCCTACTGATAGTTATACTGCTATGTCAGAAATAAAAACTGCATTTGATGGTAATAAAGTTGCAAGAAGTGCAGGTATATATGCTAAATTAGTTTTGTTTGGACAACAAGTAGAAATTAACTCACAAAGAAACGATCCTAGCAAAGGAGTTATTGGGTATTATCATAGTGATTACATTTTAACTTCTGGAAGTGCAGTAACTAGATTGTTTGAGCAATACAGATTATATAATAATATTATTAGTCAGAGTGAATGTGCAGGAGAGCAATTAGATGAAAGAAGTAAAACTGTATATTTTCATTTTTATTTAGGAAATTTGCAACCTTTTCCAAATGATATAAACTTTGGATCATTTAACACAGGAGCAGATAATTTCTTATTAGGAAATAGAACTTTGATAAACATTTTCCCAAACAATATTGAGGATGCTTATAAATTTCAATTAAGTGGAATTAATGTAAGCACACAAAGTGATGAAAAAGACTACGCTCCTCTGCCTGTGGGAACGCTTAAGATTGCTTTTAATAGCGATTCGGAGTGGATATGGATCAATGGTACTAAATATCAAAAAGGATCGCCCACAATTACTATGGCTACTTCTGACTTTGCTCCAAGCAGAACAAACTTCTGGAAGTTACAGGCAAAAAGATATGATTATTTATTGGAGTGGGGATTATGGTCAGAGAATTTAATAGAAAGTGAATTAAAAACCTTAACAAGTATCTAATGGAAGAACAACAAATTTGGAAAAAATATGAATTTGAAAGTTTAGATCAATTTTTTGACTATAAAGATGCATTAGATTTAAGTGCAGTATATAGTATTGTAATTTTGGGATCTGCTCCAGATGAAAAACAAAAGATTGATGTAATATGGCAAGGAATTGATGAGCCACCTGCAGATTGGTTAGAATTTGAGGTAAATCCTAGTGAGCCATATGATAATTATGTAATAGGATTAACATTTAATGGATAAAGAAATGAAAATTAGTGAAAATACAGAGGTAAAATTGGATTTAAAAACAATTGGAATTATTGTTGGGTTTACAATCTCGTTGGCAAGTATGTATTTTGCATTGAAGTCAGATATTGCTATTGCAATGGAAAAACCAGAGCCAAAAATTTCACAAGTTGAATTTGAGTACAAAGATAAATTAGTTAGAGCAACAATTGATCAGACACAGAGTGATGTGGAAAAAATAAAAGAAGATATTTCTGCAATAAAAACTCAATTAGAAAAAATGGATGAGAGATTATATGAAATTACTAAAAATAGGTAGTATATTATTAATGAGTTTAAGTGCTTTTGCTCAAGAGTATAAAGCAGATATTTCTATATGTCAATTTTCAGCAGAATTCACTAAAAGTGCAGAAATTAATTTATCTGACTATAAACAACACAACACACATTTATTTTATATTGAAAAAGACAATGTAATATTTGAAAAAGAAAAAATAATTTATTTGCCAACATTGATTTTATTTCAAAATGGAAAAGAGATTATGAGAGTTGAAAGTGGAATAAGTATGAAATATCCGGAAAACACAAAAAAAGAATTAGAGAATAAATTAGAAGAATTATTAGAAAACAAGTTTTAAAATGAACAGAAAAAAACAAACAGAAAAATTTACTGCTAATGCGTTAGTAGTTTTGATAGTATTTTTTATGGTTATGTTATTTAGTGCTAGTGTAACTGCACAGGTTATTGATGACAATGAAAAATTAAATAAAAAACTAGAAAGAAAATATAAGTCTAAAAAGTTTTGGAATAGCATTTTTAAATATGGTACATTTTATGGTGCTTACAACGAATCTAGTCCATTATTTATGCCAGAAGAATACTTTGTAACACAAGGTGGAGATTTAGTAAATGTAACACCAGAATTAAGCAACGATTTTATGGTAAGTTATGGCTTTAGAAAATTAGCCAGATTTGACTATGAAAATAAAGCAAAGAAATTTTATGATGGATCAGAAAAAAATACAGGATTGCAGAGTAATATTGGAGCAGTTAAAGGTTTAGAATATGTATTTCAATATTCAAAAGGTAGGCAACAAAATAGAGAGTTTGAATCTCATAAGTATTTTTTAAGATATATTGCAAAGTATTGGAGTAGCAAATTAGAGTGGCAAGAAAATGGTTTAATTAATTTAGACTATAAATCAGCAGATCTTAGATTTAGAATTCCATTAGGTAAAAAATTTAGTATTTCTTTGGGTGGTGTAGCGAGATCTCATAAACCTTATGGCTATAATCCGATAGATGATTATTTAGAAAACAAACCTTGGTGGGATCTGGCTTATGATTATGGGTTTCAAGATCATTATTATGGAATAGATTATGATAATGATGGACAATTAGATAATTTTGATTGGTGGTGGAGTAATCCTGATGGCGATAGAATAGCAGACACAGATTTAGATTTTAGAAGAAATGCTTATTTTGGAATAGTAAACCATTATAATGAAAGCGAGTTAGATAAAATTGGGGAATTAGCCACGCTTAGTGGCGTAGTTGGTGTGGATTTCTACCATTACAGAGATAAGTTCTATTTACATAGTTGGGGAAATGTTATGCCAATACACAAACACATAAAAGGCAACGAAGAATTTAGTTATGAAAATCATTATGGATCTGATGATTGGACAGACTACAATTATGGTGTAATGTTTGGTTGGTATATTTCTAAAAATCTAGGAGTATTTACTGAATATGAAAACACAAAAATGTGGGATAAGAACTTAAAATATATTAAAGCAGGAATAAATTTGAAATTATGATAAAAGGATTAAGATGGTTAGCAAACAAATTACAAGACTTAAAATGCTCATTGCATTTAAATTGGAATTGGTTATTAGATAAAATGAAAACAGAGTGTAAATGCGAAAGATCACAAAACTTATAGTTCATTGCTCGGCTACTCCAGAGGGTAAAGATTATAGTGTAGATACTATTAGAGATTGGCATTTAAAAAGAGGTTGGAGTGATATTGGTTATCATTTTGTTATTTATAGAAATGGCGAAGTGGTAGAGGGTAGGCCAATTGAAAGAACAGGTGCTCATTGTAAAGGCGAAAATTATTGTTCGATTGGAATTTGTTATATTGGTGGAGTAGAATCAGAAAAACAAAATGGAAAATGGATTCCTAAAGATACAAGAACACCAGAGCAAAAAGATGCACTTGATGATTTATTATGTCAATTAAGTGAGTTATACCCTAAATCAAAAGTTTATGGACATTGTGATTTTAGTAGTAAAGCGTGTCCAAGTTTTGATGCGAAAACAGAATATGAATATTTAAATATGTAATTATGCCTATACCAAAACCAAGTGGAGAAACCAAAAGTCAATTTATGAATAAATGTATGAATAGTAAAGTAATGAAATCTGAATACTCAGCACCTCAGCGAATTGCTATTTGTTATGAGCAATGGAGTAAAAAATAGTGGCTAGAAAACTGAACATACAAGACTATAAAACTAAGTCAAGAAAACGAAAAGGAATACACACCAAAACAAAGAGCAGTAAAGTTAAAGCAAGTAAAAATTACTTGAAAAGATATAAAGGTCAAGGAAGATGAAAAAAATTATAGAGTTTTTTGGTGGATCTGTATTTAAAGAAGTTGGTAATGTACTAGATAATTTATTTACATCCGAAGAAGAAAAAATAAATGCAAAAAATGAAGTCTTTAAAATTCTTAAACAAAAAGAATTAGAACTTCAGAAAATGCAAACAGACATAATTATTGCTGAAGCAAAAGGTAATTGGCTACAAAGATCTTGGCGACCGATATTAATGTTGGCATTTGGATTTATAATTATTTATTGTAAATTTATAGCATTGATCTTCAATTTACCTGTACCAGAACTAGAGGAAAACTTTTGGAATCTTTTAAATTTAGGTGTAGGTGGGTATGTCATTGGAAGATCTGGAGAGAAAATTATGGAATCATTTGCAAAGAATAAAAATAAATAGTATTTTATATAATATCATATATATATAATATCATATAGTTATAATATCATATATATAGTATATATACTAGGGATGGATTATAGTAACAACAAATATAGGATAGAATCTGACAAAGTAATGGGTTATAAGTCGTATAGTAAAAAACGAAAAATTGATCAATTACTATTTTTAAATGCTGATCAGTATTGTAATTTAGGATCAGATTCAACAAAAACTGATCGATTAATAGCAGAAGCAAATAGTAGATATATTTACAAATTGATAAAAAGTCTAGATTATAATCTGGGATTTATGCTATTAAAATATCGTGAAGAATAAAAAAAGATCAAGAAAAAGTTTAGTAAAAAAATTAGACAAGGTCTTTAGCGAATACATTAGGCGCAGACATTCAGTCGCCGATCTTTCAGAATGTGTAACTTGTGGTAAAATTGAGAAATGGCAAAAACTTCAATGTGGCCATTTTATGTCTAGGAAAAATTATTCAACGAGGTGGGATGAAAAAAATTGCCAAGTCCAATGTGCAGGTTGCAATGTCTTCCGATATGGTGAGCAATATAAATTTGGTCTTTGGTTAGATGCTGAGTTTGGCGAGGGATCAGCTGAAGAATTATTAAGAAAATCAAAAGAAATAATACATTTAGATAATTTTGATCTTATGGTGTTAATTGAAAATTATGAGAAAAAAATTATAGATTTAGATAAAGAATAATTATATTTGAGTAGTCTATTGTCCTAGACTTGTTTTTAGAAAAGGCAGATCTCACTTTTTGGATCTGCTTTTTTATTTCATTTATTTTTATTATCTTTATGATCTAAACATTAAAAGGACAATATATGAGTATTCAAGAAGAAGTATTAAAGTACCACCAAGCAGCAGTCGAACAACTTAGAAAAAAGGTTGATGAAATTAATGAACTGCTAGATGTCAAAGATAAGATTATTAAAAATTGGGAAGATATACATCAAACCCAAACCGAAACTATTGAATTGTTACACGCAAGAATAGCAATTTTAGAGATGGATATTGATGATCAAAAATTAAAAGAACCATTAGAGATAATTAATAAAATAACTGATAAAAAATAAATTATGGCAAAAGATAAAGAGTTTCTAAATTTTATGTTTACTAAGCATTCAGACTTAGGATTCGTACACGCAAAGCAAAGTGCAAAAGTTGATGCAATGATACAATGGTTGCAAAGTAAAAAACAATGGGCAGATGAAAATAATAATGGATTTATTGCTTGGGATGTTTTAACTACCAAAGCAGATGAAAAAAAATTATATTCAGTATGGAATGACTATGTCAAACCAGATGCTCAAAAATCTAGCGAGGATCATATGCCAGACAGAGATTCTGGATCAGATCTGCCTTTCTAGTTGGTTATGTAGGGGGTAAGTCTTGACGAAGCAACAGGATTATTAAATGGGTAGAATGCTTGTAGCACATCCAATACCCAGCCAATTAAAGGGGGAAAATTTTATTTCTCCCTTTTTTTTTATACCTTTTATAAATATTAATTAAATTTAGGACAATATGATAATAAAGTTTGAGGAAGTAGTGCAGTATCTAAAAGATATACGCACAGGAAAAATTAAAGAGGGAGAGAAATTAGGAGTACCATTAATTGATCAGTATATAAGATTTAAGAAATCAAACTTTAATGTCATTCTAGGACACGCAAATGTAGGTAAGACAACTGTAATCCTGTATTTGATGTTAGCATATAGCAGAAGAAATAAAACAAGGTGGTTAATTTATTCGAGTGAAAATGAATCTCATTCGATCCTTAGAAAACTTGTAGAGTTTATGGATCTTAATCCGATTAACAGAATTTCTGAGGTAAATTTTGATGAACATTTAGTTTTCATAAATGATCATTTTAAGATAATTGATTCTAGTAAATTATATAATTATAGAAGTTTGTTGAGTTTAGCAAAAACAATAAAGGAAGCGTGGAATTATAATGGTATGTTAATTGATCCATATAATTCACTAATTAAAGATCCGAAAATTATGTCAGAACTTGGTGGACACGAATATGATTATCAAGCCACGACAGAATTCAGATTGTTTTGTAAAGAACACGAAGTAAGTTTATGGCTTAACACTCACGCAAACACACAGGCACTAAGAATTAAACATCCATTAGGACACGAATATGTAGGGCATCCGATTCCACCATTGGCATCAGATGTAGAGGGTGGTGGTAAGTTTGTAAATAGAGCAGATGATTTTCTGGTTATACATAGATATATTCAGCATCCAACCGATTGGACACAAAGCCATATACACATTAGAAAAGTCAAAGAAGTTGAAACAGGTGGTCGACCAACACCTATTGATAATCCAATAAAAATGAAATCAATTCCTAACAATGTAGGATTTGAAGTTGAGGGTAAAAAAATTATAGATGAACCTTTAAAAGATGATAAAAACGTACCATTTTGAGATTTAATATTGTACCATTAGCAGGGTTAATTTTTGGTGTATTATATTTTGATCACACGATGCAGAGCCAATATTCTCACGAAGATGAGTGGCAAGAGTTTGTTATTTGTCTTGGAATAATTGGATTAAGAATATCGTGGGAATTAGATTGATTGACTTATTAGCGAAAAAACATAATGATTGGATAAGGGTTGCGAGATCCTTAGGAGCAAACGACCACATTGCTAAAGATATTGTACAGAATATGTATTTAAAAATACACGATTGGGCAGAAAGAAATCAGAAATCTATTCTTTACACAGACAAAGAAGTTAATTACTATTTTGTGTTTAAAGTGCTAAACACTTTGTATATGGATTATTTGAGGAAGAATAAAAAGTATATTCCTACCATAAACACTAGAACTTTTGAAAAATCTAATGAAGATGCACTTCAGCAGATTGAATTTACTGAGGATCTTAAAAGTAAATTGACTAACTTGCATTGGTACGATCAAAGAATTTTTAACATAGTAGTTATACAAGGTATGAGTATGTTACAACTTTCTGAATTAACAGGAATTAGTTATTACTCAATAAAAAGAACAATTAAAAAAGTAAAAAAACATTTAAAATGAATGATAAAAACCATAACCACCCTTTTGAAAATCAAATATTTCACGCATATAGAAAGAAGCAAAAGAAGATAAAAAAAGCCATTAAGTTTTTACATAAAAATGGTTACAAAGTTTATGAAGAAATACAAAAATGAGACTAGGAGATTTAGTTTATTATTTCACTAAGTATACAGGCATTAGATGGATCTGGAAAAAATTATATCCAGACTGCAAATGTGATGAACGCAGAGAAAAATGGAACAATATTAATATTAGGCGTAAATGAATAAATATTTGCATTACCTTAATAAAGAGTATTTTAAAGAAATAGGTTATGTGAAAATTGAAAGCAAAGTAAATAATTATGCAATGGATGAATTAGATAAAAAAGATTGGGAAATTTTTAGAGCAGGTGTTGAGAATAAAATCAGCAGAGAAGAAGTTAAAATGATTTCTAAACTTCACGCAAAGTATTTTAATCATAAATATAAAGTGCCTTGTTCTTGTTCACCCAAATTAATACAAGGTTGGATTGAACAATTAAACGACTTGTATGTCAAAAATTAGTGTTACAAAAAAATTAGAAAGAGCAGTAATTTTAATTCTAAATGGATTTGATGAGTGGGATCTTAAACCTACCGAAGATGAATTTTCTTGTTATGATGCAATAGGCATTACTCCCAAAGGCAGAAAATGTGTAGTCGAATTTAAATTTCGGAAAAAGTATTATGAAACTAAAATGTTAGAAGTCAAGAAATATAATTGCATAATGAAGATGCCAGATGATTATGTTAAATTGTATTTTGTTGCAGATCCAGAGGGAACTTATATATTTTGGTTAGATGGAATTAAAGAGTTTAAAAGCATAAAAAAGTATTGTCCTAAAACTACCTATTGGAATGATAAGAAACAAGAAAAAGATGTCTATCTATTGCCAGAAGAACTTGCTAGTTATAAATTTAAAATAGATAATTAACAATTTTGTGGATTAATAAAAATTCATTATCTTTATGGTATTGATAATAATAGGTAAAGGACAAAGTGTAGACAAAGGGTGAAATCCTTAGTCAATTGGGGTGCAAGTCCCCACCTTTGCTGATTAATAAAAAACAAAAATTATGACAATAGAAAAAATATATTATTGGAACAAAACTCTTAACACTTATATGCCTTGCGAATGGAATGAAACATTCAAATGTTACACCCCAAGTTTTACGAAGAAATTAGAGTTACCAAATGAAAAGAACTAAGATCCAAAATCTTAAAGACCTGCAGTTTTATAGTGATATAGAATTAGCAGGTTCTTTATTAATTAAGTGGTTAAAATTAAAACCGAAAAATGATGAGTTGAACTCATTTAGCAATGCCATATCTGGCATTTTTTTGTGGGCAAACACAATGGAACAAGAAAGATCACTAAAAGATGAAATAATTTCTGAATATAGACTAGATAAAAACAGAGCATTGGAACGAGCCAGAAGATGTGAAAAAAAAGTAGAGGAATTAGAATTAGAAATAGAAAGATTAAAAAAATTAGTAACTTATGAAAACGACAGGAGTATTTTATTATCCACCCTTAATAAACGAACAAGCACTTTATGTAGGTGGAATGCGTGATATTACAAATGCGTATATTTGTGCAGTAAATCCAGAATTTGCTCGACCAAATTTACAAGTAGATCAATTGGGTTGTAAATGTGAATTAATTGCACAATATTTTTTCTGGAGTCATAAGTATAAATATAATGCAGGACAAATGTTAGGGGGTAGGCCTATGCAAGATTATGATATACAGGTAAATGCAATGAAGATTGATGTCAAAGGAATATGGAGTTATGGTTTCAATGCTAGAGTAAATTATAAGGCACACAATAAAGATAAAAATGTTACTCATTATATGTTTATTAGGCCAGATAGTGAGGATCTTATGTGTGATGTAGCACAATGGTGGTTGTATTCACACGAAGAAGTAGATCAATGGGAAGTAAAAGAATTAAAATACACTAAAGCATATCAAAAAGAATTATTATGAAGATTAAATTATTTGACAATAGAGAACACTTGGTTGATCCACTTGTAAAGAGAATGTACAATGACACCTTTTATTATGGGGAATTGAGTAAATTAGCATTATCCTCTAGCAGTATTAAATTGCTATTAGAATCGCCAAAAAAATTTTATTATGTGCAAAGATATGGACAGACAACAGAAACACAGGCAATGCGTGATGGCAGATTATTGCATACATTAATTTTAGAGCCAGACAAATTTGATAACTTACATTTTGTTGATGTGGCTAGTAAAAATTCAAAAGCATATAAAGAAGCCAAAAAAAATTATGGCGAAGTTTATACTAGAGTAGAGAAATTTACTGCTGAAAGATTAGCCGATGCGTTTCTAAGAAACGAAAAAGCAATAAGTTATTTAAAAGGTTGTGAATTTGAAGTGCCTATTATTGACAATGTTCTTGGCTATCCATTTAGAGGGAAAGCAGATGTTATTGGACAGAATAAAATTGCTGACATAAAAACAACAACAGACATTAAAGGATTTAAATATAGTGCCTTGAAATATGGATATGATGTACAAGCATATTTATATTGTCAATTATTTGGAATGCACTTTTTAGACTTCACTTTTATTGTCTTAGATAAAGGATCACTAGATATTGGGATCTTTGAAATTACTGAGGAATTTTATGACTTAGGAAAAGAAAAAGTGGTAAAAGCATTAGAGGTTTATGAGGAATATTTTGCAGGTAAAGATATTATGAATGATGATTTTTCTGATAAACTTGATAATTATTATATTGAACAAAAATTAGATTATGAGAAAAATTGAGAGGAAATTAGCAGAACAAGTTATGAGATTGTCTGGAGTAAATTTATTTTTAAAGAACAGATCTCGTGAATATGTCGAAGCGAGAGCGTTATATTGTTATATACTAAGACATTATCTTAAATTAAGTTTAAGACAAATTCAGAGTATATTTAAATTTTATGGGAAAAGTATTCATCATTCAACAATTTTGCACCTGTTAAATAATTGGGGTGTGTACACTATGTATAATAAAGACTTGCAAAGATTTGCAGAGCAAATTATGGATAATGGAGATTGGGAAAACCAAGATGTAAAAAAAGCGTATATTATAGACAGAATTAAAATTCTACCAGAAGACACAATAAGTGAAATATATAATTTGGTAAAAGAAGATTTTGAATTAGTAACTTAAATAAATAAAAATGGGATATAATAATTTTGACAAAATCCACCGAGTTTTAAAAGAGTGGTACAACGATGATCAGATCAAAGAAATTTGGAAACGAATAAAAGCATTTGATCACGAAGAACTAGAAAAAAGAAAACTATTTAAACAAATACAAAATGAGCAAGAAGAAAGTAAAAATATCAAGCGTAAAAGCAAATCCAAAAAATCCAAGAGTAATAAAGGATCTGATGTATCAGAAACTTCTGCACTCGATAAAGAGTAAAACTTATATGCACGAAGCCAGACCATTAATTGTTGATGAAAACAATGTGGTTTTAGGTGGAAATATGAGATTAAAAGCATTTACTGAATTGGGTTATAAAGAAGTTTGGGTAGATGATATGAAAGATTGGTCAGAGGAACAGAAACAAGAATTTGTAATTGCAGACAATGTGAACTTTGGGGAGTGGGATTATGATTTATTGGCTAACCAATATGATGTAGTAGATCTTGATACTATGGGTGTTGAACTTGATCCGAATATGTTTGGGGTGGATGATGATGATTCAGTCAAGGATGCAGAAAATGTTAAGTTTAATGATTACACTATTTATTTTGCTAATGAAGAACAAATGGATATTTGGTATGGCTTTATGAAAAAGTTAAAAAATAAATTTAAGGATCACGAGAATATTTCTAGCAGAATATTAATGTATATTGCAGAAGTTTATGATGAAAACAAAATGAGTGAATCTGAATTAGTATTAAAGTTTGTAGAACAAGAAGTAGATGGCGAGTAAATCAGATTTAATTTGGTTAGAAACAAATGTATATCAAGAAGCATTAAAAAGAATTGATCAGATCTATAACTCACACGATGAAGTTTGGTTAAGTTTTAGTGGTGGTAAAGATAGTTTGGTTTGTCTTCATTTAATCTTGGAATATTTTGATCAAGAAAAAATTACAGATAAATTAAATGTGTTATTTAGAGATGAAGAAATTATTAATGGAAGCATCAGAAGATTTGTCCTTAGTTATATTGATCACCCTAGACTAAATTTTAGGTACTATGCCACACAATTAGATTCTGAAATATATATATTAGGCGAAAAGAAAACTTTAATTCAATGGGATGAAAATCGCAAATGGATTGTAGATAAGCCAGAATGTGCTATTACGCTAGATGGCGTACATAGTCAATTCACTTTTGATAAACACTTATTTGGTAAGTCTCAGAAAAGATGTTGTACGATTGTTGGACTTAGAGCCGATGAATCATTAATGAGATTTGCAGGAATAACTATGAGCAAGGTTTGTCATATGACTAGAAACCCAGATGTTAAAAATGTAACAATGGGAAAACCGATATATGATTGGAGTGAAAAAGATATATTTAAATATCTGCACGATAAAAAGATCGACTATTGTGAAATTTATGATCATCAAGTCTTCAATAAAGATCCATTAAGAGTTGCCTCAGCAGTACACGCAGAAGCGGCAAAGAGATTGTATAAAATTAAGACAATAGATCCTGTGTTATATAATCAGATTATGGATGTTTTTCCAGAAGTTGATGTTCAAGCCAGATACTATAAAGATATGACTAAGGGCAATGCTAATAAAATTGCCTATTCTTATAGGGAAAAAGCAAATGGAGATCCTTGGAGTGCTATATATATGTATATAGATCAAGAAATAAAAGATCTTAAACAAAATAAAATGGCTAAAAGAAAAGTAGCCAGAACACAAATAACTAGAAGAAATGGAAAACGAGGTGCATTTGGTGGTTTTCCTGCGTTATATGTATTCAAGAAGATAATTGGTGGTGGTTATAAACGAAATATAATTCCGACACCAGATTTAAATGATGAGTATTTTGAATTTGAAAATAGAAGCAATAGAGCATAGTCTAGTTTATAAGCATTTTGGATCTAAGATGCGTAAAGAACAAGTAGCAATAAAGAAGTTTGATGATAAGACTAAATACTTAGGTGCATTTGTTGATGATTATTTGGTTGGTTGTGTAGGTTGGCAAGAAATTAGTAAAGATCACATTAGATACAAAACAGACTATGTCGTTAATAACTTTAGAGGTAGAAAGATATACACAAATTTGTGGAAGTCTAGGGATTTAATTAACTTTAAGGAAAAAATAAGTGTTATATCTGCTTATTGTACTCCTCTATCTATTAGTATGTATATGAAATATGATTTCAAAATACAAAGTGTAAAAGGAAATATTAAATATCTAAAAAAAATTATATGAGGGATTATAAGGGGTGGACAGGCAAACAAAGAAAAGAATCTCTCAAACTAACAAACAAAGCAAAAGAACTTGGTTGGATCAAATTGCCTACTTGTTGTAACAGGTGTGGACAAACTAAGGGAATATTGCAATTACACAATGAAGATTACTCAGTAACTTATAATGTATTAAGGGATGCGTTAGATCGGTTTCCTGCACAGATTAAAAAGTCGGAAATGAAAAAAGTTGCTGAAGTTTTGGAAGAACTATGTTGGCGATGTCATATGATCCACCACTCTACGCATAGAAATCCACAGGCGTGTGAAAATTACTTTAACGAAATAAAAGCAGGTAAACAATATCCACCTGTTTATAGACATAACTTTGATATATTAAAATATGAACACAACATTTGGTAATGATCCAATTAGTAAAGTTACTTGGATCAATGTAGATAATTTAAAGAGTAACAATTATAATCCTAATGTAGTATTGAATCAAGAACTTAAACTTCTAGAATTCAGTATTTTAAAGAATGGTTGGATTCAGCCAATTCTAGTAGGTAAAGACAATACGATAATTGATGGTTATCACAGACATTTTTTGTCTAAACAAAGTAAGAAACTAAGAGAAAAATATAATGGACTTGTGCCTTGTGTTATTATGGACTTAGACACTCCAGAAAGAATGTTACTTACTATTAGGATCAATAGAGCCAAAGGAAATCACGTGGCAGTTTTAATGCACGAAATTGTAACAGAATTAATTAACGACTATGATTATACAATAGAACAAATACGAGAGGGAATTGGATGTACAAAACAAGAAGTTGATCTTCTGTATAAAAAAGGCGTGTTTGATGCGTTAAATATAAAAGAGCATAAATATAGTAAGGCGTGGAAGTCGCCTAAGTCAGTATGATAGAATTATTAAGACATATTACAGGTTTTTGTGGAGAGCATTGGCATCCAAATTTATGGACTGCATTAGCATCATTGCCAATTATTGCACCGACTTGTAATTTAATTTATTACAAAATATGGGGAAAGAAAAAACAACAAAAACAACACTTAAAAAAGAGCAATTCTTAGAAGCGTTAGAAAAATCTATGGGAATAGTTAGTCAAGCAACAAAAAAAGTTGGCATTGATAGAACGACACCATATAGATGGGCAAGAGAAGATAAAGAATTCAAGCAGAAAGTAGAAGAAATACAAAATGTAGTATTAGACTTTGCTGAAACAAAATTATATAATTTAGTAGATAGTGGTAATCCAAGTGCTACTATTTTTCTGTTAAAGACTAAAGGTAAGCACAGAGGTTATGTGGAACGACAAGAAATAGTTGGAGCAGATGGAAAAGACATAGACATAAATATTGAAGTTATCCATACAAATAAAGACTAATGTAGTTTTTGATCACTTAGAGCAAAGCGATAAAAGAATTATTATTGAGCAAGGTGGTACGAGATCTGGTAAAACATATAATATTTTGCAATGGATCTTATTTAGATATTGTATGGAAAACAATAAAAAGATCATTACAATAACTAGAAAAAATGGTCCGGCATTAAGGGGATCTGCAATGAGAGATTTCTTTGAGATCTTGAACACTAAAGGACTTTATTCAGAAGACAACCATTTTAAAAGTATTAACGAGTATTTTTTTATGGGGAATATCATTGAGTTTGTTAGTCTTGATGAGCCACAGAAAATTAGAGGTAGGAAACGAGATGTGCTTTTTATTAACGAGGGTAACGAATTAAATTGGGAAGATTTTTTTCAGTTAAACATAAGAACAAATGAAAGAATAATTTTAGACTTCAACCCCTCTGATGAATTTCATTGGATATATGACAAAGTTATACCTAGAGAAGATTCAGACTTTTTCCAGACTACATATTTAGATAATCCATTTTTAGAAGAATCCTTAGTTAAAGAGATTGAAAGACTAAAGGGAACAGATGAGAACTATTGGCGTATATATGGCTTAGGCGAAAGAGGACAAAGCAGATCACTTGTATTTTCTTTTGGATTAGTAGATTCTATTCCAGAAACTGCTAAAAGAATTGGAATGGGTTTAGACTTTGGGTATAGCAATGATCCTACTGCTTTAGTAGAAACTTATATTGAGGGGGAAAATATGTACATAAACGAATTGTTATATAGAACAGAAATGACAAACCAAGATATAGGCAGAACATTTGAATTGTTAAATTTAGATCGTAGAGATGAGATCTGGGCAGATTCCTCTGAGCCAAAATCAATTGCAGAAATACATAAAATGGGTTGGAATATTAAACCAACATTTAAAGGAGCAATTAACCTTAGCATTGATATGATGCGAAGATATAAGATCTTACTGACTAAAACTTCTGCAAACTTAATTAAGGAATTTAAGAACTATAAATATATAGAAGATAAAAATGGAAATATTACTAACAGGCCATTTGATGCTTTTAATCACTCAATTGATGCCACAAGGTATAGTATTGTAAACAGACTATCTCGCCCCAATTATGGAACTTACGCAATTAGGTAATTAACAATTTTGTGGATTCATTTATTTTTCTTATATTTATGATATGAAAAACAAAAGGACAAACAAACAGACAATTGCATTTAACAAGTTAAAACAACTTGGTATTCCTGTAAAAAGTTCAGATGATTACGATGATGATCGTGGTGTATTTTGGATTGATTGTGAGGAATATGGTGCAGAACTTCATTTAGATTATTGGAGTACACAATTAATGTGTGGATCTGATAAATTAAACAAGATTCTTAACGAAGCAGGATTATACTTTGAATGGTACAATTCAGCATATGCTTGTGTATATGAGCAGTAGAACAAAATGTGTTATTTGTGGCGACACTATAATTGGATATGGCCACAACCCAGAACCTGTCAAATCTGAGGGGATCTGTTGCGACAAGTGTAATAACGATGTCGTATTAAGATTCAGACTTTTTAATCTTGGTCTTAGTTATACAGGAATTAGATCAGCAACAAATAAAGAAGATGTATAAATTTGAAAAATACAAACAGAACTTAACTTTACGAGGTAATCAAGTATGGAGTTATAACACTCACGTGGCTACTATCTTAGGCGAAAATTTATTTCAATTAGGTTATTGGTCTCAGACTACTCAGAAGCATATTAACTATGTGGCTAAAGAGTTGAATTTAAATCTTAGAAAAGACACCGATGAAATTTTGGTAGGTGTAGATTTGTAAGACACTTGATTATTTATTATCTTAAAAAGAAAAACAATTATGAAAAACACACTCAAAATTGCAGATAAACTTCTTGCAATACAAACTAAATTAAAAGCAGATAAATCTAGAACTAATAAATTTGCAGGTTATAAATATAGATCAGCAGAAGATGTACTAGAAGCATTAAAACCTTATTTGATCGAGTATAATTGCTCAGTCATTATTAACGAGGAATTAATTAGCACAGATCCTATTCCAATTATGAAGTCTATTGCGACAATAATGGATGTTAAAAATATTAAAGACACTATTTCAGCAGTAGCATTAGTAGGTGTGGATCTTACGACTAAAGGACAACAACACCCTCAACGATTTGGAGCGGCATCTAGTTATGGAAAAAAATATGCCTTAGGTAATTTATTTTTGATAGATGAAACACAGGATGCAGATGCAACCAACACACACGATAAAAAACCAAAGTTTACAAAATCACACCCTAAGTTTCAAGAAACAATAACTTGGCTTACGAAAGGCGATATGAAAACTAATGGAAATAATTTGAGTAAATTAGGTTTGAAATATGAAATTCACAAAGATCTATTTGAGGAGTTAAATATTTTGATCAGCAATAAGGATTATGAATGAAAAAGATCGTAGAAAGTATAGAGCAAGTATGATATGTTTCTGCATTGCAGTTACAGGAATTATTGCTATATTATTAATTGAACTAATAAAACAAGTATGGATGTTATAATAGATAAGACTATAAGTTTATGGAAAACAAGTGGAGTAGTGCATATAGAATTTACAGGACTAGGAATGGAATCAAGCAAGTATGAGCAAAGTCATTATATGGAAGTTGATGCTGAGCAGTTACTTGATGATATACCTCATCTGCATAGATTATGTGTTGAAGCGATTGAAGAAAAAAGAAAAGATCGGATCAAGAAATATAAAGAATTCAAAAAGTCATTGTAATGGAAAATCATTGGATATATAGCACACCCCCTTGGGATCAACCAGAAAATTCGTGTAGGCATTGTGAAAAACCGATGCACTCGGATAAAGAGTATTGCAGTCATAACTGCTTTGAAGCCGATATGCTGTAATTATTGATTGTTTAGTTTTTTGTGATTAAAGAGTAAGAGAAATCTTGCTCTTTTTTTTTGATCTGATTTAGAATTGTTATAATTTCAGCGTTATATTAATAAGAAACGAATTATGGCAGAAATAAAAATTATAGTTCCTACAAGTCTAGCAGACATAACATTAGATCAATATCAAAGATATTTAAGGATCATTGAAAACATAGAAGATGGAGAGATGAAAGAGAGTTTTATCTCAATGAAAATTCTAGAAGTATTTTGTAATGTGCCTTATAGTGTTGCTAGTAAGTTTAAAGTAACTGACATTAACGAAATAGTGGCTAAGGTTACTCAGATACTAAATACGACAGAAGATCTCGTAAAACGCTTTAAAATAGGCGATACTGAATTTGGTTTCATTCCTAAACTTGATGATATGACTTTTGGGGAGTATATTGATTTAGATCAATTTCTAGGAGATTGGCAAAAAATGGAAAAAGCAATGGCAGTTTTATACAGGCCTATTGTTAAAAGTCAAGGTAAACTTTATGACATAAAAGAGTATGAGGGGGATTTGTATCATAGTGCTATGAAAGGTATGCCACTAGATGCAGTATTTTCTAGCATTGTTTTTTTTTATCGTTTAGGGATCGACTTGTCGAAAACTATGATGAGATATTTGGAAATGGATCAAGTGAAGGGGGATTCGGACTTAGAGAGGGTTTTAACAAAAAATGGGGATGGTATCACTCAGTTTACCACCTCACTCAAGGAGATATTAGACGACTTAAACATATCACGACTATGAATTTACACACTTGTTTATTAGCATTAAGTTATGAAACTGAAAAGAATAAAGTAGAAAATCAAGAGCATAAAAATAGAATGAATAAAAACAGAATTAAATGAGCAATCAAGGATCAAGAGCATTTTACAATTTGATAAATAAGATACAGGAATTTCTGCAACAAAGTCCTGATGTAAACACTATAACTTATGGCGACATTACGCAGATAGATTTAAATAAACAAGAAATGTACCCTTTGGCACATATTATGGTTAATAATGCGATACTTCAAGCAGGTGTAATTCAGTTTAGTTGTACAATTTTATGTATGGATGGTGTATGGAACAACAAGATAAATCCTGCAGATCAGACTTGGAATGAAACATTATATGGAATAACAAATGAAATTGATGTTTTAAACACTCAGTTAAAAGTTGTGAACTTATTGAATCAAAGTATGTTAAGATATAATTTAAGATCAGATTTATTTGAGTTGGTTGGGGATGGATCTTGTGAGCCATTTCACGAAAGATTTGAAAATGATCTTGCAGGTTGGGCGTATAACTTTGATGTCTTTGTACAAAACGATATTAATGTATGTCAAACTTAGATTTTAAACATACTATTGCAGCAGTTGAAAAGGTTAGAGATCTTATTATTAAGGCATCTAAAACTAATCTGCAAAAACAGAAGAAAGATGTAAGTGGCACACTATCTGAATCTATACAACCAATTGAAACCCAAGTTGTCGATGGAGTTGTAGAAACAGGAATTAAGATGCTTCAATATGGGGAGTATGTAGATAAAGGAGTTTCTGGTATTAAGAAAAAATATAAAACACCTTATAAATACACAAATAAAATGCCACCTAGTCGAGCATTAGACAAGTGGGTAGTGCGTAAAGGAATAGCACCAAGAGATGAAAAAGGTAGATTTTTAAAAAGAAAATCTGTATTGTTTTTAATTGCTAGAGGAATATACAGAAATGGAATGAAGCCAAGTTTATTTTTAACAAAACCATTTGAAAAATATAAGAAGTTACTAGCAGATGAAATTAATGAAGCATTTAATAAAGATGCACAAGAATATATTGAAACAGAATTAAACAAAAAATAATGGCAACACAAATACAATTAAGTAGATCTCCATATTATGTAAAACTTGTACCTACTACAACACCACAAGATATGGTTAGAAGTACGACAGAAGTTAGACTATGGCAAGGAGCAGAAACAATTCCAACAGGAACTGCTGATTTTACTATTAGCAAAACCCCTGTCGGTGGGGATCAGTTTATTACCTTAGAATTTAGTCAGTTGATAAACGATAAGTTTAACCAACAATATAATGGTTTGATATATACTGATGATGTATGGTTTTTGTATTATGAATGTGAGTTTTTTGATAGTGTAGGTACACAAATAGGCACGAGTATCACACCCCCAGAACCATTAGTCTTTACACAGGGTTATGGAAATTTTAATCAAGGAGTAAATCCTTACTATGACACAGGGAATATTGTTACAGGAAATTCAATTAGTATGATGTCTAGTCAATTGTCTTTAAGACTTCCAGAGCCAGAAATTATGACTATTCCTGTCTTAATTTGTAAAAATGAAACTGCAACTGTGGTTTGGTATAATGGAACTTTGGCAGAAGCAAAGGCAAATGTAGCATCAACAAAAACAAAAATTGAAACTTATACAAATGGTGGACTTAGTGAGGAGTATATACATTATTTTAATAACCAGAATCCAAATTTAAATGTTCCTGCAGGACATAACACAAATGCTACTGATTATCAAATTTATGTAGAAATGGATCAAGCAGGTGTATATGAAGATAATTCAGTTTTTTGGTGTCCAGAAAATGATAATCCAAATACTGTGGTTAAGATCTCGTATAGTGGGGATCAAGCAAACTTAGGAACATACTATGAAATTAACTATCTAACGAAAGATAAATATGATCCTTATAAAATAACCTTTGTGAATAAATATGGTGCATTAGAAAGCATCTGGATGATGGGAGCATTTAAGGAATCATTAGCAGTTAAGAACGATCAATTTAAAAGAAATTTATTAGACAGATCTGTACCGAGTTATAACACAGAAGCACACCAATATGTTACATTTGGGGATCAAGGAACGAAAAGTATTTCATTAAACACAGGGTGGATTCCAGAATCAATGAATGTAACTTTACAAGAATTATTTTTAAGTCAAAAAATATGGCTTACTAATTATAACCCAGAGCCAAGTATATCAGCAAATGTTATAAATGAGCCAGTAATTATTAAGAGTAAAAATTTAGAATTTAAAAGACACATTAATGATCGTATGATTAATTACAATTTACAATTCCAATATGCTTTTGATATGATAAACCAAGTAAGATAATGGCGTTAAATTTAGTTTTATATATTCAGTCTAATAGAAATGTAAGTCAGACAATGACTAAAGTGGATCTATACAAGGATGAGCAAATCTCTTTGACTAGAACTATTCAAGATATTAGAGATATTGAAAAAGTTAGAACTGATTTTTCTCAACCCTTTACACTTCCTGCCTCAGCAGTAAATAATGGAGTTTTTGGAAGTTGGTATAATCCAGACATAAACCAATTTGATAGTAATTATAGAGCACCTGCATTATTAGAGTTAAATTACTTACCATTTAAAAAAGGATTTATTACTCTGAATAAAGTTAAAATGAAAAATAATGAGCCAGAATTCTATAATGTTACATTTTTAGGGGAAACCGTAGATTTAAAAAATGTTATATCTGAGGATCAATTAGAACAATTGAGTTGGTTAGCAAGTCCAGAATTTCAATTTATAAACAACAACAATAATGCGAAAAATGGATTAAATAATGGAATTACTCTTGATGATCCACAAGGTAATACTTGGGATAATGCTTTTATATACCCATTGATAGGGCATTCAGTTGATTTTTATTATAAGAGTGCTATTGCACAAACTTCGCCTTGGACTAATTTATGGACAAGTCAATCTCACACGCAAGATGGAGTATTTTATAATGACTTGAAACCTGCAATTAGAGTTGATTTAATTTTAAAAGCAATAGAGCAACAATATAATTTGACATTTAGCAATGATTTCTTTTATACCTCTGCAACAGAAAATCTTTATTTATGGATGAGTAGAAATAAAGGACAAATGACAGGTGGTGGTACTTTGGAAATGAGAAGTCAAACAGGAGTACAATGTACAGGTTGTGGTAGTTTTAGTGATTGTAATTATTTTAGTGGAAACGAATTAGCGGGACCGGACTTCTGTAATGATACCTATTTATATTCTAATCAAGAGGTGTTTGTTTTAGGGTTTGAAGTAAATGTAAGGTTTGGAGTAAATACAAATATAGCACCAACAAACAAAAGACAGGTTAGAATTCAATGGCAAATCACACCAGATGCAAGTTCAGCAAATACTGCTTACCAAGTTATAATCCACAATTCTTATGACAACACACAGGAGTTTAATCAAAGTGGTTATACAGGTGCAAATTCTTGGACATTAATAAAAGGAAATCAAGGTGGTGCTCCTTATAATCCAACAGGAAACAATATTGTAGCAAATGTCTTTTTTGCTGACTATTATCTAGAGGTAAGAGCAGATAGTCAATTTACATTTGCATTTCAAATGCAGGTAGATTATACAGGGCCATTTTATCAGATTCAAGGTGGGTTTGATCCTTGTGATAATTTATCTGGACCGAATCAAGATTCTAGATGTGCAACATATATTCCTGCAACACCAAATGTAAACACAGAAGTTTCAGTTATACCTACCCAACAAATGCCAGAAATGAAAGTTTTAGATTTCTTAACAGGATTATTTAAGACATTTAATTTAACTGCATATTTTGAAGATGGTGTAACGATAGTAAAAACATTAGATGATTATTATGCCACATATAATACTTATGATTTAACTGAAAGAACACACTCAGAACAACACGAAGTGGCACAGGCATTGCCATTTAGTGATCTAGTCTTAAAGTTTCAAGAGCCAGTTGCTAAACTTGGGCAAAGGTTTGAGCAATTAAATAATAGACAATATGGCGAATTAAGGTATTTAGCAGATGCGAGTAAAAAAGGAAAATATAATGTAGAGAATCCATTTTCAACAATGATACAAGAAAGATTGATAAATACTACGACAGGAAATTCTACAACAATACAATCAGGTACAATGGTTGATGATAACAACAATGCAGGGTTTGGTAAACCACTATTGTTTTATGGGATCTATAATGACAACGCAGGAAATATAAATATAAATTGGATAAATGGACTAAGACCAGATCCTGTAACTGATCAGCCACAAGTAGGAACTAGAACTCCATTTAACAAATATTGGATGGCAGGTGTCAGCAATGAATTGGCTTCTGTAAATACACCTCCTACTATTAATTTGACTTATGGATCTGAGGTAAACACTTTTTGGCTTACTGATTATGGTGGAAACAACAATTCTTTATTCCAGAATTATTATCAGAATTATATTGTAAACGCTTTTGATAGTAGAAATAGACTTTATTCATTCAAAGTTAAACTAAGTATTGATCAATTGTTAAACTTAAAGTTAAATGACAGAATAATTATAAGCAATAGGCAGTATAAAATAAACAAGATTAAAATCAATATGACAACAGGGGAAAGTGATCTAGAACTATTAAACGAATTTTAATGATAAAGAATATAATTGAGTGTTTAAAACTAACAGACAAAGAAGATAAAAGCGAGGTAATTAGTATGGCAAAAGGCAAGTATCAATATCCAAAAGGTTGGAAAGATTTGCCTAGAGCATTTGATGTAATAAAAGAAAAATAATATGGCACAAGAAACTACAATAAAACTAGATGCAGATGTTAAAGATGCTATTAAGTCAGTTAAGGATCTGACTAAACAAGTAGAGGAATTACAAAAAGCACAAGAGGAGCAGTCAAAAAAACATTTGGAAGAAATCCAAAAGATTAATGATGCTCAAAAAAAACAAACAGGAATATTAGCAAAAGTAAAAGCAGGTACAAGTGCAGTTGGATTAGCAATGAAAGCCGTTCCAATTACTATTGTAGTTAAAATGTTATCAGCATTATGGAATAAGTTAAAAGAAAATCAAGAGGTTATGGACACAATCTCTGATGTTATGAATGCAGTAGGTATAGTCTTAGGCGATATAGCAACTGCTTTAAAATCGACATTTGATAGAGTTAGTGAAGCAACAGGTGGATTTGATGCTTTAGGTAAAGTATTAGGTGGAGCATTTTCTGTTGCATTAAATTCTCTAGTGTTAGTAATTCAAGGTGTTACTTGGGGTGTTAAACAATTAGAACTTGCTTGGAAAAATTGGTTTGGATCAGCAGAAGATGCCGATAAAGTAAGAGCCGAATTAGAACAATTGGAATCTGATATGGCTAAAACTACTGAAAAAATAGGGGATAGTGCTAAACAAATTGGAGAGAATTTTATAGAAGCAGTATCGGAAGTTGGAACTGCTGCATCTGAAATGACTAAAACACTTACAGAAGAAATTGGCAAAGTAGATGCAAAAGCGGCTCTGGAAAGAGGTAAGCAATTAACTCAATTGAAAAAGAATTATGAAAGAGTTGCATTAGAGCAATCAAGATTAATTGAGCAATATGATAA
>MDSX01034062.1_pt1 | contig 32189 bp, 62 predicted proteins | sample 811141 | NCBI WGS metagenome assembly MDSX01 (sample SAMN05326642, study PRJNA326480) | marine metagenome | isolation source: seawater | place: Atlantic Ocean: South East | collected 2010
AGAGATCATAATAATAGTGGATTTTCTATGTGGATGGCAGGAGGTGGTATTAAAGGTGGTATGAGATATGGTTCTACTGATGACTTTGGACATAAAGCAGTAGATAGTATGGACATGCACGATTTACATGCTACTATATTGCATCTAATGGGTATTGACCATAGTAAATTAACATATAGATATAGCGGTAGAGATTTTAGATTGACTGATGTATTTGGAAATATTCAACATGATATTATAGCATAATGGCAAAAAACAAACCAAGAAAAAAGATTCCTAAAGAATTAGCAATTATTCAAGCAGATAATTGTACTGGTTGCGAGGCTTGTTTAGAAGTATGTCCTGTTGATTGTATATTCCAGATAAAACAGGGAGTAACTCAATGGTGTGAGATTGATCTATCTACTTGCATAGGTTGTGAACAATGTATTCATGTTCCCGGTAATAAGGGCAAGATGTATGATGTTAAAGTCTGTCCTTGGGATGCTATTGAGATGGTTCCTACTGAAGAGATAGCAGTAGCACAGGCTGATATGGGTGGGCCAGAAAAATACATAGATGAAAATTGGGACAGGTTAGTGGATATCGCACAAAATATAGCTGATTTAAAAGGTAAAAAAAATTAATACAAAGGTGTAATTTTATTATTATAAAGGAGACATATATTATGCATACAAATAAATATCTTGAATCAATTAAAGAACGCTGTACTCAGGGAAAAGCAGAAGAACTATCTAAAGATGTTTTTGATAATCCCGGTGAAGCTATGAAGAGAGCAAAAGAAATGGGATTAGAAGGTATGCATAATCATAAAGATAAGAATGGTAAGAATGTTTTCATGCCGGGTAAAACCCATGAAGAATATTTAAAGAAGAAAAAAGCTAAAGCAGATAAGCCAGCGCCAAAAGACCCTCGTAGAACTCCTGCGCCTAAAAAAGATCAGAAAAAAGGTAGCAAGAAAAATAAGCCTGATAGTGCTAAAGATGATAAAGGCAAGGTTACTTTTAATGAAAATACTACTACAAAATTAAAAAATAAAGTTAGCGAACATAATAAAAAAGGTAAAGGTAGTAAAGCTACATTAGGTATGTTAAAGGCAGTATATCGAAGAGGTGCTGGTGCTTATTCTACTTCTCATGCTCCTAAAATGAGCCGAGATGGTTGGGCTATGGCAAGAGTTAATGCTTTTCTTACACTGCTAAGAACAGGCAGACCGGCAAACTCTGGTTATAAACAAGACAACGATCTACTACCAAAGGGACATCCACGCAGTAGTAAATAAATTAAAGTTTGCTATTGACACAAGACGATAATATGTTATACTTGAGGAAACGCTCTTGGAGAACATATTATGGAAACTTTGATTGATCCTAAAGATATTACTAATTACAATCGTACAGATGTTGAACTAGAATCTTTCTGGATATTCTGTATTCTTGTTGCAGGAAAGAATAGTGATACTACCTCCAGATTAGTTACGAAGCTATTAAAAAATAGAGGAGATAAGACTCCCTTTGAATTTATACGAAGTCTTAAACTTGTGGAACTACACAATTATTTAACTGCACATAAGACGGGACAGTACGATAGAATACGTAAGGCTTTATTCTTCTCTGCAAGATTAGACCTAAGAACTTGCACAAGAGACGATCTGATGGATATTCATGGTGTTGGGCCAAAGACTGCACGATTTTTCTTGTTACATACTAGGGAATTTTGTGACGAGGTTGTTCTTGATACTCATATTCTCAACTGGATGAGAGTTAAGTGTGATATAAAAGATGCTCCTAAGAATACTCCACAGGTTCCAGAAAAATATGCTAAGTATGCAGGACTATGCAAATATCTCATGGAAACACATTATCCCGGCTTGACACTGGCTCAAGCAGACCTTATGATTTGGACAGAGATGAGTGGACGATTAGATTGATCTTGCTTTAAATCGTAATATGTTTTACGATGGCATGTTAGTTAGTTTATTTTATGGAGAAAATATGAGACTATTTTTAGCACTTATTTTATCAAGTTTTGCTGTTACTGCTTTTGCTGGTGAAGCACCAGTAGCACCAACCCCAGAAGTCGTAGCATCCTCAAGCGATTGCGGTAGTTGCAGTAGTAGCAACTGTAGGGTTCGTAGAGGCTTGTTTGGCAGGAGATATTTTATTCGTTCTACAGATTGTGCTTCCAATAAGACAGGCAGCACATATTCGAGAACTAGAACTGTTACAGACGGATGTGACAATGTTCTTCGTTCAAGAACTTTTAGTAGAACAATTTGTAATGGCAATACTTGTAATTGCAAGTAATCTCATGGGGGTGAGATAATATCAATCCCCCTTCTATTTCATGGAGGAAATAATGATGAAAAAAATAGTATTATGTTTAATCGCAATAACCTTATTAACAAATGTTTGTGAGGCTAGAAGAAACAGAAAGAAAAACAGTACGAATTATCAATATACATATGCTACTTCTGTAGACAATGGTTCGGCTCAAGGCGTTGCTAATACGATGGCATCGAGAAATTGTGTGAGTCATTTTGGTGGTCATGGAGGTATGTATGAAGGTTGTGGGAGTGGATGGACTCAAGATCAAGCATATAATAATTGTTGTTACAGCAAAAGTAGTATGGTCACAGTTGATGTGGGTTATGCTCAGAGTAAATACGGTATGTGGTATTGTTGTCGCAGATATAGTAAGTAATTTTTACCAAAAGGCGGTAGAAATAATGATAAAAAATGTACAGAAATATAGATGAAGATGAACGACTTTTAATTATGGTGCGAAGATACTGGGATGAAGAAGATCAATTAACAGAAGAACAATTACGTTGGATACTAAAAAATGAAGGATATTCAAAGGACGAAATTGACAATGCGATCAGTGATTATTTCGCTATTCATATACGCTCTAACATTCTCCTTCATTATTGGATTGCACCTATTGTTCTGATTATAGTAATGATTAGTTTAATTTGTTATGTTCAAAGTCTAATATGGATAAATGTTGGCCCATGAATATTTGGAAAGTCTGGTGCAAAGCATTGGGCGAAAAATCTGGTACAACTGACAGACAAAGCGATGGTATTGCTTTTATTAGAACTATACTGGTATTACAGGCTGTAATTACAAATTTTTTTATAGTTGCTAACATAATCCTGAATTGGTACTAAAGTTTACCGTTGACAATGCCGATAACATATGATATAATCATATGAAAGAGGAAAGAGGGATACCATGCTTAAAAAACTTACTTGGTTAGACTTACTAGCTTTTCTACAAGACTTAAAAGATCGAGGCGAACTACCATCTGAAGATGATGTTATGCTCCATAATTTAGAAACTGACGACGAATATCCTTGTGATGTTTTTGAAGTTGATAATAAATTAGTTATGAGCATTAACTGGGACATAGAATAGGATTTGTATAATGTTGCGTGTTGAACAAATTAATACTATGAATGATTTTAGTAATGCTATAGCCGATTATCTTAGTGCTGAATATGGAGATATCACTAAACAAATACCTGTTAATGATGAATTTAGAAATATTTTAGGCTCTATTATTAATAGTTGTTATGATGATGGAGAAAGCATTAATAATACAGCAAGTCACATTATGGAATTTATTAGAGAGATTCAATTATGATAGCTTCAAATCACAGAAATGACGTTATGCATGTCTCATGCAATCATTGCTCTAAAGAATATGCTATTTTTTTAAATGAAAAAGATTTTGATGAATGGCAAGAGGGAGAAGCATATATTCAAGATGCTTTGGCTTATCTTACTGCCTCAGAGAGAGAATTATTAATTAGTAATACTTGTAACGACTGCTGGAAAAAAATGTATGGAGAGGATATGGATGATGAATAAAGCCTTAGAATTTCAAGCGTTTGATCATTGGTGGAGAGAAGTAGCACAACCTAGAATGGATCATTACATTGATGGTTATCTAAACTCTAACCCAGAATATACTGAAGAAGACGTAGAAGATTACAGTGATAGTGGCTGCGTTCATCGAATGATTCACGAAGGCGAAACAAATAATATGCTATGGGAAATTTGTCAGGAAATATTTCACAAAGGATATTCTGGTGAAGATTGGATTCTTGATATGTCAGATAGTTTATTCTGTGAACTAGACGATATTACACAATTAAGTTATGAAGCAGGACAAAGGTGCGGAGTAGAAACATGAAATATCTTATTGAAGAAACTGATATGGATATTGTTCTTGATGCCCTCGATTCTTTGCATGAAGATATGAGATGGAACAATAAGAATGAAAACAATGTTGCTCCATATTCTTATAATTTAAAAGAAGTAGAAAGATTATACTATAGGTTCGCTAAAGAGGAGGATCAATAATGGGAAGTGATATTTTTACAGAAAGTGCTGTAGCTGTTGAGATGGTAAACTTTCTTCGGAGAAATGAAATCAAGAAGAAAGCAAACAGAGAATTAATTGCTAATACTTTATATCAAGAAAAATATATTGATGAAGAAGCACTTGCTACTATGGTTAAAAACAGAGATGGATTTATCGAAACATTTACTGCTGAACTTAGTATGGAAGAGGGGGAATACTCATCTGGATATGAAAATGATCGTGAACGTAATGAATTTATGATTAGGACATTTTGCCAGCATACAGGAATTGATGTTGATGATTTACCTGAGTGGAGCATAAGAATATTTGACAATAGCAGGGAATCAGGTTATGATATAATGACTGATGTTCTATACATTATGTTTGAACCTTACGATTTGTTTGAAACAAAAATGACAAAGCTGGGTGAAGAACTCGCTAATACATTACAGATGGATCATATTACCGAAACTACTTGGACTGTTCATTCTTACTAATAGGAGAAAATTTTTAATGGAAACTGCTAGCTTTACTTCAGAAGTTTTTGCTTTTATAGAAAATACTTATAATAAAAATTTACTAAGAAAAGTAAAAAATAAAGACAATACAAATACTGTGGATAAAATACTATCTGATAGTTTATCTAAAGAATATTCTGTCGAGAAAACAGCAAATAAAATTATAGCTATGCTCAGATTAAATCCATGAAAAAGAAAAGATCAGAACAATTTGTTGGAAGGTTTTCTGCTAAAGTCAGAAAGTATATATTAATAGAATATAATTTAGTATATAATAAAATATATAGTGATATGCAGATAACAAAAGAAGTAAGAACATTAATGTCAGAATATTATTGGGGTGGTAATAACATTCCTTTTACTGCTGGTCAAATAGTTGATTATGTAAGAAGTAAATATAAAGATGAATGATCCTACATTAGATAATAAAATATCACAAATTGTAAAACTATGCAATGAAAAGATTCAACAACAATTTAAACATGAATCTACTTCTGGTTACTATAATGACTATGATGACGGCAGAATCGTAGGGCAAGCGGCGTTGGCGAGAAGAATACTCAATATTATAAATAAATTAAATAGATGACAGAATTTCTTATAACAGTAGCTATTATTATAGCTTTAGAAACAATAGCTTGTCATTATTTTAATAGATATGATAGATAGGTGTAAATATAAGTATCATGCCATTATTACCTCTCTTGAAAACTACAGGGCTTATTATGATACTTATAACAGTTTGCAGAACTTTGTTTTATCAATTTTTATTATTATTTGTAGGAATATCTATAGGATTTATTGTTAATGCAGAATGGGTGGGATGGAAGTATCCTATTGTTCAAACTTCTTTTTACAACACGTTTTTTGCTATGGACTTTGAAGATGAGGGCGTATTAGAATGGTTATATGGTACGGGACAATATAAAATATGGGCATTTAATCATTATCCTAAAGATTTTAAAGTTATAGAAGAAGCAATGGCGGCAGAAGAATGGTATTGGTGCAAATATAGTTATACAGATAGCAATGGAAATACAAAAATAAATATAGACCATACTAGAATTAGATGGAAACCTTGGGAATATTATTATGAAGATGAGGCTAGAGAACCTTGGGATGATGAAGACATGATAGATTATCTGGAGAACGGTAGTTTAAATAGCCGAGAAACAGATAGGGCTTTCAGACTCAGGGATGAGATGAGAGGTATATATAATAATCATATTAAATTTTAACAAAGAAAGAGGAATGTTATGAGGACATTTTTATTTTTAACAGTTGCATTGTGGAGTTCTGTCGGATATACTGGTGAGTGGGTAGCAAGCGTACCAGTTACGCCTGCACCACCACCAATGGTGGTAACAACTCCTGTTCCTACGGTAACTTATACAGTACCACAACCGACAGTAATTTACGGTTTGGTTCCGTATTACTATAATGTTCCAGTAGTAACAGAAAGACGCTGTTGGTTTTTAAGAAGAGAAAGACAAATTACTTATCAACCACAAGTACAGTGGTATTATCAACCTATGTATGTAAGATAATGGATATTAGCAATATATTAGAGATAACTATTGCGGTAGTTATAGCAAACTCTATTGTGAGGATATTATGGAAATAACATCTGGTCATATATTAATTACAATAATTGGCCTATTGACATTTTGTGGATTGGGCAGTATTATAATGTCTATATTGACTGAAAATCAAGAAGATCGTCCTGTTTATATTTCAAAACCTATAGATAATATTTCTGCTGATATATTAGAGGATAATTATGACGAATGAAAACCAAGAAATAATATTTCTGAAAGATACGGATACTCAAACACTAACTTCAATTAATAAAACTATTTTGTTTTATGTAACTTATTCGGAGGATTTAAATGACTAGATATGTTAGAGCATTAGAAGCAAGATATCAAGCAAAAGTAGAGGAAGCCTTAGCCACAATAGATTTATACCTTACAAAATCTGTAGGGATTGGTGAACATCCAGATATTCTAGAGGTTCTAGATACTTATGTAACTATGTTAGATGAAAATCAAAGCAAGTTAGACACTCTTAGAACATTGTTTACAAATAATGAAGAAGAACAACAAGATAATACAAAAACAAGTACAAAGTAAAATATGACAATTAGCAAAGAACAAAAAAAGAATATTAAAAAAGAAGTAACTTATCTTGAAAACAAAGAACATATCCGAAACTTATTAGAACAAGTTGGATATGAAAATGTTTTTAGATACATGGTTGAAGATTTAGATCACATTGATGATATTAATAATACTCAAAGTATATATTTGTTTGAGATTATCTCTATGCTAGAAAAGGTTCTTGAAATCTATCCAAGATTAAAGCATGTCTGAAGAATATAAACAAATGAGCAAAAAAGACAAGCTACCTTTAAAGTATGCTTGTGTTCAACCAGATATTAAACAATATATATCTCAAGTGCTTGATGGTATGGGTAATTGCCATGAGGTTAGAGGACACATAGATGATCTTTATAAATTAATAGAGCATCAAATGCTGCAACAAATGAGGCAAGAAAAACAAATGATTGCTATTAAACATATAGACGCATGGAAAAGATATGATAAAAATTTGGATGAGTATGACCCTGAGACTAGGAGTTATAAGAAATGAATTGGACTAATATAAAACGATGGGCTAAGGATAAAGGATATAAGGTTGACAGAGAAAAATCTGGTGACGAAGCTAATCCTTATAATTATGAGTGGAAATTATTGGATGATCCTACAAGACATGGTGCTACAAATAGCTTGAGTAAAATTGCCATGAATATCTACAATGATATTACAGACAATAAGCATGTAGAACATCAAAAAAGATATGCTCAAGAACAGCTACAGAAAGAAATTGACTATGAACGATCAGCATGGTAAAGATGAGCCAATTAAAAAACAATCAATAACAATGACCACCATTTTTGGTAAAGCTATAGAAGCAGTTGTTGCTTATGTTGTATTGTTTTTCTTTAGGCCAGTATGGGACAGATTAGTTAAATGGTGGAACAAAGACAATGAAAAATAAACTCAACGAAAATCATTATGCTACATTAGTAAATGCATCTCCAGACGCAGAAAAAAGTATAGCATACTGTGCTAGAGTGTCCAACCCAAACAATCAAGATAATAAAAGTATTGCTGGCTTACTTAATTATTGTATTAAACATAAGCATTGGTCTATCTTTGAGATGGCATTTATGACTGTTGAGATTAATACTAATAGAGGTATAGCAGCACAGGTATTAAGACATAGAAGTTTCACTTTCCAAGAATTTAGTCAAAGATATGCAGACACAAATGATCTCGGCAATAATATACCATTACCAGATTTGAGATCACAGGATCATAAGAACAGACAAAATAGCATAGACGATCTTGACCAAGAAGTAAAAAACAAGTACAATCTACAAATGAGAGAATTATTTGCTAAATCAAAAGCATTATATGATACTATGCTGGCAGAAGGTGTTGCCAAAGAGTGTGCTAGATTTATATTACCTCTAGCTACTCCTACTAGGTTATATATGAGTGGTAGTATTCGTAGTTGGATTCATTATATAGATTTAAGAAGTGCTAATGGTACTCAGAAAGAGCATCAAGATATTGCACTAAGTTGTAAATATATTTTTATGACGAGATTTCCTATTATATCTGAAGCATTAGGATGGATGAATTGATGATTGAAGTTATTATAACTCCAGAGATATTATCAGAAGCAAAAGAAAGAAACGATAGATATTATGAGAGGTTCGGCCACTCTGGAACACATAGAACAAATAAAGAGAGACAAAGAATGACAGGATATTTGGCTGAAGCGTGTATTCATAGCGAATTTCCTGAAATCAAATACAGTGATGACTATTTTGTGGATTTTATTTTACACTCTAGCACAATAGATTCTAAAGCACAAGGATGTAACACTAAGCCTTTAGACTTTTATAGTGCTACATTGTATGAGGAACAGAGAAATAGAGATACAGATTATTATATATTTAGTAGAGTAAAAAATGATTTTTCTAAAACTTGGATATGTGGAATAGCATCTAAAACTAAATTCTTTCAAATAGCGACATTAAAAGAAGCGGGACATAAGACTAATAATTTTACCTATGACCAAAGTAGATACGAAGTACAGTATAATCAATTAGGAGATATGTATAAATTTATTAAGTGGCACAATGAAACCACAAATACGATATAGATATTCTAATAACTTATTAGATATTTTAAATGTAAACAAAAAAATATTTTTTCATCAATCGAGTTTTTGCTACAATAAAAAACTAGATTTTATTTTAGACAACAACAAAAAGATATTTATAGGATTAAAACATAAATTCATTACGGAACAATCAGATACAATTACAGACAATGTACTGATGGCAGGTTCTATTGTAGTCGATTTAAACGGAGATGTTATCTATCTAGATAATCAATCTGGAACTTATCAATTTGACGCAAACAAACTAAAAAATTGTCTAGATTTACTAAATGAAGTTATTACGATAAATCATTGTTCGGTATTCTGTATAACAAACAATAAAACTGAAACATATATCTATAATAAATATTTTACAGAACCCAACAAATCTAATATAAAAAATAATGTATATCAAAGATATTTAAAGAGATATGGAGTGTTTAGAGATAATTGGATTTTAAAAGCAAACGAATTTCAAGCTGAAAAATACATTTCTTTAAATCAAGATTTATCTGCTAATCCTCATATAAAATATAAACCAGAAAAAGCAAAAATTCATTTTTTAAAATTCGGTCAATATGAATGCGGAAGAATACTTGATTACATTTGATATTCGGTGTATTCTATTCAGAATGGAGTTAAAGTTTGCTTGACAGGCATCCGATATTATTATATAATCGGAGGTAGGAGACTAATATGCGTTTTGGATTATGCTGTATATCACTAGACTTGCAAGAACTTGAGCAACCACTCAGGTTTCAAACTATGACATTTAAACGATTTAGCCAGCTAGATCGTTCAGAAGCACTGTCTACATTAGGTTCCAGAATACTAAATAACATGGAGGTTACAAATGCTACCATTCTACACTGTGCAGAGCATGACTACTGTTATAGGGTCAGTAGCGATCTTTTTCCTCTTATTACCTATCGCGCTGCTAATATTACTCTCAGCGATCTGCCTCAATACTCTGATATATTACAAGCCATAGATAATATAGCATATACTATACAGCAGCATAATGTTCGCATTAGTTGTCATCCTAGCGAATTTAATGTATTAGCATCTACAAACACAGATGCAGTAGATAGAACTGTAACAGAACTCAATTTTTATAGTAATTTTCTTGACATGATCGGTTGCCCAGCAGATTATAATTCGCCTATGAATTTACACATCAATAATCGACAAGGAAGTAACGATGAGATTACCAAGCGATTTATACAAAATTATAATAGACTTAGCGATAATTGTCGTCACCGTATTGTTATTGAAAACGACGATAAACTTAATTGCTGGTCTGTAAAACAACTTATAGAAGATTTTCATCCTAAAACTAATATCCCAATTACATTTGACTACTTACATCAGAATTGTCACCCAGACACTTGGACTGAACAACAAGCATTAGAAGAGTGCTATATGACATGGGGCGAATATAGACCTTTGTTTCATTATAGTGAGACATGCCGCGATCCAGAAAATACAAATCCAAGAAAACATGCAGATTATGCAGAAAATTCTTTCAGTACATATGGACTCGACTTTGACTTAGATATGGAACTTAAAATGAAAGATAAAGCTATATCTAAATATTACGAAGGGATGTTAGTTGCATGAGTGGATGGTTAATCGTTTTGACCGGATTAATTTATCTATATGTTAGTTTGGAACAAATATACAAGGGTAATTTGGGTATGGGTATAGCATATTTGGGATATAGTTTTTCAAATATTGGTTTATATTTATTAGCTTCCAAATAAGGAGATTTATAATGAAAGAACCTGAACGTATTCCTCTTGATCCTAGCACACCAAGACCTGCTGATGTCGAAAAAATTCCAATGCCTTCAGTCTATCCAGAAACTATGTCTGATGACGTTTACTCTTCAACAAAAGACGAAGGTGGTGCAGAACAAGCCTTCTTTAATTTTATACAAAAAGCTAAAGAGAGCAAACGAAGATATAACGAAAGATTAGAAAAACAATCTAAAGATTCAACTTGACAACTGCCGATAGATATGGTATACTGGTAGTATCGGTTTAATTTCACAGGAGAATTGATTATGCCCAAAGGTAAAAAGACTTGCGAAAAATGTGGACATGAGTGTGGCCCAAGAGCATATATGTGTCCAGAATGCCAACATCCTTTTATGTTTGCTGTTCAAAGCAAAGAAAAGAAAACCACTCGAATGATTAGGAAGTTCGATTGGAGAGAATTACAAAAAGGCGATAGAATTAAAGCTACAGGAGGCCCATACTCAGTAGTAGATGGAGAATATATTCCTATGGGATGTAGAGGTAAGTTTACTGTGCTGGGTCTTGATAAGAATGGTATTATAGCTTATGGAGTAAAAGAAGGAGGCTTCTGTCATATCTGGATGGGCGAAGACGATATTTCTCCACTAACAAAGGTTCATAGAACTAAACACAGACTTGTTAAATTACAAACAAAAGAAAAAAAAGATAATAGAAGGAATCAAGTACCTAGCATGGTGTAATTATAGTCATACCATAATCTATCTTTAAAAGATTAATATAATGAGCGAATATAGCATAACAGAAATTTCTAATTTTGCAGAGACTATTCGGGATGGTGCTGCTTCAGATTTATCAGGCGGCAAATACGATAGTAAAATTATACATACATTTATTACTTTAAATCAAGTAATTAATATTATAAAAAAAGAAAGCCTCGGTTTAGATAATGATGGTCTATTTGTAATCAATGAAGGAATATTTGATAATATTTTTGAACAAGTTAGTTCTATTATATATCAATCTGCTTTGTGTAAAGTAGCCTCACAAGACTTGATACAATGTGCTTGGGACGACGAACAAAATAAAATGGTGTTTTGGGTAGGTTCTAATAGTGAAAAAATTATTGACTCTAACCCTTTTTGATATTATTATAAAGGAAATGTTGGTAAAGTTTTTGTTAGTGACGGCGAAATCTTTAACTTAGGACTTTAAAAACAGTCACAAAAAGGTAGATTAAATGACAAAGCAAGATAGAGTAATGAATTATCTCAGAAGAGGAAGAACTCTCAGTCAAGATAGTGCTTATAGTATGTTTGAAGTAGGTAATCTTCGAGCAACTATTAGTGATATTAAGCCTACTTTACAGTCAGAAGGACTTGCTGTAGTGCGCTCAACTGGTAGATATGGAGAAACCAGATATGGAGCAACAGCAATGAAGAAAAGGAAGTGTAAGAAATAATTTCAAATAATTATAGCGGCCCAATAAAGGCTCAAGGGTATATCTTATATATCAAATAGATTTAGATGGTTAGGCTTGCCATCCCGCTATTTTTATAATACCTATTTAATGTTGTTTCACTATGGATAGAATACACCCCGCGACATGGATTTTATGGGGTCTGCTTATGATTAGCATAGCAACCAACTGGATTCAATCGTCGCAAATAAAAGAACTTGAAAAAGAAATAGCACCCGTTATAATAAGACCGCAGATAAGAACTTTTGAATTAGCACCAAAAGAAAGAATTATATAAGGGGGCGTACTGGTTTCGACAGGTGAATAGAAGTATAGATCGCATCGACTGGTTGATCTAAAGGCCAGTTTAAAAATAGATCACATTTTAGTTGCCGATACTTCTGTATTAGCACTCGCTGCTTAGTGAGGGAGGTTGCCTAAACCTTCTCGCCCAATTAGGCTGACTCCGATAATCGGATAGGGAATTTATACCTGAATTAAATATAGAGATAAGTGTAAACACTTTGACGTTGGAAAGACAAATAGTTTTGTCTGATGTATTAATAACAACAGACTAACGATGTAGAAGTTTATATGGAATTTACACTGGACAGGGGTTCGACTCCCCTCGCCTCCACTTATGAAAACTAAAGCTATTCTTATATCGTTGTTGTTGCTTTTAAACGGCATCGAAACAATTCGGCATAATCAGGTATGTAGGTTTTTAATAGACGGCAGACCAAAGAAGATAGTATACTTTCATAGTACATTTATGTTTACACATATCGAAATTGAAGTTATTGAACCAGAGATAAGAAAAGATTGTGCTGCTTTTCAATGTCTGAACATATATTTATTTTGTGAAAACCTTCACATACATCATACATTTCATTGGAGATATATTAAGTTTGTAAAAACATAAGGTGTATATTATAGTGTTGAGAAAATATAACACTATTGGAGATCACCTATGTTTAAAAAATCTAAAAGGCATTTAGCCGATAACAACATGGGATATTTAGAGCATTTTATATTTGCTGCTGGACATGGAATAAACTGTATTAAATCTGGGCTACTTTTAATAATTCATGGATTGATTCCCGGCGTATTAGCGCAAACGGGTTCTAAACTTACCAATAAATTAAATAAAGTTTTTACAGATCAGAATGAATATCTGTCTCTTAAAACCAGAGTGGAAGCATTTAAAAAAATAGTATACCATTATCAATCGAAGTTAGCAGACAAGAACTAAAGACTTGACTTTGCATTGACGATACTGTATACTATACGGACAGGATTACACAAGGACTCAGGATTTTATAATGAACAGCACAGAATATGTTATGGCTATGGTTAATGAACTGCGTAACAACAGCGGCACTATTGCCAAGCAAGAAATTATTACCAAGTATTGTAAGGCAGGTAAAGAGGAGGATAATGGAGATCAACTTCATGCTAGAAATGTATTAAACCTAGCACATAATGACTATCTCATGTATGGTTTGACAAGTAGTCAAGTTAAGAAGCGATCAGACTTATCTTTCGGAGATTGTGAACCGGGATATGGTTTGTGTCAACTGTTTAGCGATTTGAACAACAGAAGATATACAGGACATGATGCTATCAGGATTGTTAATACTTATATCAATAAGCATCCAGAACAAGAAGAACTTGTACATTGTATCCTAGACAAAGACCTAAAGACTAAGGTTGGTGTTAAACTTATTAATAAAGTTATTCCTGATTTTATCCCAGAGTTTAGTGTCGCTCTTGCAGAAAAGTATCAGCCTAAATTAGTGGAGTGGGAAGATGAGTGGTTTGTATCTCGTAAACTTGATGGGGTTAGATGTTTGGCTATTGTCGATAGTTTTGGCAATACTACTTTCTACTCCCGAACAGGCAAAGAATTTACTACCTTGGGTGTTGTTGCCGATGGGATTGCAAGTCTTGGTTTATCTGATGTTGTGTTTGACGGGGAACTCTGTTTAATTGACGAAGATGGCAACGAAGACTTCCAAGGTATTATGAAACAACTTCGTAAGAAAGAACATACTATTGAAAATCCTTCTTATAAAATCTTTGATATGATGACGCAAGACGAGTTTAAAGCAAAGAAAAGTGATGACAATCTTTATCAAAGATATAAAGAACTATTGTTTACTATGGAGGATAACGAATGCCCTTGTCTATCTGTATTAGAAATGGAGATAGTAAATAACGACGAACATTTCCAAAAGTGGGTATCTAAAGCAGATGATGATAATTGGGAAGGTGTTATGCTTCGTAAAAATGTACAATATAAAGGTAAGCGTAGTAAAGATTTGTTAAAAGTAAAGACATTCCATGATGCAGAATATCAGGTGGTAGATACAGAGATGGGAATGTTTCCCTTAACATTAGATGGTAAAGAATGTGAAGAGGAAATGTTGTCCTGTGTCTACATTAAACACAAAGATAATGTTGTCAGAGTAGGTAGTGGGTTTACTATAGAGCAAAGACAGGACTTTTATAAAAACCCTGATGCTATCTTAGGCAAAATTATAACCGTACAATATTTTGAAGAGACTAAGAATCAGGAGGGAGGTATCAGTCTTAGATTTCCAACATTTAAAGTATTGCATGGTGAAATGAGAAGTGTATAAAATATTTAAATATAATCAATCGGATTACCCTTTTGTAAAACATATATCAAATTTATTTGGTGGTCACAAATTAGAACTATTACATAATAAAGACAAAAAAGAATATAGTTTTTTTGACAAACCCTCAAAAGACTCTGATACTTTATATCATCAAATTTTCTATGATAAGATGAGAAGTGGATGGGAAGATTTTCTTCATACTTATAAGTCTTTCATAAAAGAATTTGTACAAGCAGAAATCCAAGAACCTATTATCTATCAAAAATGGCCTACGTTTAGAGTTCATTTACCAAACAATTTAGCTGTTGGTGCTTGGCATACGGATTCTGAGTTTAATCATCCAGATGATGAAATAAATTTTTTATTACCTATTACTAGAATGTTTGAAAGCAATACAATTATCACCGAAAGCGAACCGGGACTAAAAGATTTTAAACAAATAGAATTGGAACCGGGAGAAGTTTTTATGTTCAATGGTAATAAATGCACTCATGGCAATTTACCAAATCGCACAGGAAAAACTAGGGTGAGTCTAGATTTTCGCGTTTTAAAAAGATTGGATTATAAAGTTAGTAAGCAAACCTCAATCACTACTGGTACTAAGTTTATATTAGGAGAATACTATGAGTGATATAATTTCAATAGATGAATTTTATCTGTCTAATATAGTGGATGAAAATTTTAGTGAAGTATTATATGCAAAGATGTTTCCAGAAACATCGGATTTCTATCAACCTTATTGTAAAAATCATAATATTGGGGAAAAAGAAAGACTTTATTATCACTATTCTTTGTTTGGAGCAGAGGGTTATACGTACCATAATGACGATAATGCTTTATTAGTTCAGGCTATATTAGCAGCTAAAGGAATATCACTTACCAATACAGCAGGGAATAATCTTGAGGTACTCGAACTCACTAACTCTATAGTTAATCAAATTCTTATAAAAATTCTAAAATTATTTAAAAAGAATAGGGGATTAAGATTGTGTCAATATTATAAACAAAGAATGGATTTTTTAGAGATGCTTGAGTTTTTAGTCGAGGGTAATATTTTTTCCAGTCTGATTAAAGGATGTTCTGATTTGGAGGACGAGATATTATGATAGCATCAATATGTTGTTATTTTAATTGGGGTAATAATCAAGTAAGAAAAAATAATTATATAAAATTTAGAAAGAAGTTTCGACACCCTTTAAAAACCATAGAGATATGTTTGAAAGAAAGGGATTTTTTTATAGATGACAGTACAAAGATCATAGCTAGCCACGATAACATTCTATGGCAAAAAGAAAGAGCATTTAATCTATTATTAGAAAACTTAGATGAAAAATACGATAAGATTTTATGGGTTGATACCGACATATCGTTTCAAAACTATGATATGATGCAAGAACTGGAATTAAAATTAGATCAGTATGATATGGTTCAACCTTTTGAGACTGTCTATGAATATCATGATTCTACTATTTCTGCAAACAGCTGTTTAAATACCAGTGGATATGCTAAGACATTAAGAGATTATACAGATACAGGTGCGTCAGACTGTTACGATCCTGCTTTTGGTTTAACTTGGGCCATTAATCGTTCAATCATGCCTAATGGTTATTTTTATGATAAGCATATATTAGGGTCAAGCGATTTGCTACAAATTCAGTCCGTAACATTAGACATACTTAATAGGTCTTTTATAGGAAATTACAGTGACGATATAGTTCGTTCGTGGATTGATTACTGTAGGAAAATGCCCGCAAAGCAATATAATATAGGATACTGTTCTGGTTGCCTAGAGCATTTTTATCATGGTAAAGTATTAAATAGAGGATATAGCTATAGAGAATGTTTATTAAATAAATATGCTTTCGATCCAAAAATACACTTAGAGATAGACGATAATGGTTTATATAAAATATTACATCCAGAACTCGAAACCGCTATCTCAAACTATTTTAATAAAAGAAATTTAGCAACAACACGAGAACAATAAGGTTTTAATTAATGAAAATAATTACTACCATAGGCCGTGCTAGAACAGGTTCTACATATTTCCATCAGCATATTAAACCTGTCGAAGACATAACATTTAACGCTATGGAATTTTTTGTAGCATGGAATATGACTCACTTTAAAAGAGTTGTTACTAATACTTTTTTCAAATATGATATACCTTTTACCGAAGCATATAAACGCTATTTTTCTAAACTTTTAAATGCGCCTATAAAGGAGGGTAATTTTCCTGCTTATAATTATCAAATGCTGTTGGATGTGATAGAAATTTTAAGAAAAGAACATTATAAATATTTTTTTCATAAGGTGATCCCGACCAACTGGGTTTCATTAGATCATCCTACTTTGTATTCAAACATAATAGACATTTCAGATAGGCTTATTGTAAATTATAGAAAGAACATACTAGATGTTTTTATAAGCCGAGAAAGATCACAAAAAACTCGAAAATGGACTAGAATAAGAAAATACGATCCAATTTATGATCAAGAATTTACTTGGAACAAAGAGGGCTTCTTAACTTTTTCAGAAAACTACATTTCTTTTTACGATGACGTATTGAATTTAATTAAGTCTCACGATATGAAATACAACATAATATATTATGAAAAATTAATTCAATCTAGTGAAAAAGAAAGAATGGAAATAATTAGTAAGGCGATAGGACACGAACATCCTCTTAAACAGCCCATAGTAAAAAAACAATCTCGTATAATAAAACAAGTAGATGCTTTTTCTAATAAAGAACAATTCCTATCAGAATATGAGACCATTGACGAATATTATAAAACTTTAAATTTAATGTGAAGGTAATTACTAATGAACTTATCCATACAAGAATTTTACGAAAATAATATAGTCGATCCAGACTTTGACGAAACACTACATCTCAAATGGAAACCTGAAGCAAAAGATTTTTATCAGCCCTTTTGTAAAGAAAATAGTATTGACGATAAGCATAGGTTGTTTTTTCATTATATGTCTCATGTATTGCCTCAAGAATCTCAAGATATAATTAATTTCTATTTATATCACGATGTTGACAAGGATTTCGACCACAAGACTTATCTACAATCAAATCCACATACTAAAAACTTTTATAAAGAATATTGTGATAAGAATGGGATAAGTGATAGAGAAAGATTGTTTTATCATAGTTATTTTTACTTTTCCGACGATAAGTCTAAAGCTGAAAAAATACGCATTACTAGCTATGTAGATTTACTTAAAAGTTATTATTTTCGTATTAGACATTTAGCCGATCTTGAATTAAAGACTATTGATCAATTTCTTCCTTCACACAGAAGTTTTGCAAAACAATACGATAAATATCTAAAAAAAGGCCAAGACATATCTAAAGATAGTAGTATTTGTGTTGTTGGATTAGCTAGAAATTGTGACGAAGCATTAGAAAAATCAATTAATAGTATTCAAAGTATTCAATGTAAAGAGTTAAAACTTTTTATCTTCGAGAATGACTCGGAGGACAACACTAAAGATATATTATTAGATAATGAAAAGAAATATGACAACATGCAAATAAAATGTATTTCAAATAAAAGAGAATACCTGCAAGATATGTCTCTAAACAGAACAACTCATTTAGCAGAATATCGAAACATTTGTATAGAATGGGTTAAAGATAATTGCTCAGACTATGATTATGTTATGGTGCTAGACTTAGATGCTGATCTCGGATTTTCTGTAGAGGGTATTTATAATAGTATTGGGTGGTTTCGTAGTTTAGATAATGCTGGAGGCATAGGTTCATATTCTTTGTGCTTTAATCGGCAAAGGCAGCTGGCCCATTACGACTCGTTCGCTTCCAGATTGAATGATTGGGAACCTAATATAGATTATGATAAACAAAGACGGTGGTTTACAAATTGGCATCCATTAATCGGTTCCGATCCAGTTCGTTTTAATTCTTGTTTTGGTGGATTGTCGATCTATAAAACAGAGGCTTTTTTATCTGGAAGATATGGAGCAGAACTTGGTAGTGAGCATGTTCAATTTCATAAAAAGCTATACGAAAATGGATACAAAATGTATTTAAATCCTAGTAGTAGATTTTTTGCTGTATTTAATAATTATAAGTAGGGTGTGTCGTGATAAAAAAATCTTTTGTAATATACGGTGAACGTAATAGCGGAACTAATTATTTAGAGACTTTACTAACAGGACAGTCTTATCATTTATTTTGTCCTCAACCAGCTTTTATGCACATTCCTGTTTTAAATACGTCATACTTTGACGATTATAAAATTCCTACAGAAAAACACACTGTCAGAAAAAATAACTTTGGAGCAAAACATTTTTTTGGATTTTATGACGAAAATATTAAAATAGAATCGGATGTTATATTCATAGGGATTGTAAGAAATCCTTATGATTGGATTGTTGCTCTAAGTAGAAGTTTACATCATGTTCCACCAGAAAATCATGACATAATAAGTTTCTTGACTAATGAATGGTACTCTATAGATCACCAAAAAAAAAGCAAAACATATGGAGAAGAAAAAATGCGAGATAGAGATTTTGAAACTGGTCTTCGTTATGAGAATATATTTAAAATGCGAAGTAAAAAACTTCATTATTTATATAATACTATGCCAAACATAGCAAAGAATTATGAGTTAATAAAATATGAAGACTTTTGTAATGACCCTTGGAGTATCGTAACAGAATGGAGCAATAAATATCATATTCCTATGAAGATGCCTATAATGGAGCCTATAGAGAAAAAACCATACCATATAGAACCAGAGATAAAACAAATAATAGATAAAGGCATTGATTGGGAGATAGAAAACAAGCTAGGGTACTTTATAAAAGACTAGGAAGGTTTAATTAAAGAAAGCAGACTTGACAGGCCGATCAGGAGGAAAGAGTATAGATCATACTACGATTAAGAAACAAGAGGTATCGTTGAACAAAACCTTTCTGATGAATTAGAATTATTAGGACATAAATATCAAATGACTATTACCCATAGTTTTAAACATATACCCAGCTCTTTCCGTTGCATTTATCTAAAACCAAATCAAGGCTTAGGCAATAGATTATTGTTACTAGATTCTGTATATGCTTTTGCTAGAGAATTTCAATATAACCAAATATATTTATGTTGGGTTAAAAGTGAGGGTTTTTCTGATGAGTCCTTTGGTGAATTGTTTGATTTGGATCAACTACCTAATAACATATCTCTAATTAGCGATACACAATACAACGATGCTGCTAAAGAATTTCTGAATTTAGATCACTTTTTTACACAAGACCTAAATACTTTGAAGTATGTTACAGATATAGAGATAAAAAGATTATTAAAATCTGTTAATACTTTTTGTTTAAACTCTTATGCATCCATAGACTGGATATTTGATATTCAACTTAAACATAGATATATGTTCTTAAAAAATTACATACATCCATCACCAGAATTACAAAAATACATAAGCCAATGTGATGTGGATAAAAATTATATAGGCGTACATATTCGTAAGGGTGACGCTATTACTGGCCCTTGGTCTAAACACTACAAAGAATCTAAAGACGAATATTTTGAAAATATTATAAGAGCATATGTTGATACTCCAGTTTTTTTATCTACAGACTCAGAAGCAACCGAAAAACACTATACACAAAAATTCGACAACATTGTTGTTAGTAATAAAAATTTTACAGACCCTTCTTTAACAGTAAACGACAATAAACCACTGCAAAAAGAAGCGACAATAGATATGTTTCTGCTTTCTAAAACTAGAAAAATTTATGGTACAAATTGGAGTACATTTAGTGAAATATCTAGTATAGTTGGACATACTAATTTAGAATTATTAACAGATAAAACCCCAACTAATTTGCAAAGAAAAACAAATATTTCTGTAGTTACAGTTACTAAAAACAGAAATAAAATATTAAAAACATCCATAAATTCTTGGTTAATTCATAATGATATTAAAGAGATAGTTATTGTAGATTATTCATCAGATGATTTTGATCAGGAATATTTTGAAAATTTAGACCCAAGAATCAAAATCATAGAAGTTAAGGGTGAGGAATATTTTAATTTATCCAAGGCTTATAATATTGCTATAGACAATACTTCTAATGATATGATTTTAAAACTTGATGTAGACTATATAATTAATCCTTATAATTTGTTATCGGATTGGCTACTTATTGATAGCGATAAAAGTTTCATTACTGGCTGTTGGACTGAAAAGAACAAAGATAATGGAATTGGTTTCTTAGAAAACTTAAACGGATTTTGTTTTATTGATAAAAAACATTTAATTCAAGTTAATAAATATCAGGGCAATCAACATGGATACGGATACGATGACTGCGATTTATACAAACGGCTAGAGGGTATAGGGATTCAAAGAATAACAATAAAATTCAATAAAAATTTTGTTCCAATATTTCATATACCACATTCTGATGATTATAGGAGTAAGCACTATAAAAATAAAAATATAGTAGAGTCATTACAAAAAAACCAGAAAGAAACATTAAAATGATAATATCTCATAGAAAAAAATTTATATGGATTCATTTACCAAAGTGTGCAGGTACTTCAATAAGAAAATTGCTGCAAACCAATCCTATTTTCCAAACGGATATTCACCCGATGTGGCACACAAAAAAAGATATAAACTGGAAAGAAGAATATCCAAAAGTAGATACTAATTTGTGGACGCACTCTTCTGCAAGTGATATTAAAAAGTATTTAGATGAAAGAGGGTATAGGTGGGATGATTATTTTAAATTTGTTTTTATCAGAAATCCTTGGGAAAGGGAAGTTTCTGCGTATGAATATCATCGACAGGTTATGAGCAAAAATAAATACCCAAAAGATTTTAATATCAAGAACATAGAAATGGCACTAAATCAACCGCCTAAAAATTTTATTATGAGAAGTAACCGGTGGTCTCCACATAATTATATATTTGATAAAGATGGAAAACTAATGGTTGATTTTGTTGGCAAAGTAGAGAATATAGAACAAGACTTTAAAAAGATTGTTAAAAAAATATTGCCCGATGCTCATATAACACAATGGAGATTGCCCCATATGAATGCAACCACTAAAAATAAATCTTATAGAGATTACTATGACGATGAAAGTATTGAGTATATTAGAAATAGAGATGCAAAGATAATAGAATTAGGCAATTATAGTTTTTAGTTCAAGAATACTACTTGACAAGACGATAATAGTAGTATACAATCGTTAGTATCACAGGACTTAACTTTTGGAGACTATCATGGAAACTTTGGAAACTAAACCAGTAAAGCAAACTACATACTCTCGTTTTAAAGCAGACGATTTCTTTAAGACATTTCCCTCAGAAAAAATTCAAGCATACAAGGAGTACTGGGAAAGTGTACGACCACAGAATGATGGTGATATTTTTAGGCGTTATCTCTTTGCTTATTGCTCTGTTCATACAAGTTGGCAGGGGAATTGTCGTGGCTACAATGCCATTAAGAACTACGAAGAGTGGGTCGATAACAAAGAAACACTATTAGACAAACTTAAAAATTCTGGGGTAGGTCTATACAATAACAGGACAAAGTATATCTGGGACTTTGCTACTCAGTTTTGGAAAAATCCTAAAGACTTTTATTTTACCACTAAGAAGTATCATGTTAAAAAAAGAGACTCTATTGTTGATAAAATTGTTGGACTTGGAATGGCTAAAGTTAGTTTTGCCTTAGAGATGATTCATCCCAATTTTGCTAGAGTTTTATGTGGAGATGTTCATCAATTAAGGCTTTACGGTATGGAGCATTTAACCTATAATAAGAGTAAACAGGGTATTACTAAATATAAGCGCATGGAGCAACATTGGAGTGTTAACTGTGGCAAACTAAAAGTTCCTTCCTATATTGCTAGATGTGTATATTGGGATGCCCTGCAAGAGAAAGAAGATAGCCGTTACTGGTCTTATGTTTTAGAAGGTTGAGTATGAGTCAAAATAAAAATGGCAAAGGCGACACAAATAGGCCGAAAAGTGTATCTTATAAACAGTGGTGTAAAAACTATGAAAAAATTTTTAGGAAAAAAAATAAATGAATCATACTTTACTGGATGTATTAAGCGTATGGTGGATCGTGGTTTTAGTGGATTTAAGTGTGGTATACTTTTTTGTTAAACTGACTAGAGATAAAGAGTAATTGGTGTAATAATAATTATTGCATAAAACTATATTGAGGAGATATAATGTCAGACTCTAATCAAACAGCAACTATTAAAGATATTCATAAAGCAATTACTCAAGCTAATTACATAGCAAATACTCTAGAATTAGAAAACCAAAGACTTAAATATCTGTTAGATAATTTAAAATTAACTGAACAAATTTCTTCTTAGAGGATTATTATGCAAGAACTGTCTCATATTATGGCCTTAAAAGAAATATATATATTATATGGCCTTAATCCCGATATTATAAACAGCTTAACCGTATCAACTCGTTAACTGCTGATTCGGTGTATTATTATTTTAGAGTATTTGTGTCTTTAAAATAATTGAGGTATATAAAAAAATGAGTAGATTGCACAAAAGTAAAAATAAGATGATATTTGGAGTTTGTGCTGGTTTAGCAGAAACTTTGGGTATTGATCCTGCTATAGTTAGAATTGGTTTTGTGGTTGGAGCATTGTGTAGCGCAAGTATACTATTTTGGGTTTATTTGTTGATGGGCATTATATTACCAACCGAAAATTAACTTAATATACGATATAGGGGATCAATCATGTCTAACAAAACCACTCTCTATATTGTATTGATTATTCTTCTATTGTTAATTATTAAACAACAGGGGGCTTGTGTTACTCCAGAGAAACCTAATCCTCCTGTTACTGTTATTGATACAGACGACAATGTTCCGGTGGTTATCCCTAAGTTAGAATCTAATTTTGTATATGACGACTTAGATAAAGCTAAAGCATTAGCGTCTTTTCACAAAAAAAAAGTTGTTATAGTATTCGGTGCTGAATGGTGTCCTTATTGTCGAGTATTGAAAAAAGACTCTAAATCAATAAAACAGTTAGATAAATATATTGTTTGTTTTTTAGACACAGACAATAAAAAATCAAATCAATCAGATATAAATAGGTACAAGCCAAGGAATTTACCAACATCTGTTTTAGTAGATAAGGCAGGTAAAGAACTATCTAGAAAGATAGGATATAGGAATAAGGATTATATTAAATGGTTAGAATCACAACCCTAATACTATTATCTTGCTATGTAGTATTTATTTCATCATCTCAAATTGCTTTAGGTAATCAGAATGATAAAATTAAAACTGCTTCAGAAATGCAACTAAGATCAACGCCAATAGATATAGATATTTTCTTGTTAGAAGAAAAAAAGAAATTAGATACCAATTCTGTATATAGTAGAGTTATGAGTTGCTTTGCTAAACCTTTCGGAAATAAACACGGTAGAACTACTAATGTACACGAAACTGTTCATGGTATTAACAACGCTCTGAGTAATAGCAAGCAAGGTTACAGAGGATTTTATTGTGGTATGTCTAGAGGTCTATGGTTAAAAGAACCTGATGTATCCATGATAGACATAATTCCTAACATACCAGATATACTAAAAGAATATCGCTATACTTTATATTTTGTTAGTCAATTAAAATACTGGCAAGATGTGGGTCTGTATCCGGTTGATGAATGGAGCGCTTATATATGTGGTGCTGAATGTGCCGTAGATGATTATACTAGTAATGTGTTGAATGATAAAAATAAATCAGATAGTGTGTCTGGTGCTTTAGAGTTTAGTGTGTATTGTACAGCATTAGCAAAAACGATTAAAGAAAAGGACAGAGAGTACTGGGAGAACTATCCTAAATTTAAAAACACTATAAAATTCTTTTTAGTACGTTCAGAAAAAGTATTCTTTGAGGGTAGATTTATATTCCCTTCTGAAAGACAAGAAAATTTACTAAATAATTTACAAAATCACCCTAAAGCTAAACCTATTAGAGATTTTTTAAACAAAGAATTTGATGGAGTATTTATCAAATGAATGATTCTGATAGTGTATGGCACATGCCCAATCTCTCTAAATTAATAGATTTGCATAATGAAGCTAGAACTAATAATTCTTGGATGTGGAATCTTGATCCATTGTCTATGAATATGGATTTAATGACTTTCGCTAGTGATTGGGCCGAAGAAATGGCTAAACGTAGTAGATTAATACATAGCGATATGAAGGATATAATGTCTTTAGGTTTTTCAAGTGTGGCAGAGAATATAGCCTATGGACAAAAGACAGAAGACAAGGTTATGAAAACTTGGTTAAAAAGTCCCGGTCATAGAAGAAATATACTAAGCACATCTGTAGATAGTATAGGGTGTGGATTTTATTACAATAATTCTAATATTATTTATTGGTGTGTCTGTTTTGGGAAAAAGAAGTAATTCATTTCAGTTTTTCCTATTGACAAGCCGATATAGTATGATATAATAAAGTTGTTATAAGCAAACATTTGGAGAACACAATGACTGACGAGAAGCAAAGAGTTCATTGTTCTAATGAGAAATTTTTGGAAGCAGTTTACTCAAGTAAAACTTATGCCGAAGTAGCAAGAAAAACAGGACAAAAAGTTACTTCCACAATGGCAAGATATTCTAGAACAAAGAAAGCATTACTTAAACAAGATATTAAACTTCCTAGAATGGAAAGAAAAAGAAAGTTCGGCACTTTAAGCGATGTCGATAATATGGTGGAGATTGTAAATAAATTAAAAGCCCAACATTTCGGAACTAACTAATATGAGGGGCTGTATTCCAATAGGCAGAGAAAACGGACTTAAAATCCGTACAGTGTCGGTTCGAGTCCGACCAGCCCTATTCAATAAATACAAAAGTGTTTTTGTTTTACCTTAACTAGAAAGATAGATGATGAATAGTAAGAGTTACTTTATTGTAGCAGCGTTTGCCAGTTTTGTTTTAAGTGTTTCGCTTTGGTTTCTTGGAGATCAAGCTGTTGCACATGAACAAGGTATCTTTGTTGGCCTATGGGTTCCCAGTATCCTTGCATTAGGGAGTTATTTTAATGGATAATTTCGCACTTTTTGTGTGCGGCATTGTGGTTACGCTCATCGCAGGGATGGGCGTAATCACTTCTCAGGTCTTTATGGGATATTTTAGATATCTAGAAACAGAAAGACTTAGACAATTAAAAAAGGCCCAAGCACAGATACTAGAATTACAAAGAGAACAGGAGAAAGAAAATGGAACGGTCGAACAGACTGTGTAATGCGTTTACATTGAATACTAATAATAAATCTGTTATCAAAGGTTTTGAAATTATCACCTGTAGAGAAATGAATGACTATGGAGGTGGTACTATGATACAAGAATTAAAAACAGCAGAAGATTTTTTAGATACTGATGAATTTGGTATAGACGATGCATTTTATAGAGTGTTCGCAGTATACAAAGATGGCTATTTTAGAAATAGAAAAGCCATAGGAGACTACTATAATATAAAAGATGCTATGCTTTTAATTGAAGAACTTACAGGTAATCCCGTACATATCTACTCTTATTAATATTATGAACAAAAAAATATTACTTACGGGAGGTGCTGGATTTATAGGGCATCACTTCGTAGATTATATCCTTAAAAATACCAGTTATGACATTGTAACTATAGACAGATTAGATTATAGCGGCAATCTTAATAGACTGTATGAAGTAACTAATCAGCTTAACAAAACAGAACTCCATAGAGTAAAAACAATATTCCATGATTTAAAAGCGCCTTTAAACTCTCAAATCTCCAAGTCTATAGGAGATAATATATCTTACATTGTTCACATGGCAGCAGGAAGTCATGTTGATAGAAGTATAGAAAACCCTTTAGAATTTGTTATGGATAATGTTGTAGGCACAGTTAGCATATTGGATTATGCTAGAACCTGCACAAACCTAGAAAGATTTATTTACTTTTCTACCGACGAGATATTTGGGCCTGCACCAGAAGGTATTAAGTACCAAGAAAATGATAGATATAACTCTACTAATCCTTATAGTGCTAGTAAAGCGGGAGGCGAGGAATTAGTGGTAGCTTATGAAAATACATATGGTTTACCTTGTTATATCACTCATACTATGAATGTTTTTGGAGAAAGACAACATCCAGAAAAATTTATTCCTATGTGTATCTCTAAAATACAAAATAATGAAGAAGTAACTATACATAGTAATCCAGAGAAAACAAAAGCAGGATCAAGACATTATATACATGCCAAAGATGTTGCTGATGCTGTTTGGTTCCTTATGAATTATGACAGTAGCAAATTAGTCTCCGATGATTTTGGTGGTGCTAAATGCCACAAATTTAATATAGTAGGCTCAGAAGAAATAGACAACTTAGCGTTGGCCCAAATTATTGCTAATTCACAAAACAAAGAACTTAAATATGAAATGGTAGATTTCCATACCGCTAGACCGGGACATGATTTAAGATATGCTTTAGACGGGACTAAAATGGAACAGATGGGTTGGAAACCATCTTCTGTTAAAAACAGACTCGAAGAAGTAGTGAATTGGACTATAAATAACGACAGATGGCTGTTTAATAAAATCTAACAAAATACTAATATGCCGGAATGATTTAAGAGGGTATTATAATTTTTTAGGGTTATAATATTTACTTTTTCTATAAGGAATACAAAATGAAAAATCGCAAAGGTTTTACTCTCATCGAATTACTGGTAGTTATTGCAATCATTGGTGTTTTAGTAGGATTATTACTCCCTGCTGTTCAGTCGGCAAGAGAAGCAGCACGAAGAATGTCTTGTGCTAATAATCTAAAACAACAAGGTTTAGCAGCACATACAAGTATGGATTCACAAAGATATTTTCCTGCCGCTTCTTGGACAGTTGATTCTGCTGGTAAATCTTCCACTGGTAATCGTTCAGGTACAGAACATAGTTGGAGAGCCTCATTGTTATCACAGATGGAGCAAAGAGCAATAGCAGATCAATATGATTTTAGTAAAAACTGGTGGGAACAAAATGCTACAGTATTAAGCGCAAACTTATCTGTATTTAAATGTCCTTCTGCTATGCTTCCTGCTGGTGGTTATGCTAGTGTAGATGGCCCTACTAGAGATGACGACAGTGCTGCTACTACCATGAATCCCAATAATCTTGGATATACAGACTACGAAACCTTTACAGGCATTAAAAGTAAAGTTTTTCCTGCTGCTTCTGATATTTATGCAGCAAAAGATAGGAATGAAGGTTGTTTAATTAAAGACGCAGTAACTAGAGATGCTCATATTAGAGATGGGTTTTCTAATACTTTATTAATTATAGAATGTGGAAGTAGACCCGATACTTATAAGGCTGATACTAATAATGGAGCAACTCCTACTGGTGCTACTAATCAGTGTATTGGGTGGGCAGATAGTGTTGGGCCTTTTAAGTTAGATGGTATGGATAGCAATGGAGATAAGTGTAAGAATTGTGCTGGTAATATTCCTTTTGGAGTTACTAATAATGGTGAAGCATTTAGTTTTCATCCCGGCATTATGAACTCTTGTTATGCTGACGGTTCTGTTAGAACCATTAATGAGAATGTAGACTTATCTGTATTTGCTGCTTTACTTACAAGAGCAGGTGGAGAGACTAATTAAAGATAAAAGTTGGATTATTGTTGTTGGTTTATTTACTTTAGCACTAGCAATGCTTCTCTTTATTCCACCAAGAGAAGTCTCTAGTGAAGAAAAAGTAAAACAATGGAAACCTAGAGATTTTTATTTGGTCTACAAAATGTGGACTGATGAGGAATACAGGAATGTAAATGGTAAATAACGATTATTTGGTAGATATGAGTTGGTGCGACTCTGGTGGGTATTGCGATTTTATGCCCATCAGAGGAGAAAATAATCTAGGATTTAAAAGTTTTAAGACAAAAAAACGAGCAATAGAATCTATAGATAATCAATTAATATTAGCTGAATTTGATTTAGCCCCAAGAGTCGTCACAGACCTTTGTAAAATTCCATACTCATATGATCCAGAACTTTTAAAACATTGGAATCCAGAAGAAACTGTAACCTCTTGGGGGTATGTGACAGAGAAAGCTATGCTTGTTGATGTAGACGATACTCCTTATAATAAACTACAGTGTCTTGTCAATAAGATAAAAGATAAAACAGGTTTTAAATTTTGGGATTGTCACTGGACAAATATTGGCTATATTAAAAAAGGCAGTAAAAGATTACTGGTATGTATAGATACAGGAGCAGAAAGTTTTACCCCATATTGTAATGCTTGGGGTTATGAAGAACCGGGGCCAAAATGTCCATACTGCAACAAGTATCAATGTTATTGTTCTGTAGCTTTAACTCATGAGGATTGTATTTAATGAAATATGTTGTAACGGGTGGTGCTGGATTTATTGGTTCTAATTTAGTTGATAGGCTATTATCTGAAGATTATGAAGTAATTATTGTTGACAACCTTTCTACTGGAAATCTTGATAATATTAGTGAACACGTTCATGAGTGTTTTACATATAAAGATATCACTATGGCTCTGCCTCAAGAATTAAATAGAATTTGCGAAGGTGCTGATGGCATCTTTCACATGGCAGCATCTCCTAATGTACAAAATTCTATAGAAAATCCTGTATCTACTATTAATTCAAATTTAATTTCTACAGTTAAAATGTTAGAAGTAGCCAGAAAATATAATATAAAATTAGTTTATAGCGGATCATGCTCTTGCTATGGTGACGCTGTTGATATACCGACAAATGAAAACGAAACAATAAAACCTCTAAGTCCATATGCTTTAAATAAATATCAAGGAGAGGAATATTGTAAGCTATATTATAAAATCTATAATATAAATACTATATGTTTAAGATATTTTAATGTATATGGTTGTAGAATGACGAACACAGGAGCGTATAGAAGTGTTTTAAGTGTATTTTTAGAAGCCTATTTTAATAAAAAACCTTTCAATATAGTAAATGATGGTAATCAAAGAAGAGATTTCATTCATGTAGATGATGTAGTATCCGCTAATTTAGCAGCGATGGAATGCTCTAATAGACAAGGAGACTCTATAAATATAGGCAGTGGTAAAAACTATTCTGTAAATGAAATAGCAGATATGTTTAAATCACAAAAACAATACACAGAAAAAAGAATAGAGCCTAAATTAACTTTGGCCGATATTACAGTGGTAAAAAAACTACTTAAATGGGAACCTAAAATAGAACTAGAAAACTGGATCAAGGAGCAATTATAATGCCTTATATTAAAGAGAATGCTAGAAAAGAATTAGACGAATGTATAGAATCTATGGTAGATTGTTTGACTCACGGTAATGAAGAATTAACAAGTGAGGAATTTGCTGTTATTTGCGGTGAAATTAACTATACTTTTAGTAGAATAATAGCCAAAACTATTGGTCAAGTATCTTATACTAAAATTGCTATTGCTACTGGTGTATTAGAGAATATAAAGCAAGAACTATATAGACGCATGGCATCTCCGTATGAAGACAAAAAAATTGTAGAAAATGGAGATATCAAAGAATACAAGGTTATTTAATGGATACAGATAATCAAAAACTACACAAATCCATACTAGATAATAAAAAGAGTATACAAGATATACAAAAAGATAATAAAGATATCAAAAAAATACTATCTAAGATAGAAAGAAATCTTTCTTTACTTGTTAATAAAATACAAGAATTTGAAATTGTCTTTGATGCTGCTGAAATTATAGAAGAAGAAATAGAGCGACAAATAGAAGATTATAATACAGATTGGTCGCCCTACAATGACGAAGATTTTCAACCAGAAGAATACGAAGACTACGATCCTGACGAAGATACACATGGATTTTGAAGATTGGTTTGAATTACCTGATGAAGATTTAGAATATCCTCTGTTACCGTGTGTAGATAGTATTTGGACTGAATAAAAGATTAATGCTTGACAACATCTATAGACGATGATATACTTAGGCTATCACAGGACAATAACTTTTTTGGAGACTATCGCAGATGAAACTTGCAGATCGTACAGTAGAAATTCATTCAAACGGTGTTGACGCTAGTAATCAGTTTAGCATTGCACAAACCAGCAAAATGTTTAAGATTTTGTCAGACTCGTTGTATTCTGATAAAGTAATGGCAGTAATTCGTGAACTTTCTACAAATGCTAATGATGCTCATGTGGCATCAGGCAACAGGAATCCTTTCAAGGTTAGTTTACCTACACAAGCAAACCCTAACTTTACGGTGAGAGATTATGGTACTGGATTATCTCAAGAAGATATGGAAGAACTCTATACAACTTATGGGGCTAGTAACAAGAATGACAGTAACGATTTTACTGGTTGTCTTGGTCTTGGTTCTAAGAGTCCATTTGCTTACACTAAAAGTTTTAGCACAACTTCTTTCTTCAATGGCAAAGCGTACAATTACATAGCTGCTATGGATGAAGGTGGAGTGCCTAGTCTAAGTCTGTTTGGGGTCACTCATACTGATGAACCTAATGGCCTTGAAATCAGTTTTGCAGTAAAGCAGAGCGACTTCCAAGAGTTTACTAATAAGTCTAAGAGAATCTTTCATTACTTTAAGACTAAGCCAATGATGGAGGGTGGTACTTGTAAACTTCTTCAGAACCATGAGTATTCTCATACTAATACTATTGTAGAAGGGACTAACTGGCGTGTTGGTAGAATATCTGATAATGACGACAAATATCCTAGTACATATAACAGTCCCGGTGCTGGTATTGTGGCTATCATGGGTAATATTGCGTACCCAGTAGATTCCGATAAAATTATCGGCAAAGAAGAACAAGAACAAAAGAGTGATGCTATTCAGCGATGGAATAGAGCATTCAAGAAAGCCGATGTAGACAACTGGACTAATCTAGTCAAAGAGATATTAAACTCTGGTCTATATCTTGAGATCACCTGTAATATTGGTGAACTAGAGATGGATGTTAGTAGAGAAGGTCTACAGTATACTAAGGGTGTTATTAAAACTCTTAGAGAAAAGACCCAAGATATTTATCTACAACTCAAGAGCAATATGTCAACAAAGGTTGAAGAGTGTACTAATCTTATAGATGCTTACCAAACATATTATAAGCTGGCTGATATTGCTGGTGGATATACTGCTGG
>MDSX01045949.1_pt1 | contig 32183 bp, 33 predicted proteins | sample 811141 | NCBI WGS metagenome assembly MDSX01 (sample SAMN05326642, study PRJNA326480) | marine metagenome | isolation source: seawater | place: Atlantic Ocean: South East | collected 2010
AATTACGCTGTGTGGCAGAACGCCCAAGCAAGTCACAAGATCTTAAAGAAGGCTAACAAGGATTTAAGATTTGTAGGATGAGCCAGGAAACTAAGATCGAAACTATCAAAAGCAAAAGAATAGCGACAGGCTTATATCAAGCCGAGTACAGGGGGCATGTGGTAACAATCGCAAACCTCCGAGACGAAGTAGAATGGTCTGGTCCTGGAACGACCTTCTGGCAAGTCAATTCAGACACCATCTCCCTGGAGGACGGTGGCGATACTTTATGGGCTAGCAAATGGGAGGCCCTCTGGATGATACCAGATCTCATTGATAATGTACTTGACGGTACTTCACTCGTCTGAGCGAGTATAAACAGACTTTAGGCTCAGAGCGTCCCCACTGCGGTGGGGGGTAGCAATATTGCTAGTAATCTCTAATAACAATTATTATGAAAAAGCAAAAAACCTTAATTCGTTTCCTGGACAGGACGTTTGCCAATACAACCTGGGCTGAGGCTAATACTCAGCACAATCACAATATCATTTTTACAGCGGCTTTGCTACTGGAGAAATGGAGCGACAATGATCTTGATACCTGGGTGAGTGGTAAAGACTGGGATATCAACATATACAAACTGGGTGTACAGCCAGAGACATACGTCGAGTATTTTGATTATAACGGTGCGGTAACTACACCAATGCCTAGTATGCCTAGAGTTAATTTAAACACTTTCTCACTAATCTCTAATAACAAATAATCATGGATACATTAGAAAAAAACATCAGAATTAAATTTATGAGACTAACAGATTCGGCTCCTACCTGGGCTGAGTTCAATACAGAAGACAACTTACTTATTGTCGAGGAGATGGCCTATTTACTAGGACTTGACGCAGATCTGAACGGACGCGGTGACGAACTAGATTGTTGGTTAGGTGGTGAGGACTTTGATATTCAAATCTTCAGCATCCCCGAATTAGATCGAACCATTGTTTCTTTTCATCCAGTAAACAAATCGGGGAATTTCTTTTCGGAATTGAGACCTACGATCAGAATCAAGACCAGTGCGTTAAAACCTCTTCGAGCAATTCGCGGTATGGACCAACATGGTGTACCGTTAACATTCGAACATTTATTTAGGGCTCCAAGATCATGAGAGCCGTGGACATCACTCCTGGACTAGAGAGGCGTACGAACGTCTCCAGGATAAGTTACTCCACCTTGTATGTCAGTCGAACCCATGTAGGGTTCTCTGGCAAACTGGGGATTGGGTTTGTCAAGCGGACCAAAGCAGGAGTCCGCAAGACTCTAAATGGCCGAGTCAAGTGGTACCACAGTTGTGCCACTAGCCTGGTCGACGCCTTGAGAGACGTGCGAAAACACTACAGTGTCCAGGTACCCTCATCGGGTTGGGACAAGATCAGAGTTAAGCATTACAACACTACTGAGGTAGAGCAACTGGTTGCGGCCAGTATAAACAGTCTTTAAGCCGCAAGCGTGTCCTGGAGTTAATCTTCCAGGGCGGTAGCAATAATGCTAGTAATCTCTAAAACAATTATTATGAATTCTAAAAAACATAAATTACCCAAGAAGGTCCAAAAGTTAGTCGACCATGCCAGTCACCTGGTAAAGGCTTATCACTACTTACAAGACGACTATAGTGAAATACCAGGCACCTATGATGGTACTACCCACTGGTCCCACATGACTGTATTGTCCGTAAAGACTAAGAACCAATTTGTATATATCACAGGAGCGCCTGGTCCCTACGAGTACAAATTCGAAAAGCGGTACAACTGCAACAAAGATGATGAGTTCGCCTGTGGTGGATTGACAGACGTCATCTATGCTCTTAGATTAATAATCAAGACATACAAAAAGTTCTTAGGATTTGACGTTAACCTCTTGGAGAATGACTATTCAGATCCATACCAATATATGTGTGACAGAGCATTGGCAGAACATGAGGCGCAAGAATTTGAAAAGTACGCCTCCATGCATGGACTCGTCTGAGCGAGTATAAATAGGCTTTTGGCTCAGAGCGATTCCTGGAGCGCTGTTTCCAGGAATGTAGCAATAATGCTAAACAATTTAAATCTTTAACCATGAGTAATAATCAAGTAACTGATGTCTGTCACCCAAATAAAAAGGTGGACATTCTTGAAGAGAATACTGAAACTAAACTTTTATACCTAGCCATACATCAAATGTATGAGGTCGACAGGGGTCTTTGTAATATGACCACAGAAGACTGGATCCAGGAGTTGGCAAAATGTATGAATGATCCCGACTACAAAGAAAAGTTCTGGACGGAGTATAGAGAATATCGTAAAGCCATGGACGCATGAAAAACCATCCAGAACACTACGGTAAGTGGGCCACGATGATCATTGGGGTCATCGGCCTACTCACCACCATACTTGCCTACTGGTTAGCGCTGTATGGAACCTATAAACTTTTTTTTTACTAATAATTTAATTTTTTAATCATGAAATATTTTTCTATGAAGGGCGAAGGCCTCAACAATCAGATAACTGAGCATACTGATCCGCTCAAGTTTATATCAACTTTAAATAGCCACGACACCGAAGAGTTTTTAAATAGACTTTATGTGGGGGATGGTGAAAGGATATACAGCCTTTCTAAAACCTACCTCAAAAAGGTGAGGACCAAACTTTACAGGACGGAGATCTGGAGACTCCGCCAGGCTATTAATGACCTAAGAACTAAGGCTCCAGAATTTGGAATTGATTCAGATAATTCGTAAATTGTAATAATTAATAATATCTCTAATCATGCAAACAATCACTTCAAATGCAACAAACTTTCTTGAGCGCTCGAATGCGCTCAGATACCTGGAAGGCGATCCAATATGCGACACTTCCAGGGCCAAGACTTACATAGCCAAGTATGGAAAGCCAGTAGAAGAAAAGTTAACCTGGTTCTCTGTTAAAAGTATTCCGTATAATATCATATGCCCACCGCAACCTATAATCGGTCCAGAAAAACGTAAGCAAAAGTTCTTCCTGGAGGAAAGGCACGCCAGAGAATACGCAGAGTCCATAAAGGAACCTCAAATAATCAAATTCCTTGGATCGACCAGGGACTTCATTTATATCTAATTTATTATGGCACGAGAAACAAAAAGGCACAGTGGTGCCACCAGGGATGATGTAAGAGCCGTAGCGGGAGTCAATATTAACTATGACCCTTATGTGCAACTTGAATTTTATTCCTATCGTATTAAGGCAATGGAAGATCGTCTTGAGACGTATGAATTTTTATTAGCGATGCATGGGATGGATCTCGAAGACGAGAACCTTTCAACATCTATTTTTATTAACGCGGTCCAGGATCAAGGACTTTAATTTTATTTATTATGTACGCAAACACTGAATCAGACATCACTGGAGAAATTCGGGAGATGGAAGACGCCATAGCAAAAATGGCTAGACATAGTACGGTAGTTGGGGACATGCTGATGTCAATGAAGATTCATGCATTGAGCAAGAATGTGAAAAGACTCAAGCAGGCCCTGGCTAAAACTAGACCCATAAATAATATCGTTTAACTATTGTATTTGAGAGATAGAAAGACTATCTTCAAAATCCTAAATTTATTTTAATATGAGCACAAGAAAAATCAAAACTATCACTATCCAGAGAAACGAATATGTGATGGTCAATGAGAAAGTGAAATTCTTTCGGAGCGAACCCCAGTACAAAGACTGGTCAATAGAATCAGATATCATTAAGCACGAAAACAATGATGTCATTGTGAAGACAGTAATCAGAGACACCAAAGGTGTGATTCGGTCTACTGGACTGGCGCATGAAGTTGCAGGGTCTACCAGGATCAATTCTACATCTCATGTTGAGAACTGCGAAACTTCAGCAATTGGTCGAGCCATGTCTGGACTAGGCATAGGGGTTGACTCTTCTTATTCTAGCGGAAACGAAGTTGAGATGGCTATTGCTAAACAAGATGCAGGAATAGTTAATACTAAGCCGTCATCAATAGCCCAAACCGACTTTGATAAAGCACTAGATCACTTACTTCAGAAAAGCCCTCAAGAGAGACCAATGGCTTTAAAGAAGATGAAGGAAAGGCCCGCATATAAAAAGTTTACTGCGGCGCAACACAAGAAACTCGAAGCAACGCTATGAGTTTAATTCAGAGGTTACAGGAAAGGACGGGTGGTACTAAAGACTACCTGTCTTATTCCACCGTTAAATACGCATTGGAAGACATGCGTTTATTTGAGTTAAAGTATTTAGACAAACTCAAAAAGAAAACTCAAGCACTATCATTCGGATCATTATACGATTGCCTGCTGATGACTCCAGAGGAGTTTGATGATAGGTTCGTCATGATTGATGATGACCAGATAGTCGAAGAGTTAAAGACTAAGGGAATAAAAAACCCCAGAGCAACCAAAGTATACAAGGACTACCTCCGTAAACTAGAGCAGGACAATCCAGACAAAGAGATGGTTAACGCCGATGATCACACGCAAGCAATTGACATGATCACCAGGCTCGAAGACTGCGGAGCAAAGGATTTATACTTGACGGGTAAATACCAGGTCGAGTTCAAGAAACCTATACCTACAAAAAATCATGGCGATGTTATGATGCGTGGGTTTTTGGATTGTCTTGGAAAGACTTTCATATGCGATAGCAAGTCCTGTCAGAATCTGAACGGTTTTAAATACGATATCTTTAAATATGGATACCCGATTCAAGCATACCTTTATTTGACAGCCTTTGATCTCGATGAGTTCTACTGGCTTGCTCAAAGTAAAGTATACCCTTATACACCTGGAGTCTATAAAGCCTCAGAGGAGACTCTGAAACTAGGTGAGAATAAGTTTAACCAGGCTATAGACACAATCGCTGACTTTCTGGAAAGCGACAAGGGTAGTGAGACACACTACCTAATTCAAACCATTTAAATTTAATACGATGGATATTAACAACAAACCAAAGAGAATATACACAGGGTATGTCTCTGATCCGAAGAGATTCGAGCAGTCTGGCACCACTGTTTATAATATCTCATTTAAAGAGGAGCAACTGCACGACCTTCTAAAGTACAAGACGGCGAAGAACCAAGTGCATTGTGACTTTGTAGTTCTTAATGACGGCAAAGCCTTCATGACTGTATTTGATCCGCACTCTCAGAGCAATCAGCAGAAGATGCCTAAAGCGAATGAGGTTAAAGAGGACCTGCCATTCTAAATGTTTAGAATAGACGAAGATAACCTGGGGGGCCTGGTGCCCCCCGTTATCAACCCCAATGATATGGATAACAAAGAAAAAGAATTAGACCAGTTTATTAGAATTGCTACCGCGAGATATGGAAAAAAATTTAAATTCAAACCCCAACGAAGAGCCGTCATCGCCAAGATGTATCGAACCTGGAAAGAGCAAAAGAGATCACTCTCTTAACTTAACTATTTACGACAGGCATCGCAAGTACAGTATTGTAAAATATAAATCTGAATATCAACTTCAAAGATCGGGAGATGCATTGTTCTCTTCTGACAGTAAAGAAAAAATAGAAAATATATTTAAGGATATGATTAGGAATAACGGAGGGTTTTTAACAGTATCATCAAAATGAAAAGATTTAGACTTGAGGAATTACATTTCACAGAACCGCCAAAAATTAAAGTTTATTTAATTGACAGGCCCCAGGAAAGTATAAGAAAAGCATGCCATTTTTTAAGAATTTCTGAGGAAATACTTTTAAGTGGTTGTCGAGAGCGCAGTTACGTTGACGCAAGATCAATGTTAACAGCGTTATTTAGATATCATTCTAGAGCAAGCAAGACTTATTCTGACATAGGAAGAATAATGAACAGAGATCATTCCACAGCAATTTACTCTCTGAGGAAACACGACTCCATGACTACACTAACCAAGCGAGGTAAGGCCATGCATCCTCAATACGTTTATACATATGGTATGTTGAAGGAAGAGTTGTGTACTATTTACGATCCTAGTGTAACTAAAAAAATAATACAGGGTAAGGAAATAAGAATGGCAATACTTCCATCTGAGGTAGCCTATACTGAATGGCAGTATATTCTGGATATGAAGTTTGATTTAGTAGAATTAAAAAACATAATAGATAAACACCCATTACTGAATGAGTATAAATAAAGAATCACCTCTAACCACCAAGTATGGATTTGCTATTGCAACCATGCGATCAATGTTCTATTTAAGAAACGCTCAAGTAATGAGAGAAAAATTACAAGAGGCGCTACTAATTATAGGAGAAATACCTTCGGACCCTGTAGATAAAATCAGAATCAAAGAGCCGAAGAAAAATGTTTGATAAAAAAATAACCATGTACAAGTCGGTGGTCGATACTACCGAACCAATTGTTGTTCCACTATCTACAGCATTAAAAAGAATTAAAGACGGCAACAGTGAGGAGACAGTCAGCCAGGTAAGAGACGGATCTAAATCCAGAAAAAAAGATTTACCAATTGCATTATTCTCTGGAGTCTTTGACGGAAGAAAAGACCAGGACTTAAAAACGCATAGCGGACTTATTGTTTTAGACTTTGACCATATCAACGTAAGTGAATCCAAATCCTTATTAGGTACAGACGATTATGTATTGGCTTGTTGGGCAAGCCCGTCGGGAGATGGCTTGAAAGCATTAATAAATGTGAGCCACCCAGATAAACATAGAGATCATTTTAGATCTCTTCAATCTTATTTTGAAAAACAGTATGGCTTGGAGGTCGATCCCTCTGGGGTCAACGAGGCAAGAGCATGCTATGAGAGTTATGATCCAGACCTAGTGATCAATACTACGGCTCAACCTTTCAGCATGATGTTATCTGAAAAAGCCCTGGACCAAACTGCTGAAATTAAAACGCACAGGACGTACACTGACTATGGTAAATTAAATATTGTCTGCGCTATGATCCGTGGATCTTCAGACGGAGAAAAGCACGCGGTCTTATGCAAGGCGGCAATGTTAGCAGGAGGATATATCGCGGCAGGAAGGATTGAAGAGAATGAATCCATCCGAGTGATTGAAAGAGAACTTAGTTTCAAGGAGATCGATGACCTGGATCACGCCAGAAGAACTTTACTGGATGGTATAGAGCAAGGCAAGAGGCAACCCATCAGAGAGACATTACAAGAAGAAGCCGCCGCTATCAGAGAGATGCAAATCAATAACGGTGATATGTCTTTTGTTGCTAGTGATGTTGAAGACTATAACTGGATTGAGAGTTACCACAGGGGTGATGTTGAAATGGGATTAACCACGGGATGTGTGTACCTGGATAAATACTTCTTATTTAAAAAAGAATTCGTCGTGATAGTGGGCCATTCAAACGTCGGTAAAACTACCATGGCTTTGAATATGTTACTAGCAAGCGCCATCCACCACAAGTGGAAGTGGATCGTGTATTCGTCAGAGAATAAAACGGGAGCCGTCAAGATGAGACTCATGGAGTTTTGCCTGGATAAACCTATCCAATTTATGAGCGCTGAGGAAAGGAGTTTTGCTTTTGACTTTGTAAAGAATCATTTTGTTCTGATAAACAACCACGAGACTTACGGCTATACAGACATGCTAGTCTTTGCAGAAAAGTTAATTAGGCAGGAAGAGTACCAGGGTTTACTTATTGATCCATATAATAGTTTGAAACTACAAATGGGACAGACTGGATTGAATTCTCACGAGTATCATTATGAAGCCGCCTCCGAGTTATTAACATTATCTAACAAGCAGAACATGGCAGTATGGTTGAACACTCACTCTATTACCGCGGCACAAAGAGCAACAGGAGATGATGGTTTATCAGTGGCCCCGTTAGGATCAGAAGCAGAGTCTGGATCTAAGTTCAGTAACCGTAGTGATTCCTTACTGGTGTGGCATCGAAAGGTTCAAGCAGAGGACGAAGATCGCAGGAGAATAACTGAGTTTCATGTAGTTAAACAAAGAAACAAAGAGACAGGAGGAGAGCCAACTCCAAGGAGTCATCCTGTTCTGTTTCAGATCAATAAAAACATGACTGGATTCAAAACCTGGGTCTCTGGTTTAAAACTTTTTAATCCTTTATCATTGGATGACAGGCAAAAATACTTATTTTAATGGTGTGATTGAAGATTACTATGAGATTGTACTCCAACTTCCGAAACCGCCGAGCCTTAATGCGTTTTATGCAGGACGTCATTGGACATCTAGAACTAGGGCCAAGGAATCTTACTTCAAAAGTATCGAAGAAGAACTTAAAGAAGTACCTGGCTTTACTGCGGAAAGATTTAGTCTTTCTGTTAGGTATAATTGTAGGTTTGATGTGGATAACAGTATCATTTGCATTAAGTTCCTTGCTGATTATTTACGCAACAATGACTACGTTGTTGACGACACGCCGAAATATTTCATGAAACAATCTACTGCCTTTGATCCGAGCCTAGAGAAAAACCAATTTGTAGCAACGATTAAATGTCATGGATTCCAAAGAACTGAGTAACCAATATTATAAATGTACTAATAGAATACACGAGGCCGCAACGGCCTTGTACGAAGCCCTTCACTCTGAAGGAGGAGAACCTAAGAGAAACACAGACGCACTCCACAATACCATAAGAAAATACAAGAGAGAAACAGACGGAGAGTTTGACCAAATAAGATCATTAATCAATGAGTTCAAAGACGATAGTTCTGATATTTCTTGATGGTCTGAACGGTATTAACTACCATAGACTGATGACTCCCTTTGTTCGCCTTCGAGCAGAGGAGGGAGTGAACATACATTTTTTTCAGTCTTATAATGAATTGAAAAAGTTTGATTTAAACCAGGTCAAAGCAGTCATTACATCTAGACGTTGCACTGTGACAGATCATAAAGCATTCAAAGATTACCTATCAAAGTTTGATGTTAAGTTAATCCTGGATAACGATGACTATTGGAAGTTGCCTAAGGACAATGACGCATACAAATACTACAGAAAAGTAGCAGGTCCAGACATTAAGAATACAATAAAGATTGCTGATGAAATCTGGACCCCTTCAGAATACCTGGGGGAACGCATGAAAAAGTTAAACCCTAATGTTCCGATTAGAATTATACCTAATACTGTTTACGAAAAAGAAAAACAGTGGGCTGATATAGAAAAAGAGCCAACGGATGTGGTTCGCTTTGGTTACCTTGGAGCGAACGGTCACATGGCAGATGTAAAGTCTATGGGTATGACGTTTGAAGATTACGAGTTGTATGCCACTCATCTTGGTGGACAGACTGCAAGCGAAGGACATTACGATCAATACCTTAAAGCGAAGCACAGACTAATGCCTTTAGAGATGCACGAGTATGCATCCTTTTATAAGAAGTTTGATGTATCCCTGGCACCATTACTTGGTGGATCATTTAACAAATCAAAGTCAAATCTAAAGGTTGTAGAGGCCGCCTTTACAAGGACGGCTATCATAACCTCCAACGTAACGCCCTACAAAGAGTGCATTAAGCATAACAAGACTGGAATCTTATGTGATAACGGAGATGATTGGAGAAGAGCCGTCAAAGAAATGACTCTGGAAAGGGCTAAAGAATTAGCCCACGAGTTATACGAAGACTTTAAAGATGAATATAATCTAACTAATATTAACAAAGAAAGACTCAAGGGTCTAGTGTGATGAACTATCAGCCGATCCCATCTTATCTCAAAGAGTATGCTCATGCGCTGACCTTGATAAGAGTGGAGATCAATAAAAAAAGATACAACGGAACTCACAAACAAAGGACAGGAACAAAGCAATCAAAGTTACTGGGAGAAGTAGACAGAGAATATTATACAGAATACCTGGGAATACTTGGAGAGTTGTTGGTCCGCCATTACTACGAAACCAATCCAGAATTCTCTTCTTACAAAGCATCTACGTTTATTAAGGGGTCGCGAAGTGTAAAGGATGATACAGATCTCACCGTTGTAAAGAATGGAGAGAGTCAGAAGATAAGCATAAAAACGTGCGAGTATTCTTTCAAGGCTAACTGTAGGGCGATGGATAGAGAGACTTCAGATATGGTTGTATTTCTCTTATTTGTTTCTCCAGAAAAATATATTGTTGCTAACTACACTCCAGAAGAAGTAAGGAAGTGGGATGTTAAACAAAGTTACTCACCCTTTTATGAACTACACCCAAAACAATTCGGAACATCATGATTATATACGATGACTTTATACAGGATCAAAACCTTCTTGATCAGATTAAGAATGATAAAACATTTTTTAGCACCAACGGGAAATACTATTGGTACGATGGATGGTGGATGCAAAAAGCAGACACTTTAAAAAAACAACTGATTGAAAAACTATGGGGAAATGAATCTCCATATCGGGGTATTAAAATTGCAGGATTTGAATATTGGACTGGACAATTTGGAGACGGTTGCCCTGAGCAAAATCTCATACAACACTTTGATAAAGATGAAGAGCACTGGGAAAAAACAGGAGAAGTTATTGCTCCAGTCATCGGTAGTGTTTTTTATCCCGTACCTATGGACATTGAAGGCGGAAACCTAGAGATATTTTCTCAAGGAGAAGACAAAGAGCCAGAGGTAGTTCAGGCCAAGTTTAACAGGCTAGTAATTTTTAACGCAGGTCAACATATACACAAGGTAAACCTTGTAAACAAAGGAGTTAGGTCTGCTATTGCGATTAACTTATGGCAACACAAACCTTCTGGTTGCGAGTCAGGAAGTTTGCTTCATGAGGCTCCTTAAATAAAAGATAATTTTGTATCTTCGATCAGCCCCAGAGATGGGGCTTTTTTAACCTTAAAAACTTTCACAATATGACACCAATTACTTATCGGCCTGAGGACATTCCTTGGGGTGAAGTAGGATACGTCACTTATAAACGTACCTATGCCAGACCTACAACAAAAGGACAAACAGAAGAATGGGAAGACACTGTAAACAGAATAATGCAGGCGGCAAATAAACAATTGGATTGTGGGTTTACTAAACAAGAGATAGAAAATTTCAAACGATACATGATGCAACTCAAGGGAACGGTTGCAGGAAGATTTCTCTGGCAGTTGGGAACAAAGACTGTAGACACTTTAGGATTGCCATCACTTCAGAACTGTGCATTTACTATTATCGATGAGCCTATCAGACCATTCACCTGGGCATTTGAAATGCTAATGCTAGGATCTGGTGTAGGTTATAACATCCAAAGGGAGCATGTCTATCAATTACCTAAGGTCAAAAGAAAAGTAAAAGTTGTCAGAGAGAATGTCAATGATGCAGACTTTATCGTACCAGATAGTAGAGAAGGATGGGTCGAACTATTAAAGAGGACGCTAGAGGCGTCCTTCGTAACTGGAGAATCATTTACTTACGCCACTCATCTTATACGGCCCAAAGGATCTTTGATCAAAGGGTTCGGTGGAGTTGCCTCTGGAGCCGAGGACTTGGCAAAAGGAATGGGGCTTATCAATGAAGTTCTTAATTCTAGGTCAGGAAAAAGATTACGATCTATTGATACCCTGGACATAATGAATATCATAGGGATGATTGTTGTCTCTGGAAACGTCAGGCGCTCTGCACAAATTGCAATAGGGGATCACGACGACCTAGATTACCTAAGAGCAAAGCGTTGGGACCTGGGTAACATTCCTAACTGGAGAGCGATGAGTAATAACTCAGTAGCGTGTGATGACATATCTCAATTGCCAGAGGAGTTCTGGGAAGGGTACAAAGGAAATGGAGAGCCGTATGGTCTTATTAATCTTACCGCCGCCAGGAAGATGGGAAGAACTGGAGAAGAGCAGTACCCTGATCCTGAAGTTATGGGATTCAATCCTTGTGCTGAACAATCACTGGCAGATAAAGAAACTTGTTGTCTTGCTGAGATTTATTTACCTAACATTGAAAGCGAAGAAGAACTAAAGGAAGTTGCTACATACTTGTACAGAATTTCAAAGCATAGTCTTGCAATTAAATGTTCTTTAAAAGAGACAGAGGAAATAGTGCATAAGAATATGAGGATGGGTATCGGTGTGACAGGATACTTACAGGCTACAGATGAACAGCGGTCTTGGTTATCTGATACATACAGGTACCTAAGATGTTATGATGACGAATACTCTAAGATCAAAGGATGGAATAGATCAATCAAGTTGACTACGGTTAAGCCGTCGGGGACTTTATCTTTACTGGCAGGAGTTACACCAGGTGCTCATCCAGGATACAGCACCTTCTTTATCAGACGAATCAGAATGGCCGCTAACTCTCCATTGATTGAGGTTGCCAGGTCTAGTGGGTTCGATGTAGAATACGTTCAGAACTTTGATGGCACAGAGGACCACTCGACTATGGTAGTCTCGTTCCCTTGTAGATTTCCTTCACGAACTATTGTTGCAGGGGATTTGGGAGCCGTCGACCAATTGGAGGTCGTTAGAAGGCTTCAGAGAGAGTGGAGTGACAATGCTGTGTCTGTTACCATCTACTACAAACTAGAAGAACTAGATGCGATTAAGGATTGGTTGAATGTAAATTATATCAACGTAAAGACTGTATCGTTCTTACTGCATAGCGATCATGGGTTTGCCCAGGCTCCTTTTGAGGAGATCGATGAAGCCACTTACTTGGATATGAAATCTAAGACTACACCAATACTCAGCCTAAATCAATTGAACATGGAAGACATTGAGATTGCTGATTGTGATACAGGAGCATGTCCAGTAAGGTAGAGTTACAAGAATTAGTTAATAGTGATCCGCTGTCTCAGCGTATCGTGGACCTAAAGGTTGGTGATATACTACCTATTAAAGATCCTAAGGCCATACAGAAGATTAAGGAAGTCAATGAGTCCATGCTCATTGGCTATGCCTTAGATGTCAACGAAGAGAAGATGAGTATAGAAAAGATCAGACCGACTGCGGCTGAAACATTACTTAGGTTCTATGGATTGGATTGAGGAACTGTACTATAGAGAGATGTGGCTAACGAAATCTAAAGAGTCTTCGGACTCCTTCAGCACCAACACCGAAGATCAGGAGGTAGAATGACCACTTGTACATCTTGTGGTACCACTTGGTCCTTTCGTGATAAACTATTTTTTCAAAGGGAACGCTAACAGTCCTGACTATTGTATCAGCATCACAACCTCCATCTATTATGAGGGTGTCTGAGATGCGCATAATCTTGACTCGGAAGTTGTTCTTTACGATCTCCACTGTATCCGTGTTTGAGATGGTGACCGTATCCTGCACAGCAGTCCTCTCTATAACAACCGTGTCCATGACAATCGCTGTATCCTGAACTAGGATTGTCGGGTCTTTCTTGATTGCTTTCTTCAGGTGCCATTGAGTGCTACAACTTGTAGTTAAAATTAGTAGAAGTAAAGTTACAAAAAACGCCAGACTTAGCGTAGAGCATTTCATTTCCTAGACAAATTATAAAGACGCTCGTCAATCTTTTTAAGGCTTGAATTTATATTTTCAATGTCGGCCTTCGTCTCTAGGATCGCGTTATCAATTATCTCGGTCTGAAGACGAAACTCCTCAGCACTTACTGGTGGAACTGGCTCAGTCATAGCAATCTCTATATCTCGCTTGAGCATTCCATAACCTGAAACCGCTACCGCTATAGTCATTCCTATCGCAACAAGAGACTTAATACTAATTCCCATTACTCTATCTTCTCCAAACGAATCTAACATATCTATAGGTGATCTTTTTTTCATTTCTTTCCTGCGAACTTTTCTATTCCAGAGATGCCAAAGCATCCCAATGTAACAACTGTGAAACTGTTGTATATGAACTCATTGACCACAAGGTCGTGTCCAAACCAGCCAGTAATGATGTCAATTAACATCACTAAAATCATAATGGCAAACGAAGCAAACCCGACTACGGACTTTTCGTTGATGTCATTATCGTCTTTAAAAATATCTGTAAATCCCATTCTACAAAGGTAATACAGTAATTTTTGATGCGCTTGACTGAGACTTATTTTCGAAGACGTTTGAGTCTTTCCTTTTGATCAGCAGCGTCTCGATCTACAGTCACCACATCCTTTCTGTATTCTTTTAAAAAGTCTTTGTATTGATCCTTCATCATTTCCCTATTGAAATTAACTTGAAACGAAGACCTTAAATCATACAAATCATTCAAAACATCTTCAGCATTTCTTCCCCTATATGTTGTGGATCCTTTATCTATTGCAGTCTTAACTTTTTTAATATCGTTATTGACAACCCTCATTCGTTTTTGAGTAAACTTTAACGCTTTATTTAAAGCGAGATAGTCTTTAAACATAGGAGTGCTCAATCCCTTTCTATCCTTCATGGTATCCATGATCTTTTCAAACTCAGTAAACTTTTCGAAATCAGCGTACTGATTTGGAGAGGATACAAACACCCGTAAAAATGGAACTTGTTTTGCTTGAACTTCTAAATTCTTAGATAAGTTTTGTACATAGTTCAGAGGGTCTGAGGCTTCAGTCTTAGAGACGGCATCGGCTATAGCCTTGCCTGTTATGTTAGATCTTTTTATAAACTTACCAACACCCCCTAAGAAATAAGTTGCTATATAGTCAAAGGCTTCAGCAGGAATATCAAAGGTTCCTTTTCTGTCATAGCCACCACCACCAAACTTATTAATTCCTCTTGCTAAAATTTTAGAAAGACCCGTGGTTTCTTTTTTAGAATCCGAAGACAAGGGCAAAGGAGACTTATCATACTCTGACGGCTCATTATATATTTTAGAACCAAAGTAATCTTCGTTGAAAAGAAGATCAGTAAACCATCTCATGCCTGATGGAATAAGGGTTTTAGCCATAAATGTCAACTGAGACTCTGACTGAGGAAAGTTAACAGGGGAGAACGCTCCAATCGTAGCACCTACCGTACTAGATAATGCCTCACCTGGTCTTTGAATTCCTAGTGCTGCTTCAGCGGCGGCAACGCCAGCGTAATAAAAAGCGTTGTAACCATACGGTAGTGGTATCTTGAGTACTTTATCTCCAGCAACTATAACATAATTTGTTTGCTTTTCCCAAGAGGGTAATTTTTCATACACTGTTCGACCATCCTCTTCTTCATCTGACCACAGCATCTGATTCAATAGAGTTGTAATTGCTCCAAAAACTGCCATGGATCCTGCAATTTGTTGAGGTCTATTTAACTTTAACCCAATAGGATTTAATAGACCAAACTTATCTTTCTTTAAGATTCCTACAGAACGAGGATCAATAACTCTTAGAATAGTTGCAGATCCTTGAACCGATGCGTTCATGAATAAGTATAAACTATTGTAGAAAGAACCTGCGGAACCTGATCTATTAAAGTTTACTGTCAAGTTCTTGGCTAACTCTGCGGCCTTGTCTGATGATACACCTCTCTCTCGTGCTGTAACATATGCGGCTAAACGAACTGCATTTTCTACAGAAGAGTTATAACCTTCTATAACTTTGAACATAGCCTTTTGCGCCTGGTTGACTGAATTTGCGCCTTTCTGAACTTTGCTAGGTTTGTTATTATCAGGGAATGCTTTTTCTATATCAGCAACAATTTCTTTCACAGATGGTGGCATAAACCAAGCCGTCTTAGCACCCATATTTTTAAACTCATCGTAGTATTTAGATACTACTTCTTGACGAGCATCCATTCTGGCTTTACGTTTACCATATCCTTTAAAGATATTTGCTGCTCCCTTTTTAGATACCTCTTGAGTTCGTATTGCTCTAAAAGCAGGCATTAGATTTGCCATCACACCTTTCACTCCTGCCTCTTTGTTTCCTTCATCCATGATAGCCTGAGCGTCCTTTCCTGTAAGATTAACAAGCGCTGCTTGTATGTCTCTAGTAAAGTTTCTCAATACAAACTCTGGATCCATCATAGTAATGGTACTACTCATTAACCTATTCAAGACTCCCATTCCTTTTACAAAAGCATTTAGGCTAGTAACATTAGAGCCGTCAAGGGCGGCAACCATTCGAGCATCCTCCAACTCCATAACGTATCTCTCTCCATTACGCCAAACTGTAATTGCATTAGGGTTTTTGAATATTTCTTTTAAACTATTCTTATTAGGATTGAACTTATAAACATCTTTGACATAACCTTCCATCGCTTTAGCATTAGCAGGATCTGAAACCAAATCATACAGCCGTCTCATGGTTTGATTTTTTTCTGCTTTTACTATAGTATGAGCACGATTACTTAACACTTGAACAAGCGGATTCTCTGCTTTGGTTATTCTTCCCTTCCTTTCTCTTACCAGAGGTGCTTTTATCTCTTGACTCTTACCTCTACCAGCAGACGCATCGTCAAACTCTTTTGCTTCTTTTTCCTTTTTTTCTTTTCTAGATAGATACTCAGTAAAGTGATCTTGGTCTACACCCAATTCTACCTCTTCAATCGCAAAACCTTGAAGTGGTACATAAAATTTATAATTTCTATTCCAGGCGTTTAATTTATTTAAGGCTTTATTTCTAGGGCCTAAACTTTTAAACTCTTTTAAAACAATATTAGGGTCTTGACCATCCAGAATTTGATATATCTTTTTACCGTCCCTGGTTATTGTCTTGGCTTGAGCCAATCCTGTAGCCAATCCTGAACTCATTAAAGTCTGCCTGTTATCTTCTGTAATCTGATAGACTTTGCTTAAAACATCCCATATTTTTTCTTGACCTCTGGAAACTAAAGCATCCTCTAAAGTTTCCATGCTCTGAAGGTCATCTAGAGTTAAGTTAAACTGCTCTAAATATCCAAGAGCCTCTTCATTAGACATGCCACTAGATGCTTCACCATTTTTTTTGTTGGCTGCTAGGCCAACAGCATTAGCCTCAGGAGCGTGTATTGCATAAATTAGATTTCCTAAATCTTCTAATGTTGCACCTGACTCCCGAATAGCATCTGCTAATTCTTTTCTTTGCTCTTCAAATTCTGCCAGTTGAGCAGCAGTTTTACTGTCGGCTAGAGTTAAAGCATTAATTACATCTTGACTGATGTCTAATTTTCTTCCAGTTCTTTTTTGAAATTCTCTCTGGAACTTAACAACAGGATAATATTTGTCTACAAACTTGGTACTTAAATTTTCTGAACGTCTTGTAAACTCAGTCATAAATTTATCTTTATACTCAGTAAATGTTTTTTGTATGCTTGACTCGGCTCTTATATCTCCAACGACTTTTTTGTAATCATCTTGTTTTTTTCTTTGACGAGTTTCTGCTATCCTGTTTTTTTCTTTGTTAAGTTTTTCTTCTTCTACTATTGCTTGATCTACAATACGAACCTCTTGAGATCCTGCGGCAGAAGCCATACCCATTTTAGAAAAGAAAGAAGTCAAGGCTTCTTCTTCATTCCCATTGAACTCTTCTAGAAGATCATCAAAGTTTACACTTCCCTCCTCTAATTCAGTCATACTTATTCCTTCGGTAAATGGAATAAATTCTACACCTTTTCCTGAAGGTGTCTTAGCCGTCCATGGATATGATTCATGGAACTCAAAACCGTCTTTCGAAGTAGTCTCTACAGCCGTTAAAGGTTCTGTTATTTTTATTAGACCTGGTATATAACCTCTTGGTACATCAACAAGCGTAGGGTCCATAGTCTTTTTAACTAACTGAGATCCTGCGAGAACTCCTTTAATGCCTGCCTTTGGATTTTTCGCTTTACTTCCTGTTGGTCCTAGCAGTCTGCTAATAAAGTTTTTCCTGGCTACAAAAGAGGCTTTACCTACTGCAAATATTTTTGGCAACTTGTCCAGGACTTTGTTTATATTTTTTTCTTTTAATAAACCCGTAAAATCAGGCAAGTAAAATGACTCTCCCTTTTTGACTAATATATCGTTCCCGTCTTTGTCTTTAATACGGTTACCATCTGCGTCTTCTTTGAACTTGTCAGGAGCCTTTCCTACATACATTTCACTTATCTTCTCTAACTTAGCCCTAACATCTGCCTCCGTTGCTTTACCTTCTTTTATTGCAGACCTTACCTCGCCAATGCCTGCTAATAAAAACTGAAAGTTAGAAGAGTGAGAATCGTCACCCATGATTGTGGGCGCTAGATAAGCATATCCTTTTTCTTTTATCTGAGCATTTACTTTTTTCATCCACTTATTAAGAGCCGTCTCAGTAGCAGATGCCCATGGTAACCCAACTTCTTGAGCGTAACCAAAACCTCCTTTAAGATCTAAAGTAGTTCCGTCTGAAAAAACAAACTGAGCCACAGCCATTCGGTCTGAAGGAGTAGTTATAATTACCTCTCCTGCAAACTCACTAGGATTTTTGGAAATAAGTTTTTTCCAGGACTCACTTCTTTTAACTACATCAGACTCAGCCTGCATATTTATTTTTCTACGAGGTAATGCACCCTCTACTTTTTGTCTCGTCTCTGCTATAGTTCCTGTTGCTCCATCGAGTTCATTCATCAGTTCAATTTCCCTCTCCACAAAGTCTTCAATTTTACCTGAACGAATGTCATCCTCTCTTTGAAGTTTTTCAGCGTCCTTCTTGTCTCTCTCTTTCTGTAATTCGTCTTCAGCCTTAAACCTTTCTTTAACCTCAGCGGCTTTCTTTTTAGCCTTGGCCTTTCTAGCAGGCGCTTCTTTTTCAAACCTGGCGAGTTCGTCAGGAGTTGCGTCGGGCGGAAGGCTTTCCTTTTGACGAGTCTCTGTAGGAGACTCTTGCTCAACCGCGTCAACAATTTCGAATTCTTTACCACGAATACCCTGATTAAATGCTCTATTAAACTTATTTAAAAAGTTTATTACTTCTTGCTCAGAATCTAATTGCTCTCTAAGATTGGACAAATTAGTAATGCCCACTTTCTTTAGTATGTTGTCTATGAACGAAACCAAACCCCTGGTAAAAGATCTTTTTCCGCCAGTGCTCAACTCCCTATAAACAGAAGTTAATTCTCCACCGATCTCAGCCAAAAACTCTTCAGCGGAAACGCTTTCATCGTAAGACATTATGGCTTGCTCTGCAAGAGCAACCAACTGCCTGTCTGCGGCACTACTTTTTTGCATTGCTTTTCGTAGAGACTGAGCCATTCGATTTGCAATCGCTTTATTTTGACCAAACTGTTCTAAGAACACTCCGTGAAAAACCTCATGCGCTACATCTACAGCATCTGCCCTTGAAGCATTGATGTGAATTTCATTTCTATTTGTCTCTGGATTTCTAATCAATCTCCCTGCCTCAGACTTGTTTGCCTTTGTTCCTGGATCAAGACGATTCATATTATCAGCATAAAGAGTACCGTTCCTGTGAATCACAAAAGGAATTTTACCACCCAGCACTGACTCTCCTCTTTGAACGGCTCTACCTAATTCTGCGTTTGAGCCGTCAGGGTCTTTTGTTTGATTCGTTTCTTGGTCCATCCATTCAGTAACAGTGAACCCTGTCAAACCAGGAACTCCCGTTCTAAATTCTTTAACCTGTCCTTCTCTTGCCTTATCAACTTGCTCCTGTTCGGTTGCTACTCTTTCTTCAGAGAGACGATCAGAATCTATTTCAGCAATTTTGAATGGCGCTACGGCCTCGTTGTACTGAGCATAAAGATCTTTCAACTCAGCGCTATACCTTGCCTCTAAGGCTTTATCGATTACTCGATTATTAGCATCCCTATTGTTTGCCGCTTTGATCATGACAGACTGCATTCTTTGATCAAGTTCAGCCATTCTATTTAAAGCCTTTGGGCTTTCTTGTCCAACCCTTTGATAGAAGTCTCTGTTCTCTATAGAAACTTGCATACGTTTATCTATAGCATTTTTGAGTTCAGTCCTGTATAATCTTTTCTGATTATCTGTGAGCGAAGGATCTTTTAATAGTTCAGTGTATTTTTCTACATTTTTCTTAGCCCTATACATACTGAAATCTTGACCCAAGCCATTTGAAATGGCTGTAACGTCAGTCACAATACCTGGACTCGCATAAGCGGTACCTGCGGCAAAACCTAAAAGCGCTCCGTTAACAGCCTCTCGAAGAGCCTTGCCAATATTTATATCTTCGCCTTTGGCAGCCTGCTGAAGTAACTCTTGACCAAATCCAGTTACCGCCTCAGTGCCTGAATTACTAAGTACATCTAAACCGCTGGCTCTAACTGCACCTTTAGCAAACTCTCTTGTGGTTCGTCTAAAAGTTTTTTCTGCCAGTTGCCCTGATAGATATTTTTTTAATGCGCGTTTTACAGTATAACCACCTACTGCCTCTGGAATTGCCTCCAGAGATCCAAAGAGAGAGAGATAACCCATCTTTTCTGCTGGGTTCATCGACTCGTACCAGTCCTGCCCTACGGCTTCGTCTTGCGCTGCACTTACTCCATAAGCAAAAAGAAGAGGATAAGACGCCACGCCACTTAATGCACCTGCTGCTATTAATGGACCAGTTTCAAAAATCGCTTGTCCTGTCAGAACAAAAGCATCGTAAGGTTTAAATTCTGCATCACCAAAACCCAGAGCGTCTAAAGCATCTCCCTTGGGTTGATAGGCATTATAATACTTTCTAATTTCCTCCGCTCTAGCATTTGTTTCTTTAGAGATTTTCTCCATCGCTTTAGCCTCCGACTCGAAAGCAGATTCACGCATGCCTGGAGTAAATGATAACGCTTGACCCTCTATTGCAGCAAGTGTCTTTAACCCTACACCTAAAAGTGTATTTAGTCCTCTTGCAGCAGGAGCGGAAAAGAAATCTTTAAAAGCCTGATTTCCTATAGGAGCGCCCCCAGCAGATCTATTCGTTGAGGACCTGATTGCTGCATCAAGTTCAGAAAAATCAAATTCAGGATCATCATTACTTCTTACATTTTCAATGGCATCGTTAGTAAAAAAATCTACTGCCTCCTGATTAATTCTTTCTTGTACTGGATTTTCTGCTGGCTTTAAACTTTTATTAACAAAGTATCTCATTTCTAGATCAAGATCTTTCTGTGCATCAATAGCACTTTGATCCATCTGAATAGGAGCCGTCGGTGAAAAGAAATCTTGCCTTAAAGCAGGTCTTATTTCTGGAGTTGGCTCTGGCTCAACTACAGTCTCTGATTCAATCTCTACCTCTTCGGTCTGGGGTTGCGATCCCACAGGCAAAGGTGTGTCCTTTGATCTTGAATCTGATTCCCCAGAATCTAGGGGCGAGTCTTTTTTTTTTTCGTACTCCTCTCGAATAAGATCTAGTTCTGCCTTGGTGGTCCCCCTTTCGAAAGCCTCGTCAAGTTGAATTTTTAAGTCTTCGTCTATTTTCATTTTGGAAATTCTTGATTAAGGTACTTCATATAATCTTCATCGCTCATAGTTTTTACTCCTGCTGATCTAAGCATTGCACGATACAAGGTGTCAAACTCAGCACCCAAGAAGGATTTTAATGCTAGAAGATCTTCTCTTTTAGCAGGAGATACTGATGTTTCTATCTCAGCGTCACTTAAAGATGCGGCTCTTTCAGCAGCAGTCTGATCTGCTATACCGCTGTCAGTTAGAAAAGAGTCAGTTACCTGTCCTTTTTTACTTTTGTATACCACAGGCTTTCCGTCCTCACTTATACCAAACCCAAATATATAGCCACCTAAGCCATCTTTTATAGGTTTAATATTTGCCAAGCCAATCTGTGTTGCACTTCTTTCTTCGCCTGGTGTACCCTTACCAATTACTTTTTCATCTCGTCGTACACTTCTTTGTTTTCCAGGAACACCTTCTATTTCTGCACCCTCAGCAGGATCAGGTCCTATTGGGTCCTTCGCTAATTTTTTCTTACCAGTATCTGGATCAACAGGAATAGGAACTTCATCTTCACCTACAAACAGTTGAGTTATACTCATAACTTTAGGAGTTGAATCACTTCCCCCAGAGCCAGAAACTTTTGCAGTTCGAGGTAGGTTATCTAGGAAGTTTTGTTTAGCCCTGTCAATATACATTCCTACATATCGATCTTTATCTTCTTGAGGCATGCCTTGGATTTGAGCAAACTCACCTATCTCTAATCTACCGTTACGTCCTTTTATATTATCAGCAACTAAAACTTGAGCAACCATTTCATCTTCTTGACCCTTGGTATAGTTCTGTGATGCCCACTCGTCAGCCCACCTTTCAGCAGCACGCATATCTAATTTACCTGTAGCCAGCCACTCATTGTTTAGTTTAGCCCTGGAAAGACTTGCTAGATTTTGACCTTGCTTGACGGTTCCTACAATACTACTTTGATAAGCCCTTGGCAATCTAAGACTCATAGGATTAGTGGCTAACTCAGCCAACTGCATTTCATTTATGGCGGTATTATTTAACTGCTGTAGTTGTGCGTCTGCATCTGCCACAGACATGGCTAATTTATTTGCGTTCTCAGATAAGTATTTTCTTTCGCCCGCATATTCCTGCGCTACGAATTGTGCTTCTCCTGCAACCTTTGAATAACCCGTATACGCCTCACCCAATGCCCTTCTAGTATTTATGTTGTCATTGGCGGCAACAGCATCCATGGCCTTAACAACACTATTCCATCTTTCTTGAACTAGCGGTTGATGAGCGGTTAAATATCTTCCGTTCTTTTTTTGATATCTATCTAAGTATCCAAGAGTTCTTAACTCCTCCTGTTTTTTTTGACGTTGCTGCTGGTTAGCAGCGCCTACTAAATCAGGAACCTGAAATACATTTGCTTCTACGAATTCTTCAGCCATTATCTAAACTGGGATTTAGAAAGCATCTGTCTTACGAACTTGTGTAATGGGCTCGACCCACTCTTAGAATGTTTTCTTAATGACGCTGCTTGCTTTGGGTTAAAAATATATTCACCACCAGTCATCTCTCCGACCTTGCTTCCGCTGTCCGCGATGATATGAAGTGGGTTAGTCTTATGTGAAAATGCTCCAGGAGTTTTCTTTGCCTTACCTCCTTTTTTAGCAAACACATAGGGGTTTCTTTTTCTACGCTCTTCTTCAGTCTCGCTAGCACTCATAGGATTTCCGCGTTGAGTATTCATTATATCAATAGCGTCTACCGCAGTGACTCGATTTTGATCCGTTTCTGCTGGATTAGTTAACAGTTGAGATTCAAACTGTTTCTTATCTTTTTTCTCGCCTTTACTAAAGTCAGTCTGAACAAGACCTGCGGCTAAAGAAGAGGCGGCATTACCAATGTTCTGAACTCCTGCGGCTTGAGCACGCTGAAAGTTTTGCCTGTCTCTCTGAGCCTGTTGAGCACGCATGAACCTATCGTTCTCTTCCCCTTTGGCGAACTGAGCCATAGCAGCATCTTGTCTTTGTTGTTGTCGCGACAGCACATTTGTCTTGGCTGCATCTGCCGCTCTCTGAACACCACTTAATGCGCCTGAGGCTCTAGCCCCTGCATTCTGTAGGGCACTTACAGATGTACCTAAGGATCTATTTATTTCTTCAAGAGCCTGATTGGCTACAGTTTGATCTTTAGCAGCGTTAAGCATCTTTAGTCTAGCAGCAGGTGTTGTTGCTAGTGGATCTTCCATCATTGCCAAGCCCTGCTTGGCTTTTCTTTGTTGATAACCTCCGTATAAAGCCTGCGCTCCTGCAAGGCCACCTTGAATTGCTAATGCTGTTATTGGATCCATGTTACAAATTTAATCATTTATTGTCCTAATTGGTTAGCCAAAGGCGATTTAGTATATACTGCATTGATAGCATACAATTCTACCACATTTGTACTAGAGTTTGCTAACCTTATTTTCATGTAATAGTCTCTAATTGCGTCGCCTTCTATTGCTGGGTTTGCCAGAACTACTATAATATCATCTGCTGCAACTATTGCACTGGCGTTAAGAGTTAAAGTCTTATCTGTAGCGATAGCCGTCGCGAATGTGTTCAATGGAGTAAGATTAGATCCATTCACCTTGTACAATGAAGTGGTTGTGCCAATAGGAAACGGGTTGATATTTATAAGGTTTTTAAATGTGAAGGTGGTTCCTGTAGAGGAACTGGCTATTGTACCAATAGAAAACACTTGAGACGTTCCATCTACTGAACTCAAGTCTCCTGTTGCTACAACGCTAGAATTCCTAGGTACTGGAGCATAATAAAAACCTTCCTTCTCTTCCCAAACCTCTGTAGAGGCTACTCCTGTAGTTGGTATTGTCGCGTTCTGAGTAGAATTAGATAGAGTACAAGACCACCTGTCGTTTCCTTCAAGGCTTAGAGCCTCGTATGCTTTGATCATTGATGGATTGAAGTTAGATACCGTTTCAATAATAGCATCTCCTCTTGCCCCACCTGAGTATGTGGTCCCTGTAAACTTACCATAGTAAGTACACCTTGGCACGGCTGTCGTTTCAAAGAACTCAGCGTGCTCATATATTCTTCCTGACTTAAATGTATACAACTGATCACTCAAAGACTGAACTCTCTCTGGCCTGAATGTATACTTATTGTTCCACCTAGGCTGATAACAATCGTAACCTATTGTAAAGTCTCCTAGAGTCTCTACCTCTGCACCTAAAGTAGTCGTAGATAAATATGTACTATTGTCTAAAGTTATTTCTTCCGTGGCCTGGTTATAAGTTCCATAAGAAAAAGCAGCCTGGGCGCTTGTGGTTAGAACAATAGGTATGGCATTATTTAAACTAATACTACTCTGCCCATCAGGCATAGGTATTTGAGTCGGTGCAAACTCAGTGGCTAAGAATATAGATTGCAAAGAGGTGAGTGTGTCTATAATCAGTAGTCCTGCACCTGAGTCTTGATACTTGTCTTGATTCTTTTGATATTCTCTAGGATCAGAGTCCCATGAATAGGTAGATGTATCTGAGAATATAGAGTCAGTTACTATTTTTCCGTTGGTGACTCTACCTGCACCTGTTCCTGTGACAGGAGACGCTGGTACAACACTGTCAGTAATAGTTATAATCACAGTATTCACTGAGTCAGCACTTATTAAAAACTCTCTGTTGTCGTAGTCCACTCCTGCTATAATCTGCCTATTGGTGGCAGATTCTTCTAATGAAAAGAAGTTGTTCTTAAAGAAGGAATCAACATTGAGATCGCTTAGAACCGTGATACCAGACTTCTGAGATATCATCAATACCTTTCCTGACTTCACATCAGCAAAGAACACCTGATCCCTCCATACGGATACAGATTCTGGATTGTTATTACATCCGTAATTCCCAGAGTAATACTGTATAGGGCCAACTATATTTTTTGAAGCAGTTATTTCAGACTTACCATCTCCAAATTCTACAATGTTTCTAGATACAGGTATGATTCCTGCTCTCCTTTCTTGTATGATGTACATGATCTCATCAAAAGACACAAGGCTTTTTATAGAGCCGTACTCATAGTTGTAGTCAAAGAAGTTTTGATTTGATAGATTGAATGACGATAAACCCAACACTCTGGTGTCTACAATAAAAGGATCGCTATATGTTACCGATCCCCGTCTTTTGATAGTACGGGCTTCAGGCTGGTAAGCAAATGGACGACCCTTAGAAGTAAAGTTAGAAACAAAGAAATCACTAACGCTAGGGTCCTCAATAAAGTCCACAATAGAGTTCTGTGTAAATGCAGACACCGCGTTACTTGCAGAATCACTATTTTGAGGCGATGCAGCAACGTAAAGATTTCTGAGCCTATAGTAAGAATTACCCTGATCCAACTGTATTACGGCTTCAGGATTCGTAACAGTAAACGCCTGAGGACTAGCATTAGAAACTATGCCATCATTAACAGTTACAAAGACCTCGTAGGTGTAACTAGGAAAGTTTGAATCTGTCTGTCTGGTGACATTTCCAATTGTTAATTTTTTAGAAGTGTCAGAGTCAAGGGTAAGTATATCTCCCTTAAACACCTTAGTGTTTGTATGAAATTCAAATCCACCAGAGCCATCTGGCTGGACTAGTATTGCTGGAGAGGTAGATGTTCTAGCCGTTCCATATGTTCCTCCGCTTATTGGCAAAACTCTACCTAATTCATAATACACATCTGTATTAAATGCGTTGTTCTCTCTGTATATTTCAATTACACAGTTGTCATTCCAGAATGTGTCTTCATCAAGTATGTCTTGGGGTCTAAACCCTACGGCTGCTTCGTTGGCTTCTATAGATAAAAAATCTCCCGTGGTATTATTCAAAGCAAACTTACTGCTTCTGTCAAGTATTGGATTTTTATTTACGTTAGAATCGAATGACTCTATCCCTGTAACATTAAATTCAAAAGTTGCTTTCTGGTCATCTGAATATCTGACTATTCTTAGTCGATCTCCTTGGGAATATTTGTATTCTGTCAGTGCCCCAAAGGCTTCCCTATATGAGTTGGATTTACCTTGCAAAGTTCTAAGCGATAAAAATATTTGGGAGTTAGCCCCAAATCCACCTTCTAAACCATCGTAGTTACTGGCTAAATAAGCACCTCCAATTCCGTATTGTACCTTGTTAATAATAGATCCTTCACCAACGTAGACTGGAGCATAGTAACTAGCCCAGTTAGGAGCCGTAGAATTGATCCTCATGACAACATCTGCAAAGCCATCTAGGTTGTTTTCGCTAGACCTGTTGTTAGTGTGATCTATTTCTACCGTCGGAAGTTTTTGTACGCCTCCTGGTCTTCCCCTATCGTCATAGAGAATAATTCCTAGTTGGTGTTTCGACCCTGACTTAAAACATTTACTTCCATTAGCATCTGTATTTGCTACAAGAAAGTTAGAGCCTGATATAATGTTTGCCCCTACGCAATTAACAACCCCATCTCTAGAGTCTCCTTGATCATTAAGGGAAGGCGGATCATCACTCCTTCCATTCAGGATTGTAGTATTGTTCTCAAGGCCAACTATTCTGTTATTTACATTCTCAGAGTTTGTTCCTTCAATAAAATCAAACCTAGAAATATCTGCATCAGGGCTTATAATTTCACAAGGCTTAGTACCCCTAACCATCTTATCAACCTGAAGAGTTAGTTTTTCTATACTAATGGTCATTTGCCTTAAATTACCACCAGTGCTCTGTGATGTTTGTGCTATCCTAGCAAAACCCTGCCCTCTGAATGCTATCTTTTCTGTAGATGCAGAATTTCCACTTGTAGTTACTGTACTAAAACCACCTTCTCCGTCTTGTGGTTGAACGAAAAACGGATAGTTTTTAGTTATTTTTTGTATGACAGTATCTATTACCTCTTGACGATTCAATGAACTTCCATTTGCTGGCAATGATATGTCTATTATTTCTTCTACTTGTACCCCACTAGATATAAGTTTGATTCCTTTTCTTACGCGAGCAAGAGGGATTTTAATTTCTTCTGAAACGCTTGTTCCTTTCTGTTGTACAAACTTAATTGTAGGAGGTGAATTTAAATATCCAGTGGTGAAAGCACCTACTACAGGGTTGAATTGATTCGTGCTACGCCACCTCATCCCACTTAATTCTTCTAAATTAGAAGCAAATTGATTTACCCATCTGTAGTTCTCTGCACTTCCTAATTCATTTGTCAGACGAATCTTCCCCCAGTCATAAACAAAATTCACTAACACTTTAGAGTCTTCTGTTATTGTTGAAGGTAGATTAGAAAAGTTTAACTCAAACCTTTTACTTTGACTTGTTATCTCACCGTCAGCGCCTGTAATTTGACTGACACCCACATTAAATATTGGAGCCTTCACATTGTAGTTAGGCAAAACTTTAGACTGGCCAAGATTAACATTTGGATAACCGTCGGTGTACCCACCATAGAATAGACGGCCATTTGCGATGGCCTGGCTATCTGCTAACTGTGGGACATTATCATAAATCTTATCTTGAACCTGTGTAGATAGAGGAATAAATGCTTGATCATCCGAAAAAGAAATGCTTTGAGTTCCTGCTTGACCATTAAAGTTATTATCTATCTCATCAACAAGATAAAAAGTAGAAGTGGTTACGTCGCCCTTACGAGCGTAAACTTTAATTCTTACTACATCTCCTTGAGAACTTTGAAGTTCTAGGTTTATCTGATTAAAAAAATTACGTTGACCAGTATTTATAAATCCGTCTTTTAATTGAGATATAGAAACAGCAAGTTGTGTATAAGGACTAAGTGCTGACTCTTCTCCATCTCTGTAAACATACTGATAAGCAAACTGAAAATTCTTTTCAAATATATCTGTTTGACCTACGTCTGGATTATTTACAAAAGTTATAACTGGCGGAGTGAGTGGTGGTTCTTTTGCAGCAGTCACATACAAAGACCTTACAGCAACAGATCCTGTAGTAAAAGCACTTGGGTACCCCCCCGTTCCGCTAAAGGATTGCTCTGCTATAGTTGCGTTTATTTTCTTAGGTGAGTTTACGCCATCTGTAAAATATAATAGAACGTCGTCGTTATTGTTTTCAATAACATCAGCAGTCACTCTAGTGCCAGAACTGAAAAGAAGTAAATCGTCTTGATAGACGATGTAAGCCTTCTTAGTAGTATTGTCATACCTTAATATGGTGTGATCGTCATTAGAGTTCCAGACAAACCAGTAGATGTAGCCAAGTCTTTCTGAAGAGCAAGTTCCAACGCATATGTTCGTGCCTGCTGGCATAGAACCATTCTGTATGTTTGCATCTTCACTCCTGGAGAAATTACCTAAAGCATTTCTTAAAACTAAAGCATTTCCTGCTGCATCAACAGAAGTTCGCACATTCTGTGCGTCGCTCATCTCTACCTTGCTAATGAGTCTTTCATCATCATCTAAGTTGAGGAACTGTGGCTGGAGTTTATCAATGGGCATCCTTTAGGCTTTGGGACTTAGTTTGAAGTTTTGGCGAATGACCTGCATGGCTTGATTCTTAGACCAAGACTTCATTCTGGAATTTGCCAACCTTCTCTCGTTGTAATACTCTGATCTAGCACGAGCCTTTTCATTAGCAGGTACACTAGTTTTTCTTTGTATAATATTATAATACATATATGCCTTGACGGCTTGCTCGGCAACTACAGGAACTAACGGGCAATCTGACTTTGCCTCATCTGCTATATACTCTATAACTACATTGTCGGTGTTATCATCCTGTGCAATTTCTATTCTGTTTTCTACCAGGTTCATTCTATATTGACCTGCTCCCTGCCCTCCGCCTAAACCGTAAAGCCTACCTAATGAAGAAGAATACAGATAATTATTAAATACATAAGAGTCAAGGTCCGCTAAGAATTGACGATCTTGATTGTTTGGCTTTATTCCAAGATTCATGTTGTCATTCACCGCCCATACATAAACTAAACCATCAGGTCCTATTGTACCAATTTTTGTTAACTCTACAAAATCAGTAGGTAATTCTGCGGTCCCTAGTGATTGATCGATGGTCAACTTTACACTTTTAATTCTTTGTGCTACATCAAAACCTATTTCTCTTGCACCTAATAAAGCATATTGACGCATCATAACATCTGAAACATTAGAGCCGTAGTCATCGGGATCTATTCCTAATGAGTAGTTTATTACTATTTGATCTACTGTTACGAAATTTGCTGCCATTACTTAACTGATTCTTGGGTTATCTGACTTTCGCTATATTGAACCACCTGAGTATCTCTTAGGTTTACGCCTGCTAATGATCCTATCTCCATTACTATTTCGGGAAACAATATCTCAGGTAATTCAAAATCAATACTTGTGGCTGAGTTGTATATCTCAACTCCAGATACTGCTGTTGTGTATCCAAAGGTTGGTTGAGAAACACTTCTTGCTTGGGTGTCAGGTACCAAGCCTTGAGGTAGTTTGTAGTATCTCAGATCAACAGTAGATATAGAAGTATTAACATTAGGAAACACCTCTATCTGATTTGCTATTAGCGCTACAGGGTTTTGATCAGTAGGTTTAGATATGTCGCTTAGGTTTACTAAATCAATATCAGCGTCATTATAAACTATCTGTACCTTAGACTTATTGGATACACCTAATATTAAATTTCCTGTAGTAAACATGGAAATTACTCTTCCTAAATCAGAAGGCTTGTCTACAACCCCACTACTTAAAGTCAGTGTTGCTTTTTTACTAAGCATTGATAAATCTTCTAGGACCTGAACAAATTTATTCTGATCCCTTGGTGAGTCTATCTGCTGTCTACGCATACGCACTGCGGTACGTTGCTGATCAAACAAATCATTAAACACATTCATCTGAGCCACACCAGCGAACTGGTTAAAAATAGAGGGAGTAATGAATCCTCTCTGGTCTTTATTGACCAAATCTTTTAACGCATTATAAACCCTTTGTACACTTGCCATATTTGCAATCTTTGATATACAAATATACATAAAAGAGAAAGGGGCCTCCTCCGTGAGAAAGCCCCTTCTATTAGACAAATAAGTAATCTCTAACCAAAACTTGCTAGGGGGTGACTAGATAGGTGCCCTAGCGATATTGTCTTTTACAAATATATGCTTATTTATTTAGTCTTGCAACTACCTCTTCATAAACTGGAGCACCTTTATCAGTCAGACAGAATCGAACCATAATGTCGACAGCGTCTTGTCCAGCAGGTACAGAAACAATTATATTGTTTGTATCAAACCAGCGTACTGAGTCAGGGTTACATAATAATATTTGAAGGTTACTAGCCTGTAAAATTGCAGACCTTACTTTGACTTCTGGTGCATCAAACATCTGAATGAATCTTTTAGGATCTGCCTTTGCTGAACTTAAAAGTTCTCTTTTAATTTCAATGTTGCTTGAATCTATGTTGATGCCTAATGATAAAGCGACAGGAAGTAAGTCTTGCATGTCCTTATCTCTGACCATTGCAATAGCATCTAACTGTGCGAACTCTTGTTCTACAGTGCTTTCTGCACTCTTACTATTATCTACGGCTTTAAACTTAGATCCTCCATTAGCCGTATTGCCAGGATGTGCATCTAAAAACGCGCGCAAATTAGGCTTCTCTTCAGGAACTACTAGAACCTTATTGACAAAAAGAACATGAGATCTTACTGACTTTGGGCTTTGCTCGTCCACATATATGCTTGGTTCTCCTGGACAATAACGAATTGCCCGAACTTTATTAGTTTCTCTATCAAAAAACTCTGCCTCTGATCGAAGACTAAAAAGGACTCCTCCTTTATTGTTTACAGTTTCGTATACCTGAGTTAATGTTTCTTGTTGGTTTTGTTTGATTCTAAAGCCGTCGCGCTTGATGGGACTGGCTTTCTTTTTTTGAGCAGTTTTTGCTTCCATGATATTTTATTTGAATGAAATTATAATTTATAAAAAGGGAGTGGGGAGGGTTGCCCCTCCCGTTCCCCGTTCTCTAATTAAAGAGTGATCAATACATGCTGATTAGCAGCACGAGTAACTAGAGTGCTTTCAGAACGATAGTTGAATTGAAGGTCGTCAGTATTTGTGTTATTGACACCTAAAATAGAACCAGTCATCCAGTGCTCCATCTCACGGCTGTATCCGTTTGTATCCTTGTAGTTAAGTTCCAAAGCAGCGGCTCTGTTGCCAGTCTTTGGATCAACAACCGTAGTCATTGGTATCATAACTCCTAGGTACTCAGAACCAGACAACAAAGTTGGATCGTTAAGTAACTTCCAGTTGTGCTTGTGGAAAGTATATCCTCCACGAGTGAAAGATTGGAATCCAAGATTAGCACCGTCGCCATCTCGTCCACCAAAAGCATTAACACCTGTAGTTGCAGAAGCAAATCCAGCGGCTCCATTCAATGACGCAACGAAGTCGTCAATCTTGAAACCTTGAGAAGTGTTACAGTAGATAGCGTACTCAGGAGCAGCGCCATTCTTGTCCAAGTTCTCGATCATTGTATCCATACCAGTTAAGGCGTTGATCTGACCGTCGTGAACGATACCTCTGTTTTCAATTGCAGAGAAATAACCTTCTCCAGCAGTAACAGATGCACCAGCATCAGTTAGTGTAGAAGTTACATTCTCTCCTAAAAGGAACATCATCTCACGCTTGTCTAAGAAACGAGCACGAGTGTCCATCTCTCCTTTGACATACCATCTGTAGTCTCCATTACCTACGTTCACCCAACCAATGTTAGTTGCTTGTGATCCAGTAACTCTGAATACTTCCTTGATGATATTGTACTTGTTAGTTCGCTTGATTACGTTACTTTCCAAGTATCCATTATTCTGATCAGATCCTTGCTTGAACAAGTTACCGATAACTGGGAACGTAGTAGCCGTTGTTGCAGCACTAGCAGTAAGACCAGCAGAAGACAATGTTTGAATAGTGTAATCAGCAGTAGCAGTATTGCTAACTTCTCCTGTTGGAGAGATAGCCGTTAC
>MDSX01005301.1_pt1 | contig 32103 bp, 37 predicted proteins | sample 811141 | NCBI WGS metagenome assembly MDSX01 (sample SAMN05326642, study PRJNA326480) | marine metagenome | isolation source: seawater | place: Atlantic Ocean: South East | collected 2010
AACCCTGCTCCTCATTGTCATAAAACAATACACCTGTGGCAGACAACAACTCAATATCCGCTCTGTCTGCATATTTAGACAAGAAATTACTATGACCTCCCAAGCTGTCTTGTGAAATATAGATACCGTTAAACGTATTGTCTCGCAGTTGATCTGGATCGTTTTCTGGTAGTTCTATGACAATGTCTGAAGGGTCTATATAGCTCGCTATATCAAACCAAGTGGTCTGCAAGTTCTTACAACTGTTTTGAATGAGAATGGATCCCTTAAAAAACATGGGTTCTTGATCTGCCTCCAATTGAACATTTCCACGGTAGCCAAAATAGGGGCTTATAGAAAATTCGTCTTTTTCCTCAATTTCCGCTAGACCAATGGTCATACCGCTTGTATCAGGCTTGATACTCTGGAATGCAATGGGCCAGGTGGATTCTTCCTCATCCAAATAATCGTACATACCATTTGCTGTGTACCGGTATTTACCGCGTATCCGAGTAGTTGCATCGTAAAAGGTATGGAGCTTTGAAAACCTATTCGCAATGATTTGTGATTTTTCTAAGGGATCCATGGCGGCGTTCTTTCGGATGACCACATAACCGCTATCTGGCAGGATCCGTGAATCTGCAACATCAATTTCCGGGACATCAAAAGCTTCCAAAATACTAGGAGACAGGTCAAACCGTGCAAATCCAGCGCTGAAATCAAGGCTGTCTTGCAGCGGATGCGTACTAACTAGATACGCTTCATCATCCAAATTATGCTTGATGTCCACTTTGGATTGGTCAATATGCCATTCTGCATGATCCATGTAGGCCATGTATTGATTCGCAGGAAACTCTATAAAACTTGAAGGATCGTTCTTATCAAAAATACCTTCACGTGCATCAAAATCTACATTTGCTGAACTATTAAGCATCTGAAACGCCCACTGCTCATCACTCAAGGCGGTTTTGACTCGGAAATCTTGATCTGCACTTTCAAAAGATCGCCGGTAGAAGGAATAGCCTTCAACTTTACTTTGGTGCTTAGCCGTTAAATAACGAATTTCTCCCGTGCCAAAAAGTCCTTTTGGACCATACGTGAGATCTCCCTCTGCCAACACATTCTCTGTACCATACATCTCAAAAGAAACGTCCCGTGACCTAGCTTCTAAATAATCATTGTAAGGATACCAATGAAATGGATTATTACGTCCAATTGCTTCAGGATAGCCTTTATCCGTAAAGCCCTCCTCTATATTAAAGTTGGTTGCCCTGCCCATTGCATCATCTGGGAACATTAAAATATCCGGACTCACCGTTATACTCTGCAAGTACTCTATGCGTCCTTCCGCATGAAGTCCTTCATTAGATAATTCTATCTGACCTCCAAACGTTCCTTTGCCCTTGTAATTGGGAATAGACGGTAAAATGGTGGAGAAACCCAGAGAATAATCAGGCATAACCTTGAGAGGCTGGGGAAATACTGGGAAAATATCTGCACTGTGAAAGGTGGCGTCAAACAGTAAACCGTCTGTTGTTGTGTTATCCAAACTATCTATTGTGAACGGCTCAACGGCCATGTAGAATCTAGATCTATCGTAAATTCCATTATGAATCCTTCTATCATCGTAATACACAAAAGAACTATTCAGTGCCTGGAAAATGGGGTATTCCGGATAAAATTCCCTAGAGCTCTTGTTGTTGGGTTGGTCTATCAATAGTTGGCCTTGAAGGTCCTGAAGCACTGTTTGCACATCTACAAGTGCCGCTCGTTCTCCAGGTGGAGGATTGAATTCTCTAACTTTAAATCGCATTGAATCAATCTGCGGCATATCTATCCTGAACCCTTGATAATCAAAGGTGTAACCTTGACCCCAATAATTGAACAGTCCTGCGTTGATGCGTCCGTCAAAAATGAAGTCCACATCTTTCTTCATGGTAATTCTTCCACCCCGCGGGTAGAGGTTGACTTGCTGAGAATCACTAACCGCAATCCTTCCTACACCAGCAATATCCATATCGTAATTGAGCAAGGAAATTTGCGCATTACTGCCTTGACCTATTCTCGAAATAAATTGAATAACATCATAATCGCGCTCTCCTGTCCAGTTTTGGAGGTACTCAAATAATCGGTCGGAAAGCGATATGGTTTGTTTATCCACATCAAATTCTGCAAAACCTTGAATAGACATTTCAAATAGAAAACGCTCGCCTTCCTCTTTAGCCATTCTAAGTGCGTAAATGAGTTCGGATACAGGCATATCGCTGAACCCAAAAGCATAAGATGCATTTTTCAACTCTTCCAGAGGATGTGTCTGTTGCAATCCCGCAATTTGCTCCATCCGAGAATTTCGAAAGTATTGTTTGCTTTCAAAGACCGCTGCTTGCTGAGAACCTAAATTCAAGTTGCGAAGATTGATTTTAGCTGTTCCTTGATTCCAAAGTAGTTGATCTACATTAATACTCATATTATGGTAGGAATCTGTCCAAGAACTTAAACCAAGACCCGTTTTGTAGCGAATGATGCGCACTTGACCCGAGCGCGGATCAAACCGCAATTCGCAATAAGGATGATAAATACTGTCTTCACCTAAATGAGCCGTTACTTCCACCCTTCCAGAACTTAAGAGGGAGTCGCGAAACAGAAACCTGCCACTCCTAAGGGTGATAATGGTGTCTTTGTTATAAGTAAATTGAACCTTAGCCATTGCACTATCAGGAGACAGACCGTAATAATTGGGGCCTACCACACCCAAACCACCTCTAAAATGTACTTCAGGATATACATTTGGGAGGAGGAAGTCGCTTTTATAACTCGCAAATTTGGGGTATTGAGAATTTCGCTGGCCCCTAGCACTTAAACGTTCTTCAAATACTCCTTTTAAGGGCTCACTATAGAGTTCGGGAGAGTATAGTACTGCTGAATCTGCCTTAAAGTATCCTTGGCGGGTATCTAAACTCCATTGGGATAATTCACCGTAAATCTCGTCTTCACTTTTACCCACTCTGCCCCAAAATACAATACCGCCCTCTGCGGAAAGTAGTCCCTTACGTGGATAGAAAAGAGCCGTGGACCCCATGATGATGGTACTATCTTCACGGAATCGACCAATGATGTCTCCTTCTCCAATAACAAAGTAGAGTTCATCCTCATCAAAGCGCATGGTCCACTCACTGAATGGTGCCTTCCAAATTAGCGTATTGTTATTGTAAAAGTTTCGCTTGATTATATTTACATAAAGCTGGGAAACATAGTCCTTACTTCGTGCAGAGGGGTTTGATGTAATAAAGGTATTGAGGTGTAAGAGCACTTTCTCCAATGTACCGTATTCTTCATAGGTGCTCACATGACTCGTTATTCGGAATAGTTCCTCCCAAGGCTTGGATTGCGTAATTCGCTTGCGCAGCATCTGGTTGCACAAGGTTATCCATTGCTCCTGCGTTTCCTCCTCTATTGCGTATTGAATATTTGGAAGTAAACTGTCTGTAAAAAGAACTCTATCTTCTTTGGTAAGCGTGATGAGTTCAAGGAATTCCTGAGAAAACACTTCAACGGATGAAAAGCGAACGACCTTCTGCGCGCTCAATTGAAGCGACAGCAAAAATGCCAAAAGCCATCCGCATCTTCTCATTACTTCTCCATTTTAATGCTTCTCCATTGCCCACGTTCTTTAATTCCCACATAGCTAAGCCCAGCTTCTTCAGCCGCGCTGCGCAAGGTTGGAATATTCTCTTCATAGAATCCACTAAAGAAAATAGTACCGCCTTTTTTCAAAGATTGAACATATGATTTCATGTCTGCCAACAAAACGTTAAGGTTGATATTGGCACAAATAGTATCATACAACCCTTCAATTGCTTCTGCCCCACCAATGGTAGCTGTCATCTTTGATTGATTGCGTCTGGCATTCTCCAAGGTATTTTCAATGCACCAGGTATCCACATCTATTCCATGCACGTTGGATGCACCGCGCATTTCCGCAAGTATACCAAGAATTCCCGTTCCACAACCCATGTCAAGGACCCGCTGCCCATTGGTATCTGTCTCCAAAAGCCATTGAATCATCATGTGAGTAGTTTGGTGGTGTCCGGTTCCAAAAGACATTTTAGGCTCTATGAGCATGGGGTATTCAAAACCTGTTTGCTCCTGATGAAAAGGAGCACGAATGTATACGCGACCGTCTACCTCAATGGGATCAAAATTATTTTCCCATTCGGCATTCCAATTAACCTGTTCAATCTCATCTATAGTATAACTTGACGTGACACCCTCCCATTGTAACGCGCCTTGAAGAGAATCTCTTTTAAAGTCTTCCTTGATGATGTATGCCTCAAAACCATCTTGATTTTCTGAAAAACTCTCAAAACCTAAAGCGCCAAGCTGGGCAATAAAAAGGTCTCTAAAAGGTTCCAAAGGCTCAACTTTTACGGCTACTTCAATATAAACAGGAGTCTCTGACATACGTTATGCGTTCGTTCTTGCCTTAATGATGCCGGTAAAATCTTCCGCATTCAAAGAAGCACCGCCTATCAATCCACCGTCAATATCGGCCTGAGCAAATAATTCTGCAGCATTTCCCGGCTTGCAAGACCCACCATATAGTATAGATATGTTTTCTGCGGTTTCCGCATCAAAGCGTTCTACCAACCAAGCACGAATTCCTGCATGAACCTCCTGAGCCTGCTCCGGAGTAGCTACTTCTCCAGTTCCTATGGCCCAAACCGGCTCGTAAGCCAATATAATATTGTCCATGTCATCTGCAATAAAGCCTTCAAGACCTTCCGCACATTGGTGCAGAATCACCGCCATGAAGTTTCCCGATTGACGCTCTTCCAAGGTCTCACCAATGCAGTAGATTGCCGCAAGTTCGTTATTCAACGCCTGACTAATCTTAGTTTTACAACTTCCATTAGATTCACCAAAATACTGACGACGCTCACTATGTCCAATGATGATGGCGTCCACATCTAAACTAGACAGCATAGGAGCGCTAATTTCCCCTGTAAAGGCACCGTTATCTTCTTCATGAACATTCTGCGCTGCCACAGCGATATACTCATTATCAACCAAGGCACCTACTACGTCACTTAAGTACAAAGAGGGAGGCGTGATAATTACGCCAGTTTCTCCAACTACCTCTTGATTCAAAGTACTTTTTAGTCCCTCTACTAAGTCCATGGCCTCCGCGTAGGTTGTGTTCATTTTCCAGTTTCCAGCTACGATTCTACGTCTCATTATTATTGTTTTTGATGTGTAATTTTAAAATAATTCTGCCCTTACCCTTGGATCCAAAATAGCATAGGCAATATCTACTAATGTGGTAATGATTACAAAGACTGTTGCTATGACCAAAACGCACCCCATTGTCACTGGCAAATCTCGCGTATTTAATGCTTCTACCAATAGTTTTCCCATTCCATTCCATCCAAAAATAATCTCCACGAATACAGCTCCCGCTAATAGAGATGCGAACCATCCGCTGACCGTTGTAATTATTGGATTACTGGCAACCGGCAAAATGTGACGCAACAGTACCCTTCTCTCCGGAACACCTTTAGCTCGAGCCGTGCGCACAAAGTCCATGGTATTCACCTCCAGAACACTTTTTCTTGTTAATTGTACTATTACTCCTACAGGACGGATCCCTAAAGTCAAGGCCGGAAGCAATAAATTCTTGAGCTGCAAGTATCGCTCACCGGTATAATCGTCAACTACATATAAGGAACCCGTCAAATTAAGTCCCGTCCAAGGACCCAATAAAAAGGCAAAAACCCAAGCCATAAGGACCGCTGTAAAAAATGAGGGAAGACTCATGCCTAATGAACTCAAGGTAGTTAGTGTTCCGTCCAGCCAGTTGCCTTCATTATATGCAGCTATAATTCCAAGAAATACGCCTACGATCACGGCAACCCCAATTGAAGTAGCCGCCAATAAGGCAGTATTGGGGAAAGTTGATCCTATTAATGCACTAACACTTTGACCTTGGCGCTGAAAACTTTCTCCAAGATCTGGCACCGCCATCTTCAACCCGTCCTCCATATCTACTGGAAGAATTCTACCCAAATAATTCACATATTGAACAGCAATTGGTTTATCCAATCCGTATTTGACTCTAACCGCGGCAAGAGCCTCTGGATCTTCTCTTTTCCCAAGCATCATCTGAGCACTATCACCAGGTATAATGGTGAAAAGAAAGAAAACAAGCGTAGCTACACCCCATAATGTTAGTAACGCCAGTACTATTTTCCTCCCTGCAAACGCCATTACTTTGGACTGTCGTTGTGATGGTGTTTTTTGATTACTGTTCCTTCTTTGAGGATAACCCAACCGGGATTAGAACGAACCATGGTCTTGAGCGTTGTTTCATCAGTAAATCCAAACGGCATTTGCTCAGTAACACCATATGCTGCAAAGTCTGAAATATTAGAGGCAGTCAATACAATGTATGGTATCCCCTGAGTGGCAAGGTTTTCCATGGTAGGCATAACATGAGCCCAACCCTTCTCTGATGTTTTTGAATGGTTATAAGCCACTAAAAGCCAAACCTCATCTAGCGCTAATATGCTATCCGTAATATCATTGTTGCGCTCAGTCATTATACCAAAGTCATGGACAGGCGGCTCATAGCCCTCTGCAACTTTAATGGTCTTACTCAATTCTGAAACTATGGTCCATTCCTTCTTCTCCCACCATTTTTCGCTTATGTAGACAGTAGACTTGATTTCTTTGCGCGATCCAGTTTCATTTTGCATGGTGTAAATGACCTCATATCTGGGAGGTTCCAATCCTAATTCTTCTGCCGACTTCATTCCTTCAATGATACTTAATCCCTCAGCATAAGGTCTAAAGTCTTTTGCAGGTAAATGATTCATCACTTGGTAGGTGAAAAGGATACTAAAACCTAATCCAATGACCATCACTAAAATAGACGCAAACTTTGGAACCTTATCAAAAATTTGTTTTTCACCCCACCATAGGATTAGAATTAGTATGGATAGTACTACATCTTTAGAAAAACTCTCCCAAGGCGTAAGCGGTATGGCATCACCAAAACAACCACAGTCTGTTACTTGATTGTAGTAGGCACTCCAGAAGGTAAGAAAGGTAAAAAATCCAATCATAGCGCTTAACAGAATAAGTACCATTCTTTTCCACAAACCCAACAGCAAAGCCAAACCTAGCAATACCTCTACTGCAACTAACAATATAGATATGGGCAAAGCAAAAGGCTCAAATATGGGCATATTGAGTACTTCTTCACTAAAATATTCTTCCAATTTGAAGCTAAAACCCACTGGGTCGTTCATCTTGACCAAACCAGAAAAAATAAAGAGCCCCCCAACAAACAGTTGGGAAATTCTAACGATTGCAGTCTTTAACATGCTATGCTGATTTTTCAATAAACTTAATTAATGCGAAAACACTGTAATTGATCATATCTAGGTAGTTTGCATCTAGACCTTCACTTACCAATGTTTTTCCTTGATTATCTTCTATCTGCTTGACGCGCAGAAGCTTTTGTATGATCAAATCTGTAAAGCTCGAAACCCGCATATCACGCCAAGCTTCGCCATAGTCGTGATTCTTCTTCAACATAAGTTCTTTGGCTTCGTTGGCTTTTTCCAAATATGCAGAGGAAGCTTCTTCCCAATTCATATCAGGCTGTTCTGCAATGCCTTTTTCCATTTGAATAAGCGCCATGATACTGTAGTTCAAAATACCAATGAACTCGCCTTCAAGGGGATCATTAACCAACTGTTCACCTTTCTGCTCAATACTTCTTAGCCGTTGCGCCTTAATAAATATTTGATCGGTCAAAGACGGCAGGCGCAAAATTCGCCAAGCAGTCCCATAATCTTTACCCTTCTTTTCAAAAAGTCCGTGACATTTAGAAAGCACGGTATCGAATTGTTCAGCTGTATTCATTTCTTAGCTTTGCTTCTAGAACGAAGATACGAAGAACAATGCAGGAGTTTTTGCTAAAGGTAGAAGGGACAATTCACACCTTATCCACACCGTGGGTGATGGGAATACTCAACATAACGCCCGACTCATTCTACAAAGAAAGCCGTATAGCCCTTCCCGCAGAGGCGGCCAAACGCGCTGAAGAGATGCTCATTAACGGCGCAAAAATCATTGATATTGGAGGGTATTCTTCGCGGCCCGGTGCTGCGCCCGTTACCCTTGAACAGGAATGGGACCGACTCAAGGAAGTTATTCCCGCAGTTCGCAGTGTGGTAAATAAGTATGCAGGCACGTTTATTTCTATAGATACATTTAGAGCTTCTGTTGCAGAAAAAGCTATTGACGCCGGTGCGCACATAGTCAACGATATCAGCGGCGGTAACTTAGACGATAGAATGTATGAAGTAGTTGCTAAACTCAAATGTCCTTACATACTAATGCACATGCAGGGCGATCCAGCTAACATGCAAAAAAATCCGAGCTACACGCATGTAACTCAAGACATTGTAAAATTCTTTAGTGAGCGGCTGCCTAAACTCCATGATATGGGAATCCATGATACTATTGTGGATGTAGGTTTTGGATTTGGTAAGACGGTGGAACATAATTACCAGCTTTTACGTGAATTACATGCATTTCAGCTTTTAGGCAGACCTGTCCTATCTGGCATTAGCCGAAAAAGTATGATATACAACGTATTGAGGAATACAGCTGAAAATAGTCTTAATGGTACAACTGCACTTCATATGGCAGCACTATTACAAGGAAGCAACATCCTGAGAGTACATGATGTGAAAGAAGCAATGGAAACCATTACCTTGTTTACTCAATTAATGCCGGAAGGTATTAACCATCTATTACAACCATGGGAGCGTTAAATTTCGGGGTGCTAGATGCACTAGATATCATTATAGCTGCTTTTCTCCTGTTCCAAATTTACAGGCTGTTAAAAGGTACTGCAGCAATAAGAATACTTCTTGGAATGGTGGCTATTTATCTCTTGTACAGGTTGGTACAATTGTTAGAGATGCGTCTGCTTTCAGAATTTCTAGGTTCCTTTATGGGTGCTGGGTTAATTATACTCATTATCGTATTCCAGCAAGAAATCAGAAAATTTCTTTTAGTGGTGGGTTCGGCGACTTTTACACGGCGTGAGGGTTTACGGAACTTGTTAAAAATTGGCGCAGAAGACGAAAAAGCCAAAGCAGATGTAGATGCTATAGTAAGTGCAATGGTGGAATTAGCTCAAACTAAAACAGGAGCATTACTTGTGATAAAAAGAAAAGACCCTCTTGGATCTTTTGCTGCTTCTGGCAGTGCTATAAATGCAGACCTCAGCAAAATTTTGATAGAGAGTATATTCTTTAAAAATGCCCCCTTACACGACGGAGCAACCATTGTTGAAGGACACACCATAATTGCCTCTGGTGCTGTGCTGCCACTCTCTGAGCGAAGCGAGCTTCCCACAAGATTCGGGTTGAGACACCGAGCTGCTGCAGGCATATCTGAGAGGACCGATGCCTTAGCGCTCACTGTGAGTGAAGAAACAGGAAACATCCATATTTTTCATAACGGCGATTTTGAATTGATTCTCTCCGAAGACTTAACTGTACGTCTAGCTCAACTTCTCCAAGAAAAATAATAATCTTTCCGCTGCGTTTATTACTTGCTTCCATGCAAATGCATACCATTCTTTTGCACAGTCAGGCAGTACCCTCCCAAGAGTCAAAAGAGGTATTCCTGCCCAAATCATAAAGGTTATTAACGGCACAACAAGGAGGTTACCTGCTAAAAAATAGGTGCTTGACCCTCCAAAGGTCCCTTGAACAAGAGGCAACGTTGCAGACCACGCAGCCAATGAAATCTGAACCGGTACAAAGAACCACTTGCCCGAACTACTATTAACCTTATAGCTATACTGCAGCAGCAGCTGTTCAGCCTTATTTCTTTTCAATACTAGAAGAATTGCAAATACCGCAGTATAACTAAGCTGAAATGAAATGCTTTGTGGTGCTTGAGGATTGACAAAATAATGACCAATAGCCACCAGCATTGGAAAGTGCAATGAAGAAGTGGCTGAATGTCTTATCGCTGCAAAACGTGCAAAAAAAAAACATCCAAACCGCTCGAAGTACAGAGGCGCTGCCGCCTACCAGTATTGCATAACTATAAAGAATGAAAAACTGTACCATGAGCGTCCATATTCTATTTATTGGGCTTTTCGCCCAATAAAATAGTGGCCTCATACAAATCACCCAAAAACCAATATGAAAACCACTAATTGCCAAAACATGCGCAATACCTAAACTTCTGAATAATTCATAGGTTTCTGAATCAAGATGTTCCTTCTGCCCTAACAGGATGGCCTGCAAAAAATGGTGATAGTCCCCTATGGCGACTTCTGAAATATGTGCAGAAAATAGACCGCGACCGGCAGCAATAATTGTACTGAATTCTGCATGAATCTCAAAGGGATACCAATAACGCCAAGATTCGTAATCCCTAAGAAGGAGAAGCAAGGAAAGACTCAATACTAAGACTGATAGGTCGTAACGAATCTTACGCCAACTTTTTGGGAACAAAATTGCTCCTATGAGGATACTCAAATCAATGTTCCAAGCTTTATGTAACGCGGAAAACATGCAGATGAAGAATAACGAGCGAAGGGTCATGCCCATTAAATTGCAGCATTAGAAGACGCAAAAACAAAAATATTGGAGAACTATAACTTATGGACAGACTCGAATTCGAGCTTTTGGAAATAAAAGTCTAAAATCTCTTTCCAAGAAAAAGCGCCTTGAGCCATACGCATTGCACCTTGTTGGGACATGCCTACACCATGACCGAATCCAAAACCTTCTAAATGGACCACGTCCTCTTGAACGGATGGAATGAAATATGTGCTGCGCAGTTTGAAGTGGCGACGTAAGGTTTCTAATTTGAACGGAGTAGAATCAACCGTATACTTCGTAAGTCTTCCTTCTGGGAGGGCGGCAAAATAGAGCGCCCAGTCTTTAGTCATTCCGTTCTTGAAAAAGTAAGCATTCCAATCAGAAACAGGAATATCCTTGGTCCACTGGTATTTACTTTCCTTTTTACTAAAGGGATCTATTACAGCTCGGCAGTAGGGTAATTCTTGGCTCCATACTTCATGCGGCAGCACTGTTTGTCCGCCGGAATTACTATGATAGAAGCCAATAATTGGCTTTCCATTATAAGTAGCTAGCGTATCTTTTGTCTGCGTCACAGCCTCCATGATGATTGCCGCGTGATTGCCGTGAGGTACTCCTTTAAATGCTTGTGAGCTCTGGTCGTCTTTAATATGATATCCGTCCTGTTTATGCTTGGCCATGTTCGTGATGAGCCATGTCCGAGCCAGTACCGCCTGGGCTTTATGATATTCAGGTTCAGATGACATTCCTCCTTCAGCTTCTACAACCCCAGCAATATATTCTTTAACAGGGACTTGAACTATAGCCTCCAGGTAAATCAAGTTTGGACGTATGGTGACCATCCCCAGATAGGGCCTTGTCGCAGTCCAATTCTTTTTGCGTAAAACACGCATTTCTATGGTATCGCTAGTAGAAAAGATGATAGAATCACATCCCGCCCTATTGAGCCTTAAATCCCCACGAAAAGTATAAAGGGGGTGCACATCATCCTCGCCATATTCCATAATGAAGGTGCTATCAGGCGTGTACGCTGTTAATGTAAAAGAGCCTCCTTTAACCTTGATTTGCATGCGACTGTATTCTTGTTCGGCAAAAGTCAATACTCTAGGCCCAGAGGAATAGGCCTTTACCTTCTGTCCGTATCCAGCAACTGAGCAGCAAAGCAAAAAAAATAAAAAAAGGTTTCTCATTTTAATCGTTCAATAGTGCTAAAATACGAGGGACGGCGTCTTTGATCAAACTACGCTTTCCCATACGGGAATGAAGTCTTTGTATATCAATCAATTGTTCACTTGGTGATGATTCTATCAATACTCTAAGGTTCTTCACAGTTACGTCGCCTTGCAAAAATTCAGGGACAATTGCTTGATCCATAATGAGATTAGGAAGAGACATGTAACGAACCTTTACTAATAGTTTTGCAATAGCAAGTGACACAGCGTTTGCCTTATAGACAACAGCTTGCGGAATACCCAATAGCGCAATTTCCAGAGAAGCTGTGCCGCTGCATGTAAGCGCAAATTCAGCGCCCTGAGTGACTTCAACAATCTCCCGATCTTCAATTATGATATTGTCCTCAAGTACGCCTTTTGGCCAGCGATTGCGCACAGAAGGGGCTCGCACCACATGAAATGTATACTCAGTTAATTCTTTAGCAAGAGCATTAAAAACGGGGATTAAGCGAGTGATTTCTTGAACTCGAGACCCTGGTAAAAGCACTATTTTCTTGCTCGCAGGTAGGTAATGATTCAAGTCTACATATTTCTCCATGAGGGGATTTCCAACATAATGTATTTCCTCGCCTTTGGAAGCATACCAACTTTCTTCAAATGGCAAAATGCTCAGTACCTCATCTGAATGCTGCATTAAAGCATCTAATCTACGTTCCTTCCAGGCCCATATTTTGGGAGGAATAAAATAGACTACCCTCATTCCTTTACCTTTTGCCCATTCGGCTATACGTAAATTAAAACCTGCGTAATCCACTAAAATCAGTACTTGCGTGCCAAATTCCTGAATATCTTTTTTTACTTGATTGGACAGTTTTAAAATAGTTTTAACCTTAAGAGCAACTTCCACAAATCCCATAAACGGTTGTCCAGGTAAATCAAACCACTGCTTCATGCCCGCGGCAGTCATTTGCGAACCGCCCCACCCTGCTTGTTCCATTTTTGGATTAGCCTCATGAAGCGCGCGCACTAAAGACGCCGCTTGTAAATCACCTGAAGGCTCACCAGCTATCCAAAAAACTTTCATTTATCTGAGAATGAATTGAAACAATATTATAGCCGCCACAGAAGGCAAACAGCTCAATAAAATTCCCCGTGCCACGCGATCTTTTTCAAAATTGATAGCTGTAAAAAACAACACGGCATTAATGATTACCCCAAAAGTGATAGCACGCATCACCACAAGACGCCATGCCGGGTTATCAATGTCCCCAATATCAGCAAGCATGGGGTAATTATCAATCGCAATTGCTATGCTAAAAATAGGCGCACCTATACCAACAAAAAAACCAGCGAAATAGTCTATTAATTTTCTATTCTTCAAAATCCCATTGATTTAATGCAGAAACGGCATGATGCGCAGTAAGATCAACCGTTATAGGCACCACAGTAATATATCCTTCATCCAAAGCTGCGATATCCGTATCCTCTCCATTGTCGTAGTTAACAAACTTTCCAGTGAGCCAGTAATACGGACGGCCAAATGGATCAATCCGTTCATCTAATTCTTCTTCCCAATTACCTATAGCCATGCGACAGACTCGAATTCCTTTATAAGGAACTTTGGTATTCTCAGGGATATTCACATTTAAACAAGTACCTGTTGTCAATCCATTTTCAATAACCTTGGAAATGATTTTATGAATCGCTGGTTTGGCTGCTTCAAAACTTGCCTCCCAAGAAAACTCACACAAACTAAACCCTATGGACGGTATTCTCTCCAACGCGCCCTCAACGGCAGCACTCATTGTACCGCTGTAAATAACATTTATAGACGCATTTGAACCATGATTTATTCCACTTAGAATCAAATCGGGACGGCGCGGTAAAACTTTATTAATGGCCAATTTCACACAATCTGCAGGTGTCCCGCTAACCTTAAATTCTTTTTGTGGCCCTGTGCTCTTTACCTCGTTTACTCTGAGACTAACATCTAACGAAATAGCATGTCCTTTTCCACTCATTGGACTATCCGGTGCCACCACCCACACCTCACCAAAGTGATTTGCAATATCTGTAAGAACTTTTATTCCAGGTGCAGAAATACTGTCATCATTCGTAACCAGAATTAGAGGCTTTTTTGTCATCTTTAGAATCGATTTATGTCAAAGTTACATGGAAACACTTCGCGGCATAAGTTTTGAACCTTGTTTATAACGAAATTTTAATAACATCCTTATGCTCGTATTGATTATCCTATTTATTGTTGCCGGCCTTGTAGTGCAGCAAAGACTAAAAGCCAAATTCAAAAAATATTCAAAAGAGGCCTTGAGCAATGGCATGTCTGGTGCAGAAATCGCTCAAAGAATGCTGGACGATCACGGAATTCACGACGTTCGTATTGAAAGCGTTGCAGGAAAATTAACAGACCACTACAACCCCGCTAATAAAACAGTCAACTTAAGTCCTGATGTGTATTCAGGAAGGAGTGTTTCATCTGCGGCAGTAGCTGCTCATGAAGTTGGACACGCCGTTCAACACGCTCAAAGTTACCGGTGGTTGGAAATGCGTTCCCAGCTTGTCCCAATGGTACAATTTAGCGGACGGATCATGAATATTGTCATTTGGTCTATGATTCTAGGTGTTGGTTTCTTAGGAATATTTGGAGTAAATACGGCAATATGGGTTTTGATTGCAGCGCAATTGGCGATCACCACGTTTTCACTCGTTACACTTCCGGTAGAATATGATGCATCTAATCGTGCTCTTGCATGGCTCACAACAAGCGGTTTAATTACTACTGATGAACATGCTAAAGCCGATGACGCTTTGAGTTGGGCAGCACGTACCTATCTTGTAGCTGCATTAGCTTCAATGGCCCAATTAGCTTATTACTTTACACTTCTGCGCGATTAACAAATGTGCAAATTGAATACAAAAACCCCCGTTTGGCACAGCCACACGGGGGTTTTTGATTAACCATAATTTATTACTTGGGGCTACTGCAAATCATTTAAATTGCCCACACCTACTTGTCTAACAGCAATCAAGGGCTCCGCATAATCTGCTCCAATTACTCTTCCCCAATCCTGAGCTCGTGCAATGACCGATTGGAAGAACCTTTCGCTAGAAATAACCGTTTGAGGCTCCTTGCTATCCGGATTAAAGAATTGACTTTTATGCGCTCGTATGGAAGCCATTTTCTTCTCAAAGCCACTACTTATATCCACTATAAGTTGAGATTCCAAATTATAGAATTGCAAATACTTGTACATATTTTTTGGACGCCACGGTTCAAGTTTATCACCGTCTGCCTCCAATTGAATTTTATGCAATCCTGCTAAAAAACAGGCTTCTTCTACCAATCTAGAAGCTCTACCGTGATCCGGATGACGATCTGTAGGAGCATTCATTAGGACCACATTTGGCCTATACTTACGAATCATTGTAGCCACGGCCAACTGACTTTCATGGGAGTAATCCACTTGACCATCTGGCATACCTAGATTTTCTCGAACTGCACAACCTAATATCTCAGCGGCCGCTTTTGCTTCGTGCAATCTGATTTCAGAAGTCCCTCTTGTCCCAAGCTCTCCTCTGGTTAAATCCACGATACCGGTAGTTAAACCTTTTGCTGCGTGAGTGGCAAGAATGCCTCCGGCACCTAATTCAACATCATCTGGATGCGCCCCAAAAGCAAGGATATCTAATTTCATAGCTGTTATTTTCCAGCTGCGAAGTTGGTGATTTCTGTACTAAGAGGATTCATTCGGCTATCATAATGCGCAATCCATTGACCGTTTTCATCAATCATAAACTTATTAAAGTTCCAGCTCACTTTGGCGTCATCAATACCGTTTTGACTTTTATTACAAAGCCATTGATAGACCTCATGGCCTTTGTTTTTGTTGGTTTTAACCTTGGCCATCATTTGAAATGTTACCCCATAATTCTTACTGCAAAAAGATTTGATATCTGCAGCAGATCCTGGTTCCTGAAATCCAAAATCATTCGCCGGGAATCCAAGAACTACAAAATCTTTCCCTCCATATTGTTCGTGTAATTTTTGGAGTTGTTCGTATTGAGGAGTATAGCCGCATTTTGAAGCTACGTTTACAATTAGAACGCGTTTTCCTTTGAGCTGCTCAAAGGAAAAATCTGCTCCGTCAATTGTTGACGCTTGTAAAGAATAAAAATCCGTGGATTCCATAGTGTCTTTTGAATTGGATGATTGAGTCATTTGTATTGGTTCGTTACCACACGCAAGTAAAGCAATAGAAAATAAAAGGTATTTCATTTGATAAGGATTTAATACAATAGAACAAGAATGAACTGCTAAAGTTTGTATTAAATTTGAAGATTCTTCAATACCCCATGTTAAAGATTGGTTTACTTCTTCAACGATACGCGAAACAAGAGCTCAGAAATTCCAATGCAATTTTCTCTCTTGGACTGTATCTTATTGGTATTACCTATCTCATTTACCTGCTTGGAGGCAGCAACGCCTCTGATAATTCATGGAACACTTTACTTTGGGTGGTTGTGTTTTTTGCGTCCATAATGCAGGCAAGTCGAAGTTTTGAATTTGAAAGCGGTGATTATTTCTACTATTATCAAAGTATAGCTGGCCCTAAAGAAACAATTGTAGCTAAACTCATTTATAACAGCTTATATATGTTATTCCTCTCAGGAATCGCGTGGGGCTTGTTTAGTTTATTCTATGGTAATGAAGTTTACCAACCCATTGTTTTTGCCATAGGGCTAGGGCTAGGTTGCATAGGGTTTAGTATCATTCTAACACTAGCCAACGGGATTGCTGAACGCTCAGGGAGAAACGCCACGTTGAGCACCATTTTAGCCTTGCCGTTGACGCTTCCTATTTTAAAATTAGTAAGTACCATAAATATGTATGCAATGGTAGGCGCGCCTTTTGATGAAACAGCTACAATCATTGGTTCACTTGTGACATTAGATATTGCAATTGGCCTTCTTGCCTACATCCTCTTTCCGTATCTTTGGCAGGATTAAAATTCCCTATGCAACAAACAGTTTACAAAGTTATTGGAGTAGTATTGGTACTGTACAGTCTCATCTTTGGCCTGTTAACCTCCATACCTGACTTACCTATCATTGAAGAAAGCATTAGAAACCTGTTTTACCACGTAAGTATGTGGTTTGCGATGGTGGCTATGATGGCGGGAAGTTTTGCTTATTCCATAGTATTCTTGAGGAGGGAAAACCTTCATGCTGACCGTAGAACAGCAGCACTTACAGAAACGGGAATGCTCTTCGCATTTCTGGGCCTATTTACGGGAATGATCTGGGCACGATTTACCTGGGGAGCCTGGTGGACCAATGATCCCAAGCTTAATGGCAGTGCTATAACCATTCTCATTTATTTAGCTTATTTCATTTTGCGAAATGGGATAGAAGATCAGCGAAAAAAAGCAAGAATTAGCGCAGTCTACAACATTTTCGCCTTTGTGATGATGATTGTTTTCATTGGTATTTTACCACGAATGACGGACAGCTTGCATCCCGGTAATGGGGGCAATCCTGGCTTTAACTCCTATGATTTGGATAATCGACTTAGATTAATCTTTTATCCAGCGGTTATTGGATGGATTCTAATTGGAACTTGGATCGCTTCTTTGCGTTACAGAATAAAGAACTTAAGCATTACATGAAAAATCTCTTTCTGACCCTTACGGCCATGGCGCCAATATCGCTTTTAGCTCAATCCAAAAACTTCATGTACAGCGAAGGAAAAATTTATGTAGTTATCGCTGTAATTGCCGTTATTTTCCTGGGATTAGCAGGGTATTTGTATCGAATGGATCGTAAAATTTCAGCCTTGGAAAATGAAAAATAATCAAATTGCAATCATCATTGCCATTGCCATTCTAATTGGATACTCCTTGGTCCGTCTGGGCAACAGTTCCACCTACAGCAATTTTGAAGATGCTATAGCGCTGAATGGCGAAAAAACTACGGTAATTGGCTTTTTAGATTTGGAAGGAAATATGGATTTTAACCCAAAAACCGTTCAATTCTCCTTTTCTGCCAAAGACAAAAAAGGCAACGTTAGCAAGGTTATTTACAACCAACCCAAACCTCAGGATTTTGAACGTTCTGAAGAAATAACCATGACCGGGTATGCAACAGATAGCGCGTTTATCGCTACTGAAATTTTAATGAAGTGCCCTTCAAAGTACAACGAACAGAACGAGGTAGACTCGGACAAGATTTACAAATAAACTATGGAATACGTTGGCGAACACCTTTGGGCCGCTAACCTTGGAAGGGGACTCACTGCATTGTCTTTTACCATGGCGTTGCTTTCAACCTTTGCCTATTATGCAAAAGGTCAAGATTGGAAAAAATTAGGAAGGTTTGCCTTCCGTGTTCATGCAGTATCTCTTTTTGGTCTAATTGGAACATTATTTTTCATAATGGCCAACCATTACTTTGAATTTGACTATGTGTGGAAACACACCTCCTTGGACTTGCCGGCGCGCTATTTATTTTCTGCATTTTGGGAAGGACAGGAGGGCTCTTTTCTGCTTTGGATGTTTTGGAATGCAGTCCTCGGATTTATTTTAACCTACAGTGCAAAGTCTTTTGAAGGGCCCGTGGTTGGAGTCTTTGCAGCCGTACAAGCTTTTCTAGTAAGTATGGTATTAGGCGTATACATAGGTGATATGCACATTGGTTACAGTCCATTCATTCTAGTGCGTGAACTCCAAGACAACGTGGGTTTGCCGTGGACTCAGTTCTCAGATTACCTCACCCGATTCCCAAATTTTGCGGACGGATCAGGATTGAATCCGTTACTTCAGAATTATTGGATGACTATACATCCTCCAACTCTTTTCCTTGGGTTTGCCTCAACCCTGGTTCCATTCAGTTATGCTGTAGCTGGATTACTCCGCAAAGACTATAAAAGCTGGATCAGTAGCGCGCTTATTTGGAGTTTTTTCTCTGTAGGAATACTTGGAGTTGGCATTCTCATGGGCGGAGCTTGGGCATACGAAGCATTGAGTTTTGGTGGATTTTGGGCTTGGGACCCTGTTGAAAACACCTCTTTAGTTCCATGGCTCACCATGGCAGCAGGTGCACATTTGCTTCTGATACAAAGAAATAAGGGAGGGGTTGTTCCCTCTGCATTATTCATGCTTATACTCACCTTTCTCTTGGTACTTTACTCTACGTTCTTGACACGATCCGGGGTTTTAGGTGATAGTTCTGTGCACGCCTTTGTAGACTTAGGATTAAGCGGGCAATTGCTCATTTATCTGCTCTTCTTCAGTATTGGCTCTCTTGTTCTATTACTTATCCGTTATAAGGGACTACCCAAAAAAGTAAAAGAAGACCGCATGGACAGCCGTGAGTTTTGGATGTTCATTGGCGCCTTAACACTGCTGATAAGTGGGCTACAAATCACACTGAGCACCTCCTACCCTGTCTTTAATAAACTTTTTGGTCCGGATGGACTAATGACACTTTACAACAAAGACAAAGTCTTGAGTGACCCTATTGATCACTATAATGCCATCCAAGTCCCCTTTGCAATTGTCATTGTATTACTTATTGGCGCAGGTCAATTTTTATCCTATAGAAGTACTTCTACTTCGCTATTTTTTAAACGTCAAATTCTCACGCTAGCCATAACTACTATTGGTGCACTTCTAAGCTCATGGGCACTAGGAATGTGGAACCCAATGTACCTTTTACTCCTTTGGGCATCCTATTATGCGATCATAGGAAATCTTGAGTTTCTTATTCGATGGGCAAAAGGTAACTGGAATGTAGCAGGATCAACTGTAGCGCATGTTGGATTTGGTTTAATCATTGCTGGTTCGCTTATCTCAAATGCGAATAAGGATGTGATTTCAAAGAACAATACCTTTATCCATGAGGAATTTCCTGCAAACGAAAATCTACTTATTCATGAAGGTGATACCGTTCAAATGGGCGATTACTGGGTAAGTTGGACCGGGCAGGATGAGGAAGGTTACTACCTCAACTATAATCTTGAATTTTTCCAAGAAAGTGATGGAAAACTTGAGGGCTCATTTAACCTACAGCCCCGCATTCAGCTCAATGAAAAAATGGGAAATGTAGCAGAGCCTTCCACAAAACATTTTTTAAGTAAGGATATCTACACTCATGTTACCTATGCTGATTTACGCTCAGCGTCAGAAAAAGGAGATGAAGAATGGAAGAACCAGTTCGATTTGGAACTCTTGCAAGGTGAAAGCCATTTTCTTTACGGTAAATACAAGATTCAATTAGACACCTTAGTAGTTGAAGCTCCTAATTCTGACGGTGAATTGGACTATGTTGTTTTAGGTGCAGGCATCAGCGTTCGCACCATGCAGGACAGCCTATACAAGGTAATGCCTGTATATGCAGTTCAAGGCGATAAAGCCAATCATGTGGATGCTGAAATTCAAGAATTGGGCTTAAAATTTCGATTTGAGCGAATTAACTACGAAACCAATAAGCCGGTAATTTCGGCAATGGAGCGTATTGAGGAAGAGGAACCTTTTATACTCATTAAAGCGGAAGTTTTTCCATGGATCAATTTACTTTGGCTGGGGTCTTTGCTGATAGCTGTGGGTACTTGTATTGCCATAGTTACTAGAATAAGAAGGTCATGAAAATTGCCATTATAGGGAAGGGAAACCTTGGCACGCACCTTTATAATGCGTTGAAGGCTCAGGCCAGCGTGCAATGGTTTGCAAAGGACTATCCGACTTCGATTATTGCAGATATTGTCATTGTGAGTGTCTCAGATCATGCTACTGCTGCAGTATGCAAGGAGATAGATGCAAGTCTTGTGGTACATACCGCAGGCGTAATTCCTCAGGTAAAGAAGGATAATGCCGGCGTGTTTTACCCCCTATTCAGCTTCACAAAAGGTGCTTTAGTTCAGTGGGAAAACATCCCAATTCTCATTGAAACGGCAGAAGAACAAAATCTAAGTATTCTTAAAAAAATTGTAGAGCTACTTGGGGCAAAACCCTATTCAATGAGCAGTGCAGAAAGGACCAATATCCATACCGCAGCGGTAATAGTCAATAATTTCACAAATCATCTTTATACCCTAGCAGAGGACTATTGCCGGCACCACGAACTTCCTTTTGAAGTTCTACATGCCATCATGAAACAAGGACCAGAAAAAGCGATTAAATTAGGGGCCAAACAGGCGCAAACAGGCCCAGCCATTCGCGGTGACAGTGGTACTATTCTAGATCATATGGAGTCTATTGATCAAGAGGATATCAAAATATTGTACAAACTTTTAAGTACTAGTATTCGCAACAGACATGAATTATAAAGAGCTTTTTATAGATATCACCACAGTAGTTCTAGACGTAGACGGAGTATTGACAAATGGAGAAATTTTACTGATTCCTGGTATGCAACCAGTACGTAAAATGCATTCTAAGGACGGATACGCGTTACAACTAGCTATTCGAAACGGTATTAGAGTGGCCATCATAACCGGCGGGTCATCGCCAGAAGTTAAAACAAGGTTAGAAAGCGCGGGTATCAAGGATATTTATTTAGGCGCATCCAACAAAATAGAAGCCTATGAAGATCTCAAAATGTGCTATGACCTCAAGGATGAAGAAATATTATATATGGGAGACGACCTACCCGACTATGATGTTATGAATCTTGTTGGCCTAGCAGCGGCTCCTCAGGACGCTGCTCCAGAAATCAAATCCATTGCACAATATGTTAGCCCAATCAAGGGAGGTGAGGGTTGTGTTAGAGACGTGCTCGAGCAACTGTTGAAAATACAAGGTAAGTGGGCACGCCGTCAAGACAGAACTTGGTAAATTTGATAATAAGTGATTATACTCCAATTTGTTAAAAGCAAAGGAAGAAATACAGTTAGAATCAAGACTAAAGGAAGTCAATACATCTATCACAACGCTAGAAAGTGCAGATCCTAATCATCCAGCTCTGTATCATTTAAGGAGCGAAAAAAAATGGATGGAGCAGCGCTTGAAGAAAAGTTTTTGGTACGATTTAGTTTGGAAGTTCACAAGGCTCAAAGGCTTAGTCCTTATGAGCACACTTGGCGTACGCATTTGGTACGCAACAAGGATTAGACAAAATCCATTTTACAGAATACTAATAGTGATTTTTGGCTCATTTATGTTACTTGTTATGATTATATACCAATTGAGAAAGGTATTCGGGCTTGATTTTTTTCCCAATTCAGATAGCCCCATTGATGAATGGATTCTTGGCATCTTTGGATTATAATAGCTTCCAAATAAAAGTACGCTTACTATGAAACTCAATAAACAATTAGTCCTTGGTTCCAAAAGCCCCAGAAGAGCATCTCTGTTAAAAGAAATGGGATTTGATTTCAAAATTCTAGTCACCGATGCTGACGAGAATGCCCCCTTGCATCTTAACGGAGAAGAAACAGCTCTTTGGATCTCCGAGCAAAAAGCTTTAGCACTTCAACCTAAACTAAAACATCACGAATTAGGCATCACATCAGATACCGAGGTGTGGCTGGGAAATAAACGATACGGCAAGGCTTCCAATAAAGAAGCAGCCTTCCAAATGATTAAATCGCTAAGTGGCAAGACGCATCAAGTCATTACAGGCCTTACGTTAAGTACAACGGAGGACATAACATCCTATTGCTCAGTAGTTCAAGTCACTTTAGCTGATATTACCGCTGAAGAAATAGAATATTATGTTAACCAATTTAAACCCTTTGACAAAGCCGGGGCTTACGGCATTCAAGAATGGATTGGTCATACCATGGTTACCTCCATTCAAGGTGAATACAACGCGGTTGTAGGCTTACCCACCACAACACTTTATAAAGCCCTTAAGCAATTTAAAATTTAAGCGGTCTCCGTAACAGATAAATCAATCATCCAAGAGTATTTATCCTCACTTCTTCCCATTCGAATATCGTTAAGAATACGTTTGATTTCCATAGCTTTACCATCCGTAGGAACAGGAATAGAAAAATCCTCGCCGTTATATCCAATAGTATCAATCTGACTTACGACTGCGGCTGTGCCCATTCCAAAAGCTTCCTTGAGATTACCTTCACGAGCAGCTTTGATAATTTCATCTACCGTGATAGGACGTTCTTGGATAGACCAACCTTGGTCTTTTACAAGCTGTATAATGGAACGTCGCGTTACTCCGGCTAAGATTCTATCCGTTAAAGGTGGCGTTAAGAAGGTATCACCAACCAATAGCATTAAATTCATTGTTCCGCTCTCCTCTATAAACTTATGCTCTTTGTGGTCGGTCCAAATTACCTGATTGTACCCTTCTTCTATCGCTTTAGAGGTAGGATAAAATGATCCTCCATAATTTCCAGCAGCCTTAGTAAATCCAATTCCACCGCTAGTAGCGCGCGTAAACTCTTGTTCAATTTTAACTTTCACGGTTCCACTGTAATAGGGTCCCACAGGAGAAGTTATGATACAAAAGGTATAATCATCGCTTTGACGTGCAGCAATAAATTCAGAGGATGCAAATAAAAACGGTCGTATGTATAAGCTGTGGTCTTCTGCATTTGGAACCCAGTCTGCATCTATTTCTAATAACTTCTTTAGGCCTCCCATGAATAAATCCTGCGGAATTTGAGGCATCATTAAGCGATCTGCACTTTTGTTAAGTCTAGCAAAATTATCCAATGGACGAAACATACTTACGGAGCCGTCGTCTTTGCGGTAAGCTTTCATTCCTTCAAATGCGCTTTGTCCATAGTGCAAGGCATGTAAACCATAAGAAAACTCTAATTGGCCGTAAGGACGAATCTCGGCCTCCTGCCATTGCCCGTTTTTAAAGTGACAAACGAGCATGTGATCCGACATATTTTTACCAAAAGGAAGGTTTGAAAAATCGATGTTTGATCTGCGGCTCTCTTTGGTCAACTCTATTTTCATCTTCTGCTTTCTTTAAGACGACAAATGTACTAATTTTGAAGGTGTAATTCATCTAGGCTCAATACCAAAAAATAAAGTATCAAGCCGATTTAATAAATATTTCAAATGAAGCATTTTCTTATTGCAAGCCTTTCAACTATCCTGATGATTTCTTGCCAATCTTCTAATTCAGAGAAGCAAGTTTCTGAAAAAACGTCAGTTCAAGAATACGCATACTTTGGTGATAGCACCTTTACCATAGAAGACGCAATGAGTGCTAAAACTATTGTAGAATCCTTTCAAACAAAAGGAGACACAATGTTTGGGACAGTAGCGGGAGAAATCACCAAAGTTTGCACAGTAAAGGGATGTTGGATGCAAACTGCTATTGATTCGAATACTAATTTATTCGTTGATTACGACTATGAATTCCTTCTTCCCACCAATAGTCAAGGTCAAAACATGGTCATGACAGGATACGCGTATTGGGACAGCACAACTGTGGCAGAGCTCCGTCATTACGCAGAGGACAGAGGCGCATCTGAAGAAGAAATAGCAGCTATTACTGTACCTACAGGCGATGTGAAATTCAAAGCTACAGGAGTAAAAATTGCGATATCCACCAGTGATGAATAAAATTATTGCTGTAGCACTAATCGCTGTTTTTATATGCTCTTGTTCGGCTGTTGATTCAAAAGAGCAAAGCAAGTCCAATTGGAAACCTGAAATGGACCAACCCAGTGAACTCGCATCCATCATGCGTTCGCTGAATGATGAGGCTTTAATACGCAAAAAAAGTCTTGAAAATGGAGAACTATCGCAAGCAAACTCCAAGCTCATTTTTAAGATGATTACAGCTGAACCCACGGAACCTCACATGGTTGGTCCTGCCTTTACTCCTCACACAGAGGCCTTTATTGCAAGCTATGGTCAATTGAATACGGCAACAGACGTTGCCGCTCAGATTGATGCGCACAATAACTTGGTAAAAAGCTGTGTTGCCTGTCATATGAATTTCTGCCAGGGCCCCATTCCTCGAATAGAGAAATTATATGTGAATATATGATTGAACCCAGTTCCAGGAAGTTTACAACGTCGGCCGACGGTAGTTTGACCATCTGGGTTCCTAAACTGGACGAACACTATCACAGTATTCATGGTGCCTTAACAGAAAGTCAACACGTTTTTATTGATGCTGGACTTCATGCCATCTCCAAGAAAGAAATCAACCTGCTTGAAGTTGGTTTAGGAACCGCACTAAATGCACGACTAACATGTGAGCAGCGAAAAGACAGGGAAATAAATTATTTGGCACTTGAGAAATTTCCCTTGAACAGCGAAGAAATTCAAAAAGTGAAAGAAGCAGGTGGTAATAAAGAGGCTGAAATCCTAGCTATTGAATCAGGAAAACCAGTTGAAATTGAAGAAGGCTTTACTTTTGAATTAAGCACTATTGATGTGAGGAAATTCAATTGGATTACTCCCCGTTTTGATTTAGTTTATTTCGATGCTTTTGCACCAAGCGCTCAACCTGAGCTTTGGAGTGAAGATATATTTCAAAGCCTTTTTGATGCCATGCATTCAGGAGGTGCCTTAGTTACTTATTGCGCTAAAGGGGTAGTTAAAAGAACGCTAAAGAAAGTGGGATTCGAAGTAGAGGCACTACCTGGCCCACCGCGTAAAAGAGAAATGACTCGAGCATGGAAAAGATGATTGCATTCAATGCAAGATGTTATGCCATCATTAAATCACAGAACAATCGGGTCCTTGTGATGAAGGAAAGATGGCACGGAGTAGATTTACAAAAGTTTCCCGGAGGAGGGCTAGAATTAGGCGAAGGCCTTTTGGAATGTATCAGCAGGGAAATTGAAGAAGAGTTTCGTTACAGCCAAACGTTAGAGTACGTTCACTGCTTCACTCCAACGGATTGTTTTTCATCTAGATTTAAGCCACGGGAGCAATTGCTGTTAAATTATTTTACCAATACTGAGGCGGCTCAAGAGGATCAATGGGAACTTATAGCTAATGATGAAAATTTGTTGGGAATTCAATGGCTTGAATTGACTAAAGAAAATGCGTATTGGTTCACTTTGGACAGTGATAAAAATGCTTTTTTGAGCCTTTTAAGTTCCTAATCGGCGGCTTACCACTTGCCGAAGCTTATCATATAATAGCTCTGGTTTTTTTGTTCTCCATTCCCAATAATCTAAATCGCCGCCAAGGATAAAATATTGGTCTAGGCCGTAGGTAGTCAATTCTTGGACAACGTGCTCCCTTAAATTTAAAAAAGCCATCCAACCGTGGGGCACTTCTTCCAACCATTCTTCGTAATAGTCTGTAATATCTGCATGGAAATTGAGAATATTTTCTCCAATCAAAATAAACTTATCTATACCGAAGGGTATCATTTCGTCTACCATATCTCTCTTCAAACGCATGATATCATTATGCACAGCATCATTCCATTCACCTAAGAATTCAATGACGCAATACCCTATTTCATATTCCACATATAGCACTTTAACGAATAGCGTTTCACAGCCAATAGAATCCCATTGAGGATGAATGACGTGATCGTAAATGTGGTCTGTGTAATAAACCTCGCTATTGCAATAACCGTAAAACGGACTTTGAGGATCATCACTTGCTATATAGAGATGCCGCCAATTGAAATAAGGCTCAATAGTATGCATTCAAAAAAGAATTAGTTGTCATGTAACAAAACTTCCTCAGTATTGTTAATCTATTCATAGCATAAATCCTCATGGCAGTTTTTACAATTACGGGAGCAACCGGATCAGTCGGAAAGGAGATCGTAAAGCATCTCTTAGTAATGGGTCACGAAGTACGTATACTTAGTACTAGAAAAAATTTGGACTGGAAAGGGGCCTCCACCTATTTTTGGAATCCCTCCTATGGGGAAATTGATGATCTAGCGCTTGAAGGCTGTGACCACCTCATCCATTTAGCCGGGGCATCTGTGAGTAAACGCTGGACAGCTCAATATAAAGCTGAAATCAATGACTCTAGAGTGTACACATCTAAAGTGCTTTTAGACTCCATAAACAGAGTGCAAAAGGGTCCTAAATCTTGCGTTAGCGCGAGTGCTATAGGTTATTATGGCAGCTCACAATCTTCACTCTTTACAGAACACACACCTCCAGCCAGTGATTTCCTTGCATCCGTTACAGAGAATTGGGAACGCTACACCAAGATGTTCGCCTCACCAGAAAGACGAAGTATTCAATTGCGTATTGGGATTGTTTTAGATAAAGGTGCTGGAGTTTTAGGGAAATTAGTCCCGTTAGCCAAAGCTGGCATTGCCTCCCCATTAGGAACTGGAAAGCAATGGACAAGCTGGATACATGTTGAAGACCTTGCCAAAATGTTTGTTTATTGCGCAATTTCAGATGTGGTTAGTGGTCCTTACAATGCCGTTGCATCTACTCCGCTATCCAACAGATCTTTCACTAAAAAAATCTGTAAGGTGCTAAGAAGACCAATGATATTACCATCGGTTCCTGCATTTATATTAAAACTAGTATTAGGTGAAATGGCAACTCTTGCCCTAATGAGTCAGAAAGTAAGTAATGCCAAAATTCTTGAAGCCGGATTCGTATTTACTCACGAAGATCTTGAATCTGCACTGCACAAAACATTGAAATAAAAAAGCCCCGCGAATGCGGGGCTTTTTTAATCTATTGCAAGACGTGAGCCTATTACATGGTGTATACCGCGTTTAAATCAAAGTTCAATTCGATAGTATGGTCTATTAATTTCTCTTTTAAAGATTCAGCGATTGATGCATCATTTTCGTCATGGTATTTCACATCCCATTTTGTACGGTCTATACCGAACGTTGGAGCACTAAAACTAACCGCCGCATCATCTACAGCAATATTTGCGGGGAATTCAATACTGTGGGTAATACCGCGAATAGTAAGGTTACCAATCACACTACTATTTGTAGCATCACCTTCTGTTTCTTTCACATTTACAATTTCAAATTGTGCGGTTGGAAAACTATCTACAAAGAAAAAATCTTGAGATTTCAGATGACCTACCAAATAGCCTCTCTTTCCTTGATCTTCAATGTCTGTGTTTTCAATGGAATTCATGTCAATAACTACTGAACCGCCTACAACCTTACCGTCACTAACTTTAAAGGAACCGTCTGAAATACCAATATTCCCAACATGTTCATCATTTATTAATTTTTTAAAACCTCTCCATGCGATTGTGGAGGAATCCACTTCATAAGTAGTCGTTTCCGTTACAGCATTTACTTCTTGAGCATCGCCAGTAGTTACTTCTGATGCTTTATCTCCAGCACAACTCACAATTAGTAGAGACGTAGCTATAAACATTGAAATTTTCTTCATTGTATCTGTTTAAGTAGTTAATTATGGGCACAAAATTACCCTAATGTTTGTTGTAACAAATAAATAGTAAAAAAAGTTTAGGTATTGTATATTCTTTTTCGCAATCTAATTGCTAAAACACTAACAACAAGCGTAATAGACCCTGCAAGAACATAAGGATAAGTAAAGTGAAGGCCATAAGCAGTACCACCAATTGCAGGTCCAAGCACTCTCGCAAGGGAACCAACACTCTGATTTGTACCAAGAACTTTTCCCTGGGCATCTTCCGGCGCGTAGGAAGTTAAAAGACTGCTTACTGTAGGGGTGAGTAATGCATTACCGAATGATAAAAGCGTCATAGAAACCAATTCTAGATAAAATCTATCGGTAGGAACAAAAGGCATAGAAAAAAGTCCAATAGCGACCAGAAGGGTGCCAAAAAACAGCAAATTACGTTCGCCAAACCAGGTGTTAAAATAACCTATTAACCCTCCTTGAATGATCACAGCCAAGAACCCAATGTAGGCAAATGTATACCCTATGTGCAATTCGCTTAATCCAAAATGCTCCGACCAAAGTAAGGTAGATGTAATCTGCATCATACTAAAGCCAAGTACATAAACAAAGTTTATAGTGAAGAGTGAACTAATTTCAGAAGAGGCTCTAAATCGAATGATATCCTTAAATGGATTCGGAAATAGCGCGATTGATTTTGCACGTTCTTTAAGAGTCTCCCCTAAAAAGAAGTAGGCTAACACTAGATTCATAAAACTCAATCCCGCTGCGAAATAACCCACACCACTCACTCCGTAATATTCGTTAATCAAGCCACCAATAGATGGTCCAAATATGAAGCCTAGGCCAAAAGCAGCTCCTATGATTCCAAATGCCTTGGTACGTTTTTCTTTTGGAACCACATCACTAATATATGCTTGAGCCACACTTAAATTGGCTGCGCCAAATCCTTTGAGCATTCTTGTCGCAAATAGTAACCATAACACAGTAGCATTCGCAAATAGCACATAGGCTACCGTCATAATTGCAATGCTTATTAACATAATAGGCCTTCTACCAAACCGATCACTTAGGCCGCCCCAAAAACTCGCGAAAATAAATTGCATGATACTAAAGCTCGTACCCAACAATCCAACCATAGCATCTGTTGCTCCCAATTCTTTAGCATAGATTGGCAAAATGGGAATGATCAAGCCAAAACCCATCAAGTCCATGAATATGGTAAAGAAAAGTACTACAAGCGCCTTATTCCTCATCCTTACTTGCTCTTAGGTTCTTCACCGTCATGCCGTTGTTCGAAACCTTATAACAGTGTAATTCTCTAGCGCGTAATGTATTTGGAAATACGGTTTTAGCCTCTGTCTCAAATTGATCTAGATTTCTATAACGTGCACTAAAATGACCAATAATCAAATGTGAAGCCTGAGCCTCTTTGGCAACCGTTGCTGCCTCAATTGCTGTAGCATGCATGGTCTGTTTTGCGCGCTCCAACTTATCCTCACAAAAAGTACTCTCATGATATAGCAGCGTAACCTCTTGAACGTATTTGGAAGTTTCAGGAACATACATTGTATCCGATGCGAAAGCGTAACTCAATGGTTTTGGAGGACCAAAAGTTAACTCGTTGTTCGGGATTACAGCTCCATTTTCAGCTGTCCAATCCTTCCCATCCTTAATCCAATGGTAATCGCATATTGGAATACTTAGTTCATCTGCACGTTCCTTATTCAAACTACGTTTTTGGGGCTTCTCTTCAAACTTGAATCCTGTAGTTGCGATTCGATGCTTCAATGGAAAACTAGATACAATGTATGTCTCCGTCTCTAAAATAACCTGAGGCACTTTGTGTTGGGTAACTATAAAAGAAATAGGGTAACCCGTAAAGGTTCCCGCTGCTCGAAATTGTGCAAGGATAATCTCCTTTAATTTTGGCGGACCAAAGATTGTTAATGGGGTAGTTCTGCCCAGTAGATGAAAACTACTTAATAGCCCTACTAGCCCAAAAAAATGATCACCGTGCAGGTGAGAAATGAAAATATTATTGATTCTAGAGAACTTTGTTTTAGATCTGCGCAATTGCTTTTGTGCGCCCTCACCACAATCAATTAAAAAATAGTGCTCTCTCATCTTTAATAGTTGAGAGGTTGTGTAACTATTAGAGGTAGGTGTCGCACTTGCCGCACCAAGAACAACCAACTCGAAACTCATTAAGAAGTACCCAATTTGCGCTTTTCAGCTAATAGGTAAAGCACGGCCATTCTCACTGCAACGCCATTTTCGACTTGTTCTAGAATAATTGAATGTTCGCTATCTGCAACTTCTGAGGTTATTTCTACTCCGCGGTTTATAGGACCGGGGTGCATCACAACAATAGGTGTATCTAAAGCATCTAAATGCTCCATTGTCAAACCGTATTGTGCTCTGTATTCCGCTATGGAGGGAAAATATTTAAGGTCCTGTCTTTCATGTTGAACACGTAGCATATTTGCAACGTCACACCACTCAATTGCCGTCTGTAAATTATGTTCCACACGCACTCCAAGCGTGTGCATGTATTTGGGTATTAAAGTGGTCGGACCGCATACCATGACTTCTGCGCCCATTTTTTGCAGTAGTAAAACATTTGAGAGCGCTACTCGACTATGGACAATATCTCCGATAATGGCGATTTTGAGGCCCTGCAATGCACCAAGTTTCTCACGAATAGAGAAAGCATCTAGTAATGCCTGGCTAGGATGCTCGTGAGCTCCATCACCTGCATTAATGATAGATGCATCCACATGCTGGCTCAAAAACTCTGCAGCTCCAGGGTTTGGGTGACGCATAACCACCATATCCACTTTCATAGATAGAATGTTGTTGACGGTATCTATAAGCGTCTCCCCTTTTTTAACTGAAGAGGAACCGGCAGAGAAATTAACCACATCTGCACTAAGACGTTTTTCTGCTAACTCAAAGGATAATCGTGTTCGAGTACTATTTTCAAAAAATAGATTCGCAATGGTAATGTCTCGCAGTGTGGGAACCTTCTTTATAGGCCGATTCAAGACCTCTTTAAATTCTTTGGCAGTGTCTAGAATAAGCTGAATATCCTCTTTATCAAGATGTTTGATACCCAACAAATGATTCACTGATAATTCGCTCATGAAGTTGGTTCCGTTAGTAATACTGCATCTCTACCATTAATTTCCTTCCATAATACCTCAACACGTTGAGATTCAATAGAATCAACTTGTCTTCCTTTGTAGTCAGGTTGAATGGGTAAATCCCGTGAAAATCTGCGGTCAATTAATGTGAGCAACTCCATTTTAGCAGGGCGCCCAAAACTTAAAATAGCATCCATGGCAGCACGAACGCTTCTTCCTGTGTAGAGGACATCATCTATAAAAACCACCTTTTGATCTTCCACTAGAAAATCAATTTTAGTTTTATTTGGTTGCAAATGGCCCTCTCTTCGTCTAAAATCGTCCCTGTAAAATGTAATATCCAATAAACCAGTCCGGATATTTTTTACGTTGTACTCATTTTCTAGGAGACGAACAATTCTTTCAAGTACCTGTGTACCTCTAGGCTGAAGACCAATGAGAATAGATTCTGAAAAATCACCATGATTCTCAACAAGCTTACAACACAACCTATTTAAGGTAATGTTTAGCTCCCTGGAGTTTATGATTTCCCTTTTGCTCATGCAGCAAATTTACTGATTAATATGAAGCAAATACTTCGTCAAAATTCAACCCGGAAAAATTACCGCTACTCATCATGACAACGGCATTTTTGCCTCCTGCATTCAACAAAGCTGCAGCCAATTCTTCTTTATTATCAAAAACTCTCACTCCCGTACCAAATGATGCACGAACATCTTCACTACTCAATGCCGGTAGCTTTTTGTGTGCTACAGCTTGCGGAGAATAATATACCCACTTGTCATCTGCAGGTGCCAAAACTCCGTCATAAAGAGGCAAAAATTCAGGGTTTAAGCTACTAAAGGTATGAAGTTCTAAAACTACACGAACCT
>MDSX01069237.1_pt1 | contig 31980 bp, 24 predicted proteins | sample 811141 | NCBI WGS metagenome assembly MDSX01 (sample SAMN05326642, study PRJNA326480) | marine metagenome | isolation source: seawater | place: Atlantic Ocean: South East | collected 2010
CATGGCTTCTAAGTCATATGTAATCTCTTTACGTCCGTGTTTCCTACTAATAAATTCAGGGATATATTCTAATGGGCCAGGTCTATAAAGTGCATTCATAGCAATCAAATCCGCAAACTCCGTAGGTTCTAACTCCTTGAGGTATTTCTGCATACCTGCACTTTCATATTGAAATATACCAACCGTTTCGCCACGTTGAAAAAGCTCGTAGGTTTTCAAATCATCCAGCGGGAAATTATCCGGGTCTAGTTCTACACCATGTCTCTCCTTCACTAATCTGCAAGCCTCCTTTATAATTGTAAGAGTTCTAAGGCCTAAGAAATCCATCTTGAGTAATCCAGCTTCTTCTACCACAGAGTTATCAAACTGCGTACACCACATCTCGCTATCCTTCGCACGCGCCACAGGGACCAGTTCTCTAATGTCACTCGGTGTGATAATTACTCCACACGCATGAATACCGGTATTTCTAACAGACCCTTCTAATACCCTTGCCTGCTGGATAGTGATGGCCTCTAATCCCTCTCCTTCTGCAATCTCTTTTAGATGTTTGACCAGGTTGGCTTCGTCTGAGCTAAATTTACTTTTAATCTGTTTGTCATCTAGAGCCCATATTTTTTTGAGCTTAGTCATATCTGGAATCAACTTTGCAATGCGGTCGGTATCCAACAGCGGTAATTCCAATACTCTTCCTGCATCACGTATAGAACTTTTTGCAGCCATGGTGCCGTAAGTAATGATCTGCGCGACCTGAGGTGCGCCATATTTATCAATAACATACTTGATCACCTTATCGCGTCCCTCATCATCAAAATCAATATCAATATCAGGCAGAGATACACGTTCGGGATTCAAAAAACGTTCAAACAGTAATTCATATTTAATGGGGTCAATATTTGTTATTCCAGTACAATAGGCAACAGCAGAACCTGCAGCAGATCCTCTTCCTGGTCCAACACTAACACCCATTTGACGGGCAGCCTCACAAAAATCTTGGACAATCAAGAAGTATCCTGGGTAACCTGTCCTTGCAATAGTATCTAATTCAAAGTCAAGGCGCTCCTCAATTTCAGTAGTAATCATTTCATACCTTCTCTTAGCACCTTCATAGGTTAAATGGCGCAGATATGCATTTTCACCACGTTGACCGCGATCGTCTTCATCCTTTTCATCTTGAAATTGTTTGGGAATATCAAATGCAGGAAGTAATACATTTCTCTCCAAAGGATACAATTCAACCTTATCTAGGATTTCCTTAGTAGTGCTCAATGCCTCCGGCAATTCAGCGAATAATTCTACCATTTCTTCCTTGCTTTTGAAATAGAATTCCTGATTAGGGAAACCATATCGGAAGCCACGACCGCGTCCTATTGGCGTACTCTTTTGGGCGCCTTCTTTTACGCAAAGTAAAATATCATGTGCTTCCGCATTTTCTTGCGTGAGGTAAAAAGAACTATTTGCTGCTATGTATTTAATCTTGTACTCCTTGGCATATTCAAGTAATTGCACATTCACATGATCTTCCTCTTCTAGTCCGTGACGATTCAGTTCTAAATAGAAATCGGACTTAAAATGTTTGAGCCACCATTCTAGCGACTCACGAGCCTGAACCTCACCAACATTTAAATATAAATGCTGAATTTCTCCGCGAAGGCCACCGCTCAGAATAATAAGGTCTTCTTTATGCTCTAACAATACCTTTTTATCAATCCTTGGAACATAATAGAAACCATTGAGCATTCCTTCACTGCTGAGCTTAGCAAGATTATGATAACCGTTTTTATTTTTAGCCAGAACAACAATTTGATATCCATCGTCCTTTTTTGATCGATCTAATCGGTCTTCACAAACGTAAAATTCGCACCCTATAACACCAACAAAAGGATATTCTTTTAGCGGCTCGTCAATTTCACCTGATTTTACTTTTACGTTATGCTCATAAGCCTCTCTATTTCCTGAGACTTTCATAACAGCTTTATTAAAGTGAAAGGCGCCCATGAGATTGCCATAATCCGTGATAGCCACTCCTGCATGCCCATTATCAAAGGCAGCATTTACTAATTCACTTACACCGGTGGTCGCCTGAAGAACAGAAAATTGGGTATGATTGTGTAAATGTGCAAACTCCACATCTGCAGCATGTAAATCAGATTTCTTAGATTTTGAAATTACCGATTGATCATTTTGGTTTTTAAGTCCTTCAGCACGTTTGTTTTTTGCTTCATCCACGGCTAATCCTATAGCCTGTATGGTATCAGGATTCGCTGTTTTGAATTGAGTCAAAAACCCTGAATCCAGCCCAATACTCTCCGGGGTAATAATATTTAATCGAAGTAATTCTAAAAAGACTCTCGCGGTCGCTTCTACATCAAATGCCGCATTATGCGCCTCAGCAAAACCCTCTTGAAAAAGAAACGTGTATAACTCCTCTAGTTTTGGCAGTTTAAAACGTCCTCCACGACCGCCCGGCAATTGACAAAGAGAAGCGGTAATTTCAGTACAGGAATCTAAAGCGGTTTTTAGTTGCAGCGGGTTATCACCGGATGTACGCAGAAACTCACATCCCGTTACGTTTAAGTCGAATTTCACATTGTGACCGACTACATAATCACAGAGCTGTAATGAAGATTCAAAAAGAGTTAGAACATCACGTAGTGGTCTACCTTCATTGCGTGCACGCTCCGTTGATATACCATGAATCTTGGTTGAGTTGAAGGGGATATCAAAACCGTCCGGATAAATGATGTGGTCTTGTACCTCAATCAATCTGCCTTCACTATCGTGAATTTGCCAAGCCAATTGAACTACTCGAGGCCAATTATCCAAGTCCGTTATAGGAGCATTCCAATCTTTTGGAAGACCCGTGGTCTCGGTATCAAAAATTAAAAACATAAAAGGTCAATTAGCTATGCCGAATACTCAAAGCTAACAAATGCTACGACCAAATAAAACGAGTGTGCATAACTATTGACTACTCCTCTAATAACTTCATTTACAAATCCTTCAATTCAGACATTACGAATAAAATGGATGAGTAGATAGCGGCAAAAAAGCCAACTCATGCGCATCTTCAGTAATAGGACTTAATTTGGCTTCACGTATCTGATGAACCATCCGAATCGCCGGCTCTGCATCTTCTTCTGAAAATCCATTACCAGCAAGAATGTGCTCGTATGAATCATTGTGTAGTTCTGAGAATCCATCGGTGAAATCAAAAGACCAAGAATCAAAACTCAAAGATCTATGAACGCGTGCATCGCTATGCTTATCAGCCTCTGGTAAAGTTTCAGCGTTAATGCTCAAAAACCATCGGACTTTTGCGTTTTTAAAATAAATTGTGCCAGAAGCACGATCATGAGCACGAACATAGACTTGATGATTTTCAATTTCGCCAAATATCCATTGTAACATATCGAAAAAATGTACCCCTATATTGGTTGCAATTCCTCCACTCTTTTCTTCATCCCCTTTCCATGAGGCATAGTACCAATTTCCTCGAGAAGTTATGTAGGTTAAATCAACGTCAAAAACATAATTTGAATTTTCTTTCAGTTTATCCTCAACTCGTTTTTTAAGCGCAATAACGTTTTTATGCAAACGCAATTGAAGTATAGTAAAAATCTGATTACCATGCTTTTCACTAGCTTTAGTTAAACCTTTGATGTTCCATGGACGAAGTGCTAATGGTTTCTCACAGATACAATGTGCACCCGTTCGTAAGGCATAACGAATATGACTATCGTGGAGATAATTAGGTGAACAAATACTAATATAATCTACCCCTTTTCCAAGGTCACTTAACTTGTTTAGATAACGATCAAAACGTTCGAATTCAGTAAAGAATGAAGCCTGCGGAAAGTAGGAGTCCAAATGCCCAACACTATCACTTGGATCATAGGCAGCAAGAAGCTCGCCGCCTACATCAGCGATTGCTTGAAGATGTTTGGGTGCAATATATCCCGCAGCACCAATTAGCGCAAATCGCTTCATTAACCTATTCTTTGGTCATAGGTATCTCCCATAGATGGATTGTCACCCATCAATCGAGCCATCATTTGCTTTTTGACAATATTGAATATCACCATGTGTACATCTTCGGTTACCTCCATATCCATAACTGGGGCATGAACATCAATGGTTGCTATTTGAGATATTTTGCCTCCTTTGAAACCGCTCATTGCAACAGTGGTTGCACCTTGCTCGTTAGCATATTCAATAGCATTAACCACGTTTTTACTATTGCCTGAACCGCTAATCCCTATTACTAAGTCTTTGGTCGAAAGAAAATTCTTCAAAGGCTCTACAAAGATGCTCTCCCAGCCAATATCATTTGCTATTGCCATCATGGAAGGTAGGTTATCGTTCAAACAAATCATTTTGAAACGCTTATCTAAACCATAGCTTGCCCCTTTTAAGAAATCACCAGCTGCATGGGATGCAGATGCACCAGAGCCTCCATTGCCCATGGTGTATATGTTTCCTCCTTTTTCATAGGTTGAATGAAATGCATCTACCAAGGATTCAAGTGCGTTGGCATCCAGTGCGTCCAGAGTTGACTTAACGAGATCAATGTATTGTTTTGCTTGCATCTTAATTGTTTCGTGGAATTGACCACTAAAATAACTGAATTATTTGCGCCATCGTATAAATCCTATCACGCTCATTATAGAATAAATAACCATTAAGCAAGCATAGACCTCTAATCCCTTTAATCCATATAGAATTACGGAGGCAATATTTAATGGAATCCAATAGTGAAAAGCTGTTCGTATCCGCCTTGTTTCCTGCCATGTAGCCCATAATCCAAAGACAGAAGTAAACGAATCAAAATAAGGGTAACTCACTCCCGGGAGTGCATTTAACAGGTAGCCTAAAATAATTGCTATAGGTATGCCTAAAAGCGCTAAACTCTGTGTGCGAGATGAAATAGTCACCAATTCTATGGTATCCAACTGCGCGTTTTGTTGCCAATGCCACCAACCGTATATACCAAGAATCACATAAATGAAATACAATCCAGCCTCGGCATAAAGACCTGTTCTGTAAAAAAGTAAAACGGACAATATACTCGACAGGGTGCCGGCAGGCCAAGCCCAAATTTTACGACGTATAATTCCTGTTAAAAAAACAAGACTCAATACGGTCGCTACCCATTCTAAAGTAAAATCTGTGGACATAAAAAACCCCGAACGCCAATGTTCGGGGCTAAATTAAATATTATCTCAAAGGCCTTAAACCAACTCTTGAACTAAATCTGCAGCTTCTTGTAACGCAATTGCACTGTGTACTTCAAGACCACTCTCATCAATCAACTTCTTAGCCTCCTCTGCATTAGTGCCTTGAAGACGCACAATAATTGGGACATTAATATTTCCCATGTTTTTATAGGCATCAACTACACCCTGTGCTACGCGATCACAACGAACAATACCTCCAAAAATGTTTACCAGAATTGCTTTTACATTCTCGTCTCTAAGAATGATACGGAAGGCCTGCTCCACACGAGATGCATCTGCCGTTCCACCAACATCCAAAAAGTTTGCTGGATTACCTCCTGCCATCTTGATGATATCCATTGTAGCCATAGCCAAACCTGCGCCATTAACCATACAACCTACATTACCATCTAGTTTAACAAAGTTCAAACCGGCCTCACCAGCTTCCACTTCCGTTGCATCTTCTTCGCGAGTATCACGCATTTCTGCAATGTCCTTGTGACGATAAAGAGCGTTATCATCGATAGTAACCTTCGCATCAACTGCTAAAATTTTATCGTCAGAGGTCTTCAACACCGGATTAATTTCAAATAAAGAGGCATCAGCGCCTTCATAGGCGCGGTAAAGAGCGTTAACAAATTTCACCATGTCTTTAAATGCTGCACCACTAAGCCCTAAGTTAAAGGCTACCTTGCGAGCTTGAAAGCCGGTAAGACCTACTTTAGGATCAATTTCTTCAGTGAAAATTAAATGAGGCGTTTCTTCGGCTACAGTCTCAATATCCATACCTCCTTCAGTAGAATACATAATCATATTCCGTCCAGAAGAACGATTCAATAAAACGGACATGTAAAATTCGAACGTGTCACTTTCACCGGGGTAATAGACGTCTTCAGCAATAAGAACTTGATGCACTTTCTTACCTTCTGCGGAAGTTTGTGGTGTGACTAATTGCATTCCTAGAATACTATCTGCAACCTCCTCTACTTTATCAATTCCTTTAGCAAGCTTCACACCGCCACCTTTACCTCGGCCTCCTGCATGAACTTGAGCCTTAACTACATACCATGATGTTCCCGTTTCTTCAGACAATTGGTTTGCCACTTCAACAGCTTCTGTTGTTGTTTGCGCGACTTTACCTCGTTGTATACGTACACCGTAACTCGCTAAAATCTGTTTTCCTTGATATTCGTGAAGGTTCATAATTTTTCCTTGATTGAAGTACAAATTTAGGGTACATCCTTGGAATCAATGGTATAATTGATTCTAAAGTTGTTTGGCACATATATGTCTCTTTATCCCGATATTTGCGCTCTATGTTCAGAAGCCCCCTATCCTACCTATTTATTCTTTGCTCACTTTTGAGTTTTGGTCAATATTCAGCTAAGAAGCAACTACTCGTTCCTCAGCTAAACAACGTTGACCTATCAATTGATGGACGTATAGATGAACCGGAATGGTTTGAAAGTGCAAAAATTACGGAGCTAAATCAATACTTCCCAAAAACGGCCATGCCTGAAGACGGAATAGATAGTGACGTGCGTATCTTCTACACTCAAGAGGGTATTTATTTTGCTGGAACCTTGAAAGACAATCGCTCTCCTATTTTATCTCAATACACCCCAAGAGATAGAGTAAATGCAAATACAGATTGGATTCAATTAATCATTAATCCGTTTAATGACGGAGCCAACGATTTCAACTTTTATTTAAGTGCAGCTGGTGTGCAGGGTGACTCGCGTCAAACAAGCGATAATGAAGAAGACGGAAGTTGGAATGCTGTATGGTGGAGTTCTGTAGTTAAAGAAAAGTATCAATGGAGTTTTGAAATTTACATCCCTCACCAAGTCTTAAGGATTCCTGAGGGTAGCAAGAGTGAACAACCCTCGCCATGGGGCTTTAATATAAAACGATCTATCCGCAGTGACCGCACCATGTATAGCTGGAATCCTATTGATAGAAATTTTGACAACGAAAGCCTTCAAAGCGGTCTTTTGGCTGGCATCAGAGTGATTAACCCACCACCTCGTGTAAGCCTTAGGCCCAATTTAACTGGAAGTACGCAACAATCAGGAGATGCTCAATGGAGAAATTCTCTTGCAGCTGGTGCAGATATTAAAATCGGGTTGAATAAGAGTTTCACCTTGGACATGACTTTATTACCAGATTTTTCTCAAGTTGCTTTTGATGAGCAATTCGTGAATTTTGAGGCATTTGAGCGAGAATTTGATGAAAACAGACAATTCTTCACCGAAGGAGTAAATCTCTTCAAAAAGGCAGGGCTCTTTTACAGCCGTAGAATTGGCGGGAATCCACAAAACTTTACCAATGCTAATTTGAATGATTTAACGAATACCACTCAAAGTTTCACAAGAATGCTTAATGCGACCAAATTGACGGGAACTACTGATAATAATCTCAGTGTTGGCGTGCTAAATGCAGTTACAGCAGCAAATTATTTAAGTGGATCTGATTCCTTAGGCAATGAGGTAGAAGTACTTACAGAACCCTTGACCAATTATAACGTGATGGCTCTTGATCAGCGTATTGGGGGGAACAGCTCTATAGGCATCATCAATACGAACGTAATGCGAATGAATAGTAATGGTGCTGCAAGAGATGCCAATGTAACAGCCTTTACGGCCAATTTAAACTTGTTAAATAATAGCCATTACTTCAATGGTGCCTTTGGACGATCTTCTATTTATGATACCGAGGATAATTATTCGGGAGGCGCCTTAGGCTGGGAATTGGGTAAGCAAATTGGAGCATGGCGATGGGAGCACAATCTTGAGCTCATTTCACCAGAGTTTGACCCGAACGACCTTGGGTTTCAGAGAAGGGGCAATAAGTTTCATCAAAGCTTACAGCTAAGTAATCATTTACTGTCTCCAAATACGTTATTCTTGCGAAGACGACATCGTCTGAGCGTTCAATACAATCGTCTGTATGACCCGGGAAGTTTTGAACGTTTCCATGTCGAGTATAGCTTTTTTGGTATGACCGAAGGATTCTTGGCGTTCGGGTATAATGCCGAAACAAGAGGAATAGAATACGATTACTATGACCCTAGAGTTTGGGGTAGATACCGCGCAAACCCAGCTTCATTTTGGCACAATGCATGGATGAGTACAGATTTCAGGAAACCATTAGCCTTCGAACTAAAAGCAGGGCAATGGTGGTGGGCCGATTGGGGTGCACAAGGAAGATATGGAGAAGCAGAAATTATAGCTAGAATAAATGATCAATTTAATTTAAGAGCAAATGTAGAATTTGGCGATAACCACCAAGTGGGATGGGCAGAAACTAAGACTGATTTGAACGGTCAAACCATCAATGACTCCATAGGCATGGCTTTAAGGCATAGGCGCAGCATTGAGCAATCTCTTCAAGGTCAACTTCTTTTCGGTCCAAATTCATACCTCACATTAGACGTGAGACACAGTTGGAATAGAATTGAAAATGAACGTGTTTTTCATCTTAACCAGAACGGTAGCTTGTCGCCTTCTGATCAATATGAAGACCCAGATCTAAGAATCAACTTCTTTAATATTGATGTGAAATACGTACTTTGGTTTGCCCCTGGGCGTGAACTAAACATTTTATATCGCGGCTCTTTGGCAAATTCGGATAACGCAAGTACACTGAATTACGTACAAAATATTCAAAATCTATATGAGACCCCTACAGATAATATGTTTTCATTGAGATTAGTGTATTTTCTTGATTATGCTCAAATAAAGAAATCCGCTACCTTGCGTTAAGCCATGATATACATTCATGAAATAGAAAAATCCTACGGGAGTACCAAAGTCCTAAAAGGAGTAAACGGTAGCATTGCTAAAGGAGACTTTATAACCATAGTTGGAGCCTCTGGAGCTGGAAAAAGCACCTTACTCCATCTTATAGCTGGATTAGATAAGGGACATTCGGGTTCTATTGAGTTCAAGGGACAGATGCTGGAATCCATGGATAAAACATCTTTGAATGCTTATCGAAATCAACAAATTGGTCTTGTATTCCAGTTTCACAACTTATTACCTGAGTTAACTGCTTTAGAAAATATTACCCTCCCAAGATGGATTGGAGGAAAAATGAATAAAAGTGCGCTACTCAAAGCCAACGAATTATTGGAGTTATTGGGCATTGCTGATAGGGCGCATCACCTACCAAGTGAAATGAGCGGTGGAGAACAACAGCGGGTAGCCATTGCAAGGGCTCTTATAAATGAACCAGAATTACTTTTAGCAGATGAGCCTACAGGTAATTTAGATAGTGAAAATGCTCAAGCGGTTCATGACCTCTTAATCAAGCTGAACAGTGAGCTGGGACAGACAATAGTTGTAGTCACCCATAATAAATCTTTGGCTGCTCTTGGACAGACTAAATGGACCATGACAGATGGTAAACTCTCTTCGGATTGAATGAGGTTACCAGAAGAAGAACTGCGAGAATTTCTCTTAAACAAAGCCGATCAATACGCTCAGAAAAGCTTTATTAGTGATGATCCAATTGGTATTCCACACAGGTTTAGTAAAGACAAGGACATAGAAATTAGCGGATTAATTGCAGCCACCCTTTCTTGGGGTCAACGCAAAACAATCATCTCCAAAAGCCAAGATCTAATGATAAGAATGGACAATTCGCCGGCAGAATTCGTTCAAGGTTGTACAACAACCGATTTAAAAGTTTTTGACGGTTTTGTTCATCGCACTTTTCAATCCGAGGATATTAAAGGCTTAATCGTTGCGCTCAAACAGCTTCATAGTGAATATCAAAGTATTGGGGCATTCTTTAAAGCTCACATGGATAATGAGCGTCATATGGGAGCTGCCATGGTTGAGTTTAAGAGATACTTGCTAATGAATGGACTTCCCTTTAGAGCATCTAAGCATTTTGGAGATCCTTCTAAAGGCAGTGCATGTAAACGTATGGTAATGTTTTCACGCTGGATGACCCGCAGTAATAAGGAGGGTATTGATTTTGGGATATGGGACATTGATCCAGCCTATTTATCGTTACCACTTGATATACATAGCGGACGTGTCGCAAGAATCCTTGGCCTATTGAATCGTAAACAAAGTGACTGGAAATCAGTAATGGAATTAGACTCCTCTGCACGAATGATTGACCCTAAAGATCCTGCGCGTTTAGACTATGCATTATTTGGCCTTGGTGTTTATGAAGGATGGAAATAACTTACAGCGCCATCAATCCAGGAATCTTGACGGCCTTTTCGTAACGTTCAATTACAGAATTCACGTTTAACATCATCTCTTTAGCACTTATTGAGACGAACTTACCTGTTTTACTTTTTCTTAACTCAACCTGTGCTGTGTCGCTGTCAAATAGCGATTCGGCCTGAGCAATAATCTGATTATCTGCAGGAATAATGAATTTGAATAAATAAATTTCTGGCCAATTGCGTTCTTCAAGCTTTTCACGCAGACCTTTCCATGGATCTTGACTCATATTTCATTGAAGTATTTCACAAAAGTATACTATCATCGGAAATCAATCGGGTTTTTAAAAATTCTTTTGCCAACTCCATACGACTGTGTAAATACACATCTTCTTCAATTGCAGGACTTATCTCTAAAAACTCTTGATACAATTGACCCAATTCACCTTCAACATCCTCACCACGCAACCAAAGAGCCTGGACCGCATTGAGTAATTCAATACCTAAAACACCGTACACATTACTGATAATTCTCAATAATTTAGTGGCGGCATTTGCACCCATGCTCACATGGTCTTCTTGACCATTTGAACTTTCAATACTATCTACACAGGCAGGAGCGCAAAGCTGCTTATTCTGGCTAACCATACTTGCTGCTGTATATTGGGCTATCATCAATCCTGAATTAATTCCTGGCCTCTTGACTAAAAATGGTGGAAGCCCCCTACTACCAGATATGAGCTGGTAGACCCGTCGCTCAGAAATAGAGCCGTACTCATGAATTGCCATTGCAGCATAATCCAATGCTAAGGCTAAAGGTTGACCATGAAAATTTCCAGCACTAACCACAGCGTTCTCTTTCGAAAGAACCACTGGGTTATCTGTAGCAGAATTTACTTCAACCTCAAAGACACTCATCACATGACGTATAACTCCTTTAGACGCTCCATGTACTTGAGGTATACAACGAAAACTATAAGGATCTTGCACGTGCTCTTTAGTCTTATGCATCCCCAAACATGGTTCTAACCACTGGTGTAGCCTTTTCGCGGTCATAATTTGACCAAGGTGTGGACGAGTTAAATGAACACCGGGAGTAAAGGGCTCTATTCGTCCATCATAAGCCAGCGTGGACAACGCAGCGATTTGGTCAGCAAAGTAATCAATTCGTCTTGCTTGAATGAGTGCATATATGCCATGAGCAGACATAAATTGTGTTCCATTCAATAATGCCAATCCTTCTTTTGAGGCTAGAGTTAAAGCATCCCAACCGTTATGTCCGAGCTCAGCTAAAGCTTTTTTTGTACCATATTTTACCCCATGCAGCCTTACTTCACCTTCACCCAATAGAGGCAATGACATGTGAGCTAGTGGCGCCAAATCACCTGACGCACCCAATGAACCTAATTCATAAATTACGGGTACAGCACCGCTGTTATACATAGACAATATTTGTCTCACAACCTCCAAACGAATACCACTAACTCCAACGGCAAAACTTTGAATTTTTAAAGCCATCATCAACCGAACAATCTCTGCACTAATTTCAGATCCTGCTCCACAGGCATGAGAGCGCACCAAATTCGTTTGAAGTTTACTAAGATTTGTAGCGTCCACCTCTACATTACACAGCGCTCCAAAACCAGTATTCACGCCATAAATTGGTGTACTCGTAGAACGGGTGTACTCTTCTAAAAAATGTCTTGATTTCTCTATACGTTCTGCTGCGTCTGAATCTAGCTCTAGCCTCACACTTCCTGCTGCTATTTCCTCATATTGTAAATATGTTAGGGGCGCCGCTCCAATTTGTAATTTTTGAATCATGGGGGAGATTTTATGCATTTAAAATTACGACAGACCGAATCAATTTTGATAAATATCTGAACCCGTCTTTCAAAATTGCGTTTAGAATCTTAGAACATCATACTAGAATGAAGAAATATATAATCATAGGCGGTAGCAAGGGAATTGGAAAAGAAACCGCAGAAATACTTGCAGCAGAGGGAAATGAAGTAATCGTATTTAGCAGAACACCTTATGAAGGACCGGCCCATTCTATTGATTGGGAGGAGTTTGATGTCCTGAGTGACGACTGGGAAGACCGAATGCCGGATAACATAGACGGACTGGTTTACAGTGTTGGTTCTATCAATCTAAAACCATTTAAAGGACTGAAGCCAGAAGTATTTCAAGCTGATTTTCAATTACAAGTCATGGGTGCCGTGAAAGCGCTTCAGGCAGCTTCTACAAATTTTAATACGAATGGGATTCCTTCAGTTGTCCTTTATTCAACAGTTGCGGTGCAGCGCGGTATGCCTTTTCACGCCACTGTAAGTGCATCAAAAGGAGCAATTGAAGGACTCACAAGAGCAATAGCCTCTGAATGGGCCCCAAAGGCTAGAATTAACTGTATTGCTCCTTCATTGACAGATACACCGCTGGCGGGAAGGTTAGTGAGCACACCGGAAAAAAAGGCTGCTTTAGGAAATAATAATCCTATGAAAAGAATTGGCGAACCTACTGATGTTGCAGAAATGACAGCATTTTTACTTAGTGATAAAGCTTCGTGGATGACCGGTCAAGTTATTCATATTGACGGCGGTCAAAGCGTCCTTTAACAATGGATAGTTTTTTGAATCATGAACAAATTCTTGGTTTAGAGAGGCGTTTTCAAACCGCTCTTATCAATAGTTTATCTGGTATTCGAACATCATTTATAGGTATCACCGGTGAGCATGGACAATGGAACGCATCCACGCTATCCAATATTACCCATGTTGGTGCAAATCCTCCTCAAATCAGTGTACTATTTAGACCTCAAAGCGCAAAGAAACATACCCTTAAAAATTATAGGGAATTTGGCACTATAACATTGGTTTGTATGCCCTTCCATAAATTCGAGACTGTTCACAGGGTTAGCGTAAATGCACCTAAGGACGTTTTTGAATTAGCATTACTTGGTGAGCAAGTGCAGAAACTTGAAGGGTGGCAACACCCAATACCCAACGACTTTCTTTATGCTATTGAGGTGAATTTAGTTGAGGAGTTTACCCTTGGCAATCAATGTATCTATACAGTCGGTTCCATTCATCAATTAAGGTGGAGCAAAAACGTGCGCGTTAACAAGAATGGACAGGTTATTTTTCAGCAAAGTCCCACCTTGGCCATAGGATTACAACAATACACATCCATTGAAACTGAAAGTAAGCATCTTCCCTATCCGAGTGTAGACAATTTTCAATTTGAATGAAGCCAAAAATTCAACTTGTTTGGTTCAAGCGAGATTTTCGATGGTCAGATCATCTTCCTGTGTATCAAAGTATTCAGACTGAGCTACCCACCTTGTATTTTGCACTATACGAACCTTCGCTTTTCGAAGCAACGCAATACAGTGAACGTCATATTAGGTTTATTTCAGACTCCATTGACGATTTAAACATTCAAATGGGTAAAAAAGTCGTTTACCACTTTCGCTCCGAAGCCATTGATTTTTTTCGACTCATGAACGCTAAGTATGACATAGCCAAAGTTCTTAGTCATAAGGAGACTGGCATAAAACTTACTTTTGATCGCGATATACTTGTAAGTAACTTCCTAGTATCAAAGCATATTGAGTGGAAACAAACTGATGCTAACGGGGTACAACGCGGTCTTAAAAACAGGAAAGACTGGATCAAAAACTGGCACGCGGAAGCCAATAAACCGTTGCTCTATCCTGACCTTAAAAAAATACCTACAATCGCTATAAATGGAGATCATATCGCCGAACAGTATGCGCGACAGTTTGATCCGCACCCATTCTTACAGCTTGGTGGAGAACGCAGATCTCATAAAATCATTCGTAGCTTTCTAAACCAAAGAATTGTGCAGTATGCCCGTAGTATTTCAAAACCGCAAGAATCAAGAAGGGGCTGCAGCCGAATCTCACCGCATTTAGCCTGGGGAAATATTAGTATTCGACAGTTGTATCAATTGATGAAGGCAACCGATATCCCAGGATCAAAAAGAAACATAAGAGCTTTTTCTGACCGTTTGAGATGGCAAGCGCACTTTATACAGAAATTTGAGAGCGAATGGGAATATGAATTCTTAACAATAAATAGAGCATATGCCTTATTAGATGAGCAGAAAGTTTGGAATCAGGATTTTTTTAATAAATGGAAGGAAGGTAAAACGGGTGTTCCGTTAGTCGATGCATGCATGCGCTGCCTTACAGCAACGGGTTACCTGAATTTTAGAATGCGAGCAATGATTGTGAGCTTTTACAGCCAATATTTGTGGCTACCATGGAAGCCTGGCGCTGACTACTTGGCCTCTCTATTTACCGACTTCGAGCCTGGAATTCATTATGCCCAATTTCAAATGCAAAGTGGTTATACAGGCGTCAATACAATACGAATATATAACCCGGTAAAGCAAAGTAAGGACCATGATCCAGAAGGGAAATTTATTCGGCAATGGATACCTGAATTATTCCAGCTACCGGCATCCTATATTCATGAACCGTGGAAAATCCCTCCTTTGGAATTGGCTATGACCGGGATAAATTTAGGGGGTTATCCCAAAGCGCCTATAATTCCGTTAGACGCAGCACGAAAACGCGCGAGTGATGTACTTTATGCAAAAAAGAAGCAAGGATTTACGAAAAAGGAATCTAAAAGAATTATCACCAAACACGTCAATCCAAGCAAGCAATAAGATTTTATTCCTGTACTAATCTAAATCCCTCGCCGTGCACATTTTCAATACGCAGTGAAGTGTCAACCTTAAGGTATTTACGAAGCTTAGCCACATAAACGTCCATTGACCTCCCCGTAAAATAATTATCCTCTTTCCAAATCTTTAGCAACGCTTTAGAACGCGGTAGGAGCTGGTTTTTATGCGCAGCAAGAAGCTTTAATAAATCACATTCTTTTGGACTTAATCGAGTTACATCTTCCTGGTAAATCAATTGGCGGATTTTAGGTTTAAAGGTCAAGAATCCAATTGCTATTTCATCTGGCTCTTCCTCTATATCAGCAAGGTTGCGACCAATAATAGCCTGTATTTTGTAGAGTAATACATCCGTATCAAAAGGCTTGACCAAGTAATCGTCGGCGCCGGCACTGTAACCTGCAATGATATCTTCTTTCTGCCCCTTCGCAGTCAAAAAGATTAACGGTTGGCCGTTGTCTATTTCTTTGACCTCTGTAGCTAAGGTGAGTCCGTCTTTCTTGGGCATCATAATGTCAAAAATGCAAAGATCGTATTCCCCTTGTTTGTACGCTCTCAAACCCTGTACGCCGTCGCGCTCAAGATTTACCTGGTACTCGTTAAATACTAATGTATCCCGCAATAGGTTACCAAAATTAGTATCATCTTCTACTAAAAGAATGCGTTGCTTAGTCATCTCCTGAGTTTTTATTTAATTCTATTGTAAAGGTTGTTCCTTGGCCTATTTGACTTTTAAGGCTAATGACTCCTCCATGTTTCTCTATTATATCCTTAACAAAAGACAATCCTAACCCATGCCCTTTTACGTCGTGAATATTGCCTTTAGTGGCTCGATAAAATCTATCAAACACTTGATATTGAGTGTCCTCGTCCATACCAATACCTCTATCCTTTATGAAGATATTAAATGAGGTATCGCTTTCAGATAATTGAACGCTGATCCTTGGACTGGCTTCGCTGTATTTAACAGCATTGTCAATTAGGTTGGTCAATGCACTTTTAAATTGAGTCCGGTCACCAAAGTACTGATAGTTTCCTTGTGCAAGATTTAAATCAATCCATCCTTGTCGCTCTTCAACAGCCAACTTAAAATGATTCACAGCTTCTTGGAGTACCTCTGAAACATCAATTATTGAACGATCTAAAGTCAACTCCTCTTTATCTAACATAGACATTTGAAGAACCGATTCCATCTGAGCATTCATTCGTTTATTTTCTTTCTTAACAATTGATAAATAGCTCTGCATCTGCTCAGGAGTCATCTGCTCTCCATTTTTCATTAATGCATCCACTGCCAAGTTTATAGTAGCTAAAGGTGTCTTAAACTCGTGAGACATATTATTGATGAAGTCACTTTTTACAAGTGCTAGTCGTTTTTGTTTTCTTCCTTGGCGCTGCACCCCAAAAAAGGCTACTAGAATGACCGCAGAAAATAATAAAGAGGCAATAAGAGAAAGGTACACGCTTCTAGCCAAGTAAACTCTTTCCGATGGAAAATAGAGCAGTAATTGTCTTGTAGGACCAAAAAAACTTTCTGCTAAAACGTAATTAAAGGTTGTTTGGCCAGGTTCAAATTCCTGAGATACTAGTTGACTCAGATAGCCGTTTTCAACTATTGCCCACTTAGGAGCAGTCCTTACACCATTAATTTTGAGCTGCGCTGTTATTATGCTATCCATCTCTAAATCGGTCAATTGCGCAGCCCAAGGCAGTGAATTTTGAAAATTTTCAAAAAACCCACTAATCATAGAAGAATCTCCAAAACCTGAAGTCAATTCTTGTTGCCCCGAAGACCAGCTCAGCGTTGTCTGGCCCATTGGTGTGTTTATAGTAACTGTACTGTCCTTAGTATTTGAGGACTTCAAGAGACCAACACTCTTTCTTCGAACATATAATCGTACACGCTCATTCAAACTAGTGGATGCAGTACCAACTTGTTGTTCAAACTGTTGGCGTTGCAATTCCAATTGTCCAGAGAGTAAATTAAGTTGAAGTAATAGTGCGCCTAGAACGGCAGCAGTAAGTACCGCCGTATTTGTATTGGCTTTAAAATTTTCTGCAAGTCTCCTCAACATATAGCGAATGTACTATACCCAAAGGTTCAACACTGCAGTTTTAACGCCGTTTAACAATCTATAATAATTGCTCAATAATATCTTCAGGTGACAATCCCTCGGCCTTAGCCTTATAATTAATGACGATTCTGTGACGCAATATTGGTTTTGCAACTGCTTTAACATGAGAAATGGTTGGAGACCCCTGCCCGTCCATAATTGATTTTGCCTTGGCTGCTAAGATGAGGTTCTGAGAAGCACGAGGTCCAGCTCCCCAATTTAAATATTCTTGAGCCCTTGGATGGCAATCATCTGAATTAGGTCTTGTTCTTCGCACTAGATTAACTGCATATTCGATTGTTTCATCCACAACAGGCAATCGGCGCAGCGCCTCTTGAAGTTCACCAATTGCTTCAGCTGTGAATACCTTTTGAATACTAACATCCCTAGAAATGGTAGTCTGCCTAACAACTTCTTCCTCTTCTTTTTTAGTCGGATAACCCACGGCAATATTGAACAGGAATCTATCAAGCTGTGCCTCCGGTAAAGGATACGTCCCTTCTTGTTCAATAGGATTTTGAGTAGCTAAAACAAAGAAGGGCTTGGGTAATTCATACGTTACACCTCCAACACTTACTCGCTTTTCTTGCATGGATTCAAGCAAAGCCGCTTGCGTTTTAGGTGGAGTTCTATTGATTTCGTCAGCCAAAATCACATTGGCAAAAACGGGTCCCTTTCTAAATTCAAAGACTCTATCCTTATTTAAGATTTCAGTGCCTGTAATATCCGTAGGCATTAAATCTGGTGTGAACTGAATTCTTGAAAATTTTAATCCTAAGGCTTCACTAACAGTTGTAACTAGTAATGTTTTTGCTAGCCCAGGAACACCAATAAGTAAACTGTGGCCTCCAACAAGTATGGACATGGTAATAAGCTCAACAGCTTCTGCTTGTCCTACTATTAACTTCGCCACCTCACCTTTAAATCTTTTAACTTTTTCAGGTGCCGACTCTAATGCCTCTATTACGTCTTGATCAGTCATCTCTATTGCTGTTCCAATTTGCCAATTTACTGTCACAGGAGTAGTATCCTGAATTTAATTTAACGAATGTTTCAAGTAATTTTTCCTCTTTCCATTCTTCTACTATTCTATTTTGCTTCTCCTGAAGTGCAAAGCCTTTGATTCTCGTAAAATCTATGTCCAGGTTAGCCTTGTGCGGTTCAAATTTTTTATCTAATCGTACAATTCTAAAAGCTTCCTTCTGCTCATTTGTTTGATAAAAACCAGCTTCGGAAAGTTGGCCTTCTTCCATATTATTTATGAGAGAAAATAATCCTCTATCTAAACTACTTACCTCAAATCTGTTATTACCGCTTTGGTAATTACTCATTTGACCGCCATTAAATTTTGTTTGCTCGTCTTCAGAGTACGTTCTTGCCGCTTGCTCAAAAGTCATATCATCATTTTTAATAGCCACTACTATGCTGTCAAGAAAATTTTTCGCTTCTGTTAGATTCGCCTGAGTCATTTTAGGTTTTATTAAAATATGGCGCAAATCCAACTCTTCTCCTCGCTTTTCAAGTAATTGAATAATGTGGTATCCAAATTGAGTCTTCACGGGATTACTAATTTGCCCTTTCTTCAAATTAAATGCTACAGCTTCAAATTCTTTTACAAATACGCCTCTCTGTATACCCTTGTATTCGCCACCTTTTTTATTAGATCCAGGGTCTTCGCTATAGAGAATGGCCATTGATGAAAAAGAACTACCATTTTCTATGCGCTCTTTTAACGTAGTTAATTTATCTATAACCTCAGATTCTGCCTCTTTTGAAATTTCTGGATACTTCACAATATGACTTAGTTCTGCTTCTTCCGAGATTAAAGGAATACTATCTGCTGGTAAATTTTCATAAAACTCTCTTACCTCAGAAGGTGTTACTTCAATACCTTCGACTACTGTCATTTGCATGCGTTGTGCAGTTAGTTGATCTCGCACTAAGATTCGCATGTCTTCCTTGATTTCTACAACAGATTTTTCGTAAAATTCCTCTAGTTTTTTTTGATCACCCATCTGTGCAATCAACTGTTGGATACGACGATCCATATTTGCCTCAACTTCTTCCTCTCCAACTGTAACTGAATCAATTTCAGCATGATGTATCAAAAGTCTTTGAAAAAGTAGCTCTTCAAAAACAGCACACTCATTTATTTGCTCGCCAAAATTCTGACGACGCATCATATCATATTGTTCATCCACTTCACTCTTGAGAATGACATCTCCACCTACAACTGCAACCACTCCGTCTACAGTCTGACCTTGACCAAACGTTACTAGTGTAAATCCTAGAACATTAATGAATGTATAAATCGCCTTTTTCAATTGCATTTGCTATTATATTTTCTTCGACTTTCTCAATTAACTCCATTCTGCGTTTATTGAGGATCATCTTTCTTATACTTTCTCGCACATATTCTAATGGCGAGTAACTGTTTTCAATTCTTATATCACTCAAATTCACAAAATACACCATCATGGTGTCTTCACAGGTAAATCTAGGCGTTCGTTTCAAATAACTATATGGATTACTCGACTCTAGCGGTATATCAGCGAGAAACTCATCTAATGGCAACCAAGAGGAGTCCGTATAGGCACTTTGCTTTGTTGCAAAAACTTCAATCCAATCTAAATATTTTTCTTCGTAGTAATTGCTTTTGAACCATCGTTTTGCATCATTAACTTTCTGCGCTCCAACAGGGGCTGCAGTAAATTTTGCTTGAACTATACTTTCTTTAAGTTCAAAATTGCTCAAATTCTTTTCGTAGTAATCGCTTATTTCCTTCGGTCCTACATTGGTATCTAAATTTTCACTAACAAAACTTTCCATATAGGCATGCTTCAGCAAGTCATTTCTATATTGAATAACTAGATCGTCAAAACTCTTAAGATCTTCTTTGAGATTGAATTCTGCCGCTTGAATTAATAACTGATTCTTGGCCCAATTTCGTGCTATCGTATGCAATAATGCAACGCTATCCGCTTTATTCAACACACCCGATTTAGGCAATTGGCTCGAGACATCCTCATAGGATAACTGCTTGCTGCCAAGACTAGCTATGATTTGTCCATCCTGTTTGATTTGTTGCTTACAAGAGCCCAGCAGTAAAACTAAAAAAAGAAGCGTATTGCGCATAATTTATTCAGCTAACTCCAGAAAGAGAACATCCTTTACCTTTTTATTAATACTCACTGGGTATTTCTCTTTCAACTCTTTAATCCACGCTTGTTCAATTTCATTTTGATAACTGGCGATAACAAGACCTTTTACTTCGTTTAATTCCTTTGGACTAGCAGGAATGAAGTTAAAAACCTGCAGGACTGCGAAACCTTCACCTACAGCCTTGGGGCCAAAAACTCCTTGCTCATTTTCCCAAATAGTATTGAAAACTATCTCATCATTTCGCTCTGCGATTCCTTCAGACACGGCAACGGTAAGTGCCTCATTCTCTGCTAGTAATTTCTTGAGTTTGTCTATCTTATTACTTGCAACCCTCTTGTAAATCTTTTTAGCAATTTTTTCATCACTAGTTACCCAGAGCTTGTATCTAATTCTATCCTCCCAGCTAAAGTCAAATTTCACATTTTCATAGTGATTGAATATACCCAAACTATCCTTGGCTGCTTTGTCCCAAACCACCTCTTGAGTTAAATCAAAAAGTAGAATTCCCTCACGATATTCTCGCACTAAGTTTCTGAATTCCGGGTATTTACTCTCTAACTGATTGTCCTCATAACCGATTATTCTGTCATTGGCATATACATCAAATAACAGTCTTAAGTATTCCACTACGGATGCTTCCTGCATTGACTTTTGGTTCTTAGACCAAAATTCCAACAATTCGCTCAACAATAATTCTTCATCTGCATAGGTAGCTATAACACGATCGTATCGTGTCTTAGGGGCTTCCCACGTACCTTTTGCATAACCAGCTTGATTCACCAAGGCTACAGCTTTTCTATAATCGCGTTCATCAATTGTGAAGTCATATTCTGTCTTCAACGACTTAACAAATCTAGCAGCGCCTAATTGGCTTCTATTATCTCGTTTGATTTTGGCCATGATTTCTTTTTCCAAACTTTCAAAAGGCGGTAGGGATTTTTTCTCTATCAATTGGATCACATGCCAACCAATATTTGTTTGGATTGGACCAGAGTAATCACCTGGCTGTTGCAATTCAAAGGCCGCATTCTCAAAAGCTGGCATCATCTTGTTGATTCCAAACTCAGGCATTTCGCCACCCCGAGACTTTGTTTTTCTATCTTCACTAAAGGTAACGAGGTCCAAGAAGTTCTCGCCATTCGCTAGCCTTTGATGAATTTCATTGATACTTCTTTCCGCGCGTGCTTTCCCTTCAGTATCTGCCCTCTCGCCTGCCGCAAAAAATATTTGACGAACGCGAACAGTTCCACTTTCTTGTCGCCTATCTGTTGTCTTGATAAGATGATAGCCGTATTGTGATCTGATTGGTTTGCTTATTTCCCCTACAGCTTGATTAAATGCTCCCGACTCGAATGGATAGACCATATTGAAGGCAGTGAAATAGCCTAAATCACCGCCTCTCTTTGCGCTCCAGGTATCTGCACTTTTAGTACGAGCAGCATTCTCAAAACTTACGGTACCATTGAGAATGCGATCACGAAGTTGCATCATTGCCTTATACACCTTTATGGTATCAGAAGGTAGTGCGCTTGAAGCCATCTCATACATGATATGTGATGCTCGAACTTCTTCCTTCATGCGATTATACGCTTCTCTTACTAGCCTCTTTTCGGACCCTGAATCATTGAGATAGGGCTGGGCTAATTGAGTTCTATAACCCCCAAACTCTTTTATGAATTTTGAACTTGTATCACGTTGTTGTTTGTATGCTTCTGCGATTTTAAGCTTAAAATTGACGTATAACTCTAAGTATTCCTCAGGATTTTTAGGGTCAACGTTATTACCTACGCCCTTGTTTTTTTCATAAACCGCCTTGAACTCTTCCGCAGTTACTTGTACCTTGCCTACGGTAAATAATACTTCTTGGTATTGTGCTTTGACTTGTAATTGCATGCCTAATAGGCATACAATGAGAATGATACTATTTTTCATGTTTTATCTTCTACTGTAATTTGGTGCTTCTCTTGTTATACTTACATTATGTGGGTGACTCTCTTGCATGCCAGCTGCGGTAATTTGAATGAAACGAGACGAACGTTTTAATGAGGCAACATCTGATGCCCCGCAATAACCCATTCCTGCGCGTAATCCTCCAATAAATTGAAACATTACCTCACCCACTTCTCCTTTATACGGTACACGACCAACAATACCTTCAGGTACTAATTTTTTTACATCGTCCTCAACATCTTGAAAATATCTGTCTTTAGAACCCTCAGACATGGCCTCGACAGAACCCATACCGCGATACGTCTTATATTTTCTACCCTCGTAGATTATGGTTTCACCAGGACTCTCTTTGGTACCTGCAAACATAGAACCCAACATAACGCAATCTGCTCCAGCAGCAAGTGCTTTAACAATGTCTCCAGTGAATCGTATACCTCCATCAGCAATTATGGGTATTCTGCCGTTTATTGCTTTAGCAACCTCCATGATAGCACTGAGTTGCGGAAACCCAACACCTGCTACAATTCGGGTGGTACAAATAGAACCTGGGCCAATACCAACTTTTACTGCATCCGCTCCTGCTTCCATTAAATACATAGCAGCTTCAGGAGTGGCAATATTCCCTACAACTACATCAAGCTCTGAGAATTTAGACTTGACACTTTTTAAAGCTGTAACAACACCTTTCGTATGGCCATGAGCTGTATCAATGATTACCGCATCTACACCGCTTTCATATAAAGCGGCCACACGTTCTACGATATCTGCTGTAACTCCAACCGCAGCGGCCACTCTAAGTCTTCCAAACTTATCTTTATTCGCATTTGGTTTCACGCGATTTTTTGTGATATCTCTATACGTAATGAGACCAACTAAAAGACTATTAGAGTTTACTACAGGTAGTTTTTCAATTTTATGTTCTTGAAGTATAGACTCTGCCTCCTCCATTGTAGTTTCAGGGGAAGCTGTAATTAATGACTCCTTTGTCATTACTTCATCAATCAACCTATCATTGTCCTTTTCAAAGCGTAAATCACGATTTGTAATAATGCCTATCAAATTTTTATTACGATTAACAACTGGTATTCCTCCAATCTTAAATTCTGCCATCATTTCCTTGGCATCTTGAACAGTAGCATCTTTTAGTAAAGTAACGGGGTCAAGAATCATCCCACTCTCTGCTCGTTTCACCTTTCGAACCTCAATTGCTTGCTGTTCTATAGTCATGTTTTTATGTATGACACCAATCCCTCCTTCTTGGGCTATGGCAATCGCCATGGCACTTTCTGTTACCGTATCCATTGCAGCGGAAACTATTGGAGTTTTCAAATTAATATTGCGAGTAACTTTTGATGTTAAATCCACATCACGCGGCAATACTTCCGAATAATTTGGAACTAAGAGTACATCATCATAGGTAAGACCAAGACCTATTACTTTATTGGTTGAATCTGACATTGCAATTCTCATTTGAATTGCGCCCAAAATTACGCAATTTCTGTCAATAGTTCGGGCGACCTTAGGTCGCCCGATTATTTATTTTTTTGAAATAGTAACAGTTAATACAGCAAAGTGAAATTACCTCGCTCTTCAATTGGAACATCTTCTATTGAACGGTATTTCACGTAATAGGTATACACTCCCATGGACGCATCCTTACCGTTGGTTTTTCCGTCCCATCCTTGATCAATAACATTCGTTCTGAACGCTTCCTGTCCCCATCTATCCATGATAAATAAAGTATAGCTATCTGGACGAGCGAATACACCTTGCGGTTTCCAAATTCTGTTTTCTACAACATCCGAATACGGATTGAATGCAGTAGGGAACCAAAGTCGCGCTTTGTGTACTGCACAAGCTACATTTGACCTCGCATTAAATTTCTCACCAAATTCATCTCTCCATGGGATTAAACCGTCCTTAGCGATAGCTCGAACATAGTAACAATATTTTCCCTTAGAATTTGTAAATGGCTTTATGTCATCAATGTAGCTAGTGTCTTCTGTTGAAGTAACGTAGGTAAACGAATTACCTCCATTTATGGACCTATATAATTCGTATTCATCAACACCTGCATCAAAATCACGGTATGCAGACCAGCTAATTGAGCAAGTCAAATTCCCCACTGCTTCGGCATTTAGCAGGATGTTTGTTGCAATATTTGATACTGTGTCTAATGACCCACAGGAATCTCTTGATGTTATCCTGTAATAGTACCTGCGTGACAACGGGTCAGCAGTGTAATCCACAAACTTAACTTCCCACGGTCCTAAAGAAGGTTTTACAACGCTACCAATGGTTAAATATGGACCAATTTCATCATCTGCACGCTGTACTTGATAGTCTATCACATCTGCATCCTTGTCAATATAAGCATACATATTCACGCCGTTTTGACTATTTACGGACGCCCTACCTAGATACAGCACTTTTGAGCCTTGAACAACTGCTGAGCTGTTACAAACTCTATTAGAAGTTGAAGTTACCGTACCGGTCGTATCCGCAGCTCGTACATAATAACAATATGAAAATCCATTGAGTATACCGTAATGGTTGAACGTAGTATCTAAATTACCACCCTTGAGTAAGACTCCCGTAATTGTTCCACCTGACGGTCCAGTAATATCAGCATATAAGTTGTATTCCTGAGCCTGCGTCTGTGTCCACTCTTTATAGGAATTCCACCGAAGACGCGCATAACCATCACAAGGATCAATTCCTATTTGAAGATAAATGGTGCTTGAAGGAACAGTAGTACCTAAAGAACTAAAGTTTCCGCAACTATCTACTGCCTGAATCCAATATTTTTCGCTTTGATTTCCAGCATTACTGAGCGCATACGTCCAAGGCATTGCAGTCGCCCAATCAGCAGCAAGAACAGAATCTACAGGAACAGGAAATCCGTTGTTATCTTCTCTTAGAATGCGATAATACACTACGTCACTATCGTTTGATTGCTGCCAAGCAACTGCGGCAATGTTGCCACCTGCAACTGTGACCGAATCAAAAAGTATTCTATTTGGTTCTGTTTTGTCTGAGAAGAATCCAGAATCTAAAGAACTTTCACAAGTGGTATTGTAACGGACTTGGTAATTCAACCATGAACCACAAAAAGCAACAGTATCAATCCAAGAAGTATCCTTTGTTGATCCAAGCTGAGTCCATTGGTTGGAATTGGCTGGCGCCTCAACCCAAATAGCATAATTGGTAGATGTATCTCCCAACAACCATCGGTTCCAATCCAATCTTGCAATACTGCTGTTCGGAGGTGGCGGAAATGCCTGAAGTCCCACTCGAATATTTTGTACTGTGTCCGAAGGCGGAGTAATTAAACCACACCCCCCTCCTGTTTGAATAAAGTATTGATTTACTTCATTCGGATTAGCACCAACATGGGTATATGATTGGACAGTCCAATCTTTAATGGTATCCACCACAGTCGTATTTCCTAGTACGTCAATGTGATTTATTAAATAGTAATCATAGTTGAAGCCGGTATCCACATTATTGACCCAATCAAACGAAACTGAACCGGTAACTGGATCTTGTGAAATACAAGCGTTGGAAATATCTACATTCCTTGGCATATAATTCAATACTTTGACAGTCACCTTTGCATAGGAGAATTCATTAATGGGACACTGATCATCAATCATTCTAAAATAAAAGTCATAATCTGACTTTAACGTACCGCATTGAAATTCTTGATAGAACAAGTGATTACAATCTATCTCCCATTGAAAATCCGCTTTATTTATCTGAGCTGAACTAAATAAACCCGCATAAGCCCCGGTGTTTTTAGAGGTGAGAGTAGCACAAGGTGGGTTGAATAGACAATTACTTGCGTTACCATAGTTTGCCGCACTGCTTAAGTTACCACCAGCAGCACTAAGCGTAATAATTTGCGCATTACAATTTGGATTAGGGTATGGATCCGAAGCTAAAACCTCAAATTTCACTGTGTCCCCCGGGTACGCCGAAGTTTCATATGCAATTGTATCTCCAGTGATATTTGTAATTGGAGTCAATACGGTTGGAGTACCTAAAGAATTATCTGGCGTTAAAGACAGTAACGGGGGTCCCGGCTGGTAAGTTGCTGCACAAAATCCGGTTTGAACAGTTTGAGAAAGTATACTAATTGGTATGTCTCTGAAAATTTCACCTATTTTTTGTCCACACCTCCACGATTCAACTTTTAGACATGTAGCAAAACTCCCCGCTTGAGCAGAAGTAAATGAGACTTCTCCCGTTTCTCCGATCAGAACTGCACCAGTACTTCCAGCGCCTGTAGGTAATGGGGATGCAGAACTGTAACCCGCAGTCCATGAAATAGGAGTGTTTGGGAATGTTATTATCGGATCGGCCCAATCATAATATAACGAATCTAAATCTGGATCATAACCCAGGTTGTTGTAGACTATGTTCGAATTCGTCACAGCCAATAATGCAGGGTCTTCCAAAAAATCGGGACTGCTGTCGTAGCATGGATTGGCATTAGCAGGTCCTGTAGAGCCTGGCGCCGTATAGGGATACATGACTGCACGTGCAATAAAATTCTGATTACTTCCCCCATTGGTTAATTGCGAGGGACGCGCAAAAATCGAATGATAAAAATACCACCCTGCTGCTGGAGGCGCTCCATTGATAGTCAATTCACCGGATTCAAAAACAATTTTTTGGAGAGTACCAGTTCCATAATTACCAAAACCCGTACCTGTACACTGAGCTTGAGCTGTGGTAGTAGTTGCAAAACATACTGGTGCTACATATTGATCGGGTGCAACTCTGTTTACTACAAAATTTCCACACGGAGCATTTGTTGTAATAGTGTGATTCACTGAATTATAGTCAATACCACCGCAATCACGGTACATGGTCAGGAAAAACTTAAACTTACCATTTGGCAGACATTTCCAGACGAGTTCTCCACCGTAGACGTGAGTTGCCATGCCCTGAAGGCTCACTAACATCATAGCTAAGGCTAATAAAATCTTCTTCATATTTCTAATCCAATCATAGAACTTCGAAAATAAAGGATTTATTCCATTATTTGTACTTGGTTTAGGATAGTATTTCAACGAATGAGTGAACGATTTTAGTCACTGTTAGCTAGGCACTTGAATTATTATTTTACCGTTTTGATATCTTATTGAGGGTAATGTGCCTTTGTCTAGAGCATCTGTGACGACCCACTTCGAATCCTCTGCGGGCTCTATGCTTTGTGCTGCGCCCTTGAACGCGTGCTCTCCACATGCGCCATGAACTCGCTTTCATTTGATGACGCATTAAAGCAATGATTTCAGACTCAGTTAATCCAAATTGATCAGTTATAGCATCAAAAGGGGTTCTATCCTCCCATGCCATTTCAACAATTCGGTCTACCTTATCTTCTGAGAACATTTTAACAATTTGGGAACCTTTCATTTACAGCGTTGTTCTTTAGTCATGCATAAAAAACCTTATTTACCTGAAAAAGTTTGCACGGTCTGCGGCAGACCGTTCACTTGGCGGAAAAAATGGGAAAAGAATTGGGAACAGGTGAAATACTGTAGTAAAAAATGTTCCAAAAATTAGAACTAACGATAAAGGTTTCTTGAAATCACTAATTTTTGAATTTCCGAAGTTCCCTCACCAATAGTGCAGAGTTTACAATCTCGATAGAATTTTTCAACAGGATAATCCTTGGTGTAGCCATAACCACCAAATACTTGCACTGCTTCGTTTGCAACTTCCGTTGAAATTTCTGAGGCGTATAACTTACACATCGCACTCTCTTGGGTCATAGGTTTACCTTCCTCTTTGAGCGCTCCTGCATGCCTAGTCATCAATTCGGCAGCGTATACTTTGGTTGACATTTCTGCCAGCTTAAAACTTATGCCTTGAAAAGAACGGATTTTTTTGCCAAACTGCTCTCGACTGTCGGCATACTCAATCGCGGCTAACATGGCTCCGCGTGCAATTCCAAGAGATAACGCTGCGATAGAAATTCTTCCACCATCTAAAATCTTCATTGCTTGTATGAAACCTTCCCCAACATTACCTAAGACATTTTCCTTAGGAATTCGACAATTATCAAAGAATAAACAAGCCGTTTCCGAAGCTCGCATGCCTAATTTATTTTCCTTTTGGCCTGCAGTGAATCCTGGTGTGCCCTTTTCTACTACAAAAGTTGTCATCCCACGAGAATCTCCTTTTTCGCCCGTTCTGGCAATGACGACCGATACGCTCGAAGATATAGCATGAGTTATCCAGTTTTTTGAACCATTAAGAACATAATGTTCTCCATCTAATTTCGCTGTAGTGTCCATTCCGCCTGCATCAGAACCGGTGCCGGTTTCAGTAAGACCCCAGGAGCCAATCCATTCAGCAGTGGCTAACTTTGGTAACCATTTTTCTTTTTGTTGCTCCGTTCCAAATTGAAGAATATGTCCTGTGCAAAGGCTATTGTGAGCAGCGACTGATAGACCTATAGAACCACATACTTGTGCAATTTCATCAATTACAGTTATGTATTCTTGGTATCCTAAACCCGCTCCACCATATTGTTCAGGGACTAATAGACCCATGAAACCGAGTTGACCTAATTCCTTAAATATATTGACGGGAAAGTGTTGACTCTCGTCCCACTCCATCATTTCGGGCCGAATCTTTGTTTCTGCAAAATCCTTTGCAGATTGACGAATTAACTCAAGCGTTACCTGACGCTCATCACTCATGACGCTCATCACTCATGGTGATTCTCATAGTTTGGTTCTGTTTATAATAGGTTGTGGTAATATAACAAGAAAGCTCCCAAATTGGTTTGAGAGCTTTCTTAAATTTCTTTTAACAAGTTGATTTTTTTCTATTTCATCAATTTCTTATACTTAAATCTTGTAGGTTCTGTTCTACCTAAACGACTCAATTTATTCTGTTCATATTCTGAAAAACTTCCCTCAAAAGAATATACTTGCGACTCTCCCTCAAAAGCCAAGATATGTGTACATACGCGATCCAAAAACCATCGGTCATGAGAAATAATTACCGCACATCCCGCAAAATTTTCTAGAGCCTCTTCTAAAGCCCTTAAGGTGTTAACATCCAAATCATTAGTTGGTTCGTCTAAAAGCAATACATTACCTCCCTCTTTAAGTGCCATGGCCAAATGAAGCCTGTTTCTCTCACCACCAGATAAGACTCCTACTTTTTTACTTTGATCGCCACCTGCAAAATTAAATCTGCTCAGGTATGCTCGAGCATTAACACGCTGCTCACCTAGTAAAACTTCCTCTGTGCCATCACCAATAACCTCAAATATTGACTTTTGCGAATCAATCTTTTCGTGACTTTGATCCACATAGGAGATTTTTACCGTTTCACCAACTTCAAATTGACCATCATCTGGTGTTAATTGATCCATGATCATTTTAAAAATAGTAGTCTTACCCGCTCCATTTGGACCTATAATCCCTACAATACCAGCTGGAGGAAGATTAAAGTTCAGTGAATCATATAATAGCTTTTCGCCGAAAGCCTTTTTTACGTTTTTAGCTTCAATAACGTTGGTTCCTAAACGAGGACCTGCTGGTATGAATATTTCCAAGTTACTTTCCTTTTCCTTTTGCTCCTGAGAAAGCAAGTTTTCATAATTACTCAAACGTGCTTTATTCTTTGTCTGTCTTCCTTTTGGATTCATTCTAACCCATTCTAACTCACGCTCTAGCGTCTTCCGGCGCTTAGACGCTTGCTTCTCCTCTTGAGCAAGACGCTTGGTTTTTTGATCTAGCCAAGATGAATAATTTCCTTTCCAAGGTATTCCTTCACCACGATCTAGTTCAAGGATCCAACCCGCTACATTATCTAAAAAGTATCTATCATGAGTTACAGCAATTACAGTACCCTTGTACTGTTGCAAATGTTGCTCCAACCATAGTATACTTTCAGCATCCAAATGATTTGTGGGCTCATCAAGAAGTAAAACATCTGGCTGTTGAATGAGTAACCGACACAGCGCTACCCTACGTGCTTCACCTCCACTAAGCTGATCCACGAGTTGCTCAGAAGGAGGGCAATTCAGAGCATCCATAGCACGATTTAGCATGGTTTCGAGTTCCCATGCATTAGAAGCGTCTATCTTATCTTGAAGCTCCGCTTGCTTGGACATGAGTTCTTCCATTTTATTAGGATCCTCATATACTTCGGGCAAGCCAAACATATCATTGATGCTATTGTATTCATCTAAAATGGCAACCGTATCAGCAGCACCTTCCTTTACAATGTCTAAAACCGTTTTTCCTGGCTCCAGTTCGGGCTCTTGCTCTAAATAACCCACCGTGTAACCTGGTGCAAAAACCACATCTCCTTGATAGCTTTGGTCTACCCCAGCTATAATTTTTAAAAGAGTAGATTTTCCAGAACCATTTAAACCCAGGATACCTATTTTGGCTCCATAGAAGAAAGAGAGATAAATATCTTTTATAATCGTCTTGTTGTTGTGAGGCAATATTTTGCTCACCTTAGACATTGAGAAAATGACTTTTTTACCGTCGTCCGACATGTGTGATAGAATTAAAGGTTTTGTAAATATACTTTTTGGCTTACTCTGTGTGTTCCTTTCAAGCAATAATGCAATTGCTCAAAGTTACATTTTGAAAGGTACTGTTTTAGACAAGGATTCCTCTTTTGCATTGCCCAATTCTTATGTTGTTAATAATAAAACCTTTGCAGGCACAGTAACCAATGGTATCGGCTATTTTGAAATTTCCGTCGCAGAAGGTGATACCATTGTATTTTCAAATGTTGGCTATCAATTCAAATATCTAGCCATTGATTCGAATGTGATTTCGGACATAAAAAGAGAGAAATCAATCAAATTACGGCCTCGTAATTACCTTCTAGATGAAGTAAGCATCTATGCGATTTCTTCGAACAACCCCAGAACAATGCATCAATCAAAACCAAGGGTACCAGTCAATGGAGATATTAGAATTCCTGAAGCAGTAGCTCCAACCCTCGCGAATCCTTTGGATTTATTGTATTACAGTTTCGGAAAGCGTCCGAAACAATTAGCAGCATTGCGAAGACTGCAGCAAGAAGATTATTATAGACGGAAATTAGAGGAAGGAAACAATAGAGAAAGTCTTGAGGAATTGACGGGGATTCCAAAGGAAGAAATGGAGGCTTTTATGTTTTATTGTAAATACTCGGACACTCAAATACGGACATTAAATGACTATCAATTCCTTGTTTCACTTCTAGAATGTTACGAAGAATACGAACGCCAAAAAGAAATGCAAGAGGCTACAAAAAACTCTAAGTAATGGAAGATATTCCTGCCTTCAAAAAAGCCAATAGAGAATTGTGGAATCATTGGTCTGCCCTTCACCCAAAAAGCTCTTTCTACAACAATGAAGCATTTTTAAAGAGTCAAATGGCTTTACATCCAATAGAATTGGAACTTCTTGACGATATACAGAACAAGGATGTTTTGCATCTTCAATGTCACTTTGGACAAGACACAATAAGTCTTAAAACTATTGGTGCTCGAAGCGTTACCGGAATAGACTTTAGTAAAGAAGCAATTAACCAAGCAAAATCACTTGCAGGTACATGCGGTATTCATGCAACTTTTATAGAACGAGATGTTTTGGATGTAGACCAAAAA
>MDSX01075451.1_pt1 | contig 31948 bp, 34 predicted proteins | sample 811141 | NCBI WGS metagenome assembly MDSX01 (sample SAMN05326642, study PRJNA326480) | marine metagenome | isolation source: seawater | place: Atlantic Ocean: South East | collected 2010
ATGAAAGTCGAAAAATATTTTGTTATTATATGAAAATGAATTCCTTACCAGTCATCATAGGATGTGTGGTGATTTTATCAAGTTGTTATGTTTTATCTAAACATACTTCTATGAGAGCTAAAGTAAAAATGTATATCTTGGCGATTTATACTTGTGCACTAATTTTATGGCCATTTATTTGGGAATCTTTATTAAAAGAAAACGCTTATGATTCGTACAGTTTGCCAAGTTTAGCTTGGCCTTTATTTATGATTATATTGGAAATCTATCTCATGAAGTATCATACATTAGAAATAGAATCGAAATCACGAAAAGGTATAATAAGCATGGACGCGAATCTCATATGCACTTTAACATTCGCGTTAGGCAGTATACTTGGAGCTCATAAAGACAAGTGTTGTCAAAATCTGTTTATCTATGGAGTGCTTGGATGCATTATTTTTGTCTTTCCAAATCCAAACGCACCTCAAGAAACACTAGAAAGTATCCTCATTGAAAGTATACAAAAAATAGTATTGATATATAGCACTGGATTATTATTAGGAGGTACTTTTATGCTTCAAAAAGATTATGCGAAAAATTGAGTTGAAAAAAAAGAGTTTTTAATAAAAATGTGTTTTAATTGTTTTTTCAAAAAAAGAAATGCAGAACCAATAAATAAAGTAATAAAAATAGAGAAAATATTAGGTGAATGTCCAATTTGTTTTTATGACATTATTTCACAAAATAAGAATTTAGCATTACCGTGCGGTCATGTTTTTCATGACGATTGTATTGCAAAATGGATAAAAATACATAATTTTTGTCCTATGTGTTATTATCAATTGTGAGTTGCACGCTTGCGGCGTTCTGTCGGATGCACATTTGTATGATGCTGTCATGCGTTGTTACTTTATGAAGTGTGAAAGACTTTTAATTCGTGCCGACACCACCTCTCGGTATCTTTAATGAAGAGTCTGCCCTGAGCAATGAAATCATCAAAGGCTACATCTTTACGATTTTGGGTGCAGCTTTGGGACATGAGAAAATCATAGTTCTTGACTGCTCATTCGAGTCTCCGCATCTCTATCAGATCGAGTTTCATCATCGTCTTCTTCTTTGAAAACTCCAAATTTCGCAATGTAAAGTTCCAGTGTATAATTTGAATTCCTGAGTTCGGTTTCGAGTGAAAAAATGCGATCATTCTTTTTTTTTAGCTTAGATTTTGCATTTCTCAGTTTTTGTGCGCATATTTTGTATTCGTTCACTAAATTCGAGACGATTTCAGGAAAGTGTAGACTCATCAAAAATAGTTTAAAAAAAAATCGAAACAAAATGTGTTGATTTTGTTGATTTTCATGTTGTTGCATGGTTAGATAGCGCGAAAATTCCAGATAAATGTTGATAATCCATTCATACGGCGTATGGTTTATGGTGTATCACGCGTGGTTTGTTGCAAGCAAGTGTGTATCCGTGTCAATTCGTTCGTCGTTGGTCCACTTCTCAAAATAAATTCATGACGATACGAATATGTACCGATGATAGCATTTAAGTTGCGAATTCGTACTTCCAGATTTTTTTTTTTTAACAATCAAAGATGTTATTAAGCATACTTCTGACATTGCCTCTTACTACACCTACACAACATATTGCAGATACTGTTCAAACCATTTACGAGCAGACTTGTTGTGATAAAAAATGTCATGCATTTATGATTAGTAGTACAAATAATTGGTGGTCGTGTCGTACCCTAAAAACAGAGTTCAAGGCATCTGGTTGTTGTATACGAACATCGTCACAATGTATGTTAGATGTAGAGGCTCGTCAAGATATTTCGACTTCAAGTACAGTGAAATGGGAATCTCTCATGCGTATTGGGTCTCACAATTCGATTATGCGACCAATGCCGTCTAGTATATTTAATACTGCCGTATTTCTTGACTCTAGCATGAAGGCCTTTGTCACAAATCATGGTCCGTTGAAACAACAACTCGACAATGGAATACGGTCTTTGGAAATTGACATGCATTACGACCCGACGGGGTCGTCATATACATACAGTCCATTTCTTGAAATTGCTGCGCCATTTCTTAAATTACCGTCATCCAATCCAATTGATGTTCTATTACCATTGGGATATTCAAATGTTCAATCATTGAATGAGTCGGGAATCAAAACATTTCATACTCAGCTTGATCCAACGTCTTATAATTTCACATTAAAAGAAAATTTGAGAGAACTTAAATCATGGTTGATCGAGCATCCATGGACATCGACCGTATTCGTAACGCTTCAACTTGGATCAAGTGCTAATACAGAGACTATCGATACAGCATTGATAAACTTACTTAAACAAGACAGATATGATGAAATTATTAGGTCTGGATGGAGATTTGAACACGAATGGCCCGCAATTGCAGCGTCTGGATTGGAAGAAGAAATTTTAGAGACACTGGGAGAAGATTTACTGGTAAAACCTTCGTATGTGCAATCAACATACAATTCGGTCCGTGAACGTGTCAAACACATCGGGTGGCCATCAACAAACGATACATTAGGTAAGGTAGTTATCATTCTAGATTGCAACGCCTCTTTACAAGAAGAGTACATGCGACACGAACAGCGTTTGGCGTTTACAATGGGGCGTGACGCCGACAATGTAGATTTGGATCCGATTGTCAGCATTAGGAATGCGTCTCGATTCGCCACCGACAGGCGTGCAGGTATTTCCGACGAAAATCAGCTTCTTCGCGTATGGCTTAACGAATGTAAACATGAAGTGTCAGAGCCTGGATGTTATCCGTCGTCTGATTTGTTGGCACATGTTATCAACAGTGAAGCTAATCTGGTGGTGAGTGATTTTGCACCAGGTTCAATGACGCCACGTGATGAAAATTACACCGAATATAGTACGAAGTTCACAACGGATCCATACACAATTCAAAATATTCATTCTACATTCACAGAATGTTTGGATTACATTGTTCATAATATTACTACTTGAAAGGTGCTTTTAGCACCCCTCCTTTTTTTAGCACCACAGTCCTTTTTTAGCACACAGTATTTGTAGTCATCATCTCGAGTCTTAAAAACTATGCTGGGAGTGTAATTTATAAAGTTTTAAAAGGATTCTGACGTTTCTCTCCTTTAGTTGATTGAATGTTTTGCTGTCATACTATTTTCTAGTAGTCGTTGCGTGTGGCAGCTTAATGTATTTCCTACATAATTTCCGCAAATGGTTAATCAAGTATTTTTTTACAAGTGATTTCATATTTGGGTGTAAATTGTCTAACCTTTGTCTTCGATAAGTCAAACATACGTTGAGCAGCTTGTTTTTCTAAAGTATTTTTGTCATCTGTATAAATAATTTCTTTTATTCCTGATTGTATCATCAATTTTGCACATTCATTACAAGGAAATAATGTTACATATGCGATAGAATTTTGAAGGGATGCATTTGTGTTTAATATTGCGTTTGCTTCCGCATGACAGACATATGGGTATTTTGTGTCTAACCACTTACCTTCTTTTCCCCATGGTAGATCAGAATCATGACAACCTCTTGGAAATCCATTGTATCCTATCGCAAGTATTCGTTTTGTCGTTTTATCTACAAGACAACATCCTACCTTTCTGCTTGGATCTTTGGATCGCATACCAGATATTTTTGCTATACCAATAAAATATTCATCCCATGTAAAATCCATTGACTCTATTCCAAAGCATTTGAACATTTAATTATTTTTTTTCGAAAAAAATGGTATTTTGTAGTCTTTTTGTACAGGACAGTGATTCGATGAGTTTACTACTCAAACGTGTTTTGTGTTATAATTTTATTGTTCACTGAATAAATACATATCAACAGACGACCAAAACGCGTTGTCATATACCATACTCACAATTGTGCAAGTTGTTTTCATAATTTACTATGTATATTGGTTTTTTGATATTGTGCATATCACCTACAAGTACAAGTCAACTTTTAACACCAGATAGTCGCAAAAAATAAATGTCGCCACAAATTTCTTAGACCCTGATTTTTTCAATTTTTTCAACAGAACCTTATTTTTTTTTCCAATTGTTCAAAACATTTTTCTTGACTTTAGCATTTTTTCTACTAGCTGAATACATGTTGTACATTTCGAAACAAGCTGTAACGAGCAAGATAGCTACACCTATACCTTTTATTACGATTGTACTCAATTTCTCTGTTGATGAAGCGGAAACAAGTATGGAAATGAACAAAAGTCCTGATGATATAATTCCGCAAATTGCTCCTAAAAATAAGAATTTTGCACTTTGAACATGTCTCTTTAAATCTCCAACATATTGTCGTTCTTTTTCTGATTTCTTCAGCATATTTCGCACATAAGCCAGATAAAATAGAAAAGAACAAATAGAAGCCACAAATACAGTTATATTTATTGCTGGAGGATAATTATTCTTGAGAAATTGATACATTGCCAAAAGTAAAAGTGTCATTTTTATAAGTAAAATGATCACGATATACTCTGAAGAAAATTTAATTTCCCTTTTCAAATTATTAAACTTATTGTCTAGTAATTTATCACTTCTGCGTGAAGTAATATTTGCTGTCTTCAACGATTTCCATTTATCCATTTGCAAGAATAAGGAAAAAAAAATACATGTGATGATTGAGAAAAAATTGATTACCAGTTTCGATTAAGATATCGTGAAAAATACAGCTAAAAATATCTTAGATGTAGCAGAGGCCAAAGCGTACAAAGCTTCACATACAAATAATACACGGAGCGATTTGATTGGTTGAGGTTTTTCGACTAAAAAGCGCACCGGAACAAAAGGAGAAAAGACAGTTTTCAATAAATTAAACCTTCGAAAAAAGGACTCAAACAACATCAGCTCAACCGTAAATCACGCATACACAAGATATGGATCACTGATTGTTGCTCCTCGACAGATTGCACAGACGAACGAAACGCGTCCATCCATTGTGCCGTCGACCGAATTGTCGTGTGAAGAGCACTTACATCGGTGTGTTTGCGCAACTTGTGCAACTTGTTGAGAGGTGCCCGATTTATCTCCGGCCTCGTGGCAATCTGCAACCACATATCGCTGCGCGCAACTCGGCAAAATTCTCGTACCATAAACGGAACATCACCCGGTTGGATGTGTTCAAGAACATCGGATGATATGATCGCATCAAACGATTTGTCGGGAAACGGGAGATGTGTGGCATTCCCGACCTGAAAACAGGGGTATGAAGTACCGCAGTTTGTATTGCTGGCGCGCACCCGAGTGGCAAGTGCAACAGCGGTCGGCGATATGTCGACGCCATTTGCTTGCATACCCTCTCTCCATAGCATTTGCACACCAAGTCCGTGGCTGCACCCCACATCCAGAACAGTCTGCGAGGACGATTTCGATACCTGTTTCACAATTTTGGTGGCGTGTGTTAGAAATAGGTTGTCGTGATACCCTGTTTTGTACAAGTCCTCATACACATTGCTCGCCAACATTGTTACCACAATCCCCGAGCAAGCAATTTTAATAAATTTTATGGAACGAATCAACAACTTCATGGCGGATATGGCGGCGGAGGTGGAACTAGTGTGCACTCACGAATGGTATCATCCCAACGATAATCGTCCAAACAGTCTGCCGCAACACATTGATCTTGTGTACAGTTTGTGCAATCTTCAAAATTTTACAATTTATAGCAATAAAACGCAACATACTAACTGACGGCAACAATTCCTAAATATACCGTTCATGCAGAAAATGTGTATTTGCACGTCTATTGTCATGGAATGAAAAATGGTTGGAAAAATTAAAAATAATTCAATTGCAACCCACTACCATACTTCTTTTGCTCAACGAAGATAAAACTTCTCTGATTAATAAACTGAAAATTGAATTGAAGTCTACAAATGATGATAATAAAAAGTTAGAACTTTTTTTTACTAATCATGTATAAATGTGGAGTGCGGAATTGAAAACCATTCTTCTTACTAGACACTTCAGAGGGACGTTCGCAGATGCTAAAAATGTTTTGCTCATAGGAGTTTCATCAAATGAAATCGAAAGAATACAAACAGACTTGCATGAAGATCTTAGGTCAAAACAAATTTACTTGCTTGATCCAAGAAATGAATATTCAGCAACGTTTGAGTCAAATGTGCATATTGTAAAGGGAAAAATAGGTGACCATGATTTTGATATCATCGTGCCAGGAATGTTTGATATAATCATAGTAGATTTTGCTGTTTTAAAATTCATTAAGATTATAGATTTGGCGGTATTTACTAATGTATTTTTGGAACCAAACGGCCACATATTTGTTAGAGATTTAAGTTTACCCACTGATATCGAAGAACTGCCAAGCGTATACAAGCGCACGGATAAACAAGTTACCTTAGAATACCCAAATGGGTATTCAGAATTATTGAGTTTACAACCACAATGGACAACACAACATTACAAGTATTATCTTGGTTTAAGTGATTCTTTTACGCTAACTGTCTTTTTAAAGAAGTTAGAAGATGATAAAATTTGGTACGATTCTATTCCAAATGAATCTAATGTACATATGATACCACAAATGAGCGCAAGAGATTATAACACATTTAAAGAAATATTCAAAGCTCACACGCTAAAATGTAACCAAGCAACAGCATATCCCTTATTGAACAAACATGAACCTGGTAGGAAACAAGGTATGCTAGAATGCACATTCGATGTTTCCAAAACATGATAAACTTCGTAAATTGCCAAGATGAATAAACTCTTTTTTGAATATGTACGAACAGTATGTACGGAAACTTTTTCTTAGTTCGTATATGTACTCCTTACAGTGGCTGGGGTCTAGTAGTACAAACTCTATATATTTATCACAATCGTCGTATTGTAACATGTTTCGATGGGCAAGTCATTTGTCCGCGGTGATGTTGGATCAAGCATTTACACTTTCATGAAATGTCATCTCGCCTGTTAAATCAAATTTTATAAAGTCAAACAATTGGAAGAGCGATTGGTCTTTTTGGACGACCTTACGAAAAGTTTAACAGGTGATCAAAGCATACGAAAAAATCCAGCATAATTCTGCTGATGTTGTATCTTGTAGATTTTTTTAAAATATTTCATAAAGAAATGTCAGAGAAACAAAACAAACCGGAGTGGCCCGCAGAAAAAGTAGTAAGAAAACTCTCAGAAGAACAACTCGCTCAACTTCGAGCTCAACTTATGCGAGAACAAGGTATAGATTATGTGCCCCAGCCTCGCAAAATCGTTTTCTATGCAGAAGAAGATCACTATAACATGGATTTCGCTTGGGCGGAACGCGTAAATCGAGAAAAAGAAGGATTTGACATTACATTCGTGGAGGCTGAGGCAGTTGAAAAATTGGCAGACCAAAGTTTGATTCCCGACATACAGCACAACCCACAAAGCGCCGAGTACTTAGACTCATCATCTTCAGCAACAACAAATTCAAACTCTGCCGATATACCCTTCGATGTGCGTCATCTATTAGGTATTCCCATAGATCCAGCTCTGTCTGATATTCTGATAAATGTTGTAGTCGAATTCAGACAAGATATACTCGATGCGCTCATCCATTTCGTTAATGCCAAATTCATTCGCAATTTGAAGCAACCATCGGTGTCCTTTCTTAACATGATTGCATCACTGCAAGAGGTGATCGACCACACAGAATATGACTACATTCGGAAAAAGTACCACGAAATACTTACCTTGATTGACGAACGCACAGACGATATAGAACAGCGTCTTGTCAAAATTGTTCAAGCCGACGGTGACCTAGATGTTGATGGCTTCAATAATATAATAGAAGAGATCATGTTTGAGTTGCCGCAAAAATTAGGTGATTTGTACCTTACCGGGCTTATAATGGCCAAAAGACCGAAATCCACCATGATCATTTGCGGCATGGCGCATGCAGTGAATGTGAAGCAAATGATCGATGAGTTTTACAATATGAGCTGTACAATTGTGACAGACAAATCGCGATGAGATATCTCTTAATACTATTTTTCATATTTAAAAATACTTTTTTTAAAGGCGAAAAAATCATATTTCTTCTTATTATTTATCTGACAGTTTCATTAGCTTATGGTTGCTCCAACAACAAGTATATCAGCTAAAATCGTTCAGCTTGGCTTTCTATGCTTTTAGGGTCTACAACGTCGTGGTAATCCGTTTTAAGTTCATATACTCTTTTATTTTTTTTATTTCGTCCATCACTCTATAAAGTTGAGATATGTGATTATAATAACGATCAATGTAGACCGGTCCATCAGCAGTATGCTCCGAGCAAAGTTGTGACTCATTGTAGTTCGAAAAAATCAAAAATCGTCCCAATTTACGCCAATCGTATATATATTTGAGAAGAAGTGCGCGACGCTAAGCGATTTAAGACTGACAAGTCGCTATCATTGAATGTTTGAAGATAAGAGTGCAATAATTTTACGAATATCAAAATGCATTCTCAAACAATTACTAATTTTGCTGAAAGTACTGTACTTTTTGGTAGTGATTGTATTTTTTGAAAATGAGAGTACATACATGTCAAACACCGAAGATAAAAGTTGATTTTTTGTCAATCTTCCGTATTGCATTTCTCTAAAATCGTTTTGTAACAAAGTATCATATTTTGTTCGGTCAAGCCATTTGACATCTTCGTATCTTTCGAAAGCAATGTAGGAATGATTTTGTTTGACAAATTTTTTTATATGCTTTAGTTTTGGTCGATAGAGTCGTTCTTTAGGATTGTTTCGTACATGAAGACTCGTTCGATTTTTATCCATAGAATGATAAAGATTGACTAAAGGTCTCCACAATGATTTATGTGGATATATGTGTTTTATAATATCTGGTTCACAATGTTCAAATCCACATGTACAACATGCGATCGTATTACTTTTTTTGACTTCTTGTTTTCCAGTTGTATTGAAATCTAATCGATCTGTTTCTGAAATCCAAGGATGGAAGTGTATAAATTTACTTTCTGAATATTTTGAAAAATTCAATGAATAACCATCCAAATAAAACAAGTCGTCAAATGCAATATAATCCTCTCCTATTTTTTCCCATACAAAATTCACATTGTGATATTTTGGCAACATTTTCATAATCGCAAACAAACGATTTCCTAAACCACATCCTAAGTGTATGTTCATTATTTGTTAGAATGAAAATTTTACTTAGAGCCACGCTCTATTCAATAAAAGATAAAAAAAAATTAAATGAAATTTGTTGTGCTGAACACTGACATCCATGTATCACCGAAGTATGCTGGAATTTTGAAGATGAAGGCATTGAAAGGTTCTGCTATTTTCAATCCCAACACGAAGCGGATACAAAAAGTTGTGAGACACGACCGTCTGATAAAAGAAATTATAATGTTTTTACGCGATCGTGATTTTCTTAAATATAGGACAGTAGGTACTACTGCAATTCTTCACAGTAAAGCGGGTTGTAAGCGCCAACAATGGCATACTGATTACGATCCAGAAAAATGTAGAGAATCGTCTATCAAACCATTAGGTGTGATTTTTGCACTACAAGATGAAACTTACTTTAATGTACATAAGAAGAAAAAAATTGTTATGAAAAAAGGACAAATATTGATATTTGATGGTGATTTAATTCATGCGGGATCTGCGTATGATGTTGAAAACACAAGAATTCATATTTACTTGGACTCTCCGGATGTTTTAAGAAGCAGAAACAAGACATATTTGTTAAATTAGGATTTTTTTCGAATGGATGCTTTAAGAATCTTACAAAGTTTAGATGAAATTCAAATTGCAAAATTGACATGGGTATGGTGGTACTTGCACATGGGACAAGTAAGAAGAGGAGACTTAAAAATTATTTTCCACATTTTACAAGAAGAGTGTGGTAAAGAAGCCGCAATTACTTTTATTCACAAATATCGAAATAGTTTGTTAAAGAAGTGAACATCGAAGGTGGTGGAGCTTGGAGGACATCACCAAAATCCGGAGATTGTAAGTACTTCTTATGTTCAAATATCAAAAATGGCATTTTCCTGTATATTTTTACAATATTTGTATGTGTGTCCATATCGTTTGCATCCTAAACAAATGAGTTGACCCTCTTTTTTAATAATTCTAATACATCTGGGTAACCACGGTGTTCTCAATTCAGAGCTTCCGTGGGCAAATGAGCAACTCGTGTCTTTGCATTGCGAATTTTGATAATGCCAGCAAATTCTTGTTTTCCAATGAAAACATTCTGATTTGTAGTGTCCTTGCTCTCCACAACGAAAACAAGTAATTTGATTTCGTGTTGCTGGTATACTTGTCATATAATGTTTTATACTATCTGCAGAAGCAACAATGCATATTGTTTTGCTTTTTGGTAATTCCATTTAATTTTTGCTAGAAAAAAAATGAAACTGAATGTCCGATTTAAAAAAAACGAGTTCATGTAAAATGCTTAAATATATAGATGATATAAGAACTTGTTTGTTTTGTGTGTTATGTACATTTTCATACATATTTTTCTGGTGGCATCCATCAATTATAGGTTTTTTTCTAACAAGTTTACAAGCATTCCAAATGTCAGTAATAGTACACAATTGTGCACACACAAGTATGTTTATAGATGCTTGGATGAATCGTGTATTTCAGATTATTCTTACTGTTTTATCTGGTAGTCCTGTTACATTATACATACCGGGTCACAATGAATCTCATCATAAACATTTGGAATCGGAAAAGGATATGATGCGGACTTCTAGAATGACATATAAACACGAATCACTTAACTTATTGTTATTTTTACCAACTGTTTTGTGTGATATTATAGAGAACGAACAGAATTACATGAAAGAAAAAAAGAAAATCAGTAGTCCCATTTATGTTCAATATTTGCGCGAAAGTGTAATTTATCATTTTTTCTTGATGGGATTATTCTTTATAAATTGGAAGAAAGCATTGATTGTATACTTCATTCCAACACTCGTTGGTAAATATTTTATCATATCGTTGAATATGTTACAACACTACAAATGTGATCCGAGTAGTAAATTCAATCACAGTAGAAATTTCACAGGTCCAATCCTTAACTTTATTTTTCTAAATAATGGTTATCATACGATGCATCACATAGCTCCAGGACTGCATTGGTCTAAATTACCAATGAAACATAAAGAAATTGAATCATATATTGATGTCCGTCTCATTCATTCTAACATCTTCTATTATATATATTGCGCCCATTTTTGATTTGGATTTGAACTCGCGTTAATAATTCAAAACCCCTTTCCACCACCCTGTCGTTTTGTGAACGCGGACACGTCTGTCATTAGCACCACCTTAGGTGTAGTAAGCTCGTCTATGCCACATGGGCACATCTTTGATGTATTATACTCGCCTATCAAGAAAATAAGACCAGTCGCAACCATCACTTTAAAAGTGTTTTTGGGGGTGAAGCAATGTACTCGGGTCACAATTCGACTGACCAGATGGCGTGGTGTAAAATCTTTGTAATGTGACATAGAACCGGATCTGGTGGATTTGAGTTCATTATAAAACGTCAAGATTCAGATATAACTATGAAGCAAAAGCAATTAGTTTGGGGTCTCCTGCAATACATAAACGTCTTCGAAAGAGCAGTGATATATGTTCATAATGTGAATCCTATTTTTAATGTATACATTAAAACAACTCATGATTTTCTGCATATTTGGTTTATGCATAATACTGTGTCACGCGAATGAAGATATGTTCGTAATTAGAGAGGATCGTGAAACAATAATTGAAGCTGCAGAAGGAGTGAAAGAATATGCAGAATCGTGTACGCTTTTATCTGGTTGTGTTGTTTCTGACAATCCACTTTCTGTAGTACTTGAGTATATGCATCCTAATGATGGCTTTAAATTGATACATACTTTTCGTCCATGGAGAACGATGACATGGATGATGTATAACAATACCACGCATGATTGTGGTGTAAGCTCGCATGTTTTTTATGAGGGAAGAACACATCATATTGTTAAAACAATGCGTAGAGCTTGGTCTGCTTATGCAAAGCACGCAAAGGGGTTTGATACACTACAACCTCTTACAGCATCGGGTATGAATGACTTTGGCTACATGGGAACGACTGCAGTAGATTCACTAGATACATTATGGCTTCTGGGTTTAAAAGAACAATTTGCAGAAGCATCGTCTATTGTTAAAGGATCTACTTATAAAAAAACTGTGAATGTCTTTGAGACAACTATACGAATTCTTGGTGGACTGTTAAGTGCGCATCTTCTTACAAATGAGGATTGGTTATTAGCGCGTGCGAAAGAATTAGGTGAGAAATTGCTCTATGCGTTTCGGAAAGAGAGTGTTCCATATTCCGATTTAAATCTTGAAACTTTAGAAGCATCCAATCCTAGTTGGGGGCGCTCCTTATCAGAAGCTGCGTTGACATTGGAATTTAAACATTTGTCACATGTTTTAAATGAATCACAGTTTGCTCGTGCAGTTGATGCAAATGACGAACTATTTCGCAAAGAAGTTGAAAAGCGTGGATTTTCTCTTTTGCAACCAACTTTTAAAATATATCCAGAAAGTTTAAATTGGCAAGGAGATCTTCGGTTAGGTGGTCGTGTTGATTCATATTATGAGTATTTATTGAAAGAATATGTAAGATCAGGGGACATTCGGTATCGTGATTCATTTGTAAATGCTGCATATGATATGAGAAAATTGTATAGAAATCGTTCCGAATTCATATTTGTTGGAGAAGAGACGAGTCTACAAATGGATCACTTAGTATGCTTTTGGCCTGGCACACTTGCGTTGGCAATACAGGAAGATGTTCTTCCTTCTGATCCTTTTCTAAAAGAAGCGCATCTAATATTGAAGGCTTGTCTAAAAATGCATGTACCTCCTCATAATATTGCTCCAGAAATTAGCTCTCTTTCCGAAACAGACATGTATATAAAGCATCAAGATGCTCATAATTTATTGCGTCCGGAAACTCTTGAAAGTTTATATATGATGTGGAGTTTGACAAAGGATGAGTGGTACTGTGAATGGTCTTGGAATATATTTAAGGATATGGAAAAAGCAGCTCGTGTTGAACATGGTTATGCAAGCATAGATGATATCACTCTTATAAACTTGAAGCACAGAAATAACATGCCATCATACTTTTTAGCAGAAACCATCAAATATGCCTGGTTATGTAGTAAACACATCGAAATGAGTTCCTATATTTTAAATACTGAAGCTCACTTTTTAAGTCGGGTCAAAACTTAGCAAATCCATTCTTTACAGTCTTCAATAAATTTTACATTCGTGTCTGCAAAATACTTCTGCTGCAATGAAAAGTGATATTATTCGGTTGTATCTACTGAAGGGCATCGATGTAGCAATATGAAATTACAAAACGAAATACACAGACAAAAACATTTGAATTCAATGCGAATCAGTGGAATATTCAAAATAAAATTCGTATGCGACCGCAATGGAAATTCATCTTCTTACTTTGAAAACAAATAAAAATGCAGCCAAACTTTGGTTTGATTTAGCAATGAAAATGTCTGACTGTCCCATTCAAAATTTCATTGTTTTGAATTTCACTTGAGAAGAGAAAGATTTATATTTTGTGATGATACAAGACCCAATCCGAAATTTTTTCGATTTGTGCCTGCTTGTTGCGTACATTCCTTCATGTCTTGAGTCTGAGACTTTATCTGCGACCACATGTATCGAACACCATGTGAGTCGGCATCAACAATATCATGAAATAGTAAGAATTTACATATTGGCGCGAAAAATTGGACATCTGCACGTACAGATGGGTATCCGTGTTCCCCGTCGATAAAGCATAAATCGAGTGTTTTCGCAGATGTGCTAAACGTTTTTTGTAAATGTTTACGGTACCATTTAGATGCATTCAAATAATCTTCGCTTAAAATGGGCCGGAACTGTTTGAGCTTTGGTGAAAACTTATTTATATAAAAATCATGACGATAATAATTCATCAATGATCCAATGCACCGAGTACGCATATCTACAATGTCAAAACTCGCAGACAAGTAAGGATTAGATTGGACCAACAATGTATTAAGACGGCGCAAAAATACAGAAAAGAAAAGACCGGTCCATCCATAAAACGATCCGATTTCCACAAAGTTATTCATTGGAATCGAACTTTGAGATATTGTCGACAACATGCATCCAACTTGCTTCGGAAGTTGGAACATTCCATAGTTGCGTTTCTTATGCATGTAAGATTCTTCCGAGCCTGTTTTATAATTGAATCCGTAAAGCGGTCGAAAATCGTTCACTAATCCAACCTTTCGTACTAAATGAGCAATAAATGTTTCGTTTCTAGACTCATCGAGTGAGATTGAGTTCATTTGAGAAAGAACCTTTACAAATCTAAACTCTTCTAATGCTATACATTCTTTGTTGTATAAAGAATTTCCATTTTGTAACCGACCGCTTATTTTTTTCACGAATCAGATTTTGTAGGCGACTGCAGTAACAAAAAAAATATCTAAGCGTTTCACACAGTAAAGCGCACGATCTTCATATTTTATGTTGAGACACATTGTTAATATTACTAAATTGTAAGGAAAATACGAACACTTCTTGGCATTCTTCATTCACGTCAAAATCGTGGATTTTACATCCAATAAATGTTGAAGATGGTTGTGTTGGACTGCACATTTTTTCAACTTTTTCCACAACAATAACTTGATCAGGAAGCTCTGAAGTATAATTTTTCATGCTTGCTAACGACACGATATCATCTACATTTTCATTGACATCTGGCATCATTTGAAGTTGTTTACAAGCATGTACATAATTTTCTTCTTGATTCATATTCCACAACCATACATCAATTTGAGTGTCACTTGGAGCTTCTGGACCTATAATACAGCACTTTATGATCAGACGGGTATCACATCTTCTTTCATATGTTATTTGGCAATTCAATTGAATGACATGCTTTTCGAATAATATGATTCTTGGCCCATAATTTACAAGCTCTGATATTCCCAAATGAAGTGAATCATCTTCATTTAAAAACAGGACTTTATTATGTGAACACACATGTTTGTACAGATCAATGTGTCTAACAAGCTTGCATTCAAGTCCATTTACAGGACAGCAATATAATCGGCGTTCACACATTTTCCTATGATGTTCAAGTTCTGTTGTTTTCAACATGTAATCACAACCATCTATTCCACACATTATTTCGATGTTCAAATTTGCAGCTAAAACGGATATTTGTCTATTTGTACACCAACCTTTCTTACTCATACACACTGAACATTTGACATCTCGTTTACCTTGTCTTTGAAGAATTTCGTATTTTTTAAAACATTCTTTGCAATGAGAGTGTCCGTTATAGCATTGCATCATATCAACATGGTAGTCTTGACAAATTACACACCTTAAATGTTCTAATATTGATTCGCTTATATTGTTGTACATTTAAATAAACCGATTATTTTTTTCATTGTAGACTTCAGCTCAACTTTTGTCCTTCAAAAACAGATATAATTTTTTTGTATTGTTACATCAAACAATGGTCGAGCAAATACAACCTTTGAAGCGTTTTCCCATAATAGTCCTGATTATCGTAATCATAATGTTTGTAGTAAGAGCAGTATATGATAAGTCAAAGTGTTCTGGTTTAAAATGGCGCGATATTGGCAGTAGACGACCATTGAAAGGCACGGAGCTCACAAATGAAGAACTTTCAAAGGCGCTACAGACCAAACTTGAGTTCAGTCCAGTCGAATGGGATGCGTTTGCAGTGAGGGAGCTCAAGATGGAACACTTTGTTGAGGCGGGTGGCAGATACTTTCAACCAAATAGTAGAGACCCGCAATCTATAGGTGCCCATAATTTGTTGAATATCGTTTTTGGAGCCAATACTTGGAAGTGTTCATCATATCCACTTCATTCTACATTTTTATGGCTTCCATTGTTTTATATTGAGTCTACAAAAGGACATACATACATAGCAAGTCTTATATTACAATGCATACTTGCAACATTTGCTACCATATCTATGGCACCGATTGTTGATGGAGACATAATTAAGACAACTGATTGCTGTTCTTCGTATACATACTATTTTATACTTGGAGCGTTCTTTGCACAAATACCTTTTGAAATATTGGAATACGGCGTGACAAATGTTTCTCTTGTGTTTTATTTGGTATTAACGCTTATGGTAAGTTTGACACATATTTATCTTTCACAACATGTGATACCAAGTGAGGATCGATTAGGTGGGCAATTCGTTGGTTCGGCAGTATTAACCGTTTATATATTATTCGTTACTTTTTTCGTTGTGGTTCTTCGACTATTCAATCAAAAACAAAACAAAACACTTTTAGCTGTATTGTATTCTTTTATATTTATTACCATCTTTCTTTACACCATTTATCAAGAGCGAGATGATACTACTACATCTCATGTAAATATGCTACATCATGCTGCGCCGTTTTTATTTGCGGGCCTTTATGTTTTATTTCTGCAAATTTATTTGGCTCGTAAACATACTTTTTCAGTCAATCGCAATGTCTAGAAAAACTGTTTCGAAATTCAGAGTTCATATTTGCTAAAACAGGTTTTCCCCTACATCAGGGATTCAACATTTTATATTGTGAAATTGTTTTTTTCGCAAGGAAATGAAACGCATAATTTTTCATATGACGCCTTTCCTTCGTCTGAGAGAGGAATGTATATTGTATGATATTTTGAAAGGAACAAATTTGCCAGAACGAGAACCTGCAATTGTTGCAAACGATACAAATGAATATGTTTACGACGACATGCTACCCGAAGTGTGGATTGCAGCCTTACCGTTTGTCGAAAAAAATGTACTTGATCTACAAACACAGGGACTAATCAAATACGGCGCGTGGACTCCACTCGAATAGTTAAAAAAAAATTCAAATATTTAAAAACATGTGGCCTGCGTTGAGTAAAATAGACTTGTTATTTAGAGGTCCGAAGAAACACAAGACAGACACAAACGAAAGTTCGTCCAAGTTGAGTATCGTTGTGAACTGTGAGAAGTTCACCGAAGATTTTGCATTTCTTAATTGGAAACGACTGGTCAAGGTGACGGTTGGAAATATACTCGAAGATAAAGATCCAACACTTATGTTCATCTTTTATGCCACGCATAAAGATGAAGCAGAAGTTGTGGCAAACAAAGATGAAGCTGGCCAAGATTGGGGAGCCAAAATCAAAAAAAAGAATACCACATGGTGGTATCAACGAGATGGGGAAGAGAGGGCGGAAGAAATTGTGATTGAGATGCAACCTGAACTCGATCTGAGCTCAGATGCATATGAAAAACTACTTTCTTGTTATCAAATTGGATATGAACCTCCGCAGTGGGCTCCTGCATTTGTAAAGTCGAAACATATGTCTTCTGTGCAAGTATACTACGATGAAAGTGATGACCTACAACAAGTTGGATCTTTGCTTTGGTTAAGAGATCCAGTGAATATTGCAATGGATACGCGCGGTTCGCAACAACAACTCGACATCGCATTTGGACGAACCAGCTTTTTATATCGTAATGGAAGTTACAGGAGAATTTATAGAACGACTTCTCAATTGGCGCCAAATATCGCAATTTACTGCGCCACTCCTGTAATACCTCAAATAGCAACACTTCCTGAAATAGCAACAAAGGCGAATGATATGATACAACATGCGGCGAATGATATGATACAATATGATGAGTTTGGAAAATACATGCAGATGTTGTACAAAATTGTGCGAGGCGTATCACAAGAAAGAGCAAGGAAAGCACTGGAATTCATGCAAAAACTAGATTTGATGAAAGTCAACGACCAGATTAAAAAAATGGAGTCTGTTCTGGAAAAAGAAGAGAAAAAGGTAGCTACTATACATGTAATTAATTCGATTGGCTATGCATTTGATGACTCAAGCCAACCAGACGCAAATTTCTTCTGTACAAATATGATAATAACTAAAATAGACGAATATAAAGTAGCTGTGCAAAAAATTGTTCACAAAATTATCAAATGCGCCGAACATTTAAAGCTGAAACGAATCATGTTAGCAGAAGTTGGTTGTGGATTCTTCGCAGGACCAAATCAGGATTTAGCGAAAACTACATTTTATAAAGCACTTCAAGAATGCACCGTCGAATCAAATGATTTCGAGTTTGGTCTGTTGGGTAAAGGTATTACGACGAATTTCTTAAAAAACGCCATCGGCGAAAGCAATGAAATTAGGGTAAATTTACGAAAACATACATTCTTTGATGGTGTACATCTGTTTCCGAATTTTGTAGAAGATAAAACGCAAGAATTTTTGAACGAGACACTGTTTGTAAATGCATGGGATCCACATAGTGTAGCAGGAAATGGAAATGGTCAGGATAATTCATTAGATGGTTTTTTCGGACGGTCGACTGCAATTGCTGCACTTTCGCTTCCGCAAACGAATCCTTACATTTTATTAAATTGGAAGAGTGTATGACCACATTTAAAACAAATCCAGGATCGATCATCGAAAATTTATTTATTTTATTTTAAAAAATGAATAGACTATAAATAATAATTTTTTATATTGGGGATTTCAATGGAGAAGATCGATTCTAGTATCTATTTGATGCCTCAATGGTATTTTATCGGTATTTGTCCTTGTATCTTTATTTCACAGTGTATTTGCTATCTTTTATGATTATTGTATCCTGTGAAACAATACAACCTTGACGAATTGATATCACTTTTTGTGTAGAGTCGATTGACTTTTAGGGATTTTTTTTGGTTTCAATATCACGATTAATCCAATTATTGATATTATAATAATTATGAAGCATATTATATCTCTTGACGAAGGAGATGATGGTGTTGATAAAGGTGTTGATGTTGATGGAGTAGCTGTCGGTGAAGGTGTCGATGTTGATGGAGTAGGTGTCGGTGAAGGTGTTGATGTTGATGGAGTAGGTGTCGGTGAAGGTGTTGATGTTGATGGAGTAAGTGTCGGTGAAGGTGTTGATGATGATGGAGTAGGTGTCGGTGAAGGTGTTGATGATGATGGAGTAGGTGTCGGTGAAGGTGTCGGTGAAGGTGTTGATGATGATGGAGTAGGTATCGGTGAAGGTGTTGATGTTGATGGAGCAGGTATCGGTGAAGGTGTTGATGACGGAGCAGGTGTCGGAGGTATTGGAGAAGGTGTCGATGAAGGATACAACATTTGAAGTAATCTTTTGTCACCATTGGAAAACTCACCATTGCCTGTATAAACTTGAGAAGGATCACAATAATAACGAGCAGGAATCGATTGATATCCCATAATAGATTGCGGATCGTACGGAGTTGTAACAAATGTATTTGCATCTTTGTATCTTGTATAACGTGATGATCCATATGCAAGAGTATAATTTTTCGCAACTCCCATACAAGAATCAGTATTAATAGACGAACATACTTCTGGACATATTGGAGAATTTGTTTTACAGCTATCCAAAACATCATAAATATCTTTACTAGTGTCGCCGTTGCATTGCAATGCAGGACATGAACCGTTGTAACAACGATAATCTTGATGTATACTATCACGATTCAATAAATTACCACGATCTGTATGCAAAAATTCGTGTCCTAATGATAAAATATGTCCGAATTCATGAACTATGCACGTGACTTTAAAAAAGTCAAATCTTGCATCCGTAAAAATACGACTATCATACTCCATTCCTGGATTTTTGCCATAAAATCCAACACCCAAATAAGCCCATGCCCCAGTACCTTGACCAGTTCTTTTTATAAATTTTATTTTCAAATCTGCATCATCATATGTGGATATTCTAGTAAAAGTGATATTTACAAAAGGATTGATTTTAGTATTCACAATATATTCAAATAAATCAAATTCACTGTCTGCAATGGTGGAAGATGTATCATAAAAACTATATGTTACCGTAATATTTTGGTTTAATGTAAACAGAAATCGCCCATCTTGACCTCCCGTTTTAAGAGCTATTCCAGTCACTAATTTTTCTACATTTTTTTCTTTAGTACCTGTCTTATCATTCATGATCTTGACAGACTGTCTAAGCTCTTGTAACGAAACCCTTTTCATGCCGCACTCGTAATCCTCTGATATTTTCATTGTTTCTGTGTAAGCTACAATAGATGATTTAATAGTTTCTTGTATCATGTAATGTATTAACCAAACAGATACAGTTAAGAATATTATGAATAAAATAAGTGATATTATGATAGGGTTTTTATTTTGATAAATTATGTTTTTTATATATTTGACTGATTCAGCCTTTATCATTTAAGGTTGCAACCAAAAAAAAATATCACAATTGTTTTCGGTGTAGGAAAGTGGCATTTAAATATAATTTCGAACACATTCCAAAAACCAAAAACATTACGAGCTTGGTGGAAGGTTGCGTAACACACATGTGGATTTCCGGATTAAATTGGTAAAAATTTGGCAAGCGAATTACTCAAGTGTATGACACATTGCCGAAAGAGGATTATGATTTACCTTTCGAAAAGCTGTGCAAATTTTTCAGACAATAAAGAACTTATCTCTTCTCCAAGTGTCCGATAATACTCTATGTCAAAGTTGAGACGAAACAACGGTGAAACTGTGGTAATTTTGATTGACATCGAAAAAAATCGAAAAAAAAATCAACAAGATGAGGATATCTCGCGGTGTGACATACGAGCAAAGTACATCATATAAGTTCAAAGTGACATACAGTTTCGATTTCTTGCTCTAACTTTGATAATTTCATGGTTTTGGACACCGTATCTATGTTGTGCACAGTATCAATGTGAATACGCTTCACAACAAACGCATGTCCGTTGCTTGAAACAATACATGGCTGATTTTTATTCAATGTTTCAATTTTTAAAAAGTTTTATGGATACATTACCGCAGACCAGTTTGACCACGGGCTCTCGTTGCAAGCCGACTTTAAATTTTGCCGGTCTTTTCGTCGTCCACGTGTAAAAATAATGTTTCATTTTAAATATGACTGCACATATGGCGAACTATGTGCAAACTGAATGTACAAACTCACAGAAAGAACACGATGATTTGTTACAGACATTAATGTCTTTTTGCACTACTGGTACACAAAATGAAAATAAAGTCTGTGTCAGCCAAGGAGTTTTAATTAATAGACTGGTGTGCAGAGCACATAGAAGCAAATCGTTATCACGGTTTTATGAAAATGTACGCAGACTCAACGATCTGGATTTCACAAACGATCAAATTTTCACACGCATAGCTGGTATTCCAATGGTAATGAATTCAAGTATGACAGGCTACAATGAATACGAAAGTGCCGTAATTACTTTTTTGCGTGAGAAGTTTATGCGCGCAGAATTATCAAAACAATGTGTAGACTTCTTGGCCGGCGATTATGCTTACAATGACGTAAGTCATGTTGTAAAGATCAAATTTATAAATTCAGATAATCTTGTTAGGTTTGTACGATCGCGTTTGCGACCAGACATTATTCTTATTGTAGATAATTTTGAATTTGACGGTTACGCTTACACAGAAGGAATTGTGGATGAATCGTATGTCTTTAGCGAAAGTACGCCCGAAGGTAGCGTCATTGATAAAGATGAATTACGACGATATTTAGAAGAAAAAATGGACGCATTGTTTCTCGACCAGCATCTAATATATACGGTTGATGACACGGATGATTGGACTGAGACGAAGGGAATATGTGACATACATTCTGTTTTATATGAGGAAACTTCAAAACAATTTGATAGAATCATGAGTCAATGGGTGTTGAATGAAACATTTCACGAAGCTCCTATGCAAGTAGCAGACGCAGAATGAAGCGATCGTGGCTTAGTAATGCTTTTGATCTATCGACATAACTTTTCAATTTTATCTACCTGAAATTTAAATCGCTTTTGAACTTGGCTTGTAGAAATCAATCTCACGTGCTATACCTGTTGTTTATATGAACAATAAAGCAAAATGGAGTTATTTTGTTCGAATTCAGATAAATGCTTGCAAATAGTTGCGAGTTCACTTAAAGGCATTCAATGCATCCAAATTAGGAAGAAATAGAATGGTCTGTATGATAAATTTGAGTCATGTCTTCCTGAGTAAACTTGTGGATTGCATCTTCAACAGGGAGTCGGATACTGTCCTTGAATTGGAACGGGTATATTCTTGACAGATGAGATTTCAACGATCAGTACATTTTTTTTTGTTTTTTTGTTGCATATATAATCATATTGAATGAGAAAAAATTAAAACAAAAAATGACACTCACTCAAATAATATGTGGTCTTTTAAAAATAAAGTCGAATACTATAAGAAAACAAATCAAAGATTTAGGTGGTTTTGAAAGTATGATGCAAGAGATTGTTGAATGTAAAGTCTTACAAGATCGAAAGCTCATATTGTCCACACTTTCAGAAATGTGCTCTGACAAACAATTTGCTAAAGATTTTGCAAATACTCTTTTTTTAGCAGATATTTTGTACGAAGTATTTTTTTCAGAACAAGAATTCAGAGAAGATGTAATCAGTATTGCTTTGAATGTTTCAAAATATATGTCGATAAATGATGTAGAATCATGCATACTTCCGATGATATCAGTACATAAGTTCAAAAATGAGGTATCTTTCAAATTATTTCGACATATTTTAACAAGACCTTTGAAACTGGACTGGTTCAAAGCGAATCAGTGGATATTTCGAGATTTAAAAAGAATGCTAGATGATAATAATTTTACAGTAAATACTTTAACCACTATTTTTGATATTGTTAATATATCCAATTATTGTGGCGACAATAAAATTGCAGAATTTTTGCGAATTGGAATATGGAAATCAGAATGTCGTGAAAAATTGATTTCATTGGCCTTATCATCCGAAGTAAATATAATGTCATTTTCTCAACACATATTATTAAATATCAGCTTTCATATGAAAAACAATAAGCACATTAAATGTGATTTCAATGAATTTGAAGTATATAATTTCAAACTAATATTGAACAATATATATGCTTTTCCAATATTTTTATTGTGCAATTTGTCTTGTACCAAAAACATAAATATATTATTAGATCGTCAAAATGTTCAGACAATTGAGAATATATTGTTAAAAGAATCCGCAGCAAGTGCATTAAGTTTACATGCAGCTGATTTATTGATACACGCCTATTGTTACTACAATATTCCTTTGACTTTTGAAAAATTGAAAGTATGCAAAGCGGCTTTCAATGTTTTAAAACATATCCAGGAAAATGAAAAAAGTTGTTTTCTGAACAAAATGAAACATTTTGTAAGTAAATTGGACATCGGTGATATTAAAGAATTGGAAGAAAAAGTTGCAAGTGTCAACAGACAATCCATGATTTTAGATCGTTTGCAAAAGAATGGAATTGAGCTGACATATCCTCATGAATATGTATGTCCAATAACACAGGATATTATGAATGATCCTGTTGTTGCGTCTGATGGTCATTCTTATGAAAGGGAAGCATTAGTTTCTTTCATGAAGTACGGAAATGGTAAATCTCCTTTGACGCGACAAAAACTTACAAGCACGATAATACCAAATATAAATTTGAAGAAGAGGATAAGAGAGCATGCGGAAGATATTTGTAATTTAGTAGAAGCAAAGAAGAATAAATGCTAATTTAAAAAACTCAACATTTTCTGCTTGATGCGAATTCAAAGGGCAGATTGGTTACAAAATAGCCGTGCTTACATTTTCATGTAGAGTGTTACTACACGAAGGTCAAAATAATGTGCTGAAATAAATGAAGTATGTAGACTATCAATCTTTCAATGGAAACTTATGGTCACTACTTGATGTTAATTATTGAAGATAGTAAAGCATATCTATTCAATTCGAGCCCGGTGTATGCAGATGGAGTAGGATTACGTTGTACACTCAAGGATATGGCACAAAAAATCGGCCTGGAATACAAGGGAACTGTCTATTGGAAACTTGGTTGGTTTTATAGAAAACAGTTGCAAATTCACGACACTTGTTCCGTATGGATTGCTCTTATATATCACATCATAGCTTCCGATCCCGATACAATATGGGAGAATCTAAAGACATTCTTGTCTAAACCTAAAAAAATACAACGAAAAGAATTGCATCAATTTCACAAGGACTTTTTGCAAGCAAAGTCTTTTAGTATTCCCTTGTAATTGACAATTTTGTTATAGGTGATATCAAAAAAAATATAAGCGCTAAATCTAAATGTACTTAATTATGTTATTTTTGATTGTATTGATAATAATACATATTTTCAGAAGACGTGATTTTTCTAGTGCTTGTAGAGCCCTCATCGTAAGACGACCGAACACAGTATCTTCTAAACTTGCATCATTGGCTCACAATATTAGCAATTTGGTCTTCAAAGAAGAATCGATCTGGCCATTTCGTAAATTCTTCGACATAGACGGAAACGAGATTGTAGACATTGTATCGCTTGGAGCTCCATTCCGAGAACAAAAACATTTCGACCTTTTCAAAAAAATCAAAGAAAAAGATGTCAAAATAATCGGCATCTCGCACTATCAAGAATTTCCCCAACAAATAATCAATCCCTTCGAGGATACTTACGCTGAGAACCACCCTTTTGACTATGTTAAGGAGTGCGATGCTTGGTGCTACTGTCAAAGAAACCCGGAGGAAATCGGTTTACATATGGAAAAAAGTCTCGAACTCGTAGAATCCGACTTTGCACATTTTCCTACTTTACTTCACTTTTTGAAAAAGAAGTCTTTGAAAGAAATACAAGAAAGTTTTCCTAAAAAATACGATTTTATATACAGCTGTCCCCAGGATCCGGGCAATACCTGTGTAAAGGGTTGGCAAGCACACTGTCGAAACTGGAAGCTTGCCAAAAAATGTCTCCCTATTTTATGCACAAAAATGGGACTGTCGGGTCTACTCATAGGACGAAACTGTGAAAACGAATTGAAAGAAATGGGGATATTTGACAAAATTACAAGAAAAGATTTTTTACCGTACCATGAATTCATTGAAGAAATTGCATCGTCCAAGTTTCTATTTATTCCAAACATATCAGACGCTTCTCCTAGAGTAGCAACAGAAGCCATGTCGTTGAATGTGCCAGTTCTCATGAATATAAATATTGTTGGAGGATTTAAATATGTAAAATATGGTGTTTCCGGATGTCTTTTTCACGATGAACATGATGTAGAAAAATGTGCAAAAGTCGCGCTGAAATCTTTGGGTGCTCACAAGCATTTTACTACGCACTGGGGTAAGGAACAAAGTGCCAAAAAATTAGGAAGTTTCTTGCAAAGTCTCTTTCCCGAAAACAACTTACCAAACCTAATTACATTTTGATGAAAACTAAAAAAGCTTGATAGCATAAATTTAGTTAGTCCGGATTTGGTAAAAATTTTTTAATCGGGTGGGAATCGACGCAAAAAAAAACACATGTTAATAAAATGTATCTCACGCAATTCGTGATTCCCAAACAAGTTGCAAGTTTCGCGGTTCAACGATTGGCAAGCGCAGATTATGAAATCGCGACAAGAATCAGCCACGCGACGGCAAAAACTGTCGATTGGGCTTTAAATCACGACATGTTTTGGTTGTCAGATGCTTCCATGCAAATGTTATCCTTCTTTGACTCAATTGGAAGTATTTGGATCACCCTCGTGACATGGATCGTGTTGAATGTACATCAGTAAAATCACGTGTAGGCATACTTCAATACTTTTCTTTTTAAACTTGTCAAAAATGGTGGGCATACAAAAACAATTGCAATTGCTTCATTTGGATTTCTTCCATCGTTTGTTTTTATCGTGTGTTCAGTATTTTTTCATCACCCAAATTTTGTTTTGCGAGTCGAGAGACAACATCGTATGTTTAAAAACGGATCGTGTGTACATTGCTTGATTTATCGTGAATTTCTACGACATGATTCGAGACGAAAGCAAGACTAGGTTTGCCGAGGAGCAAAATGCTCCAACAAGGAATGTCCCAACGTATTCGTAAAAATGCTATACAAGAACGCTGGTCCACTTGCAGAATAATACCTATGCACATTGACGGGAAGGGGTTGCTGTAAGATGATACAGTTGCGCATAATGTCGAGAGGTAACATGCAAAGAGTAGAAAACCAGCTTGCCATCGCCGCACTTAAAAATCCACGCAACGATCGCTCCAATCCCCCAAACAAACGTAAACAATATTCGTATATAACGTACTTTATAATATGTTGTTCAATCGACAGAATTCTTTTTTGTGAAAGAATCAAATGATACATTGTCCTGGATGTGGATTTGGCTTTTGGCACAATTGGGGCGTTCTCGTCGGTATGAAACCAGTGAATAAATTAGAAACCATCAGCGGATCATCTTTGGCTGCTGTTTGTTATCTGTGTAATTTGGATCCTTATGTTGAAGTTGTGAAATGTAATCGTATCAGGTATACGTTGTTTTTTGCACCAAAAAAAACGATTATGGCATGGTTGAGAGTCTCATTACCACACAATTGTGCACAGATGTGTAACAAAAAATTAGTCATAATGTTACGAAAGCTTCCCTCGCTCGAATTAGTGTACATTGACAAATGGGAGTCGAAAGAAGACCTAATACAAAGTCTAATAGCGAGTATAAGTATACTGAGTGTGCATAAGATTGACGGCACTTACTATACCGATTGTATTTATGTAAGACCTACTCATAAACTGTTGAGTAGTAAAACCGTATGTTTCGTTCCAAGTATGAGAACTGCGATATCTTTATTTGAACAAGGAAAGACAAAAGGTCAAAAGGTGAACACTTGAGAATTTAAACAAAACTAAACATGGGTCACGTAAAGAAAATCTTTGATCGTTGAGGATAGGTGTATGTCGAATCTGATACATTAACAAACGCATACGCAATCCGCCAATATACAGCTTCCAAATTATTTCTAGTACATCTGGATCTAGTAGATGCATTACGCCAAGCACAAGTTACTCGAAGCATTTTTCGGAAAAAATTATATTGCGAATTTAGGTCGCGATGTGTTATTATTAACATTCCTTTTCACACTTTAATTACAAGACACCATGAGGGATGCCATAGAACAGACCACCGTCAGTATAAAGCTGGTTCTCACCCCACAAGTTATCCCATGCTCCCGTGAATACTTGTCTAAAGCTTCCTTGTTCATTCACAACATTGCCAAACGCTTCAGGAACCAAGTTAAGTAAAGAACCACCTCTTTGCATAAGACCACTCACGAGTGGGTGGTGTACACCTCCCATATTTTCGACTTCCCATAGCGAAACTTGAGCGTTCAAAACTTGATGAATGAGATCAAACCACAATGGATCGTCGCCCCTCACCGCTGGTCCCAAAGGTTCTTTTGTCAAAGCTTGTTCGGGAAAAATTGTAATGTTAGCATAAGACAAGGAAAACATTCCCGCCAATTTTTTTGATCCTTTCAAGAAACTTTCGTCCGAAACGACCGCGTCGACTTGACCAGAAACCAGTAATTGCCAGCAATCATTTATATTTGTAAAATTCACCATATTGACATCGATATTCCGTGTTCCTTTCATGATAGCCCCAAACTGGAAAAACGCACTACTAGCTGTGTTTGTACAAAAGGTCTTGTTGTCCATCTCGGTCAAACTGGTGAGTGTGAGGGATGCAACCTTCATTCCATCGTACATGTTGATAAATGGAAACTTGATCTTGTAGTCACGTTCGCGTTGAAACGTCTTGGTAGAAACACGAAACAATACATCATACACCTTTGCGTTCAGCAGATCAAAACGCAACTCAGCAGATATTGGTCGATAGGCAACGCGAGAAGAATCGTTAAAAATGGCAAGCGCAACTGCACGGCAGCCATCCGCATCGATTCCATCCACGTATATATTGTTAGCTTTGAGTTCATCAGGGCCCCATGATTCACCATAAATAGGATGAGTACTCAATTTAAGGACAGTAGAACTATTTGCACGTTCTCCACCTTCCCATGGTTTTCCTATAAGCACAGTAGATGTAAACGGAGCTTCACCTGCTATCCCGCAAAGCAAATATCCACGATCTTTCACTTCTTGAAGAGTGTTTGGTAGCCATTGTGAAGGAATTGTGAATTCAGTTGCATTACTGCAACAAGACTGATCTTGGTACGAAGCCTTTACATTATCACATGTGAGTGATGTGAGCATGCCCGACACAAATAATGCGACCGGTAGCATGTTTTTGTTGTTACATATTATTTTTTTTTTCGCGAGGTTGTATGAAAAAAATGGAATATTCTCAGTTGTCACATCGGCATGCGTCACACAGCGTTTTCATATTCCACGCAACATCTGCCTGAACAGCATAGTGATCCGACAAAGACAAGGATATATTTTCTATTTCTATGTTGGAATCTAAGAGACGTTTCGAATTTGAAGCATGAGCGTGTTTCACCAATACATGATCGAGCAATATATCCCATGCTTCCACAAGTTGGTTGTCGCGACAAAAAGTACACGAGGTCAAAGATTGATCGAGTGGATAGTTGGAAATATATGGATTGGTATGATTCGATATTTCTGAAAGATTGTGTAGAGCTGAAATGATTCGGCAACTACAGGCTACTCGTCTCATCATCGTTCGTAAAAAATATTGCTTGTATCAAATGAATCGTTGTATATTCTGCAAATAGAATATTTTCTTCAATCGTTTCATTCGCGTTCATTTCGCTTTATGATGTCTTCAATGTCTCCATTCTTTGTGATATTAAAATCTTCCGGATTTATCATCGAAAAAACCAGATAAAAAAAAAACCTGGGTACTTTTAAAATATGTATCTTTTGCATGCGATCTTACTTGAGAATTTAAATATATTTTCTTTGGTCATACCATCGCGTGTGGCCAAAGTTCGTAGAATGTGTGGAGTTCACATGCATTGGATGTTCAAAACAATTTTTTTATCTTTCGTGAAAATCGTTTTACAAAGCACAAAATCTACACAACTTATATTTTGAAGATATATTTGGATCAACTTCGTGTCTTTTTGTCAGCGCTGCGCAAATAACAGACAAAGATATTACAATACAAAAGATTGTGTCTTGTCTTTTGGATCATTGGCAAGATTTGCCAAAAGGTGAAGACGAATGCTTGTCTCTCTTTTAGCTTGTCTATGTGGAATGCGCAAGTAAAGCGCATAAAATAAGAATAATCATTGTAGCTACGATTGCAACTGAAATTCCCCTGTCTGTGACTGGGATCCACTCGTTTTGAATTGTTGTTGTTCCGTCAAGTGTATAAGCTCCAACCGGGTGCAAAAAGTGATTGGGGAAGAAATCAATGAGATCCCAGTCGAGTGCGCGGTAAAATCCGTGATTCTCAACTTTTTGTATGTATGCATGCATTGCCGCACTCGAAATCATGTACATCGTAGCTCCTGAAAAATTCCAGCTAGATTTTTTCTTTGCAATCGAATACGGAAAGCTGCTGTCATTTTTTTCGCGTGTGAAAAACACAATTTTCCAATCATTTGGTAGTGACCTCTTCACAAGTTGGATTCTTTCGTTGACACAATCCTCCATTATAACATCATCTTCACATATTATGGCGTACGACTCTTCATTGGAAATGGCTGTTTTCATTGCTTTGAGATGTGATAACGCGCATCCTTTTACAGCTGGCCTTCGATAATCAGCATTACGGAAGTAGTGAGCGTCCGAAGGACGAAGTTCGCGTTTACCATCGACCGCTCTTATCCTTTGAATTTGTACACGCTTTTCATTCTGCCATCTTTTCCAACGATCTTCACTTCGATCCATATTAATGACATAAATTTTCTCTTCAAAATCGATCATTTATTTAGTGAAAATATTTTACTTTTGATTTTTTTTATTTACAAATTTTGATTTATCAAAATATTTCGCACCTTCATCTGAAGTGAACCCTGTTGATTATCACCGTAAATTATACCATCGACATGCATGCCTCCCCATCGTTCAACTTTACCGTGCTTAATATACTGTGCTTGTGCTGAACGAACAAATTCCAATAAAACATGAGAGCCTGTATTCAACAAGGCTTCTTTATGCTTTGGATTTCGAGTATACTTTGATATGAGTATACGAGTAAACACATCTTCGGTCTCTTCTTTAGTCAACGATTTGCATATTTGTAAAGTCCGCTTCAGAATATTTATGCGCTTTTTCGCTAATATACCAACCATTTTTTTGTTAGACCAATATTCCAAAAAAAAACTTTTGATTTAAAAAGTATGTATGAAACACTTGTTCAAAGTCTGCTTTCTTACTCATTGATTTTATTATTTAAAGGGTTAGTGCCTACTGTAATGGTCTCTATATACAATCGTGAGGAATTTGTAAATATTTTACAGAAATCTCCATATTTCTCTAAACTTCGAGAATTGAAAAAAAAAAGTATGCATTAATGGATTACTGGAATGATCATCTTACTCACATTTTCGAAGAAGTATATGGAGACCTTTATCGAATTTCGCCTGAGCAAGAAATGCCAATCAAATATACCACTTCACCAATCCAGTGCATTTGCAAATTTCATGGGCTCAAGACAGAAATAATTAGTGTAAAAAAATGCTACAATTCTTGCATTCAATGCAATACCCATAATTACCACGACATTTATTTAGACGCAAATTCTCATCGTATCATATTCAGCCCGCAAGAACTTTCAACTATCGTTTTTTTTGGAGGTTCTTTTTCTTTTTTTCTTCTTTTGAATGATTTTTCGAGGTCGCAGATCATAGGAGGAACGGTACGATAACAGTTGATATTAGCGACAAATATTGCATTCACTCTTACAAGAAAAAAAATCCTGGGTACTTTTAAAATATGTATCTTTTGCATGCGATCTTGGCGTTTTCAATACATAAACCATCACCCGAATCAATAATTCAAGGCGGATCTCTTCGTACATGGTCATATTCTAATATGAATCACGCACAAATAACATTAAAAACAGAAGGACGGGTACTTGATGCTGATGTGGAGTTGTGGCAAGGTCCGGACAACACACCCATCAAACTACGCGTTTACAGTGATAATGGTCGAAAAAGACCTCTTCGTGCGGTATTACGTGCTTGGAACGAGCCTAATACGATTGCTGTGCGCAACACTGGGCCTATAGAATTCCCGATCCTTTCATATATAAGTGCACAAAATGTAGCATACCCCTCGCAAAAATGTTTGTCATCGTTCATGTCAATTCAAGGAGGAGCTGTCAGAACATTTCCATTCGAATCGTGCGTTCGTAGAGTCGAAATGCTACTAAAAACGCATGGCCGACCTTTGAACTCGAGGATTGAAATAATTCAAGGCCCATGTAACAATAAGCAGATCGTGGAATTGTATACTGATGATGGGCATTTCCGACCTTTCTTTTGTATAATAGAAACACCCGGTCCTGGAAACGTTGTGCGCGTCATAAATACAGGACCCTTTGAGTTTCCAATGTTTGCATCGATTGTCCCACGTGGGTACTATACTTTCTAGTTCTAAAACGATATAGAGTCTTACAAACTTTGCTGGTCAATAATATAATATATATTGAACGGGTAGCCACGACTTTTGTTGAAGTAATTTAGCACACTCTTGATACCGATTTTTGTTTTTCCAAAAAACATTTGATGTATAAATATTATGCGAATTCGAGTCTTACGAGCTCAGTCCATGGTGTTCCACTTCTTCGATACGGGGATCGTTGAGATCGAGGGCTGTGGCGAGGCGTGTTATATAGAATCATAATAAGAAGTTATCAAACGAATCCCAGTCATCAACAACAATCCAGTCAGGTGGGGTATTGTCTCCCCATAATTATAAAAATCCGAAATTCGGTCTCAATATTTGTTTTCGTGTGTGTGTTTGTGTATTTGTTTGTTTTGCGTTTTTCGTGGTAAATTTTTTTGGAGTATTTTATTGTTGATTCTCTTTTTGTAATATTG
>MDSX01081646.1_pt1 | contig 31826 bp, 31 predicted proteins | sample 811141 | NCBI WGS metagenome assembly MDSX01 (sample SAMN05326642, study PRJNA326480) | marine metagenome | isolation source: seawater | place: Atlantic Ocean: South East | collected 2010
TTACCAATATGATATTCGAGACAAGTCTTGAATTTGCCTTTTTCAATGTTTTCTTCGCTTAATAGGTATTTGCACGTTCTAGTTGGGTACATCTGCTTGATAAGCTCCAATACAGCTTTCATAGCCTTAACAGAAGAATATGGGCCGTAATATTCACTACCGTCTCTTTTTATATTTCGAAGTCCGTAGATACGCGGGAAGCGTTCGTTTCGAATGGTAATGTAAGGGTAGCTTTTATCGTCCTTCAGATTGATATTATACCGCGGTTGATGTTCCTTGATGAGATTGTTTTCTAATAAAAGTGCATCACCTTCGGAATCTGTAACGATTGTTCTAATGTCCGACACCTTTTTGATCATAACAGCAATTCGTGCACTTGTGACACTTTTGGTAAAATAGCTGCTGACTCTCTTTTTTAAATTTTTGGCTTTACCGATGTATAGGATGTTACCTTCTTTATCAACATGTTGGTATACCCCTGGCTTATCAGGGAGCGTTTTTAATAAATTTTGAATGTGTTCGGGTGCTTGGGACATACGGTTAAAGATAAAAAAAGCCCGACTCTTATGGAGTCGGGCTTTAATCGCTTTTCAAGCTTAAAAAATTGTTCTAGCGTGCATCTACAATGGTCACGGTTCCGTTGACCACGTATTCATAATTATCGCTCGCATTGACTAATTTGACAGAGTAGAAATAAACACCATCTGCAAGAGGAGTTCCATTTTGATTCGTTCCTCTCCACGGGTTAGAGTTGTCGTAGAATGTACCACTCTGCCATACTCTGTCTCCCCATCTATTGAAGATGGTTACTTGACTTAAATCTTCATAATCCTCAATGAATTGAATGATGAATTCATCATTCGTACCGTCATTATTCGGTGTGATAAAGTTTGGCACAACCACCGTATCCGGCACTGGCGGTACGGTTATTATGATAGGTAAGCAATTTGAGTATGCTGTATACTGTGTATCGTTAGGATTTGTAGTTCTTACGCACACTCTGTACTCCCCCGGGAATAATTCCGGGACAAAGAGCTGATAAGTAGTATCAGGTGACAATACAGGGTTTTGAGGAGAGGAAACATTGTAATGCAGATATTCCGGCATCCAAGTACCATTCACTTTTTCTTGAAGTACAACCGAGTAGCTATCTACCGGCCAAGCATTGTATGTATTCCATTCTAGATTCACCGGGATGGTGTCAGGATCTACCACAGGTACAATACCATTATCTCTCTCTAAAAGAATACTATGAACTTCATTCGATGGCCCTTGTAGATCGTCATTTAACTTCATCTCAACACGGTAATCATAACTGTCTTGATCTACTTTGATGAAACCAATTTGCGCATCTTTAAAATCGTATTTAAACTGGTTGAAAACCGTTCCAATCTTATTCCATTGTGTTTGGTTAGGGTCTTTTCTGAAAATTTGCCATTCTTGGAATAAATAGGTTGGATACGAATTGGTATCTGCAAACCATTCAAGAACTGGATTAAGATCGTTTTCAATGGTCACGTTTTCTAAATCATAATCAGCGGAGAAACAGCCGGTAACATTCAGTTGAATGGTATCAAACTCATCCATAGGGAAACCACATTTATTAAGCAACGTATTTCCGTCGTTACCCACTTTTGAGTAAAGGAAATATTTGCCGTTTTTAGATAACGGCTTATAGAGCTTAACTTCCATTTCGGAAGCTTCAAAGTTATTGTCACAATAAGCGGTAAGCCCCTTAATTGCTAGAGGCTGTCCATCTGGTTTTGTAAGTCTAAAATCTGTCCCATCAGGAGAAATAGAACTACAGTCTAGTTTAACCGCAAATTTTAATGTTACCGTAGAGTCCAAGCATTGATAATCCACGGTTGGAAGGCCGTTGATAGGGTCTTGATAAATTTCAGGGACACCGTAATCCAAAACCACACCTGCTTGAGCAATAGGAGTACAAGCAGAAGCAATAGCAATCTGCATATCACGGTTTACTTCACCAATTTTTCTCCAAACATAAATGGTGGAGTCGAACCTATATTCATCAACAGTTACTGCCATGACATCAATTTCAATCGCAGATGGTTTGAAAGTAATTAACCCCGTTGACGGGTTCATGATTAAAGAATTTGGTGGTGATGTGGTAATAGGTTGATCGTATGTCCATCCAGGAGCGTAATCAATGTTGGCAGAGGCACAAGAACTACCAAAAGAATCGTCTTTTACATGGGAAATACGATAAAATAGTGAATCACCATCCGGCTCTACTACACTTTGCTTCCAATTAAAAGTACGTCCAGTACAAAAGGCCCGAACAGGTTCACTGACAAACTCTGGACTGTTATTTTGACCTATTTGATTATTTAATTTTGCTTCAATGTAGAAGCCTTGAGAGGAAGGATTCAAAATATTATCTATTGCTGGATTCCGGCAACAAGTGCTAAAAGCAAAAGTCCAATCCGGGGCGTTACCAGGCAATACAATTTCACCTTCGTATAAAACCACATGGATTGTGACACCCGCGTTGGAACTACTTACACAATCAAAGAGTGTAGGAGCAACAACACCTGTGCCACCTGTAGAGCCTATCTCAACAAGTGTGGCGCTGACTGTAGGGTAGTTTGCAGAACAAGCGTATATGATCGCTGAACCCGGAAGAGTAATACCTGAGTTATCACGATAAAGACGCATCGTGATTTTATATTTATGTGTTCCACCAGTAGAGCTAATGTACTCGTACTGTATGTCGCCACCGGCATTGTGTGATGCCTCAGCAAATTTTGACAATCCTAAGAACGCAAATGCGAAAAATAGAAGACGAAAAACGTTTTTCATATACTTATTCTTAATGAACATGGTTTGAAAGTATAAATATCCATAAAATACTCGGTGCCGACAAGCAAAATGAGTAAACGAAATGTCTTACTTAGAAATCAATATGTATATGCTGCCGAACCCCAAAAGGCTCCCTGTGAGCGCTTCTCTTAAGGTATGTCTTTTTAGGTAGATTCGGGCCCAACCTAAAGCTACACAAAGCAGAATTATGATCAGCATGTTTTTGAATTCTCCGGCGCCGTACTTTTCATGCATACTTAAATACAGACCTGCAAACCCTGTTATTCCAGCTAAGTGAGCACTGCTCTTGAAGAAAGGTATTAGTACAGCGCTTACCACTAAAATAAACGCACAACCTAAACTGCAATAAATGATTTCCACGGGTGCTCCCATGGAAGTAAGAACTCGCGAAGTAAGTAAAGCGCTCATGGTAGTAATGGTGTAGGGATATATCCTGTCTTTTTTATTAATGAGGTGAACACTTTCTATGACTCCTAGAAGCGTCATTAGATAGATAATAACTATTGGAATAACATATGTACCCACAAGAACAATACTCATCATTCGTGCAATACTCTCAAGACTGAATACTTGAGGTAACGCATAAACAATATAAAGCGTACCAACTGTTGGCAGTGTCCCTGGATGAAGGCCGTAGCTCAGAATTTGAGCTAGAATATATTTAGGAGAATACTTCACTAAAGCTCCTTTCTCATTCGAGCAACTGGTATATCAAGCTGTTCACGGTATTTAGCGACAGTTCTTCTGGCTATGGGATAGCCTTTTTCTTTGAGAATTTTGGCTAAAGCTTCATCTGTCAACGGCTTTCGTTTATTTTCCTCTGAAATAACGTCTTCAAGAATTTTCTTTATTTCCCGGGTACTTACCTCTTCACCGTCTGCATTGGTCATTGATTCAGAAAAAAAGCGCTTGATCAAGAACGTTCCGTAAGGTGTTTGAATGTACTTATTAGAGGCAACGCGACTCACTGTAGAGATGTCCATTTCTATTTTTTCAGCAATATCTTTCAAAATCATGGGCCTCAGCTTGCGTTCGTCTCCTGTTAAAAAATATTCGCGCTGGTATTCTAGTATGGCTTGCATGGTAAACATCAATGTTTGTTGTCGCTGCACAATGGCTTCAACGAACCATTTAGCTCCATCTAATTTCTGCTTCACAAAAAGTTGAGCTTCCTTTTCTGCTTTATTTTTTTGCCCGTTTGCCTTGTAATGCTCTAGCATCTCTCTATACTTCGGGCTTAAACTTAACTCTGGAGCATTTCTTCCATTTAAAGTTAACTCAAGCTTATCGTCTACTATTTTGAGATTATAGTCCGGAATGACGTTTTCAGTAGGACGACTCAGGTTTGATGATCCCCCAGGCTTTGGATTTAGTCGGCTAATTTCATCAATGGCCTCCTTAAGCTCATCTTCTTGAACGCCAAGCCTATCCATAAGTTTTTGATAATGACGTTTCACAAATATCTCAAAATAATCTTCGAGTATACTTAGTGCTAGATTTACCTTTAGGGAAGGTGTTTTTCTTTCTAATTGCAAGATGAGGCATTCTTGAAGATTTCTACCACCAACTCCAGGAGGGTCCAGATCTTGAATGGTACTGAGCAACTGTTCAAGCGCATTTTCATCTGTAAATATTCCTTGTGAAAAAGCAAGGTCGTCCACTATGTCCTCCATGGCTCTACGAAGAATTCCATCGTCGTCAATAGTGCCTACCATATAGATTGCTAATTCTAAATCCTCTTCTGAAAGGCTGCGCAATCTCAATTGGCTAATAAGGCTTTCATGGAAACTTTCGCTAACTACTACGGGCGCCTCGTATAGTTCATCATCAGCGCTGTAATTGTTTGATCTAGTTTTGTATTCCGGCACGTCATCGTCACGCAGGTAATCGTCCCAGTTGATTTCCTCCATGCTGTCGCGAACTTCGCGTTCGTCAGCGCTGTCATTTTCAAAATTATCTTCTTGTTTCTCTCGGCCTTCGTTAAGGGCAGGATTTTCCTCTAATTCTTGCTTGATTCGAGCCTCCAAACTCTGTGTGGGTAATTGGACAAGTTTCATTAGCTGAATCTGTTGTGGACTCAGCTTTTGTTGAAGTTTTTGTGAAAGCGTTTGCTTAAGCATAGGTTAGAGTTGCTGTTTAGAAACTAGCGCTTTTAGGCGAACGTGGAAAAGGTATGACATCACGAATATTACTCATCCCTGTTGCGAATAAAACGAGTCGTTCAAAACCAAGTCCAAATCCACTATGCACGCAGGTGCCAAATTTTCTTGTTTCGAGGTACCACCACAATTCTTCCTCTGGAATACCAAATTCCGCAATTTTGGCCTTTAAAACATCATGGCGTTCTTCTCGTTGAGACCCGCCAACAATTTCTCCAATCCCAGGGAACAAAATATCCATGGCTTTAACCGTTTTTTCGTCCTCATTTAAACGCATATAGAATGCTTTAATGTTTGCCGGGTAATCGAATAAAACTACGGGTGCTTTAAAGTGCTTTTCAACCAAGAAGCGTTCGTGCTCGCTTTGCAGATCAGCTCCCCATTCGTTGATAGGGTATTTAAACTTCTTTTTCTTATTGGGCTTAGAGTTTCTAAGAATATCAATAGCTTCAGTATAACTCAATCGAATAAAATCATTCTTTACTACGAATTCTAATTTTTCTATCAAGCCTTGGTCAGCGCGCTCTAATTGAGGTTTTGACTTCTGTTCATCTGCAAATCTTTTATCTAAAAACTCAAGGTCTTCACGGCAGTGATCTAAAACATGCTTGATGGTATACTTTAAAAAGTCTTCAGCAAGATTCATGTTCATTTCCAGGTCATAGAAGGCCATCTCCGGTTCAATCATCCAGAATTCCGCGAGGTGCCTAGTAGTGTTCGAGTTTTCTGCTCTAAATGTTGGGCCGAATGTATATATTTTGCCTAGACCCATAGCTCCCAATTCGCCTTCAAGTTGGCCGCTGACGGTTAGGTGCGTTTCCTTGCCAAAAAAGTCCTCACTACTCTCTTTTTCGCTGCCTTGGGGCAAAGCAGTTACTCTAAACATTTCTCCTGCTCCTTCGGCGTCTGATCCCGTTATAATGGGACTGTGCCAGTTGAAGAAACCTTCTTTATTAAAGTAACTGTGGACAGCAAAAGACAGCGCATGGCGAATCCTAAAGATTGCGCCAAACGTATTGGTTCTTGGACGTAGATGTGCGATTTCACGTAAAAACTCTAAGCTGTGCTTTTTGGGTTGAAGCGGATATTCTTCAACCGGAGCATCCCCCAAAACCTCAAAAGAGTTGACTATAACCTCTATGCTTTGTCCTTTGCCTTGGCTCTCCACTAATTCTCCAGTGACGCAAAGACATGCACCTGTGGTAATACGTTTGAGTTCTGCTTCCTCTTCTTTTTCAAAGTCTACAACACATTGCAAGTTGGCTAAGGATGAACCGTCATTTAAAGCAATGAATCGATTGCTCCTAAAACTTCGTACCCATCCTTTCACAATGATTTCTTTGCCAATAGTTGGTGTTTTCAAGATTTTAGAGATACTCATTTTCAATGTTGTTTACTGCAAAGATGCACTTTGTGGGTCATATAAAGTACGATTTTAATTATAAATACCTCATATTATAACATTGTGGCATAAAAATTGTTGACTACACGAAACTTTGGAAACGTTTTGTGAATATTATGTTTCCAAAAATGAGAAAACAGCCTCCGTAATTGCCCTAACAACTAATGAAAACTCATTCAGATTCAGTGAAAATCTTTACCGTAGGTGTTGAACTTTTTAAAAAGTTCGGCATCAAATCGGTCACTATGGATCAAATTTCTGGCGCCTGTGGGATTTCTAAAAAAACCCTCTATAAGTATGTGGACAATAAAAGTGATTTTTTACTAAAAGCTTTTTCTGCCTTTGCGGTAATGATGGAAAACGCTCTTTTTTCGGCTGTCGAAAATCATGGTGGGAATGCCATAGACGATTTGTTTGCTATCGAGCGGTTCGCGGAGAAGCATATTCGTGGAGATGAGGATAGATTAATTGGTCAGCTAGAGCGCTATTATCCCGATTTAGCACCAAGAATGAAAAATACTCGAGAGGAAATCGTTTTTAAGATGACCCATCATAATCTTCAAAAAGGAATTGAAGAAGGCTTGTACAGAAAGGACCTTGAGGTGGATCATATTACGATACTATATTACGGACACATCTTGGCTGCACATGAAAACAACATATCTGAACAGCCTACTAGCTTAAATAAGCTTAGACAAACTAGTTTGAAGTACCACATTCGAGGAATCGCATCAAACAAAGGAATCAAATACTTAAATCAATTAATAAATAACCAAGAATGAGAATACTTAGAATCCTCTTACTGCCACTTTGTATTGCTAATCTGGCAGTTGCTCAAGAGAAATTTTCTTTGGCTTCGGCTCAGGATTATGCGCTAGATCATGCATATGGTGTGCAGATTGCTCAATTGGAGATTGATCGAGCGAAGCAGATATACAGACAAAACTTGGCCTATGGATTGCCCCAGGCTTCTGCGAGTGGGCAGTACATATATAATGTGGAATTAGGTGCGTTAGTTACTGATTTTGATGGAAACGGTATTTTAGAAGAATTGGTTTTTGGGACTGATTATCAAGCTCAAGCTGGCGTTGCAGTAAATCAGTTAATTTTTGATGGCTCTTACGTAGTTGGCTTGATGGCGGCTAAAGTTCTTAAAGAAGGCGCGGCTATAGGAATGGAACAGAGCAAGGCAGAACTCAAAAGAGAGGTTGCCAAGGCCTACCATCTATCATTACTCAGCGAAGAGAGCATTAATGTATTAAAGGCAAACGAGGGTTACTTGGCAGATTTAGCTTTTGAGATGCAAAAGATGAACGAGGCCGGATTGGTGTCTAAAGCTGATGCCGATCAAATGATGTTGAATTACAACAATATTAAAAACACGCTACGCTATGCTGAGGGACAGGCCAAAGTAGCTAAAATGCTTTTGAAACTACAGATGGGTTTTCCCGTAGAGAAGGAGCTATTGCTTGTGGATAATATGGAAGACTTAGTCGTTAATGCAGCGGTTGCATCTACCATGGCAAACATTGCTTTTGATCCAACATCTTCAGTTGATTACATGGGAATGGCCAATCAAGTTGAGGGCGCTGAGCTTCAGTTGCTGAACCAAAGATTGGGCTTTCTGCCTACTATTGGGGTTACTTATCAGAACAATATTCAATACATGAGTGAAAAAGCTAATATTTTCAGTGACAACGCTGTAGATATTCCGAGCAGTCTAGTGGCAGGGAATATTAATATTCCTCTTTTCACCTCAGGAAACGGTCACGCAAAGGTTCAAGAAGCAAGAATACAAAGAGATCAAGCCATTATTGGATTACAGCAAATGGAAGATGGTTTGGTAATTCAACACGCGGCACTCGTTAATGACTTTCATCAAGGAATAGCAGAATATTTGGCTCAAAAGCAAAGCGTGAGTCTTGCAAAACGCATTCGTGATCAGCGGAGACTGGAGTATAAAGAAGGTATGACGTCTTCTATGGAACTCACCCAGAGCGAGGCTCAATATCAAGAGGCTCTACAAGCAAAATTTATGGCAGCTCAAAATGCCTTGGACACGAAGTCCGAATTGGAATATTTAATGACTAAACAAGAACAGAAATAAGTACAGGACATGAAAAAAGTTTTCTTCATTTTAAGCAGTATTGCACTCGTAGCTTGTGGCGCTCCTGATGATAAGAGCACAATGACAGACCTCAAGACGCAGAAAGAAAAATTAGTGAATTCAAAAGACAGCATTAACATTCTTCTTGCTGAAGTAGACGCGCAATTAGCAGCATTGGATACAACCAAGGTGTATGATGTTGTAACCTCTTTGGAGGTGACCCCAGATGTCTTTTTGCATTATTTTGATGTGTTCGGAGCAGTTGAGGCAGATAAAAGCATCAACTTGTTTACTACAGCCAGCGGCACTGTTGATAAGATTTATGTCAAGAACGGTCAACGGGTCTCTAAGGGTCAACTTCTTTTGTCCCTAGATACAGACCTCATGATGTCTTCCTTGGCAGAATTGGAGACGGGCCTTGAATTAGCTAAAACAGTGTTTGAAAAGCAGCAACGTTTATGGATGGACCAGCAAATAGGTTCAGAGATTCAGTATTTGCAGGCTAAGAATACGTTTGATGGTCTGGTTCAAAAAGTCAAGACATTAAAAGAACAGATTGAATTGAGTGAGATTCGTGCACCCTTTGCCGGGTCTATTGATGCAGTTTTTGCCAAGGTAGGCCAGTTAGCTGGCCCACAATCCCCAGCCCTCCGTTTGGTAAACACTTCGGGAGTATATGTTAAGGCAGACGTACCGGAATCTTATGCGAATAGAGTTCACGTGGGAACGCCAGCAAATGTGGTATTTACCTCAATGGATTATGAGGTCGCCGCTGAAGTACTTCAAGTGGGTCAATTCATACAGGTAGGCAACCGAACGTTTTCAATAAACGTTAGCCTTCCTGAAGCGGAAGGAGTAAAGCCTAATCAAATGGTTCATGTTGCGCTCCAAGATTACAAGAATGATCAAGCTTTAAGTGTACCAGCAAGCCTTGTGCAGCAGGATGTAGAGGGCAATGATTTTATCTATTCCTTAAAAAGTATCAGCGGAACAAATAGGTTTAAAGTCCAAAAAACATGGGTGACAACAGGGTTGACATTTAACGGCATAACTGAAATTGTCACTGGTTTAGAATCGGGTACGATCATAGTAGACAAGGGTAGTCGTAGCGTTCGTACAGGTCAACAAGTAGTATTGGGTTAACCCTTGAAATACACCTAAAAAAATGGAAGAAAATAAAAGCTTGATTAAACAGTTTGGACCGTCTACTTTTTCGGTCAAGAACCGAATGACTGTATACGTTTTGACGGTAATCATTTTTGCCGCTGGAATTTTTAGCTATACGTCCATGCCGTCTGAGGCATTTCCAGAAATTGTAACTCCTGAAATTTATGTGGGAACCCCATATCCGGGTAATTCACCAGTGGATATTGAGAAACTGATTACCCGCCCTCTTGAAAAGGAAATAAATGGTATTTCCGGAGTAGATGAAATTAATTCTACTTCTGTAGAAGGGTATTCAACAGTTCAGGTCAAATTTAATTTTGATGTTACACCAGAAGATGCTCTTCGCAAAGTAAAGGATAAGGTGGATGCAGCTATGGGCCAGCCTGATTTTCCTTCTGACTTGCCTGTTGACCCAAATGTATTTGAGTTGAACTTCTCCGAATTGATGCCCATAATGAATATCAATATGTCGGGCGAATTTTCCTTAGACCAGCTCAAGGATTATGGAGAGTACCTAGAAGAAAAAATTGAAGATCTCACTGAAATTTCAAAAGTAGATATTCGGGGAATTGATGATAAAGAAGTACGCGTACTTGTAGACACTAAAAAACTAGAAAGTCTTCAACTTAGCTTCCGAGACATAGCGGGCGCTATTCAAAATGAGAACATGACTATTTCTGGTGGTAACCTTCTAATTGACGGGTATAGACGTAATGTCCGAGTTGTTGGTGAAATTAGAGAGCTTGATGAATTGCGAAATGTGATCATTAAGAGTGAGAAGATGCAATTGGTTAGACTTGCAGACGTAGCTGAAGTTGAATTTGATGAGGTTGAGCGCGAATCTTATGCAAGACAATACGGTTCTTCAGTTGTGATGTTAGACGTTTTCAAGCGCTCCGGTGAAAATCAGATCATAGTAAGTAATAAAATTGCTGAATTATTAACGGAGGCAAACAGCGATTATTTTCCAGATAACTTGAGTATTTCTGTTACAAACGATACCTCCGAGCAGACCAAAACGCAAGTTGCTGATCTTGAGAATTCCATCATTTTTGGTATGCTTCTCGTTGTATTGGTGTTGATGTTCTTTCTAGGACTGCGCAATGCACTCTTTGTTGGAATTGCAATTCCAATGTCCATGCTAATGAGTTTTGTCATCCTTAATGCATTGGGTATTTCTTTGAATACCATTGTTTTATTTGCATTAGTTCTTGCCTTGGGTATGCTTGTGGATAATGGCATTGTGGTTGTAGAGAATATATATAGATTCATGGACGAAGGGTATTCAAGAATTGAAGCTGCTAAACTTGGAGCGGGCGAAGTCGCGTTACCAATTATTGCTTCAACAGCAACAACTCTTGCGGCATTTTTACCCCTCGCTTTTTGGCCAGGTCTTTTTGGTGAATTCATGAAGTATTTGCCGTTAACATTGATTACGGTGCTTTCTTCATCGCTTTTTGTGGCTTTGGTCATTAACCCTGGGTTAACCTCTGCACTTATGAAAGTAGAAGAGGCGCCCTTGAACAAAAAACGATTGAGTTTAATTTCCGCAGTGTCCATTGTTCTAGGTGCAATTATTGCATACGGTGGTGGCGCAATGGCATGGGGCAATCTGTTTATTTACGCAGGTGGTTTTGCTTTGTTTTATGCTTATTTCGTGGTCCCAGCGACTTCATGGTTTCAAGGGAAAGCACTTCCTGCTCTTGAAGCAGCATACAAAGGCGTGTTGAGTTATGCGTTGAACGGCATGAAACCAATTGTATTCTTCGCGGGGACATTTATTCTTCTTGTTTTATCCGGGCTCCTTTTAGTTGCAGTACCTCCAAAGACTCTATTCTTTCCGGAGAATATGCCAAACCAAGCAATGGTTTATATTCAAATGCCAATAGGCACGGACATTGAAGAAACCAATACGGTAACTCTTGAGTTGGAAAAAGAGGTTATGTCCATAGTAAGTGAGTTTAATTACTTGGATGAAAGTGGGATTCAGCAGAACTACATGGTAGAGTCTGTTATTGCTCAAGTAGGAGAAGGCACTTCAGATCCAAATGCGGGTCCGTCTATGGCGCAAACCCCAAATAAAGCCAAAATTACAGTTCAATTCCACCCGTTTGCAGAACGTATGGATTTAGATGGGAATAGATTAAACTCTGCTGACGTTCTCAATAAAATTCGTGCTACCCTGAGTAATTACCCAGGTGTAGTTGTAAGTGTGGCAAAAGATAGCAATGGTCCTCCTACAGGTCCTCCCGTGAATATTGAGATTGCAGGTGATGATTATTTTGCCTTGGTTCAAACCGCAGATGAGATTCGGGCGTTTATAAATTCAAAAGGAATTGACGGTATTGAGGAGCTAAAACTTGATGTGGAAACTGGTAAGCCCGAAATGCCCATAGAAGTAGACCGTATCAAGGCACGTGCCTTGGGGCTAAGTTCCGCTCAGATAGGAGACGCAATGCGCACAGCACTTTTCGGGAAAGAAGTTAGTAGATTCAAAGATGGAGAGGACGATTACCCTATCAACCTTAGGATGTCTGACGAATACCGTTACAATGTGGAGGACTTGATGAATCAGAAAGTTACTTTCCGGGATCAGGCCACAGGTCGCATCAAGCAAGTTCCCATTTCGGCCGTAGCCAAGGCGAAAAAGACCTCTACCTTTTCCTCTGTAAAACGTATTGATTTAAAGCGAGTTATTTCCATTCAGTCTAATGTATTAGAAGGTGCTAATCCAACAGAAGTGGTGAACGGAATTAAAGAAATTATGGAAGGCTATGAACTTCCACGTGGAGTAAAAGTAGATTTTACTGGAGAGCAAGAGGAGCAAGCTAAAGAATTGAGCTTTCTTTCTGGAGCGCTATTGATAGCCTTATTCTTGATTTTCCTCATTCTAGTTAGCCAATTTAATTCAGCATCTACACCGTTCATCATATTGGTAACCGTAGTATTTTCATTAATAGGTGTGTTTCTGGGACTTGTTATATTCCGAATGGAATTTGTCATTATGATGACCATGATTGGTATTATTTCTTTAGCTGGGATTGTTGTGAATAATGCTATTGTTTTGATCGATTTCATCAAGCAACTTACTGCAAGAAAACGTGACGAACTGCTTTTGGATGAAGATGCTAAGCTTCCGGTACCACTCCTCATTGAGGTCATAGTAGAGGCAGGAAGAACTAGGTTGAGACCGGTTTTATTGACAGCAATTACAACGATATTAGGTCTAATACCGTTGGCTACGGGGATGAATATAAATTTTTACACTCTTTTTAGTGAGAATGATCCAAATATATTTTTCGGTGGAGATAATGTAGTATTCTGGGGACCAATGTCTTGGACTGTGATTTTTGGTTTGACATTTGCAACTTTTTTAACGCTAGTAATCGTCCCTGTGATGTATTATATTTTTGAAAGAATGCAGCGATTCTTTGGTAAACTCTTTGCATAAGAGGAATTATTAGTGATAATTTCATTTTAGAATCCAGCGGCGTTTAACGACGCTGGATTTTTTGATTTTCACGAGATATTTTGCCCTAATTTTACCCAATGATAGAGCGCTTGCGCGAAATAGAACCTTCAGCCTTAACCACGTTTACAGATGACCTGAAAAAGGATCTTGTGAATCGTGTAACGGATAAGGTTTCTCATCTAGAATCATCTTTAGCAGTAGCAGAATTAACGGTTGTACTTCACTATTTGATGAATACACCGGAGGATGTATTGATTTGGGACGTTGGGCATCAAGGTTATGTGCATAAGGCACTTACCGGTCGTCTAATAGATTTACAAACGCAACGCCATAAAAATGGGATTAGCGGTTTTTTAAGACGGGCAGAAAGTCTATATGATTTTTTTGGTGCAGGTCATGCCTCAACGTCAATAAGCGCCCTTACTGGTGTCTGTTTGGCGGATCAATCAACTGGATTGAACAGAAAACGAGTTGCCGTAATTGGAGACGGTTCTATGACCGGTGGTCAGAGTTTTGAAGCTTTGAATCATCTATCAACTATAGATACGGACGCATTGGTTATTTTAAATGACAACAACGGAAGTATTGACCCAACCATTGGTAGCCTTCATATACAAGGCAATTATAAGCACTATTTTCAAAGTTTAGGTTGGCGCTATACCTATGTAAACCAAGGTAACAACATAGCAAGTCTACTTGAAGCCGTAAAAGCTGCTTTTGAAAAAGGCGGCAAACAGGTTTTGCATATTCAAACCTACAGACCGCTTCTCTCAAAAACTAAGTCTTATAAGCCTGCAACAACCTTTCAATGGTGGGCAGCAGAAAAGTTACGTTCAATTCTAAGTAAAGATGCGGGTTTACGAATTTTATCTCCGGCTATGTTTGCAGGCAGCGGATTTGCTCCGCTTCGTAAAGAATTTCCAAAGCAATTTATTGATAGCGGAATAAATGAGCCTCATACCGTAACTACCGCAGCAGGAATTGTAGCAGCTGGAGGTTACGCGTGGGTGCACATTTACAGTACCTTCCTTCAGCGTGCCGTGGATCAGGTTATCCACGACGTTGCATTACAGGGTTTGCCTCTTATATTTTTAGTGGATAGAGCAGGGATAGTAGGAGGTGATGGACCTACACATCATGGTGTATTTGATCTAGGCTTTCTGATGGACATTCCTAATGTTACGATCTGGAATTCAAGAAATGGTGATGAATTGCAAGCTATGATTTCTAAAGCGTGGGAGATCCAAGGGGAGTTGAGTGGACCACTATTTATACGCTATCCTAAAGATAAGACGAGTTGTGATTCTCCCGAAGAATTTAGCCCATACCATTGGTTAACGGAGCAGAATTCTAACTCACTCCTTGTTTCAACAGGCCACTTAACAAGTAAGGTACAAACCGGATTATTTGATCATTTGCACCTGGGGCAGATTAAGCCATTGCCGCCAAACCTCACTGATATTTTAAGTAAATACAGTAATGTATTGGTACTGGAAGAAAGTCTAGGTCAAGGTGGATTATTCGGCGCTATAGCCGGAGTGGTTGCAGATGCTGACCTTAACCTAAGATTAGCGAAAAGAAAGATATCTGATGCCTTCACGAACCACGGAGTCAGAGAGGAGTTATTGAAAGAGTTAGGTTTAATGCCTTAGTTGGCCTTTTAACTCAGTTCTTATGAGAAACAATTCATTAATTATCGCTGTGGTAGCGACATTCAACTTATTCGGCCAGCCACAAGCATTCAAATCAAATACCAGCGCGACTTTTGAAGTGGGTAATATGATTTTCAATACGGTTAGAGGTTCGATTGAAGGAGCGCAGGGCAGAGCAATTTTTGAAGATGGACTATTGACCGCTATTTCCGGGTCGTTGGATATTAGCACCCTTAAAAGTGGCAACCGAACACGGGACGGTCACCTGAAGGAAAAGGAAGAATTTTTCAATATAGTTAAAACCCCAAGAATCTATTTTAAAGCAAGCGAAGTTGTTTTTGTTGGAAAAACAAACGGCAATACTACTTATAAACTCAGCGGCTCCCTTAACTTGCGCGGTGTATCAAATGAGATAGTCCTTGAATTCAAGGAAACTTCAAAAAAACATTTGGTCGGCACCTTTACTGTTAATCGAGATTTATGGGGGCTAGGCGAAGGCTGGTCCAATGCGATGATATCACAAGACATTGACGTTCAGGTGGATATATACCTAGAATAATTAGATGAAGAAATTCACGGATTTTGGCTTGAACGAAACGCTACTTGAGGCGCTTTCCTATATGAATTTTGATGAAGCCACAGAGATTCAAGAAAAGGCTATCCCCGCTATACTTGAAGGAAAAGACTTGATTGGCTGTGCCCAGACAGGAACCGGCAAGACTGCTGCATTTGTGTTGCCAACCTTGAATCAGGTTGCGGAAGAGCAGAGTGATGGTGTACAAGTTTTAATTTTGTGTCCAACTAGAGAACTTGCTGTGCAAATTGAACAGCAAATACAAGGCATTGCCTATTTTACTAATGCTTCATGCTATGCAGTTTATGGCGGTGGCGACGGAGTAAGTTGGGAAGGAGAGGCGGACGCTTTGAAAGGAGGCGCAGATATCATTGTTGCTACTCCCGGTAGACTCCTTGCGCATATTGCTCGTGGCTATGTGAAGTTTGATACAGTAAAGCACTTGATTTTAGATGAGGCAGATCGTATGCTGGATATAGGCTTTTACGACGATATTATCAAGATTATTAAGACGCTTCCTGATGAGCGTCAAAGTCTTATGTTCTCTGCTACGATGGCTAGTAAGATTAGACAGCTAGCCAAGCAAATATTGAATAATCCTGAGGAAATTTCCGTTGCCATCTCAAAGCCGGCAGAAGGAGTGACTCAGAAAGTTATCATGGCTCATGAAGAGCAGAAAGTGGCTGTGGTCCAACATGTGTTAGGTGATAAAGACGACTTCAATTCTATTATCATTTTTTGCTCTACTAAAAAGAAAGTGGAGCGTCTTGCTCGAAAGCTCAAACAAAAAGGATATTCGTGTCAAGGTATCAGCTCAGACTATGAACAGGAAGCTCGAGAGGAGGCTTTACGCGATTTTCGAAGTGGCAAAACACGCATTATGGTTGCCACAGATGTGATGTCACGTGGAATAGACATTAAGGGCATAGACCTAGTTATGAACTATGATGTTCCGGGAGATGCAGAAGATTATGTGCATCGAATAGGGCGCACGGCGCGAGCGAAAACGAAGGGAATGGCAGTTACTCTCATCTCACAAGATGATATGTTTAAATTTTCTAAAATTGAGCGATTGATTGATAGAGAATTAGACAAAGACCCGCCTCCCGAATCGATTGGTGAAGGCCCACAGTGGCGAACAGCCGAACGACGAGGTAAAGGTCGTAAACCCTCCTCTAGTAATAAGAAATTGGATTCGTCTAGACCAGAAAAACCCAGACAAGGAAGTAAATCTCTTAAACCAAAAGAGGAACGGAAAAAGGAGAAATCCAAGAATCGTCTTCTCTACGAAGCCCTTCCGAACCCAAAGCAATAGATAGGAATAGTCTTCTCTTTAATTAGGTGTCAATTTTAATGCGGTTGCTCGTGAATTGGCAAATTATACTTGGTTCTTAGCTGTTTATTGCAAAGAAACCCCAACAGCATTATATTCGCAATTCGAAATCAGTATATGACTCGAATTGCCTTAATATCATTCTTCCTTATTTTGTTAGGATGTTCGCGAGATGCGGATAATCCAAAAAATGCACGGTTTAATAGCAACGGTTGTTTAGAATGCAAGAGGTATGATAAGGGCGACATGTTTCAAATCAACGGCGAAACGTATATAGTTGCTTCCTACCAAACACTAAGGGCTAGCGTGAGTAATAATTCAGATTTATCGCATTACTGCACCTCAAAAATATCTAATATGCGTGGATTATTTGAAGGTGTTAATCCCAATGGTGACATCAGTTCATGGGACGTGGGGAATGTTACAGACATGAGCTACATGTTTGCAAATAATTCAATCTTTAATCAAGATATAGGCGGTTGGAATGTGAGTAAAGTGGTCAGGATGGACCATATGTTTGATTCATCTTCTTTTAATCAAAATATTGGTGCATGGGATGTGGGTAAGGTGACGAATATGCGCGCCATGTTCCGTGCTTCCGAGGAATTTAATCAAGATATTGGTGCATGGGATGTGAGCCATGTAACTCAAATGCAATTTATGTTTCATTTTGCAAAGAGTTTTAATCAAAATATTGGATTATGGGATGTAAGTTCAGTGTTAAATATGAACTCCATGTTTCAAAGTGCGGATTCGTTTAATGAATACATCGGAGATTGGGACGTAAGTAGCGTTACGAAAATGAGAAACATGTTTTCATTTACACCAAACTTCAATCAAGACATTGGTTCATGGAATTTGATCGCTGTGACGGATGTAACTAGCATGTTTGAAGGCGCACAGGTGTTTAACATGAATATAGGCGAATGGAACGTGAGTAATGCAATCAACATGGCTCGTATGTTTAACGGTGCCAAGAATTTTAATCAAGACTTAGGGCTTTGGTGCGTGTACCAGCTATTCACTGCACCTTCTGGTTTTTCTACAAATAGCGCATTATCAACGGAGAACTATCCCGTCTGGGGAACCTGTCCTTAATAGCACTGAACCCGGTTATAGAAGAGCCCGTCCGATACTTATGAAATTCCACTATCAACAAGGGCTCCGTTCAACTCAAATGATTTAGGATAATCTGCATCATCTTATAGACCAATTTTAGACAAAAAAGGTATTCTTCAGTCTGAAATCAAGCTCTTCATGGACGCTCTAAATTCTTCAAGGTCAGTGTTGTCTTTTCTGTCTAACCCATGAGTGTTAAAGCGTAATTGCTTATTATACTTATACCTTATTACTAGAGCACTCCTTTCAAGATCAATAGAACTAATATTTTCAATTCCAATTGAGTACTCGGTAGAACGACGAGTTTTCCAAGACGAGTATAGGTTGAACTTCTGGTAGTAAAGAACATTTCCTGATTGATTGAGCGTCCATCCGATTTTTTGAGAACAACGAAACAAAATCAAAAGTCCTGAGAAAAGAATTAGTTTCAATAACAACGAAATGAATGTCCAACTTTCGAATTTAAAGGGCACAAAAGTTAAAGACCCTAAAAACGCTAAGAGAATACCTAAATAAATCATCCAAAACGGGTCTTTTTTTATTGTAATCTCTTTCATCAAAAGTTTATTCGGTATAAATGAAAGGTTAGGTAGTTCTTAGCTGAATTACAGAATGGCATAAGTTAGCCCAACGTTAATTTCACTTGGCTTACTAAATATTAAATAGACATTAGAGTTTAAAGCTAATTTATCCGTTAATAAATAGGTCAATTGATAGCGTATGGTGCCTGCGAGGGGAATTGCACTTGATGTGCTGATTGCGCCTAAACCCGCATAGTGGGTTAATTTATCACTTTGCGGAAAAGATCTAAGTAAAGAGCCGAAAAATCTATCACCGAATAAATCACCATCAGATTCGGATGCCCTAAAATGAGAATCATTGGTTTGATAGCCCGCATCTAAAGTCCACTTTTCAGTGTATTGAATGGAGCTTGAAATAGTGTAGGCATTGTATCCTGCTGCGGCGCTTATTCTTAGGTTTGAAAAGGACTGTGCATGAGAGATTGTTGTTAATAACAACAGAAGGAGTAAAGCGAATTGGTTTTTTCTTTTGGACATCTAGATTGATTTTAAGCCGCGAAATACAACTAAATCAAACAAATGCGGTGTGACTTATATCACGTTCTCCCTCTGCCGTATTGTAGAATGTAGAAATTGTAGTTCTTTTTGTTTGAGCTTTTAAATCATTCATATGTCTGTATGATATGATTCCAAAGTATTTTGGCTCACCAAGTATAACGGGATGAATTATTTGTAAATGATGTAAGATAGATATAGTGTGGGTTTCATATCTCAAAACTATATTTGCCACTCGTTGGGGATGTAGCTCAGTTGGCTAGAGCGCTTGACTGGCAGTCAAGAGGTCGTGGGTTCGAATCCCATCTTCTCCACATTATAAGCACCTGTTAGCAATAGCAGGTGCTTTTTTTATTTACATTCAAGTAATCCGTAATTATTTACTCCCTGAGAATGAGAAGTCTAAAGTTTCGGTTGTAAACTCCAATTTTGCATTAATCGTTAAAAGGTTTCCGTTAAATGAACCGTCACCGTTAATAATAAAAGAAGTCCCGTCTGGGTCAGACATTGTATTGGTAGGTATTTCAAAATCGCCCATTCCAGATGCTACTAAAGCTAATATTACTTTATCTGCATCTAATTCATTTACGATTGAACCGTTACCCATTACAGGGATAGTATCAATACTGCTATCTATTAGGTTTCCATCCTCATTAAAGTAGGTGGCTGTCCCAATGTAGCTACCATAATATTTAGCTCTTTCTTCAGTACTACAATCTGTGCCTTCGTACCAGTCCGCACACATGCATGTGCCATCATCACAAATGCCACCATTTAGACAGGTAACATCTACACATGGGTCTGTTGTACACGATGCTAAAGCAAGAATACTAGAAAGCATTAAAATCTTAATCATTTTCATAGGATATAAGGTTTAGACAGTAATATTACATTAATAAGTTGTCTTATCCGCCGACTATAATTTTAATGATGGAACCGTTAACATGTTGTATCGGATAAAGTCAAATTAACATGGTATTTCTTGCTCAGAATCCAGAATGATTGCAAATCTAGGAAGCCTTAAAAATCTACCTGCTTGACTTATAATCCCATTAAGTCTGTTTAAAATTGAGGGGGAGTTGACCGCTTTTAATGAACTTAATATTCAAATTCGGCGTTGATAGAGAAGGAATAAGAATTCAAGAAATTAGGAGTTATGAAATTTATAAATGACTGGTACCCCATAATTATTGCCTTTGTGGCTTTAATGTACTCAGTAGGAATGGGCTTGACTGGTCACTCTGAGGAAGCACAATATTCGGCTCATTGGCCGGGAACAATATTATTGTTTGCTATTGCCATTCGACAACGCAGATTAACAAATATAAAGGGTGATTAGATGAGTATTGAAATGTACATTGTTGGAGCTATTCTTTTTTCTTTTTATATGTATTTCACAATATGGAATATTTACAGAAATAACAATACTCAGAAAGAGCAACGCAGAGAAAATCAACACAACTCTTCCGATCCTATAGATATGGATGGAATGGGTGATTTTAGTCGATTTCCGAAAGATTCAAAGACTAAGTAGAATACAAGTAATTTGCTTCACGGTATAACCCTGTTTCACATCAAAGGCCATCTTCTTCCGATGAGGTCCTTTTAATTATCGGTTAAATCGTATCTGTTGAGAAGACGTCATATTAATTGCATTTAGGTTCTCTTAAAACGGTATTATAACGTTCACTCCTTTTGAGCAAGGTCATCTCAACAACCAAAACTCCACCTATAAATTCTTGAAATTGAGGTGTAAGATTTAGTTTGTTCAATAATGATAACAATATCAAACATCTTGTCGTCCAAATTGGGGTCTTGATATACCCATTGCGTCTGATTGCCTTCTTTCTGTTCCCTTTTCCATCCGTCCATCCCATCCGGGAAATTCCCTTGAGGATAATCATAGGAGTGTATTTGTACTAAAGAGCTGACTAATGTTTTAGCCGTTTCAGTAGACATTGGTGGAAATTTCAGAATTGACTCTTCTCTACCACGATCAACATCAATGCCTTCTTTAGTGCTATAAAAGCTACCTTCAGAAATTTGAGAATATGCAATATCATGTTCAAAAATCTGAGTGAATGATTTAGAATAACTAATGGAATCATCACCTTCAAAATCATGAGCTACAACAAATCGCTTGGAAGAGGTAGAGTCATAAAAGCTAAGCAAGTAATCTACTATGGGGTTCCCCCCAAAATCCTCAAATGAAAGGCTATCAATGCCTTTAGGGATATAAATTCTTTGATCAGATCTACCAACAAATAATGAGTTATCCTTAACAGAGTACTTGTGCTCTTGAATGTCCCTTTTCTGACTAAAACTCAAGATTGGGATAAAACTCAAGATGAGAAAGGCAATTCGCATTTTCTATTGGAATTTAAGATTACTAGTATATTCTAAACTAAGCAATCCATATTTATATTGTAGTTTCTCAAAGAAATATAGCTGTCATTTTATTTACAGGTGAATGAAAAAAGTACTTTCTAAAATTTTCATAGTTCTATTGACAGCAATATCAATGTTGATTATTGCAGGCGTGTTTACATATACAAGTGATGGGTTTCAGCAACACATGAAACAAACAAATCAGGAGTCTTATATTTTGCCTGATTTTAAGAGTGAAAATTTCATTTGGCAAGGAAGCGACGGGAGGAATTATACTGTGGCATTCGTTAATAAATCAAAAGCTCCGGAGTTGTCTCTTGATGCTTTGAACAAAGCTGTTATAGCTATAATGTCACGAAGCCGAGCAGTAGTTGAAGAACAGTATTCCTATTATACTTTTATCCCAGGCAAGTTGAGTATCTATGGAGGGCTAGACGGAAAGGTTAAGGCTTGCAGTGAATACAGAGGGGTGCATGAAACTTTGGGTGAGCTGGAAATAGAAACGTACTATGATTTTGATATGCAGGGAAAAACCGAGCTGCTCTTTTACAAGTAAAACGATAGTATTATCTCAGTTTAGGTAGGTTCCTGTCAATCTGGAAAATAGTGCCGTAGTTATGATGTTATTATTGGCTCCAACCCACATTTCACCTGCACAAACAGAAACACCCCAATCTTTTCTTTGAATAGAAACGCCAAGAACATAAAATTTTTTCAGGTAGTAGCTCAGTTGGGAATACTTGATTTTTTTATCATGGAAGTCACCATTTCCATCTAAGTTATAGGTGATTTCAATTAGACAACCACCGCTGATTAGCTTGGCTTGGGCTAGAAAAAAATAATCACCGTCCTCATGAAGAATAGCATAAGTCAAATGAACGGAGTTTTCTACGATTCGTTGTTCAACATGATCAAACGGCAACATATATATGCATAATTAAGGGTGTAAATGAAGTTAGTTAAAATTATAGTTTAAAATCAATTAATTGCTGAATTAGACGTCTTACTCAAAGGAATAGTTATTGTGCTATTTAGGAAATCGTTCTTGTACCGCATTTCATTAACTTTAAGAAAATTCATCCTTATATGAAAAGAATCATACTCTTAATTTTAGTTCTAACCTCTTTCATGTTGAATTCGCAGACTAAAGAATTAGTCCTAAATATTCATCATAATATGGACGGTGTTCCCGTAACGGATTCTTTAATCGGCTTTAATAATTTAGGAAACCAATTCAAGTTTTCTCGTCTTCAATATTATGTGGATGATATAGAAGTAATCTATAATCAAGGCGATACATTTTTATATCCCGAAACCCACTTGATAGATGCAATGAGCGAGGAAACGACCACTTTGAATTTAGGTTCATTGGACTTCAATAGTATTTCTGCGTTACGATTTGCAATCGGCGTTGGACCAGATTTAAATAATTTAGATCCTACACTATACCCGGCAGCACATCCATTAGCTCCTAAATTTCCATCTATGCATTGGGGTTGGGCAGCAGGCTATCGTTTTGTTTGTGCAGAAGGACTTGGCGGTACTTCGTTTAATCAAACCTTTGAATTCCATGGCTTAGGCAACGGCAACTATGCCATGCAAACTATTCCGACCTCAGGATCTTTATTAGGAAACGACACCATGCTTCTAGATATACAGGCCGATTATGCTGAATTAATCCGAAACATACCTGTGTCTAACGGGACCATTTCTCATGGTGAAACGGGTGATGCTTTTCAAGCATTGAAGAATTTCAACAATAACGTGTTTAAAAGTGCAGATGGGAATTCAGCATTGATTCTTCAGGAAGAGGCATGGTCTCATTTGAGCGTTCATCCAAATCCCTCAAATGGTGAAGTCTTTATTAATGGGGTTGATGGAGCAGAGTTGATTGTCTACAACGCCCTGGGATCAGTTGTACACCAGTCCATAGTAAAAGAGTCAGAACCTGTAGTTTTGAAAAGTTCCGGAATCTACATCTGTCTAGTATCTAACAAAGGCTTTACTAAAACATCAAAAATTGTGATTAGATAAAATGAAATCTTGGGCTACTATATTTCTTTTATTCTTAATAGTTATAGGTTGCTCCAAAAGAACACCTTTACCTACTCGGGATACAGCACTGTATGCTTTAGAATACGGTCAATTGCCCACGCCAAATATTCCAAGCTATAATGATCATGGTTTACAAATGTCACCAACTTTGGATCAAGCTTTGGTGATGACTGCAGCTGCAGGGCTTATACTTAGCGAACAGGACAAGGATGATTTAGAAGCATTTTTGCAAATACTTACAGACTATGAACTAATTTCTAATGAAAGATATTCTTTGCCTTTTTAGTTTTTTGGCTCTTTTTTCATGTGAAAATAACAACACGGATTTCATTCTGAATGAACTTGCCCAATGGCCAGTTATGGAATACCCTGCAGACAATCAGCTAGACCATAAGAAAATTGCTTTGGGAGAACGTCTCTTTTCAGATCCAATTCTTAGCCTAGATACTTCTATAAGCTGTGCCTCTTGCCATAAAGTTGCTTTTGGCATGGCAGATCACCTTCCTGTAAGCCCTGGTGTTAATGACATGATGGGTAAACGAAATTCTCCATCGCTTTGGAACGTTGGTTATCATCCTTATTTTATGAGAGAGGGAGGAGTCCCTTCCTTAGAAATGCAAGTTCTTGTCCCCATTCAAGAACATAATGAAATGGCATTCAACATGGTTCTCTTAGCAGACAGGTTAAATTCGGATTCGACCTATCAAAGTGAATTCTTTGAAGCATTTAATGATAGTGCAACCGCGTATACAATTACCAGGGCAATTGCGCAATTTGAACGGACCTTGATTTCAAATGACGCTCCCTTAGATGCATATGTTGCAGGGAATACAGATGCTTTGTCCAATGAAGCAAAGAATGGATTAGCGCTCTTCTTTGGTAAAGCCAACTGCAGCCGTTGTCACAGTGGTCCGTTATTCACAAGTTTTGATTTTTACAATAATGGCACGGTCACGAGCACAGAAGATTATGGTCGAGCACAATTAACACTTGATTCCGCTGATTTATTTGCGTTCATGGTACCGTCCTTAAGACATATCCAAAGTACAGCGCCATATATGCATGATGGAAGTATTAATACGCTTACGGATGTTTTGAACCAATATAATTTAGGTGGTTCAGGGCATGAATATACTAGCGAATTGATTGAGCCGCTGAACCTAAGTGAAAAGGAACTTGTTGCTTTGGAAGAGTTTCTAAAAACCCTTTAAATCATGTTTCGATCAATCCTGGCTCTTTTCCTAGCAGTAGCTTCGCTTAATTCAGAAGCTCAAAATACGTCCCCTAAAATCTATTTTATTTATAATGCAAGCGGCACCATCGGCGGTGAGATTTCCTACTTGTATGGAAAGTATTTGAAAAATCAGCATTGCGAACTTTGTGATATCACACACAGTACGGTTAGTGCTAAACCCGAATGGAGAGCCTGGATTAGCGCATTAAAGTGTGAAAACTATGTGCTCCATACAAATGAAGCAGAAGAAATGCGGATTAACTTTTCAGGTTTTGCACTGCCCGTAGTTTTGATAGAAAGAGGTAATGGCCTAGAGGAATTGATTAGTAAAAAAGAAATGGCTGAAAGCGGAAAAGAAGTACATAAGTTCAAGGATTTATTTGTTAAAAAAACAAATGAGTTTGGACTTGATTGCGAATAATAAAGCCCGGACAAATTGCCCGGGCTCTACCCTTAACATTGTTTAGGTTAGAAAGAGTATACAGCGGTTAATATGAAAGATGATAATTGGTCAGAAGTCATCGAATTGAATTGTGCCGTAGAGCTTTGGTCTAATCTAAGTTCTGCGATAAGTCTAAGGTCTTTGGTGGTATAGCTTGCTGTTACTGTAGCGTCAATAACTGAATTGTCCGCTCCATAAGCAACGCCACCAGCTTCCAATTCCTTAAAATACTCTACTCTTAGTCCAGCATCAAATCCGTCTTTAATGGCCAAGGCGGGGTACAATGCTACACCATAAAAACCGCCCGCATTCATAGTTTCGTTGTAGGAAGCATTGACGCCCAAGGAAAATTTATCACTTAGTTCGTAGGACCCAGTGATATCTGCTTGAAAAGTTGCGTCTGCGTCAACAGCTTGCTTGCCGTAAAGGAAGTTGAAATAGGTGTCTTTGAATCCATATTGCAAACCGTATGTGTACAGGTTTACGTCATTCATCTCAGTCAAATCTGTAGGATTCATGATTGCAACCATAAGACTATGGTCATCAGAAAGAACATAATCTGCTTTCAAACCGGTATGAGAAAATGGTCCGTATGAGAACAAATAGGAAGTTGAATAATGAAAGTTGTCCACGGGAGATATTACTTCGTATCCCAAGAATGTATTGAAGTTTCCTAAAGTAAGCGTGAGTTTTTCATTTGCATTCCAGTAGGCATACAGTTGGTTCACAATATTTCCTGTGGCGCTGTAATATGGCGAAGCAAAGACAGCATCAGTACCTCTAGGGCCAAAGACTAGATCTGCAATAAATCCTCCTTGAGATGTACTTTGTTCGGCTTTTACATTCACCATGCCTAGTGCAAATCCATTGAGGTTTGCAAAACTTGAGGCGGGTGCATCAAGTTTATCTCCGCCACTAAGATTCGTTCTGAAGTAGGTGTCAACTGAACCAGATAACTCTATGGACTCATCTTCAGTGCTTTGTGCATTTACTGTGTAGTTAATACAAAGGGATATTGCTATTACCCAAATTTTTGAGACTTTTGTTAAAATAATTTTCATACCGAGAATTGTTTTATTAGACCCGAGGTGTTGCAGCACTTCGGGTCGCTTTTTTTAAGATTACTTTATTAATGTTGGTTCATACGAAAGTCTGCGTATGCAGCCATTCCCCCGTGTTCCGCTTGATCAAGACCTTCGAGCTCTTCTTTTTTATCTACGCGAAGACCCCAAATCTTATTAATCACTGTGAGGAAGATGGTTGTGCTAATAACGCAGAAAGCGCCTACTAAGCCAACACCTGCGAGTTGAACTAAGAATTGATCCCAAGAAGCTAATGCACCAAAGATGCCTACAGCTAGGGTCCCCCACATTCCAGTGAATAAGTGAACAGCAACAGCACCTACTGGGTCGTCTAACTTTAACTTGTCAAGTAAAGAAACACCGAGCACAACAACACCACCACCTATTCCACCAATAATGATAGCTTCTAAAACGCTCATTTGATCGGCACCGGCGGTGATTCCTACTAGACCGCCTAAAATGCCATTCATAAACATAGTTAAGTCAAAGTTTTTATGAAAGATGTGTACAAAACCTGCGGCAGCTAAACCACCTGCTGCGGCTGCCAAGGATGTTGTAGTCAAAACTAAAGAAGTAAGACTCGGATCTGCACTTAACACTGAACCGCCGTTAAAACCAAACCATCCTAACCATAAGATGAAGACTCCTGCTGCTGCAAAAGGTAGATTGTGTCCAGGTATTGCCGATGGAGCACCATCTTTTGTGAACTTACCAATTCTTGGCCCCAACTTGGCAATGTATAAGAATGCAGCCCAGCCGCCAACACTGTGAACAAGTGTTGATCCAGCGAAATCATAGAATCCCCACTCATCTAGGAATCCGCCGCCCCATTTCCATGAGCCCACAATAGGATAGACAATTCCAACGTATAATATGGAAAACAAGAAAAATGAACCAAGTTTTGCGCGTTCAGCAATAGCTCCAGAGACTATAGTGGCCGCAGTAGCTGCAAACATACCTTGGAACAAGAAGTCCGTCCAATAAGTATAACCCTCATTGTAAGTTAAGTCAAGGCCGCTGTCTCCCATTGGGCTTTCGAGTCCAAAAAGGCCAACAAAGTAGTCCGGTAAAACGCCGCTCCAAAAGGACGCTGGATACATGAGGTTAAATCCAACAAATGCGTAAAGAACAAGACCGATGCTAATAATGAAAAAGTTTTTAAATAAAATATTAATGGTGTTTTTCTGGCGAGTAAGGCCAATTTCAAGAAAGCTGAATCCAAGGTGCATGAAGAATACCAGGGCGGTACAGATCATCATCCATAGGTTGTTTATTGTAAGAGTTAAAGTAGTGTCCATAATAATTAAATGTTATTTCAGTGTTTGATCTCCGCTTTCACCGGTTCTTATGCGATAAGCTTTTTCAACTGGTGTTACAAATATTTTCCCGTCGCCAACTTCTCCTGTGTTCCCGGCTTTAAGGATTGCGATTACGGTAGGCTTCACAAAGTCGTCATTCACAACTATGCTTAAATAGCGTCTTTGAATGTCGGAAGTGCTGTATGAAACCCCCCGATATACTTTTCCTTTCTTTTCGTGACCTACTCCAGTTACATCCCAGTAACTAAAGAAGTAGACATTCGCTTCGTGAAGGGCGTCTCTAACTTCATCGAATAGCGACTTTCTAATGATTGCGTCTATTTTTTTCATTTTTGATGGTTTTGTGGGGATAAAACTATACAAAAAGCAATAGACCCCCTAAAAAATAAGGGTAGTGTAATGTAAACACTACTTAATTTTAAACAAGACCCCGTTTAAAAAAGGGGTTACGCACACAAAAAATTATAAATAGGCACAAACACCCCCTTTGTTTTTGGGGGTGACATCCTATTAAATGATTGAGTAAATTCAATTTAAACCTACAGAAAACGTCAAAATCTTAGGAATCATGATCTTATTTGATTCTAATTGGCATAATTGTAGTGTTAAGATTAATTAAGAACGTCAAAACTGTTAGCTATGAAAAAGATTTTTATTGGTATAATCCTATTTTCTTCTATGACTATTAGTGCCCAGAGCCGTTGGGGAATTAGAACGGGATTAAATTATGACCTAAATACTATCGGTCTGAGTGATGCCGCTGGCTCTACTCAAGCAATACTTGAAGGAGAAACGGCAGATAATGGTTATCATATAGGCGTCTTTGGACGTCAATTCTTAGGAGATCAGCTATATACTTCAGGAAGCTTGATTTTTGCAAAGAACACGCATTTTTTAGAGGGATATGATGCTTCTGGTAATATAGTATTCGGACAATTTAACCATGAGTTTATTCAATTGGATGCTGACTTGGGTATTCGATTGTTAAAATTAGTAAGAGCAGAAGCAGGCGTCCATTACCAAGGAATGTTAAGTGATAATGCATTTAATCAGACATTCGAATCACCTTCGGTTGGTTATAATGTTGGTGTTGGGATAGATCTATGGAAACTAAGCCTTGATGTAACATACTACAGCAGCTTTCAAGATCATATAGGTGATTGGAATAACATTCCACTGAGCTACAATAGGTCTCAATTATTGATTAGTTTGGGGGTCAAACTTTAATGTATACCTCTGAATAAAAACTTTGGCACGGGTTTTGTATTAAAAGATTTGCGTCTCAAATTAGTGTAAGCGAGTAATTTCATTGACGCGACATGGTTTTGTTCAGCGAGCCGCTTCGTACCCCGGGGCGGCTCGTTTGCGTTTTATACTATCGTGAATAATGTTCGTCCTAGTCCATCTATTTCCAGGTTTATAGTTGAGGTTTTATTGATAAAAGAGGCTGCAGTGGAAGCTCCAGCCAATACGATCATTCCTTTTGATAATTGAATATTGTAAAGGTGAGCCAACCTCGTTGCGGCGGCTAAGGCCTCAAAAGGATTGTCTAAAATGGCATCGCTCGAGCCTTCAGCTTCGCTGAGCCCATCAAAGCTCATAATCATATCTAATCCATTTAAGCCCAAAGGAACATCACACCATTGCCCCACCATGAAGGCGCAGGAGCTACAATTATCTGCAACAACATCTTCAAGAGAAAATTTAAAATTCTCATAGCGTGAATCAATGACCTCAATTGCCGCCGCCACACCATCTATATAATTCATTACCTCCTGTGCATTTAGCGGTTTATCTATGTCTTCGCTTAGACGAAACGCTATTTCTGGTTCAGCACGTGGGTGACAACAATCGGCTTTCACAAGAGGTTGGCTTTTACTTAGCTGCATATCACTAGTCAATTGGCCAATAATCATGTCGTTTACCCCCATTTGCTTCATTTTAGCATGCGAGGTAAATCCCATTTTGATGCCTACTATTGGAAATCCTTCTTCTTGACGAAGCTGGATTAACTCATGTTGTACCTGATACGCTGATTCTAAATTGTAATTCTCTGACAAAGAAAATTGTGCTACGGGAGTTTGATTTCGAGCAGCGCGGTGTAGAATAGATGCTTTTTCGGAAATGCTTGTCATTATATTTTAATACAAATGTTTTTAGGTTCTGTAAAGAAACGCAGGGCTTCGAAGCCGCCTTCTCTTCCAACGCCACTTTGTTTCATGCCCCCAAAAGGAGTCCTAAGATCGCGAAGTAACCAACAATTAACCCAAATAATACCGGCGTGAAGTTGACCAGCCATTCTGTGTGCGGTCTTTAGGTCCGATGTCCAAATTGTAGCGGCTAAACCATAAGGTGTGCTATTTGCCAATTCTAGTGCCTCTTTTTCAGTTTCAAAGGGCGTCAAAGTGACTACTGGGCCAAAAATTTCTTCTTGATTTGTCCTGCACGTAGAAGATAGGTTCTCAAAAACTGTAGGGGCAATAAAGTATCCATTCGCACATCGGCCTTCCAACTTTACTTGTTGCCCGCCTATCAAAAGTTTGCCTCCTTCCTCTTTTGCAAGCTCTATGTAACTCAAAACTTTGTTCATATGATCTCTGCTCACAATAGCTCCCATTCTTGACTCTTCTAAAAGGGGGTCTGCAATAGTTAGTCCAGCGACTCTTTCTAAAAACGCAGTCTTAAATTTGTCATAAATACCTTGTTGTATATAAATACGTGAGCCACAAAGACAAATCTGCCCTTGATTGGCAAATGCGGATCGTACAGAGGTGTTGACTGCATCTTCAAAGTCACAATCATCAAAAATGACGTTGGCATTTTTCCCACCTAATTCTAGACTGATTTTCTTAAACATGGGGGCGGCTACTGAAGAAATTGCCTTTCCCGTTTGAGTTCCACCTGTAAATGAGATAATATTGGTGTCTTCATGCGCAACAATAGCAGCACCAACTTCACTGCCGAGTCCGTGAACAATATTAAGTACACCCTTTGGGAAATGAATTTCATCTAGGATTTCACACAACAGATAAGCCGTCGCAGGCGTGACCTCTGAAGGTTTTGCCACTACTGTATTTCCTGCGGCAAGTGCTGGAGCAATTTTCCAGCTGAATAAATAAAGGGGCAGGTTCCAAGGACTTATGCAGCCTGCCACACCAATGGGCTGACGGAGTGTATAATTAAAACCGCTACTGCCCATATCATGTACGTCATAAGAATCGTGCAAAATAGCGGTTGCATAAAACTTAAAATTATCCCTCGCACGAGGAATATCAACTGCCGTAGCGAGCTTAAGGGGTTTCCCGTTGTCCTTGCTTTCTGCGAGTGCTAGCACATCAAGCTTATCATGAATGGCATCTGAAATTTTCATTAGCCAGAGTGAGCGTTCCTGAATACTTAGCGAACTCCAAGCGGGAAACGCATCTTTTGCTGCAGATACCGCAAGGTTTACATCACTTTGTTGACTCCGGGGAATACGTCCATAAGTCTCCCCAGTTGAGGGGTCAATATTGTCTAAATATTGTCCTTCAACCGGCGCCATAAATGCGCCATTTATATAGTTACGAATAGTCATCATTTGAGTCTGAATGTAGCGAAGATAAGGAAGCTTTGCCTGCAATTTTAAAAGTGCTCAGTTTTGCGTTAACTTGTAAATCCCAAAGCAAACAAATCATGTCAGTACTAAGACCGTTTAATTTCCAGAAGTGGTTGGATGAAAATCGGGACCTACTTAAACCTCCAGTAGCTAATAAGAACTTAACACCTGATAGTGATGAATACATTGTCATGGTTGTTGCAGGTCCTAATGCTCGAAAAGACTACCATTACAATGAGACAGAAGAGTTTTTCTATCAACTTGAAGGAAATATCACCGTCAATGTACAAATAGACGGTAAGGTTGAAAGCTTGGATCTTGGCCCCGGAGATATGATGACTGTGCCGGCAAAAGTTCCCCATAGTCCGGTTCGCCATGAAGGTAGCATAGGTCTTGTTATTGAGCGAGTTAGAGAAGGGAAAGGTTTTACAGATGGTCTTTTGTGGTATTGTGGGAATTGTAATCATAAACTTCACGACACCTATTTCGAACTAAAAAATATTGAAACAGATTTCTTGCCAAGGTTTAAAGAATACTATTCAAGCCTTGAATTGCGCACATGCAATCAATGCGGGACTACCATGGAAACGGATTCAAGATTTGTTTAGGAATGTGTGAAGTAACTAGCAGAAATTTTTCGGTTGATATCCACACACATATTCTTCCTAAAGATATTCCTAATTTTCGGGAGCGTTTTGGATACGGAGGGTTCATAAGATTAGAACATCACATGCCTTCTTGTGCACGGATGTTTAAGGACGATCATTTTTTTCGTGAGGTAGAAAGCAATTGTTGGGATCCTGCAA